>Ga0075428_100009780_pt1 | contig 10657 bp, 8 predicted proteins | sample RhiMetdeltSRZDD2_FD_75291 | JGI IMG/M metagenome (GOLD analysis project Ga0075428, IMG submission 75291) | Populus rhizosphere microbial communities from Tennessee, USA - Rhizosphere MetaG P. deltoides SRZDD2 | ecosystem: Host-associated > Plants > Roots > Rhizosphere > Soil | place: USA... | reverse complement strand
CGTCGTCGACAAACGTGGCGCGCCGCAGTTCGCCGAGGGTGGTTGCGAGCAGCATCCGCCTGGCATCGGCACGCACCTGGTCGTCCGTGGTGCCGCCCAACGCGAGATCACCCTCTTTGAAGGCGTTCGCGAGCGCAAAGGTTCGCCGAAGTTCCTGATCGTTCACGAGTTTTTGAAGGCCGACGGCATCGGGCCTTCATCGACGAGCGGACGAGTTGTAATTGGTGATTTGCGATTGGTGATTTGCGATTGGTGATTTGGTTCGTGACGAACGTCACAAATCGCAAATCACAAATCACAAATCCCTGGTTTCACTGCAGCCGCGCCAGTTGCGCGATCACTTTTCCGCGCGGACTGTCTGCAGGCACGAACCGCTGCACGCGCTGGCCCGCGAAGACTTCGCCCGTGTAGATGTAGCCCCTCGAATCGGTGGCGATCATGTGAAGGCCGAAAAACTGGCCTCCGCTTTCGCCCATGCTGCCCAGTCTACCTGCGATCTTCCCGTCGTCACGATTGATGAACCAGATCGTGTTGTTCTTGATGTCGCAGATGTACAGGTATCGCTGCGCCTTGTCCGGCGAAAAGGCGACGCCGCCAGCGGCCCCGCGGTCCGAGTCGTTCCGTTTCGTACCCGGCGCCGTCATGATGAATTCCTTGACGAACTTTCCGTCCTTCGTCGTCACGTGGATGCGCTCACCGGCGCGGTCCGCCGCGTATACGAAGCCGTCATTGGAGACGTTCAGCGTCAGGTGGCCTCTGAATTCCTTCGGGGGCTTTCCGTCGGCGAACTCCCGATCCGCATCGTTGGTGGAAATTTCGGACAGCTTGTGTCCGTAAGCGCCCCACCCTCTCTTGAATGCGAACGTGTTCATGTCGAACACCATCACGCGTCCGCCAAGATAGTTGTCAGCGACATAGACTTCATTGGCAGGCTCGTCGAGCCGAATCTCTTCGATGCCGCCGACAATCATCGGGGTCGTGGGCGGATACTTCTGGCGGAACGCCGCGCGTGCCGCGGCCTGCGCCGCAGGATCGGCCGCGTTGCCTCCTCGCCCCCCTCGCCCACGCGCTGCTCCTGGAGGCGGCGGGAGAAAGCCGGCGACCGGCCCTTGGCCTCCGACACCCGGCGTGCGTTGAGGCATTTCCGCCGGTCCGAACCTGCCGCCGTTTTCGAGCTCCGGCGTGTGCGGGACTTCACCCACCAGCTTGCCAGTCTTCGTGTCGTACTTGCGAACCGTGTTTTGCCCGAGATAGGCGAACCCCTTACTGTCGATGTCCATCCCGTGCCCCTGCGGCGCGTCAAACGATCCGATGACGGTGCCGTCTTTGTCGATATGGATCATCGAGGGTGGACGAGCGCAGCAATCCGATACTCCGGTCTCGGCCTCGAGCTCGAGGTTCGTGAGATCGTTGGGTCTGTCGTACACCCACACGGTGTCGTCGTTCGGCGCAACCGCCAGGCCGGTGATGCCGCCGATCTTCCATTTGTTGGGCAGCGGCTTCGGCCAACCGGGGTCGTACACGTAGCGCGGTGCGGCTTGCCCCTGCGCCTGCACGACGGCATACAGCGCGACTCCGCCAAGGACAATCAACAGGGCGACATTCCTCTTCATGTGTTCTCTCCTGAGGGCAAATCATCGTAGAGGCGGACCGTCAGGTTCGCCGAGCAGTGCTCAGCGCGGTGGCGCGACCCCTTGAAATGGCTTCATTCCGAGCTCGAGTTGATCTCTTACGGAACGGTTCCCCTCCTGGCATGCCTGCTCCCAGATCTCGAAACCGGGCTCCTTGTTCCGCGTGAGCGCAGACACCATCGTCCACGGACGCGTGTAGACCTTCGGGTCTTCAATGCGTCCTTCCCAGTGGATGGTGTCACGGTCGATCATCGTAAACCGTTCTACGACGTGCAGCGCGTCGGTGGCGAAGTTGCCGGCGTTGTCCAACCACGCGAGTCCGTTCAGATTGGTCACATCGACGACGAGAGTGTTGCCTTCCCAGCGGCCACGAGAGTTGCCTTGCCAGAGTTTGACGTTCCCCGACACATGCCCCTCGCTCCCTGTCGGAATCACTCGATAGGAGTGGGAGTATTCGAGCAGATGCATCACGTAGCCGGGCGCCTGCACAATCTGGTGTGCCGCCGGTGCCACGATGTCCCGCGGAACGCCTGGTGGAAAGCAGCTCGCCAGCGGCGAGATGAATCGGTCGACGATCCCCTTCCTGAACTCGAGCGCCCATGGCTGGTACGGGATCTTGTGGTCCGGTGTGTCGATGACAAGGCTCGGGCCCGGCTGAATATTGAGGCCGTCAGCACCATGCTCTTCGACGTCCTGCGACGTGAATGCCCGCTCCCAGTAGCCCTGCATGTCCGGCCGCCCATCCGGCATGCGCGGCGGATTGAATGTCTTGGTCTTCGGAAGCGCGCATTCATGGAATTTCACCGGATCGAGGGGACACCCGCCAGCGGTGCGCGGCGACGCTTGCTGAGCGGACGTGCGATCGGCCGCAGCCGCCAGCACCAGAATCGCTGCAGCGCAGGAAACGACTCGTGATGGCTTCACTGAAGATCTCCTGGGCCGCCTAAAGGCGGCCCCTACGTACGACCGGTACCTAAGGGCGGCCCCACGTACGACCGCGCGAATCATACGTCAGATTCCGCGCACCGCCGCGGCGCTGGGGAGCGCTATCATCCAAACATCGTGGCAATGCATCCATGGCACGACGCTTACGTTGATGACGCGCTCGTCAACCGAGCATTTCCAGTGGTCATCGAAATTCCGAAGGGCAGCAAGAACAAGTACGAGCTCGACAAGGATACCGGCCTGCTTCGTCTCGACCGTGTGCTCCACAGCGCCGTTTTCTACCCTGCCGACTACGGCTTCATTCCGCGCACCTACTGTGACGATGGCGATCCGCTCGATGCGCTGGTACTGAGTCAGGAACCCGTGTATCCGCTCACCCTCGTCGAAGCCCGGGCCATTGGCGTCATGCGAATGCGCGACGAGAAAGGGCTCGACGACAAGATCGTGGCCGTCTCGGTGCGCGATCCTGCCTTTGAGGACTACCGTGACAAGGCGCAGCTGCCGGCGCATTTGATGCGCGAAGTGCGACGCTTCTTCGAGGACTACAAGGCGCTCGAGAACAAGCAGGTAGTCGTCGAGGATCTCCTCGGGCCCGACGATGCGATTCGCATCATCCGCGACGCGCTCGATCTTTACCGCAGACTGCGCCGCGGCGAGCTTGCGTTGCGAAAGGCTTAACTGCATTACTGAGCCGACATCCAGCATCGAAAAATGTGATCGAACGAACTTTATGGCGGGCATCACCCGCGCCGCATCTGCCGCAATTGTCGGGAAATGAACGTTAGAGACTGCTTTTCGGAGGTGGACCGGAAGTTGCCCAAAGACGTGGACAGAGGTTCACATCCATGTACAAGCGAGGTGCAGCAGCGCTGTTTGCGGCCGGTCTCGTTCTTACCGGGACTGCGTTCGCGCAGACGTCTCCAAACCCCACGCAGCAAATCGGCCCGACGACGCAGCAGGGGCCTACCCCTCTTTTCCGAATCACCGTCGTCGGCCATACGACCCCAGCGATCAACTATCGGCCCCGCAAGGGTGATACGAAGGTCGATTTCGCCGGGACAGCGCTTTCGCCGCTGGCAACCGGAAATGCGACGGTCGAGGGGAAGAAAGGCTATATCGACATCGACGCGAAGTTCGACAAGCTCGCACCGCCGACACAGTTCGGGTCCGAATATCTGACCTACGTGCTTTGGGCCGTGACGCCGGAAGGGCGCTCGACGAATCTTGGCGAAGTGCAGGTCAAGGATGACGAGGCACGCATTCACGTCACCACCGAACTGCAGGCCTTCGGCATGATCGTCACCGCCGAGCCGTACTTCGCGGTGACGCAGCCGAGCGACGTGGTCGTCCTTGAAAACAGCGTTCGCAACAACACGAAGGGGCAGGTCGACGTCATCCAGGCAAAGTTCGATCTGCTGAAGCGGGGCACGTACCTGATGAATCAGGACACGCGCCAGTTGAAGCTCAAGCCGCTCGAGCCCGGAGCACCGCTCGATCTCGCGGAAGCCCGGAACGCGGTCATGCTGGCCCGCTTTGCCGGCGCCGATCGCTACTCGGACGACACGTACATCAAAGCCACGCGGCTGCTCACGGACGCGGAACAGGCGCAGACGCGCCACCGCAACACCAACGAAGTGATGATGCCAGCCCGCCAGGCGGTTCAGACCGCTGAAGACGCGCGGCTGATTGCCTTACAGCGGCAGGAAGAAGAAGCGCAGGCGCAGCAGCGCGCGGCCGCGAAGCAGCGCGAGGATGCCGCCCTCGATCGTGCGCGGTCCGAGGAATCCGCCCGCAAGCAGGCGGAAATCGATCGCCTGACGGCTGAAGCCGCACGGCTTTCCGCCGAACGCGACAGGGCGGCAGCGGAGGCGGCACGCCAGGCGGCAGATGCGGCACGTCTTGCTGCGGATGCGCAGGCGCAACAGGCAAAGGCTCTGGCGGAACAGGCTGCCCGCGACAAAGCCGCGGCGGAAGCGGCGCGTGCGGCGGCAGAATCCGCGCGCGCCGCGGCCGAAGCCAACGCCGCGAAGGCCGAACGTGAGAAGGCTGAACTGCGCGATCAGCTGCGGCAACAGCTCAATCAGATTCTTGAAACGCGAGAGAGCGCACGCGGTCTGATCGTGAACCTCTCCGACGTGCTGTTCGACACCGGCAGCGCGAATCTCAAGTCGGGCGCACGGGAGAAGCTTGCGAAGGTTGCCGGCATTCTTCTTTCACACCGAGGACTGAAGCTACAGGTCGAAGGACACACCGACAGCGTCGGGTCGGAGGACTACAATCAGAGGCTGTCCGAGAACCGCGCCGCTTCGGTGCGCACGTATCTCGTCGATTCGGGGATCGCGGCGAACGCGATCGGAACGGCGGGATTTGGCGAGACCATGCCGGTCGCTTCGAACGACACGCCGGCTGGACGACAGCAGAATCGACGCGTGGAGCTGATTGTCTCCGGTGAGTCGATCGGCACGAATGCCTCAGCGAACCCGCCCACACGATAGCCCGGAGGGCGGACCTGAAGGTCCGCCTCTACGGCCGGCCTAACTACGGCCGGCCTAACGCCACCGGAAGTCGATCGTAGAGGCGGACCTTCAGGTCCGCCTCGCATCATCACGGATTTTTCAACCCCGCCATCTGCGCCAGCACCTTGAACACCACGGCAAAGTCGTACTTCGCCAGACCCATTCCGCGCGCGGCCGTGAGGAACTCGTTGGTGACCGCGGTGGTCGGGAGCGGCACGTCCAGACGCCGACCCATTTCCAGGGCCAGCATCAGGTCCTTCTGCATCATGTTGACGTCGAACCACGATTCTTCCGGCAACCCGAGCACGAACGGTCCGCGATACTGCACCATCGGCGAAGCGATGACGCTGTGGGTCAGCACATCGACTGCGACGTCGCGCGGGATGCCGCTCTTTTCCGCCAGCAGCACGCCTTCGCTGAACGCGAGCATCTGCACGGCGAGGCTCAGGTTGTGGGCGATCTTGATCGAGAGCGCCAGTCCGTTGTCGCCGACATGTGTGACCTTCGGGCCGATATCCTCGAGGATCGGCTTGATTCGGTCGAAGGTGGCGCGCCTTCCGCCGACCATTACGCTCAGCTTGCCCGCGTCGAGCGTCGCCACGCTCCCGGACACTGGGGCGTCAACCATGTCCGCCCCCTTCGCCCGGACCTTTTCGGCGACATCGCGACTGACGGCCGGACTCACCGTGCTGCTGTCAACGACAACCTTGCCTTCGCGAAGGCCCGCCAGGAAGCCGTCCGGACCTCCCGAGACCGCATCGAGTGATTTCGAATCGGTGACCATCACCAGGATCACATCCGAGTTCTCGGCAACGGCCTTTGGCGAGTCGGCCCACTTCATCCCGCGATCGATGAGCCATTGCGCTTTCGACCGGGTGCGGTTGTAGCCGGTTACGGTGTGTCCTTTATCGATCAGCCGGTTGGCCATCCGGCCGCCCATGGCGCCGAGGCCGATGTATCCGAGATTTGCCATTGACTGAGAATCCTCCGCTGGATCGGGTAGTATCTGCCGCCATGGCCACTGTCATCACACACACCGCGCCCGCTGCTGCCGCCGCCGCTCGAAAACCGTTTTACAGGAGCTTGTGGGGACAGGTGCTCCTTGGCGTCGCCATCGCGATTGTTCTCGGGTATGTGGCGCCGACCACTGCCCAAGCGATGCGTCCGCTCGGCGACGCGTTCATCCGGCTGATCACGATGGTGATCCCGCTGGTGATTTTCTGCACCGTCGCGGCCGGCATTGCCGGCATGGATAGTATCAAGAAGGTCGGCCGTGTCGGGGGCAAGGCGCTCGTCTACTTTGAAATCCTCACCAGCATCGCGTTGATCATCGGTCTGGTGGTGGGCGCGCTGACGCAGCCGGGCGCCGGGTTCAACGCGACGCCGACTGCGGGCGATGCCAACGCGGTCGCCGGGTATGCCGGTCAGGCGAAGGCGCAGACGGTCACGGACTTCCTTTTGAACATCATTCCGAACTCCATCGTTGGCGCGTTCGCGGGCGGCAGCATCCTCAACGTGATCCTTGTGTCGTTGCTCATCGGCTTCGCGCTCTCGTCGCTCGGCTCGAAGGCCAAGCCGGTCACCGACGTCCTCGAAGGCCTCACGCAGATGATCTTCGGCGTCGTCAACATCCTGATGCGGCTCGCGCCGATCGGCGCGTTCGGCGCGATGGCGTTTACCGTCGGGCGTTACGGCCTCAGTTCACTCGGACCACTGGCGCAGCTGATCGTCACGCTGTGGATCACGTCCGCGCTCTTCGTCCTCATCGTGCTCGGCACGGCCGCCGCAATCGCCGGCTTCAGCATCATCAAGTTCCTCAAGTACATCCGCGAGGAGATCGTGCTCACGCTGTCGCTCAGTTCCTCCGACCCGGCACTGCCGTCACTGATGCGGAAACTGGAGAATCTGGGCTGCTCGAAGGGGCTGGTCGGCCTCGTGACGCCGACGGGCTACATCTTCAACCCTGATGGCAGCTGCATCTACATGACGCTCGCCGCCGTCTTCGTCGCACAGGCAACGGGTGTGTCGCTGACGCTCGGCAACTACATCACGTTGCTCGCTGTCGCGGCTCTCACGCACAAGGGCGCCGTCGGCATTCAGGGCGCGGCGTTCATCGCGCTGGTCGCCACGCTGATGGTCATTCCGTCGATTCCCGTGGCCGGCATGGCGCTCATTCTCGGCCTCGATCGCTTCATGAGCATGTGCCGCGCCACCGTCAACATGCTCTGCAACGGTGTCGCCACGCTCGTCGTGTCGCGCTGGGAAGGCGAGCTTGACGGCGAGACACTGCGGAAAAATCTCGCGGCGCTGACGTAGAGGCGGGCCTTCAGGCCCGCCTCGCGCGCAGGCGGATCTGAAGGTCCGCCTCTATGTCATCCGCGCAGATAGACTGCCTTCCGATCCACGAAGGCTTCCAGACCGCTTTCGCTGTTCTCTGGAAGTCCCGCACCAGACTGCTTCACCCCGCCGAACGGCATCGATGGCTCCTTGTACCCCGTGTGCACGTTGACGTGGGCAAGACCAGCCTCGATGCCGTCGATATACCGCCGCGCGGCGCGGATATCGCTTGTGTAGATTGCCGATGACAATCCGTAGATCGACTCATTGGCCATCTTCAGGGCGTCGTCGATCGAGTCGAACTCGGAGACCGCCAGCACCGGACCGAAGATCTCCTCGCGGAACAGCTCCATGTCGCAGCGCACTCCCGTGAACACGGTTGGTCGGATGAAATAGCCGTCCGCTTTCGCCGCTTCCGCCTTCGCGGCTTCGCCGCTTCGGCGAGACAGGTCGTCGCCCGCAACCAACCGCGCGCCGTCAGTCTGCGCGCGGCATATCGCGTTGCGAATGTCCCGATACTGCTGCGGACCCGCCACCGGTCCCATGTCCGTCGCGTCGAGCAATCCATCGCCGACGGTCATCTTCTCGCAGCGCGCGATGAGTCGTTGCACGAACGATTCGGCAATCGGGCGCTGCAGCAGAATCCGGCTCGTCGACGTGCACCACTGGCCTGCGTTGGAGAAGCCGGCGGTAATGGCCGCCTCGAGCGTGGCATCGAGATCCGCGTCCGCCATGACGATCAGCGCGTTCTTGCCGCCAAGCTCGAGCTGCGTACGGGTCAGATTCGCGGCAGCCTGCGCCTGAATTTTCTTCCCGACCGCCGTCGATCCCGTGAACGAAATAGCGCGCACGCGCGGGTCCTCGACGATACGGTTGCCGATCAAGGAACCGAGACCTGTGACGCAGTTGAATACGCCCGCCGGAAGACCCGCCTGCTCGAACAGCTTCGCCATGAACACCCCTGACCACGGCGTGAACGACGCAGGCTTGAAGACGACTGCATTTCCTGTCAGCAGCGCCGGCAGCGTCTTGCGGCACATGACGTTCATCGGAAAGTTCCACGGGCTGATCACGCCGACGACGCCGAGCGGCTCGTACTGGACCCAGGTCGTGATGTCCCGCGATGCGCCGGGTCCGGTGTGACCGTAAAACGCGGATACCTGTGTAAGGTGATAGTTCCCTTCGATCAGCGCCGAATCCACTTCTGCGCGCGATTCGCGCAGCGTCTTGCCGTTTTCGAGCGTGACGATGCGCGCGAGCTCCTCGCGTGACTGCTTCAGAAGCCTGAGAAACTCTGCGACGTACTGCTGGCGCTCGACGACCGTCGTGCGGCGCCATGTGCGGAACGCGCGCTCGGCCTCGCCGATCGCCTCGTCGACGTCATCCGCGTCCGACGATTGAAAGAATCCGAGATTGCTCCCCTTGGACGCGGGGTTCTCGTTCTCGAATGTCTGACCCGTTCGCGACTCTTTCCATCGGCCGCCGACGAAATTGTTGAAGGTCTCGGTCATCAGAGTTGCGGAGATGTAATCGCGTTGGCGAGGTCGCGCATGAATTCCGCGGCGCGGACGCCGTCCACGACGCGATGGTCACATGAGAGCGTCATCGACATCATCGGCCTGACCGCCGGCTGACCGTTCACCGGAACCACACGCGGTGTGATGGCACCCACCGCAAGGATCGCCGCCTGCGGTGGCACGATAATCGCTGTAAACGCGTCGACCTCGAACATGCCGAGATTGCTGATCGTGAACGTCGCGTTCGCGATGTCGGCCGGCTGCAGCCGCCCCGCCTGTGCGCGCTCCGCCAGCTCACGTCGTCTCACCGCAATGTCGCCGAGCGCCGCACGATTCGCGCCGGGAATGACCGCCGTGACGACGGCGTTTTCGACGCCGATCGCCAGCGCGATGTTCACGTCCTCATGCTGGACGATTCCGTCAGGCGTCCAGCTCGCGTTGAGCCGCGGGTGGTTGCCGAGCGTGCGCGCCACAATCGTGACGAGCAGGTCGGTATGCGTGACCTTGGCGCCGTGCGATCGTTCGACTCCCGGCAGTACCCGCTCGCGCGCTTCGTTCAACGCGCCCGCATCAACGTCGCGAGTGACGAAGAAATGCGGAACCGTCGTCCAACTTTGCGTCGTGCGCTCGGCCATCAACCGCCCGACCGTTGGAACAGGCTGCGCAACGATGGGGGCTGATTTCCCAGAGGTCTGCGTGCTCGCCGCAGCGAGAATGTCGTCCGCCAGAATCTCGCCACCGGGACCCGAACCCGACAGACGACTGATGTCGACGCCTTTTTCCTGTGCGAGGCGGCGCGCCTTGGGCGAGATGCGGGGCGTGCTCCTCGCCGGCGCGGGCGCGCCTATGGGTGCAGTAACTGCTGCCGGTGGCGCTACTTCGGGTTGTGATGCGGCTACCGTCGGTGCTGCTACGGCTGCCGGCACCGATTCACCCGGCTTCACAAGCCAGGCGATTGTGTGGCCGACATGCACCACGTCGCCAGGTTTTGCGGTGATGCCGGCAAGGATGCCGTCCGCGGCGGCCTCGACTTCGACGACCGCCTTATCGGTTTCGACTTCGAGCAGCAGCTCGCCCTTGCGGACCGACTCGCCTTCCTGTTTCAGCCACGAGACGAGCTTGCCGCTGTCCTGCGCCATCTCGAGCGCAGGCATGACGACGCTGATCGCCATCAGCTTCCGGCGCCGACTTTTTCAGGGGTCGCTTCGGCGCGGGCAGCCGCGGCGATCATCTCTACGACCTGCGGATTCGGCGGCGCCTCGGTCTCGCGGACGATCGGCAGCGTTCCGCTAACAGTTACGAAGGGCGCGCCTGCCACGAGCAGTTCCTCCGCCGGGAACCGCGTGATCACTTCGTGACCCGTCTTCGTGACCACGATTTCCTCTTCGATGCGCGCGGCACTCCATCCATCCGTGGACGGCCAGAATGTTTCGAGGGCGAAGACCATCCCCGGCTTGATTTCGTGCGGATGCTCCAGTGACACCAGACGGCTGATCATTGGTCGTTCCCAGATCGCCAGCCCGATGCCGTGCCCCATCTGCAGCGCGAATGCGGCCTCCTCGCTCGGGAACCCGAACTCCTGTGCCCTGGGCCACACGGAGGCGACCTCGGAAGTCAGTCGGCCTGGGCGAATCAGCTCAATTGAGGCGTCGAGGTAATCGCGACACCGCTTGTACGCATCGACGAGCGCGCGCGACGCCGAGCCGACGGC
>Ga0075428_100009778_pt1 | contig 10659 bp, 15 predicted proteins | sample RhiMetdeltSRZDD2_FD_75291 | JGI IMG/M metagenome (GOLD analysis project Ga0075428, IMG submission 75291) | Populus rhizosphere microbial communities from Tennessee, USA - Rhizosphere MetaG P. deltoides SRZDD2 | ecosystem: Host-associated > Plants > Roots > Rhizosphere > Soil | place: USA... | reverse complement strand
TGGCCGGATGGTGCAGCACACGCTGCCCAAAGGCTTCAAGCGCATCCGGTACTACGGGGTGCAGGCCGCCAAGACGTGTGCGAAGGTCAAGGGGGTCATGCAAGCGGCCCTGGCCAAGGGAGAGGGTGTCGTCAGGGGCGCGGGGAAGATTATCGCCCGGCAGACCTCCCGCCAACGCTACGAGCAAAGCACGGGTCGGGACCCACTGATTGGTCTGCACTGTCAGGGTGAGATGGGGGTGTGGCGCATCTGGCACCCGACTTACGGAGTGATCTATGACGAGGGGGAGGTGATCAAACGAGGCACCTACGCCTCAACCGCACAACGAGCTGGTCCCTGAGGACAGCTCTGACGTTCCCAGAGTCCGCCCGTAGGGCGTTTTGTTCATCGTCTAGGAATTTGCATTTTTTCTGTTTGAGATTCAAACACTTACGCCCGAGAGTGGGCTATCGAGATGGGCACCGATATTCCCCCTGTAAGCCCGCCCACAGGGCGCTATGTGCAATTTTACACGAATCGTGCTCGTCCCTCCTGTTGACACACAGAGGGGACTTTGTGTCAGGAGTACTGGTCATGCCAAGTAGTGGACCCCTCGACGCGCTCCCGCTGTGGGGCCTGTTTCTAGCTATCCTGCTCCTCATCCTGCTGTCGGTCGAGGGGGGCTATCGCTTAGGGAAATACCGACGCAGCCGCTCGGAGGAGGAGAAGGAGGCCCCAGTGGGTGCGATGGTCGGGGTCACCCTGGGGTTACTGGCCTTCATGCTGGCCTTCACCTTTGGGTTGGCAGACGCACGCTTCGATACGCGGAGACAGGTCCTCCTCGATGAGGCCAACGCGATTGGGACGACCTATTTGCGGGCCGGGATGCTGCCGGACCGGTGCGAAGACATTCGGACCCTCCTCCGCGACTACGTCGATGTGCGTTTAGAAGCCGTGCGCTCGGGCAACGTGACGGCAGGCATCCATCCGCCGATCGGAGCACCTGCAAGACCAGCTGTGGACGCAGGCCGTAGGCCTCGGCGAGCACCACCCCACGTCGATTGTGGTCGGGCTCTTCGTCCAGTCACTCAATGAGGTGATCGACCTCCACGCGAAACGGGTGATCGCCGGCCTGCGGAATCGCATTCCCGGCGCCATCTGGGTAGCGCTGTTCGCGGTCGCCGTCCTGTCGCTCGCTGCCATGGGCTATCACGCGGGCCTGTCGCGCACGAGCCGCTCGCTGGCCGAGCTGGCCGTCGCCTTCACTTTTTCGGTGGTCATCGGGCTCATTGCAGATCTCGACCGCCCGCAAGAAGGGGTCCTGAACGTGAGCCAGCAGGCGCCGTTTGACCTGCGACACTCCATGCAGGTGCCCAAACCGTGAGCCGGCACGCGCGGCGCAGCTGGGCAGCAAACCAATCAGGATTGCGGTGACCCGTAGCGGTCAGTTCAATCCTGTGTTCAAGGAAGCCCCGTATGCTGGCAGCGGAGGGGTGAGCGATCGCGTGCGGCCGTATAAGATTTCTTGATAGAGGGTAAAGTCAAAGTGGATCGTCGACGGCAGCCACCCCGCATTGTAATGCTAGATGAGCTGTCGGATCCTGCGAAGCACGTCCGCAATCGCGTCGAAGGCTGTCGCTCCATATACCTTGGCTTTGAGCCACTGCCAGAAGCGTTCGATCAGATTATATTCTGGTGAATACAGTGCCAGGTGTTGCAGTTCCACCCACGCGTGCTGCTTGAGAAAGTGTTTGACCGCTCGACTTTTGTGAATCTTGGCATTGTCGAGGATCACGAGGAGCAGCGCCTCGGGAAACCGCTGGTAGAGCTGGTGGAGAAATGCCAGGAACGTCTTAGACGTCCCCCGCTCGGCCCGTTTCCAATAGAAGCGCTGGGTACGTAGATGCACGGCCCCGAACAGCGTGGCGCTTTGACGCTTGGTAGGGGTGGGGACTTTGGCTTGGTGCCTTTGCGACACCACCCGCGTTGGACGTAGGGTTCAAGAGAAGGCCCACTCCTCTCAGGAGGAGCTGCGTGGGTGGCCGAGTATGCCACATTGGGCTGAGGCAGTACAGGGGCATGGTTAAGTTGTCAACGCCTCGGTGCGACATACGGGCACGGCCAGAGGGTATGTCCGTGGCTGTATGGTAGTCTACCGGGAGAGCTTGAGGGTGATCCACTGATTGAGCGAGACATGCTGCTGTGCGGCCTCTATGGCCAGTGTCCGGTGTAGCTCTTCTGGCATCCGGAGGTGCAGCTTTCCGCTAAAAGGGCGCTTACTCAGCGGCGTGGGAATCTCCTCGCCTGCCTCGGCCAGGTCCTCAAGCACGTACCGTACGACATCCGTAATTTCCTGGAGAGCGGCAATGGGCGAGGGGCCATGGGCAGCCAAGGAGGGCAACTCGACTACGCGCCCGATATACACCTGATCAGCCTCGGACCACATCACGTTATAGGCATAGTCTTCTGGTTTATAGGCCAGCTCGGCGGGCTTGGGGCGTTCCTCAGCAGCCATTGATCTCTCCTTCTGGGCAAGGGCTATGGCCCCTGCTCCTTGAGCTTTTTCAGGGCTCGTATGATCTGTTGCACCTGACAGGGTTTCGCCTGGTTGCCATCCTCTTGCAGGTTGATCCGTGGGTCACCTGCCCAGGGCATGGTGAAGATGTGATGGCTTCCGCGGATGCGTGGTTCGCCAAAAAAGAGGGTACAGAACGCCACTAACGTCCGAAATTGGAAATTCGCCCTCGCCCTAGTGAGCCGCTGCAACACCTCGTCGATCGTCGGTACATCATCTCCTTCTCGATGATGTATGGTATCACGGGCGGTACCATATGTCAACGTGTGGTACTGAGGGATTATCCTGGTTACCGGTGGCTTGATTGAGGACACAAAGCAGGCGAGAATGCGGCCAGAAACACCAAAGGCAAGGGTAGTGCTACCCATGTAATGCTCGCTCTCCGCCGTTGCTCTCGTCCGGTGGTCATGGCCCCTGCAGCGCTGCAGGGCACCGCGATGGGTGGCGCGCGGCTTTGCGCAGGACCACGCTGCGCGCACCAGACGCGCAACACGGTGCCGCCACGTGTTGGTGCAGCGCTCGAGGGGATAGGAGGGCCGCACCAACTGCCGCATGGCGCGGGGCGGCACCGCGGGCCTCCCCCTGTGTACTCCACCTCTGGAGCGGGGGACAACGGCGCGTGTGGCCAGGGGACAGGGTGGCCGTGGCGATGCTCGGGCCAGGCCGCCACTCCTGGCCGCGCAAGCTCCAGAGCCCCTGGCAGGAGCCCCCCACGGCGTGCCACCTGCCTCGGCACGAGCGCCGTGCGCCCCGCCGGCGGTCGCGGCGCCGCCGCGCTGCGGTAGGGCACGCCGCCCGGGCCCCATGGGCGGCCGCAGGCGGGGCCCGGGTGGGACGGTGGGCCGGGGGGAAGGAGCCTGTGTTGCTTCCACGTGGGGGACCGGCCTCGGGGCCACACGTCGCGACTGCCCAGGGCGTCCTGGGGCCCTCCCCTGGAGCAAGAGGCAAGTGTGGAGCACCAGGACCACAGCAAGCCGGTGGCGAGCATGACATGGCCTGCACTACCCCATCCAGATTGCTCGGCTCCGTGACGTGACGCCCGTCATCGCCACCACCCGCTCGCCAGGCAAAGCCGCCGCACTGCGGGCCTTAGGGGCAAACGACGTGATCGACACCACCGAGCCCACATGGCCGGCGGCCGTCCGGGCGCTGCGAGGGCAGGGGGTGGATATGGTGATGGATCAGGGGGAGCACCTGTTCCCGGGGTTGTTGCAGGCCATGGCCCTGGGCGGGCGGTACGTCAGTGTGGGCCGGAATGACGGGCCAGTGTCCGAGATCGACTTCGACCTCATGGCCCGAAACCGCCTGCGGCTTCTCGGCGTCACGTTCCGGACACGCGCCGCGGACGAGGCGTTGCAAGGCAGCGAGCGCTGTGCCGCCGATTCTGCAACACCTCCCCTTCTCCTTCAGCAGAAGGCATGAGTATGGCATACGAGAAGGTGAAAGTGCACATCTGGAACACGACCAGCGCAGGCACACGACCCGGTGCCAGGAGAGGGAGATAATGTGCTCAGGCCCGCAGGGGTCGAGGAATCCCCCTGCGCCGTGTCCCAGTGCTGCCGCCATGCCCCCTGGTATCATTCTGATAGAGCGAGGCCAGACGCCCAAACGGGTCTAGAGAGAATAGCTGTCGTGGAATAAGATCAGGAGGCGCTGCCTGGTGCCTGCGCCGGCCTGTGCCAGCGACCGCCTAGAGGAGTGTCCTGTGACGCTTGCGAGTCCCCTCTTCATTGTGATGAATACTGGTTCAGGCAGCCGAGACGCCGCCGTCACGGAAGCCACAGTCCGGGGCGTGCTCACACAGGCCGGCCGACGGCACGCCCTCTGGCGCGCCCATGATCCACGGCAGCTGCCGATGCTGGCGCAGCGCGCCGTAGAGCAGGCACAGCAGCAGCAGGGTGTCGTCGTCGCCGCGGGCGGGGATGGCACGATCAACGCCGTCGCGCAAGTCGTGCTCAAGAGCGGGTGTGCTTTCGGGGTGCTGCCGCAGGGAACCTTCAACTACTTTAGCCGAACCCACGGCATCCCCTTGGACACCGCCGAGGCCACCAGCGCGTTACTGCATGCCAGAGTACGGCCGGTGCAAGTGGGGCTCCTCAATGACCGTGTGTTCCTCGTCAACGCGAGCCTGGGCTTGTACCCGCAGCTGCTCGAGGAGCGCGAAGCCTATAAGCAGCAGTTCGGTCGGCACCGCCTGGTCGCTGTGGAGGCGGGGGTGGTGACACTGCTGCGCGCGCATCGCCCGCTGCGCCTGCGCCTTGAGCACGCCGGCGAGGTGCGGATGCTGCGCACCGCCACTTTGGTGGTCGGGAACAATCCCTTGCAACTGCAGCAGCTGGGCCTCCCGGAAGCGCGCGCCGTCCAGCAGGGGCAGTTAGCCGCCATTGCGGTGCGGCCGGTCGGCCTGCTGGCGATGATCGGGCTGCTGCTCCGCGGGGCGCTAGGACGCCTCGCTGATGCCGACCACATCGTGAATTTTGCGTGCGACCGCCTGACCGTACGACCCTACGGCCGGCGGCGTCTCAAGGTCGCTATGGACGGCGAGGTGGCCTGGCTGACCTCCCCACTGGTGTTCCAGGCCGCACCACATTCCTTGCCGCTCCTCGTGCCAACCCGCGACAGCCCAGCGTCACCGGCGCCTGCCACAGTGGAGGCTCCATGAGCGTGGTGCTGCAGGTCTCCGATACGCATTTTGGCACCGAGCAGCCGGGCGTAGTAGAGGCTCTGGTGCGCCTCGTGCGTGCCCAGCGTCCCACCCTGGTGGTGCTCTCGGGCGATATTACCCAGCGCGCCCGTTGGAGTCAGTTCCAGGCCGCCAGAGCCTTCACCGAGCGCTTAGCGGTGCCCCACATGCTGGTGCTGCCCGGCAACCACGACATTCCTCTCTTCAACATTGGGGCACGGCTCCTGGCCCCGTATGCGAACTATCAACGGGCGTTTGGACCGGAGTTAGAGCCCGAATTCGCATCTGCTGACCTGCTCGTGGTCGGGGTCAACACGACCAGGCCGTCGCGTCATAAGGACGGCAAGGTGTCCACCCGCCAGATCGCGCGAGTGAGCGGCCGGCTGCGGCAGGCGTATGCAGCCCAACTGCGTATAGTGGTCACGCATCAACCGGTCCATGTGACGCGCCCCGAGGACGAAACCAATGTCCTGCACGGGCATCGGGAGGCCGTCTATGCGTGGGCCGGCGCCGGTGCGGATCTGATCCTCGGTGGACACATTCACCTGCCGTACGTCCGTCCTCTGAGGGAGCGGTTCAGCGACCTGCCGCGTCCGGTCTGGGTAGTGCAGGCGGGCACGGCCGTATCGTCACGAGTACGCGACGGCATCCCGAATTCCGTCAATCTGATTCGTTACACGCATACGGAGCACTCGCGGCACTGTGTCATTGAACGCTGGGACCATAAGGGGCCCACCCAGCGCTTCTTGCTGGTCGACCAGATCGCGATTGATCTGCATCGGGATGGCAGTGAGCAAGGCGATACAGGGCATTGATGGGTGACGCATGGCTGATATCTGGACCCAGTGGAGTTGGGGACAGTCTCGGTGCCCGCCCGAGGCGCGCTCGGTAAACAGCTGGTCGACTCCGGCGGTGCGCAAGGCGGTTTCCGGCATCCGCGTCTCCTGCTCTTCCCCTTGCGACACTCGGACAGAGCCGAAGACCATGCAGCTTCCTATTGCAGAAATCCATTGCCATAACACTCTGGCCGTCCGTGGGGACTCGCGCATAGCCGTAGATCATGCTTCCGTTATGCACCTATCTTTCGCACCAAGGAAGCCCAAGAAAATCTGTGACCTTCAGAGATACATGGGTTCTTGCCTGTTCGCTCAATTTATAGCGGATTGTAGCGATCCAAGAACTCAATCGTCAGCTGAGAATCTCCGATCCGATTCTTCACGACTCGTGATCAAAGGAGACACTCCGCCATGGCGATTGTGTCGCATCTCCACCACCTCTTCAATCCTGAAACGTGTCAATCCTCCATCCATACGTTGCGCTGGAAAGGTCGGCCCCTCCAGTGGCCCCGCTGTCAGAGTCGCAACGTCGGGCCCTGGGGCACCTCCCACGCCCAGCCGGGCCTGCAACGCTACCGCTGGAAAGAAAAAGATTGCACGCGCACCTTCAATGACCTCACGGGAACGCTCTTGGATGGCAGCAAGCGCTCTCTGATGCACTGGATGCTCGCGACGTTTCTGTGGTGCCTGTCTGTGGTACCTGTCGTGTTCCTCTCGCCTCGTTGCCCGAGAGGTGGGGGTACATACGCGGACGGGCTATCGCTGGTGTTGGTGGCGGCGCAATGCTGCCCTGTCCTACGAGACGGCGCGGCAGTTGGCGGGCACTGTGGAAGCGGATGACCTCTAGCACACTGCTGGCCAGAAGGGGCAAGCGCAAGGCGGGGGCACGAAGGCGTTGGGGCGTCGCGCGCGTGGCCGTCGGAAGAAACGCGAGCCCGGTCGGGGCCAGTATGCTAAAGACCGGCCCGCGCTCACCGCCTGGGTCAGTCGCCAGGGGGCGGTCGTCATCCACGCGACGCGAGCTTTTACGGTGCAGACGCTGCAAAAGGCCGCTGACCTCGCGGTGCACGCGGGCAGGCGGCTCTACACGGACTCGGCCAGCAGCGACCGGACGGTCAAGGGCTACGTGCACGAGTTCGTCAAGCATACGCAGAAGGAGTACGCGCGTGGAGACGTCCACGAAAATCGCGTAGAGGGTCTGTTTTCCATACTCCAGCCGTACCTGCGGGTGTTTCGGGGCCTCAGCACAATGAACCTGCCAGAGTATGTGGGCTTCTTGCAGTTCTTGCGCAATTTACATCAGCGGACAGCGTTTGAGCAAGCCGAGATGATCTTGTAGGCGGCGTTAGACCCGACCGTTGCCGGCAAGGCAAGGAAGGGTGCTTTTGTCGGGTTGCTAGACCATTTCAAGCTGCTGCAAAGCCCGATAAATTGAGCGAGCTGAGTTTAGTTTGTAAAATACCCCTAGAATTTCCTAATCTACAAGAGACTAGCACAGTCGGTTACATAAACCTACTGTCTGCCCCGCTCACAATTCCGCTAGGATATTGTCATATCAATAAGTTCCGACGAGCAACCAGTCGTGGCGAGGCCATGGCCAGGAGGCGAAAAGAGGATAGACGGGCGAGCAGCGCATCACGAGGCATGTGATGCGCTGAGGGCGTTTCTCCTCCCGTGTGCAGCCACCGGGATGTCCCTGCTCGCGATCCGCCGTGGACGCCCGCTGTGACACTCCCGCACGGGTGCGACGGGCTGAGCGCACGGCGGATGGTGGTGTTGTGGACATCCCGCGAGCTCTCTCTGGGGCACCATGTACGCCGTGCATTCCTGCGCAACGTATGGCGCGATTTCGCCCCCTAGTATAGCCGCAACTGCTTGCCACCAAAGAAGTTACTTCGAGGAATACAGTAGGTTTATGCGGCATAGGCCAATGGTTGGGCCACTGCTGGATGTGTACCCAGCAGTGACGTGTAGGAATTCCGGTGGGGGCGCAGTCCACAGTCTCTCACAGAGGGTGTCCATCCCTCGCTACTGTGGTGGCGGCGTGGTGGGCGGCGGGGACGGCGCAAGCTCAGGAACGCCCGGCACTTGGTTCCCCTTGGCATACATGCACTGCTGGTAGGCAATGTCATAGCGCCACTGGAGCCCCCTGGGGGCGCCATACCCATACCCAGCGGGTGCGCCCACCGCCGTGCCCATGACCAGGCCGGCTCCGGCGCCAGCAGCCGCGCCCAGCGCGGCATCGCCAGCCGCGGCACCGAAGGCGGCGCCAGCGGCCGCGCCAGCGACGCCGCCCAGCAGCGTGCCGAGCACCGCGCTGCGGAGCGCGCTCTGCTCCACGATCTGGGGTTGGGTGAGCCCTGCCTGTTGAGCGGCGTCCAGTCGACAGACAGCATCGTCCTCCACGAACACCTCCCACGGCTTCCCCGGCGCCGGCAGGACCACCACGCTCGGTCCGACGGGGAGCGTCGCGCAGCCTGCCAGCATGAGGAGCCCTCCAACCAGGAAGGCCATGGCGTGCATCGTCTTCCCTCCTTGTCTCGCCAGGTGGCACTGGCGTCCATGCCCTCGACGGCGCACCAGGAGGCGGCGTGGCTAGCACCGCCTGCCAGCCGCCGTGGCACTCGGGCACCTCTGGTGAGACCCTGGCGGCTGTGGACCATGGTATCCAATGCGTTGCACTGCTCCTGTCCCTCCGTGCCGGGCTTGCCCAGAGCTGGTGCGTGTCGCTGGCGCCAGCCTGCGCCGCGCTCCAAGTGAGAATGATAACGGCTTCGTGGGGCCCCACATGAGGCCTCTGCTTTGTTGCTGTCGTGAGGTGGGTATGTTACCCCTGCTCCACTCATACAGCAAAAAGCTTGCCATGCGGTGAAGCCGCAGGCATGGTGCCTCCCGACCACCCCCCGCGCCGCCGGGCAGGGTGACAGGGTGTCTCGTCAACGGACACATGGTCCTGGAGAACAGGGCGTCGGGGGCGGAGGCGCACCATGCCCCGGAGAGGCTGTGCCTCTTGGCACATATTTTGCTCGTTATATCCTCGTAAGGAGCTGGCCAGTGGAGAGGCCAGTATCCAGACCGGTACCGTGGTCGAGTGGCCCGCCCTCCGGCCTATCATGAGGGATGATAGGCGTCAGGCGATGGGTGTGGCAACGAGCCGGTCTATACAGGAGAAAGGCAACGATGATACGTACGATCCGACCGATGCGCCAGGGTATGTGGCTCCTGCTCGTCGTCTGGGCCGTGGGGACCGGCTGCACGTATGACGCGGCTATCCGGCGGCTGTCCCCCCCAGAACAGACCGAGTTTTTCCACATTCCGTCGTTTTTAAGCAGCTCCTGCGAAGTTCGAGGCGAAATGTGTCACCAGTGGAACTCATAGATGGGCCGTTCTTGATGCGCCATGAGCACGTGGCGGGTACGCTGGTAGAGCGTAGGGAGATCGCGCCAACATCGTCCCGCGCCAATGGCGTCCTTCATCACCCGCCAGAAGCCTTCAATAGGGTTAAGGTGGTGCCCACAATGGGCGGGTAAGAAATGGAAGCGAAACTTGTTGTGGTAGTGCTCCAGGGTCGCGTCGAGCTTGTGCGCCCGATGAACCCCGCTGCGATCGACGACCATCACGACCTCTTTGCCGGTTTTGCTGAAGATTGCCATCACTTGATGGATATATTGGCGCAGCTCCTGGGCATCAAAATGCGGCACGATTTTATAGAAGACTTTCGCAGTGCCGTACTGGACGGCGCCGATGACGCTGAGCAACACGCCATTCGTGATGCGACTCCACGAGCGGTACTGCAACCACGTCTGCCGTTTGCGACTTTCTGCCTGTTTAATCTGGCCCTGGCTCAGTGGGCGTATGGGCAGGCGATACCGCTGGGTGCGGCGCCACCAGCCCAGCCTGGGCAGGGCAAAGCGCCACACGATCGTTTCGTCTTCATAGAGCAAGATGATCTCACCTCGACGTGCCCGGTACTCCAGGGCGGCGAGTTCCAGAGAGCCATAGGCGAGCGCAGCCGGGGTGGGCTCGAGCCGTCCAGTGGGGCGGCAGTAGCTTAGCGTCTTTTTTTTAAGACACAGCGGACGCTTTCACGGCCCAGTTGAACCCCGGTCTGTTGGGCGAGCACCGTGGCGAGTTCGCGACAACTCCATTGGGAATAGAGGGAACCGTACTCCAGGGGGTCTTGGTCGACGAGGCGATTGAGGTGCTGCTCCAACTCGCACGTGACTTTAGGCGGGCGACCGGAGCGCGGGCGATCCAGCAAGCCCTGGGGCCCCTCCTGCGCAAAGCGCTGCACCCATTTACGCAGGGCAGAATTCGCCAGGTGGAAGGTGGCGGAGACGGCGGAGATATGGTGCCCCGCGACCACCGCATGGACGGCCTGGGCACGGCGAAAGACCCGCGCCTCCTTGGTCTGCTTGAGCATGGTTGCTAAGGTCGTGAGCGCATGAACGGGAAAGTGACTTTTGCGGGGGCGCATCGCTTGGCTCCTTGGGGGCGTATAACATTCATCTCCTACGGGACACGCAGGGATCCGCGTCTTCTTGGAGCATAGTGGTTACGCCTTAAATTTTCCAGGTTCTGCTTTT
>Ga0075428_100009774_pt1 | contig 10661 bp, 8 predicted proteins | sample RhiMetdeltSRZDD2_FD_75291 | JGI IMG/M metagenome (GOLD analysis project Ga0075428, IMG submission 75291) | Populus rhizosphere microbial communities from Tennessee, USA - Rhizosphere MetaG P. deltoides SRZDD2 | ecosystem: Host-associated > Plants > Roots > Rhizosphere > Soil | place: USA... | reverse complement strand
GTTCGGCGGGAATGGGTGTGTTGAGCTTTCATACGTGATCGCTCCGAGCATGAGTCCTTTCACCATTTCTCGTCGAGTGCTTTTGTTTGGCCAAATTTGGGTTCCGTCGAGATCACGGATTTATGACATTTGAACGCGAGCGGTATCCTTAGCAGGGCTTCGCGCGCCATGAGGCGGCTTTGTTACCCCCGATCAACACCGATGAACACGGGTTTCCGCGTGATGTATTGGGCGACGTGTTTTAGTCTCACGGACGATGTTGCGACGTTGTATCCCCCGAATCCTGTGGATCACTTTCCCTGTTCTTGCTCTCTTCGGCAGTACAGCGAAAGGGGCGGACAGCAGCATCGCACAACGGATTCAGCGTGGTGAAAGTTTTCTGGTCGGGCTATTCGATAACTCGCTCCAGCTCCTTCCGGAATACAAGGGCAGCGCGACCTATTGGCTTTTCCATGACAACTATCTCGCTGCTCATCTTTTGGCCAACTCACGCTCGGATCTCAGCGAGCGTATTCGTTCTTCGCTGGCAAAATTTGGCGTTACCAATTCCGGTAAGATCGAGATCGTTTTTGATGAGGCGAAAAAGCCGCTGCCCTTTCGAACTTACGTCCTGACCAATGTCGCGCTGGTTGAAGGAAAAACGATCCGGACGGAACTGGTCACAACGAACCTCCTCGTGGGTTGGGAGCAATATGCGGATCTTCTGCTCCTCGCGTCGGTGGCTCAAGTCAGGTCCGCGCCGGCGGATGCCCGGAGAAACTTCGACAAAGCTTCCGCGATGTGGGACGCAGAAGGTTTTAACGATCCCGCCAGCAGGCACGGGGGCCGCTTCGCTACTTATAAACTGGCTCTCTACCTGATCGCAGCCAATCGCCTGGGCATTTCGCCACCGCACCGAGTCGAAGTTATTGAACGCCTGCTGGCGATGCAAACGCCCGATGGCGGGTGGATCACCGATTACAAGGAAGGCAAGCCTCTCGGGCTTGCCAATGTGGAGACTACGTGTCTCGCATTGCTCGCGCTCAAGACCCTGGGCGAAGGTCCCTACGGGCGATGAGAAGCAACGCGGGTGAGGCTACGTCGCCAACACCGCCGCAGATCTCTATGCGGCCGATTTCATTTCCACCTTGAGCCTGACGTGTCAAAATTGTAAGCGCCTGCCGGAGCGCCACTCGGGCGATTGACCTCACATGCAATCGTCTATTTTCCGATAAACGTTATAGCTCAGGAACGCCAAAACGGCACAGAAGCCACTTGCTCCCCACGCCACGTTCGTGGATTGACGAAATTCCGACGGTGAATCCTGACGCGTTACCGTGCCCCATCGGCGCTTGAAGGATGTTGCCTTGCCGGAAATTTCGCTCGATACTGCCGAGTAAGCGCACCCTATAGCGACGATCGCCAAGACTATCGCAGCGAGCCTTGCAGATCTACGTGCACCTTTCGGAGTTGGATCTGGCCTATGCATTCAAGCGCGCCATCGCTATTGACGTTCAGATCAACTTGCACAGCTCAACCGATTACCCACCGGCCAGGAGCGGCTCACTCACCGCCGTAGCCGCGCCACGTCCAGACGAGCGTATCGGCCAATGTTTGTTCGAAAACGCGGCGGTCGCAGTGACCCGTGGCGAGGCTGAAGACGTAGCGGTGATGGTAACCTTTGGCCTTGAGGGCAGCGGCGGTGCGCTCGCCGGCCATGACCCAGTTGTGATAGGTTTCCTCCGGATCTTTCGCGCGAAGATCGTTCTCGGAGACGTGCGTGAAGATGCGCAACGGTTTCTTCTCACCCTTTTCAATGAGCTTCATGCTGGAGTGATATTCCCACGCGCCCAATGGATACTTCGCTTCCTCCGCGGCGTCGTCATCCTGCTGATCGACGAAGGTGCCGGAATAGGCGATCAAACGGCGGAACAAATCGGGGCGAAACCAGCCCATGGTCAACGCGGCTGCGCCGCCCGAACTGCAGCCCATCACTGCCCTCCCCCAGGGATTATCGGTGAGGGCGAGCTTCGGGTAGGCGGCTTTTATCTCTGTGTTGTTCAAAACGGTCGGCAATACTTCCTCGTGGATGAACCGTGCGAGCCGGTCGGACATCGTGTCGTACTCAAGTCCGCGCTCGCTGTTCTTGCCATCGTTCCCACCGTTTTGAACCGCAATAGCGATGAACGCGGGCAACTTGCGATTCGGATCTTTTGAAATGGTGAGATTATCCAAAGCGTTGCGCACCAAATTGATCTGGCCGGGCCCGTCGTGGATGATGAGGAGAGGGGCCCTGGTGCCGTCCTGGTACGCAGCCGGAACATATACGAAAATCTTTCGCTCTTTTCGCACGGCTTTCCTGTCCGGCTGGAGCGTGGAATCGTCGCCACGAAAGATTTTGCTGTCAGCCAGGAGCATCGTGAACTCGAACTGCTTGCCTTTGGGATTTCCTTTATCCGTGAGATCGGGATCGATCTTGTACTCGGGACCAATTTTATAACTCCCGTCGCCTTCGATACCGACTTTCTCAGAGTATGACTCTGCTGCCGTTGAAGCGTAGCCGAGCAGTGCGAGATAGATGATAACGAAAGAACGAGCGCAGGCTGACAGTGTGCGTGTGGTTAACATAGAAAAGAAATAAATGAAGAGAGCCAAAAGCTAAAGGCTGAATTGAATGCTCGTTCGCCCTTCATTTCAGCCGGTAAACGGGATTCCCCATGGCCGACGCATAAACAACCTGGTGGATTGGATCCCACGCATAGCATCCGAACCAGTTTGGTGAGAAGGAGAAGTCGGCGCTTTTTGGCTTGAGCGCCGTTACGCGTGTCCAGGTCTTGCCTGAGTCTTGCGTCGCATAGGCTCCGTCAGTCCCGACGACTGCCATGCTGTTTTCATTGGCTCCAAAGAAAGGCCCCAGCCAGATATTGACCGGCGCGCCCTGCGATTGCCAGGTCGCACCCTTATCTTTGCTCGCGAGCAATCCATTCGTCGTGCCCAGGTAATGTGCCCCTTTGAAAAGCACCGGTATCCTCGTTTGCGCATTCGCCACTGACACTTGCGCCCACGTCACCCCGGTATCCGTACTGCGATGGATGCCGTTGCCATTGCAATAGATGAGCGTCTTCGCATCCATGACTCCAAGCATCGAAATGGCATTCGGCTTGCCTGCAAGAGAGATCGATAACTTTCTCCACGTCACGCCTCCGTCCGTGCTCAGGTCAACCTCCCCGAGTGGACTCGTTTCATGCTTTGCGGCTAAAATTGTCTGCGGAGAAGGCGTGGCCCAGTCGACCGAGCCGAAGTCCCAGTTTCGCCCGTTATTCGTAAAACTCTTCCAATTCGTTCCGTCTGTGGTCCAGCCGGCCAAACCATCCAGTGAAAAACTCGCCATGCGCCTGGGGTTGTTTTGATCGACACTGGTGGCCCAACCGGTTTCGTCTCGTCCCGAAACGGTATTGTTATCGATGCGCGCCCAGTTGGCGCCCCGATCAGAACTGCGCCAGAGCCCCTGTCCCACGACTTTGATAACGACGTCGCCGTTCAACCGATCGGCGACCACTCCCGAACAACCACCCGGCCAGCCCACTTTCACTCCGTTGTTCGTGAGCTTTTCCAACAAGGGCGTGGAAATATCCATCCACGGCTCTGCCGCCTGCGCGGAAATCGAGAGGAACACGGCAGCGAACATCACGGCGGTTGCAACTTCTCGTCGTGATCTGTGGAAGATGCGTCCTTCGTTCATTCGGACTTCGTCATTCGTCATTCCGCGAGGCGACGCGACCAATCAACTGCGGTCGCTTCGTTGGGCCGAAGGCCACGTTTGCCTCGGACTCCAGCGTCATCTGCTCGCCGTCGAACTTCAGCGTGAGGGTTGTGTGGTATGGGGTCTCATAGGCGCAGAGCTTGATTACGCACGTATCATCGCTCGGCCACGCAAATGCTCCAGCCATCGGTTCGTCAGGGAACTGCGCGAGTCTGCCGGCGAAGAGCGGCGCCCTCGATCTCTTCCAGTCATTATGGCCGCACGGGATGGTGACGCTCTTGCCGTCCCGTCGGATATTAAGCGCGAGTGTCTTGCCGGAATCGGAAGACGAAAGCGCGAGCGCTTCGATCTTTTGATCGTTGGCAGGGAACGCGAACTTGAGAGCCTTCGTGGCGAGGGGAGATGTCGTCGAGCCTTGAGGCGTCGGCACTTTCAAGTGTAACAGCTTGTCCTTGAGTCGCTGGTTCTCGACGCTGCTGGCCGGCAACGACCCAGGTTTCAGCGCGGGCAGGAGCTTGTCCCAAATCACGTTGAGAACTGCCTGCATGTCTTTCGCGCCGCTTGTGATCGCTACCACGGCATCCTGCTCCGGCATGACCACACAATACTGTCCAAACGCGCCGTCGCCGCGATACGCATTGTGCCGACAGCGCCAGAATTGGAAGCCGTACCCCTGGTTCCAATCGCTCTTCGGGTTACTGCCGTTGGAGGTTTGCTTCGCCGTGGCGATCGTCACCCACTCCACGGGGAGCAATTGTTTTCCATTCCAACTGCCCTTTTGCAGGTAAAGCTGGCCGAACTTCGCGATGTCCTCCGTGCGCACGCGCAAGCCGTAACCGCCGAGCGAAATACCCTGGGAGTTTGTGTCCCACACCGGGTCCTTGATGCCCAGCGGTTCGAACAGGCGCGACTGTAGAAAATCGAGAACGGTCTGCCCCGTCACCTTCTGGACAATCGCCGACTGCATGAAGGTCGCCGCGGTGTTGTATTTGAAGTGAGTCCCTGGCAGATGTGGCACGGCTTGCGCGAGAAAGGACTTCGCCGAGATGATATCGGGAGCGGACGAGGGCTCATCCTGATGGCCGGTGGACATGATCAGCAGGTCGTGCACACGCATGGCTTTGAGATTGTTGCTGGTGTTGGTCGGCGCGTCTTCCGGAAAGAATTTCAGGACCTCGTCGTCGATACTCAGTTTGCCCTCGGCAACCGCGAAGCCCACTGCCGTCGACGTGAAACTCTTGCTCAACGAATAGAGGACGTGTTTATGCGCGGCGTCGTAGGGGCTCCACCAGCCCCCCGCGATCACCTGCCCGCGACGCACGACCATTAAGCTGTGCATCCCGTCGATCTGCTGGTCGAGCGTGTTCACAAATTCCAACATCGCGGAGGACGACACTCCCTGTGCCTCGGGAGTATTGCGTGGTAATAGACCCTCAGTTCGCCCCACGTTTGCTGTTCCGGCCAGGATGAGGATGAGGCAGATTCGGGTTAGGTTTCTCATAACAGGTGTGCCGCTTCTCTACCGAACCGTGAATGAACTGTCACGAACGGAATTGGGCGCTTGAAAATGAACAGTCTCGCTTCACGGCAAATTCTCCTCCATCGTGGCTAACAATGAGCATGTTCTTTGTCGGATTGTTTGCTCTTGGGATGTGCGCGAGCGCCGGCGCGGCAGACTCGCCGGCGTCGGGATTCAGCAATGCGCCCTTGAGCAAAGTGTTCCAGGCATGGAACCAGCCTTTCAAGCCGTTGCGAATCGTTGGCAACGTTTATTATGTCGGGGCCTCCGGGGTCAGTTCGTATCTCATCACTTCTTCTGAGGGACACGTGCTGATCGATACCGGCTTCGAACAAACCGTGCCGCTCATTCGTGACAACGTCAAGACGCTCGGTTTTCGCATGGAGGACATTAAATTGATACTGGCCAGCCATGCGCACGTGGATCACACCGGCGGCCACGCTCTGATGAAACAACTCACGGGCGCGCGTATCCTCATGAGTGAAGCCGACGCCGCCCTGCTGGCAAGCGGCGGCAAAGAGGACTTCCTCGATGAGTTGATGCCGTATCAACCGGCCAAAGCCGACCAGATCGTACGCGACGGCGAGCAGGTCAAGCTCGGCAAGATTACTTTAACAGCGCACCTGACGCCGGGGCACACCAAAGGCTGTACGACGTGGACGACGGTGGCAGAGGAAAAAGGTAAATCTTACAACGTGGTCTTCTTTGGCAGTACGAGCGTGCTCACAAAACTGGTGAACAATTCGAAGTATCCCGGGATCGTGCAGGATTACGCAGCGACGTTTCGCAAGTTGAAGGCGTTGCCCTGCGACGTGTTCCTCGCGCCGCACGCCAGCTTCTTTGGATTGGAAGAGAAAGCCCGTCACGCCAGCGAAGGGACGAATCCATTCGTGGATCCAAAGGCCTTTCACGAGTACGTGACCAAAGCCGAACAGAATTTCCTGAAGCAGTTGGAAAAGGAGCAGCAGAGTCAGTAGTCGTTATGAAGGTCTCAGCCGAAGCATTGTGTCGCTGAGGATTGCGGGCATCGATTCAATGCCCGAAAACCACCTGGTAGGCACCGTAACCGATCACTGCAGATGCACCGGCGGCGATGACGATGACCGCATTCTTTGCGAGCGGCGACGCCTTGCGCCACCATTTCTTTCCGCGCGTGAGGAGCTTTCGCAGCTTCACCTCCATCCAATCGAGTGCTCTCGCAAGGAAGAGCGACCGTTCAGACAACACGGCGGCTCCCAGGAAAACGAGCGGCAGCCCCGGGCCGGGGATAACGCAGAAAACAATCCCGACGGCAAACAGGATCACACCGACGACCGGCTGTACGCTCTGTCGAATCAGCGGTTTATGTTCACTCGTTTCGCGGTTGCGCTTATAGCGATCCTGAAATCGATGCCCAAGCCGGCCCCCCTTTAACTCTCGCCAATGCCGTTTGAGTTCGCTTACCACCCATTTACCCTGCACGCTGGCGGCCCTCCAGGTCAAAGTAGGCCACTACCCCACGACTGCGCTCGAAAAGCGACTAAGGATCCCAGCGTAGCGAATCCTTCTTCGACGCGGGAACTTGCTGGACCGAGCCATCGGCAAAACCGATGACGTAGACCCCAGGATTGCGCGGTTGCTCAAGCATCAACTCAGGTCCACCGTGTTGGTTCCAGCCAGCCTCGGTCTCGAAGAACGCGACGGTTTGGGGATTAATCCGATCTTCGCTCAAGCCGCTCAGCTTCGAGTTGTAGGCGTAACTGCACTCGCCTTCGCCCTTGTCGGCGGGAGCTTTCAATACTTTCTTGCTCCCAAGCTCATCCTTCAATGCGTCACACCAGTTCTCTGCTGGCGGAAACTTTGCATTGTGGTCGTTGGCATAGATTCGCGCCGCCAATCCAATTTGTTTCATCTGACTGACCGTGTTGACGGTCTGCGCGCGGGCTTTCGCTTTTGCGAGAGCGGGGAAGAGCATGCCTGCCCACATTCCGCCGACTCCGATCGCAGGCGCCGCGAGCAAGACGGTGGCGGAATCCGTGTTGCCCACCGCTACCGTTTGCCATCCTGACGCGGTGTGGCCGCCGACGGAGAAAATGGTGGTCGGTTCCTTGCCCAATAAGAATCGTTCGAGCACCTGCAATTGTTTTGTGTCTGCGCTCTGTGATCGAATCGCTTGCTTCTGAATATTTTGGATCGTACCGGTCAGACGGGGACTAACGTAAACGAAGTTGTTGCCTTCCGAAGGGACATGTTTCGCGAGTTGCTGGAACTCAGCTTGTTGGCGCAAGCCGGGTTCGGTGCCTTGCCGCACTGCCAGCAATGAGCGCACCAACGCTCCCGAGGAGCCGACGAAGAGGTAATCGCCTGTGCTCGCCACAGCGAGTTCGACTCGCACGGGCAGGGGGAGGGGAAAGCCCAGCGTAAGAAGTTTGAGCCCGGGTTCTTCTCTTACGACGGCGTTCTCGTTCTTCCGCAGGTCGGAAGTGATGCGGTCGTAGAGCAAGTCGTTCTTGACGCGGACGGCCATCAGCAACGCCGGCTCTGGAAACTCTATGGTCTGTTCGCCGATGGGGAACTTAATGGGCCGCTTTTCGTCGAGGGTGATCAGCATGCCCACTTCGCCGCCGAGCGATTTGAGCAATTGGTCCCAGGAAAGTTTCGTTTGCGCCTCAAACATCTTCGGCCAGTTGTCCGCCCACTGCGCCAGTTCCGGGATGCCTGCTTTGCGCAACTCGCGCTGGAGAATGTCCCACACCTGAGCGATCTCCAGGTCGCCAAAAGCAGCCAGGCCCGTGTTCGCCGGCAGCAACTCCAAACCTCGCAATGGGTGCGGAGCGCTGCCGAGCACTGACCAGAGGAAGCCTTTTTGCTTTCCCGCCCGAGTGTTAAGAACGAATTTGCTGCGGTATAAATCCCGCGCGATTTGCACGCCACTGAGCCCGACGCCGTTAAGGTCTTCGACTCCGCTGGCCTGGAGAAGGCGAATTGCGCTGCCGAAGGCGGCATTGGCCTGCCCGCGCTCTTCCTGCGACATCTCGGAGGCGCTCAGGGCCAATTCGCGCCAACCTTCCAGGTTTGTTGAGAGACCGCTGAGCCACTTTTCCGGCGATACGTACACGAACACGTCACCGCCCGGGTCCAATTGAGAGGTAACATCCTGAAAGCTGGTCTTCGCCACCGGTGTCGCGGGCGGCGTTGAGTCGGCTTGTCTGGCCGCGTTGGTTTGCGTTGGGCCTGACGGACTCTCCTTCGGTTTGCAACCGGGGAACAGCACCGCTGCACAAAGGCCTGCCATAGCGAGATGGATCATTTTCATAATGCTCGAAAGGGAGAAAAGAGCGTGGACGCGCTCAAATCAATAAGAATCGGTTGTGAAATAGGCAACGGCACTCCCCGCCCAGGAGCACCTTCTCTGCCGGCAAAACTCTCGAACCGCCTGAATTGGTATCTCCGTTCAATCCTGCCGTTCGCGTGTCAGCGCCATGATGGCATCGGCGAAAGAGCCGCGCCAGCAAACCTCGTTGTGACCGCCCACGAACTCGGAGTACGTGACGCGATATCCCTTCGCCATCAGTACATCACGCAATCGGCGCGTCTCCAGCAGGGGACTAAACTGCAAGGCCGTTTCGTAACGGCCCGTTTCGATGTAGAACTCCAGCGGTAATCGCGGACTCTTGAGGTACTCGGCCGCGAGCATTCCCGCGGGTTCGCCCTTCCAAACCGGAGTCGGGCTTTCTTCGTCGCTAGCGGTGATAAAAGTCCCCGACTGCGCCAACACCCTGCCGAAGATTGCGGAGTGCTTCAGTCCACAGTAAGCGGCCATCTTTCCGCCGAGGCTGATGCCTCCGACAATCGTATGCGCCGGATCGTCGTAGACGCGGTAGGTTTTGCGAGCCCACGGAACCAACTCATCGGCCAGAAATTTTGCGAATGGATCAGAGCAATTGAGATCCCGCGTTCGGCTTTCGCCGCTGATATTCCCGACACCGACTACAACCAACGAGGGGATTTTTTCGACGGCAAAGAGATTATCGAGAGTCACGTCCATCCTCCTGAAACCGCCGTCGAAGGCGACCATCAGCCAGCAGCGGCGCGCGTTACTCTCGTACCCGGGCGATGTGTAGACGCTCAGTGGATATTCAGTTTTAAGAATGGCGCTTTTGAACTTTTGCTCGCTTTTGCGTCCGGCTGGTGAGCCTTCGCGCTTCGTGATCCACGGCTGAGGAGGAGCATCCGGCAGTTCGACGTACGACCAACCGGCGTACGCGTTGGTGTTGAACGGATCCAGGCGCGGAGGGTTCCGCGTCATCTCGTCCATGATGGCCCGCATTTCCATAGGGATGGTTTCTGGCCCATTGACCTGGAAGGCATACTGGAAGCGTGCTTCGGTGGAGTGATCTTCAGTGAGATACCATAAGTCCGTGTTCGAAAGGCGCGTGAGCGGCTTCAGGAAATTCACGCCCGGCAAACCGCCCATCATTGTCACTCGCGCTGTTTCATTTGTTGCCCGCCAAACAAAGCTGATTCGCCGCTGCTTTGCATCGCCCGCCATCGACTCCACGAGCGGCGCTTTTCCCTGTAGTTCTTTCCAGAAGGCCGTCAACCCCTCGTGCTTTCCACTCCGCAGTTCGCGTTCAAGAGACGCGATACGCGGGCTTGCGGGTTCATTTGCTCTTGTCGCAACCGGGTTGGCTGTGACGAGTGCGAAAGCGAAGAAAACCGCTGAGAGTTTTGAGAAAGACCGGTGCATTCAACTACTTTGCAGCCGTAACGCTCCGTGCATCGTCCTTAAACCGAAATGGCGGCTTGCCAGTGATGTCGGTGCTGGTGAAGGAGGGGCACCAGAATTTCTCGACGTGCTCGATCATCAAATCCGTGCCTTCAAAGTGGCTCACACCGGGGGGGCGTTCGGGATTGTACATCGTGTCGGTCATGTCGCGCATCAGCGCGACGTTCTTTTCCAGCTTTACCATTTGCCGAATCGCAAATGGCCGCCCCAGCACGCACATATTCAAGTGAACGCCGCAGAGGATCACGTTTTCAATGCCGCGTTCCGCCAGCAAGTTCCACGTTTCCTGGCCGTTGTCGGTGATTGCGTCGCGGTCGGCGATCTCGATCGTGCTGATTTGTCGCGTCCACGCTTCACGGATTGGGCACTTGGTTCCCCGGCAATCGCAACCCATATCCGAGTCATCGATCGGCAGCACGGCCTCATGCGTGGGATCGGTCCAGCACCATGCGGTGCCCCAACGCTCGGTGGCGGCGAGCGGCGCAGGCGTTTTGGAAAATTTCGCGGTCTGCGCGCGCTTCCGCTGTGGCGTGCCGTCATAGTACTTCGTGCACGTGCTGGGCGCGTGAATGATGAACACGCCGCGCTGCCGTGCGGTATTCACCATGTCGTTGAATGGCCCCGCCATTTCG
>Ga0075428_100009772_pt1 | contig 10663 bp, 9 predicted proteins | sample RhiMetdeltSRZDD2_FD_75291 | JGI IMG/M metagenome (GOLD analysis project Ga0075428, IMG submission 75291) | Populus rhizosphere microbial communities from Tennessee, USA - Rhizosphere MetaG P. deltoides SRZDD2 | ecosystem: Host-associated > Plants > Roots > Rhizosphere > Soil | place: USA... | reverse complement strand
GGGGCGAGGATGTAGCGCTTCTCGCCGTCGAGGTAGTGGAGCAGGGCGATGCGGCACGACCGGTTGGGGTCGTACTCGATGGCGGCCACGACGGCGGGCACGCCGTCCTTGTTCCGCCGGAAGTCGATGACGCGGTAGCGCTGCTTGTGGCCGCCGCCGCGGTGGCGGGACGTCTTGTGGCCGTGGACGTTGCGGCCGCCGCTCGAGCTCTTCTTCGCGACCAGCGAGCGCTCGGGGCGGTCGCGGGTGACCTCGGAGAAGTCGGCAACGGTCTGGAACCGGCGTCCCGGGCTGGTGGGCTTGCGCTTGCGGAGTGCCATCGGATCAATCCTGGAAGAGGTCGATCGTCTCGCCCTCGGCGAGGGTGACGATCGCCCGCTTGGTGTCGGGACGCTTGCCGTAGGTGAACGTGCGGCGGTTGCGCTTGCGCTTGCCGGGCCGGTTGAGGGTGTTCACCTTGGCGACCCGGACGCCGAAGATGCTCTGCACGGCGTCGCGGATCTCGGGCTTGGAGGCGCTGGGGTGCACCTTGAACGTGTAGACCCCGTCCTCCATCAGCGCGTAGGACTTCTCGCTCACGATCGGAGCGACGATGACGTCTCGGGGATCCTTCACTTCTCGTCGCTCCCCTCGGTGGCGGACTTGGTGGCCGGCAGCGAGTCCCGAGTGAAGACCACCCAGTCGCTGACCAGCACGTCGTAGGCGTTGAGCTCGTTCACCGTGAGCACGTGGACGTGGCCCAGGTTGCGCAGGCTCTTCCACGTGGCCACGTCGGCCTCATCGCGGGTGAGGACGACGAGCAGGCGGCCCTCGACGCCGAGGCTGTCCAGCACCTTGACGGCGGCCTTGGTGCTCGGCTCCTCGATGCCCCAGCCGTCGAGCACCACGACCTTGCCGTCGGCCAGGCGGTCGGACAGCGCCGAGGCCAGCGCCAGGCGGATCATCTTCTTCGGGGTGCGCTGGGCGTAGCTGCGGGGCTTGGGGGCGTGGGTGACGCCACCACCGCGCCAGTGCGGGGCCCGGATCGAGCCCTGGCGGGACCGGCCGGTGCCCTTCTGGCGCCAGGGCTTGGCCCCGCCGCCCCGCACCTCCGCGCGGGTCTTGGTCGACTGGGTGCCGGCCCGGCGGGCGGCGAGCTGGGCGGTCACGACCTGGTGCATGACCGGGATGTTGGGCTGCACGGCGAACAGGGCGTCGTCGAGGTCGACCTTCTTGGCCGAGGACTTGCCGGCGGCGGTGGTGATCTTGACGCTGGCCATCACTTCGCCCCCTTGGCGGCGTCGCGGACGAGGACGATGCCCCCCTTGGGGCCGGGCACGGAGCCCTTGACCAGCAGCAGCTCGCGCTCGGCGTCGGCCTCGACAACGGTCAGGTTGAGGGTCGTGGTCTTCTCGCCCCCCATGCGGCCCGCCATGCGGGTGCCCCGGAACACGCGGCTCGGCGTGGCGCAGGCCCCGATGGCGCCCGGGGCCCGGTGGACCCGGTGGGCGCCGTGGCTGGCGCCGAGGCCGGAGAAGCCGTGCCGCTTCATGACGCCGGCGAAGCCCTTGCCCTTGCTGACGGAGGTCACGTCGACCAGTTCGCCCTGGGCCAGGACGTCGGCCCCGATCTCCTGGCCGACTTCGTACTCGCTGACGTCGTCGAGCCGCAGCTCCACGAGGCGCGGCCCGGGGTCCACGTTGGCGGACTCGTACTGCCCGGCGACGGGCTTGGTGAGCTTCGACGCCTTCTTGGTCCCGAACGTGACCCGGAGCGCGCTGTACCCGTCGCGCTCGTTGGTCTTGACCTGGACCACGCGGCACGGGCGCACGCGCAGGACGGTGACGGGCACGACGCGGTTGTCGTCGTCCCACACCTGCGTCATGCCGACCTTCTCGCCGACGATCGCTCTTGTGGCCATGGCGGCTACGTCTTTCTCTGCCTGGAGGCGGATCACACGAACGCTCCGCACGGGAAGACCCGGCGGAGCGCCTGATTCGGTTGTGCCACGCGGTTCCCGGCACGCGGGCCTGCGCGGACGTCAGTTGGACACGGACTCGTGGTGCTGGCGCAGGTGCGGTGACCCTTCAGGGACGGCAGCCCGCGCGCACGGCCTGGAAATGATAGCCACGCCCCTCCCCGTAGTCCAACGTGGGATGCCGAAAGACATGGGCGCCGGGGGGTCTGCGACGCAGGCGTCGGAGAGTGGTGGCTCGCCCACGATCGGACCGTCTGCCATCGCGCGCTCCACTAGGGTCACGCGCCATGGCGTTCGGCCGCAAGAAGCGTGCCCCGCGGAAGCGTGATCCCTTCGTCCACCTCGCCGAGGAGCGGCGAGCCGCGGAGTCGACGACCTGGTTCCTGGAGCCCGATGAAGGACCTCCGTTGGAGGTCGAGACGGGCATCTCCTCGAACCTGTCCGAGGACGACCTGGACGAGGGCTGAGCCGGGGACCGGGGACCGACACCCGGGACGCGCGCGCTTGCGTGGCCCGCGCACCTCTGAACGCATGGAGGCGACCGACAATTTGACTAGGTTCACGATTCCCGGCAGAAGGAGCGCACACGTGGCTCGTGCACGTATGGCAGGTGGGTTGGTCGCCCTCGCGGCGCTGGCGGTGGCGGTCGGCTGCGACCCGACGGTCACAGCGAGCGCCGGCGCGGCCGGCGGCGGAGGCGGAGGGGGTAACCCGCCCCCGGTGCAGGTCCAGATCCTGGGCCTCAACGACTTCCACGGCAACCTCGACCCGCCGGCCGGGTCCGGCGGGCGCATCGAGGGCATCGACGCCGGTGGCGCCGCATTTCTCGCCCAGCACGTCGCCGCCCTCGAGGCCACGAACCCCCGCAACACGACGGTGGTGTCGGCCGGCGACCTCATCGGCGCCAGCCCGCTGCTGTCGGCGCTGTTCCACGACGAGCCGACGATCGAGGCGATGAACGAGATCGGCCTCGACCTCAACGCCGTCGGCAACCACGAGTTCGACGAGGGCACCGACGAGCTGCTGCGCATGCAGGAGGGCGGATGCCACCCGGTCGACGGCTGCCTCGACGGCGACGACTTCGCCGGTGCCGACTTCGACTTCCTGGCCGCCAACGTGGTCTCCAAGGACCGCGGCAAGCCGCTGTTCCCGCCGTTCTCCATCCAGCGCTACGAGGCCAACACGCACGTGGCGTACATCGGCATGACGCTGGAGGGGACGCCCACCATCGTCACCCCGGAGGGCATTCGGGACTACGACTTCCTGGACGAGGCCGACACCGCCAACGCCCTGGTCGACCGGCTGGAGCGGCGGGGCGTCGAGAACATCGTCGTGCTCCTGCACGAGGGCGGCCAGCAGGCCACCGGCGGCACCTTCAACGGCTGCACCGGCATCTCCGGAGCGATCGTCGACATCGTGAACCGCCTCGACGACCAGATCGACGCGGTGATCAGCGGCCACACCCACCAGGCCTACAACTGCGTCATCGACGGCATCCCCGTCACCAGCGCCGCCTCGTTCGGCCGGCTGGTCACCGACATGGACCTGTCGATCGACCGGCGCAGCAAGCTGATCACCTCGATCGCGGTCGACAACAAGATCGTGACCCGGACGGTGCCGGCGGATGCTGGCATCCAGGCCCTGCTCGAGCGGTACCGGGCCATCAGCGCCCCACTGGCCGGGCGGATCATCGGGCAGATCACCGCCGACATCACCCGGACGCCCAACGCCGCCGGCGAGTCGGCGCTCGGCGACGTCATCGCCGACAGCCAGCTGGCGGCCACCACTCCACCCGACCTGGGCGGCGCGGTGGCGGCGTTCATGAACCCCGGCGGCATCCGCACGGACCTCCTGTTCGCGGCCAGCGGATCGGAGGGCGACGGCAACGTCACCTACGAGGAGGCGTTCACGGTCCAGCCGTTCGGCAACAGCATGGTCACGATGACGCTCACGGGCGCCCAGATCGAGACGATGCTGGAGCAGCAGTTCTGCGGCACCAACGCCGGGGCCCCCCGGGTCCTGCAGCCGTCGGCCAGCTTCACCTACAGCTACACAGGCGCGGCCACCGGCGTGGCCGACTGCGCCGCGGCGAACGCGGTCGACCCGGCCTCGATGGCGATCAACGGCGTCCCGGTCGACCCGGCCGGCACGTACCGCATCACGGTCAACAGCTTCCTGGCCTCGGGCGGCGACGGATTCGCCGTCCTCAACGAGGGCACCGACCGCCTCGGCGGCGCGGTCGACCTCGACGCCCTGGAGGCCTACCTGACCGGCACCCCCGGCGGCGTGTCCCCCGGCCCCCAGGACCGGATCACCCGCCTCTGACCACCGACACACCGATGCAGGGGCCGGCCGCCACGAGCGGCCGGCCCCTGCCGCGTCTAGCCGCCGCTCTCCCCGTCGTCGGCTGGCTCCGGCTCCAAGTGGAGCGGCACCCGGGTGTTGAGCGTGAACCCCAGCTGGGCGAAGAGGCCGGCCCAGTCGAGGTGACGGAACACGGTGAAGCCGCCGTCGTCCACGCCGAAGATCGTGAAGCCGTGTGCCTCGACCGGCTGCCCCACGGCAGGTGCTCCGTGAAGCGCGCGATCCAGCGTGTAGCTGCCTTCGTAGGTCCATTCGACCCCGGCCGCCTGGTCCCCCAGGGAACCCGACCTTCGGTGCTCAGGCTGCCAGCCCCCGTCCCTGTCGACGAACCACTGCTCCATGCTCGACAGGGTGTCGGCCTTGGCCAGGGCCGCCAGCAGCGCGGAGATCTCGCCCCGCTCCTGTTCCTCCTCGGTCCGCTCCCTCAACTGCGCGATCAGCCCGGCGGGATCCTCGCCGACCGCGGCCTCCACCATCTGGGCCCGATCCTCGTCCTCGAGGATCTCGCCCAGCAGCTCGACCCAGCGCTCGCTCATGGCAGCATCCCCGTGCGCGGCACGCCGCCGGCGGGAACGGAGGGCGACACGACGACCGGGCCCCCCGATCCCACGTAGTAGGCGAGCGCGGGCGCCTGCTGCGGCCCGAGCCGCGTGCCCATGGCGTTGTTCTTGAGGAGCTCGTACGGCGTGTGCTGGGCGTGGGTCACGACCCAGCTCGCGTGGCTCCGTCCGGCCGCGGCGGTGTCGGTGGGCGGGAACGCGACCCGCAGGTAGTCCGGCTCGAGGCTCGGGACGGGGTACCCCCCGCCCGCCCGGGTGGTGGCCGCCGTCGCCAGGGGCGTGGTCGACACGACCGCCCCCTCGTGCGCCGGGGTGAGGAAGATCACCGTGACGATGCGACCGCCCGGACCAGGTCGTTGGATCACCCATGTCTCGAACCAGTGGATCCCGCAGATCCAGAACAGCTCGATCGGCGCGCCGGCGGGTGCGGACGTCACCGAGGGAAGCGGGTCGTAGGGCTTCAGGTTGAGCGACACCTCGAGGGCCCAGCGCAGCCCCCGGCGCACGATCCGGTTGACGTCGCCCGAGTAGCCGACCCAGGTCGCACCCGTCGGAGCACCGACCCCGAACCAAGCTTTTTCGATGTTGGTAAGGGTGCTGGGAGCACGCGCCAGCAGCGTCTGGTCCTGCCAGAGGCTCGGCATCGCTGTACTCAGCCAGTTGGTCGTCCCACTGTTGGCGTCGTCCTGCGCCCGCATCCTCCCGAGGATGTCGACTTTGTTGCCCACCGTGTTGAGATGCTTCTCGATCAGGGTCAGGGTCGGGCCCTTCTCGACGTGGTATGGCATTCCGTCCGGCATGTGTCCCCCTGTGTCTGCCCGCCGCCAGCCGTGCGGCGAGCCTCACTATGTGTCACACGCGGCGCAGAAGAAAGGCTTCGATGGCGGCGGGTAGGCCCTTGAGCAGCTGCGGGCCGAGCGGATCCACGGCCATGCCGGCGGGTGGCAGGCCGGCGGCGACGGCCGCGGAGACCACCACCTGACCGGGCTCGGCCCGTCCGCACAGGCGGGCGGCCTCGGACTGGACCAGCCCGAACCAGTCGCCCTCCGACGGGATCGCCGGCCCGTGGGCCAGTCCGACCCGGATGCGGAGGGCGAGATCGGGCTCGCTCCGCCGCCAGTGCTCGACGTCGTCCTGGGCCGCCAGGGCGCAGCGCGCCGCATCCGCCGGGTCGTCGAACACGGCGTTGAGCCCGTCCCCGGTGTGCTTGATCTCCACGCCACCGAACTCGCGCAGCCGCGAGCGCACCAGCCGGTCGTGGACGCGCAACTGCTCCAGATAGAGGGCGTCCCCCAGCTGGACGTTGGACGCGGTGGACGAGACGACGTCGTTGGTGAAGATCGTCCGGTCGCGGGTGCCGACGCCGACCAGCGGGGGGAGCCCGAGTTGCTGGGACACCATGTCGACGCGGCGGATCCAGCCGTGCATCCCCTCGGCGTCGAACGCACGGACCGCGTCCGTGAGCAGCGCGGCCACGTCGGCCCGGGCGGCGCCGCCGGCCGCCTCCTGCCGGGCCTGCTCCAGCACGACCTTGGGCAGTTCGGCGTGCAGGCCCTCGCGCTCGCACAGGAGGAACGCGTGGTCGAGGAGCCGTCGCGCCGTCCCCAATTCCCCGTCGTGGCGGCACACGACCGCGCCGAGGCGGGGCACCAGCGCCGGCCAACCGAGGGTGACGAGCACGCCCCGGTCGTACAGCGACTCGACGGCACCGGCCGCCGAGGCGACGACGGACGGTTCGTCCAGGATGTCGCCGACCTCTACCAGCGCCACGGCCACCGCGTCGCTGTTCTGGGTCACCGGCCCCCGGAACCCGTGGCGCCAGCGTGCGCGCCGGAACCGGGCCAGGGCGGCATCGGCGTCACCGGCCTCGACCGCAGCCAGCGCGGCCGACACCGACGAGCGCGGCACCGAGGCTGCCGGACCGTCGATCTCCTGGCGCCCGCCGGCGGTGCGGCCTCCGATGGCGGCCACGACCGGGGCCAGCAACGCCATGGTGTAGGGGAACTCGGTGGCTCGCCAGCGGCGGTGCGCCCGCTCGACGGCATCGAGGGTGACCTGGCGGGCCGACCCACCCGCGAGCGAGTGGCCGACGGCCAGCTGGGCGGCGGCGAAGCCGGCCTCCCCGACCCATCCGCCGGCCAGCGCGTCCTCCTCGACGGCCTCGGCCCGGTGACGGGCGTCCGTCACCTCCCCGCGCATGAGGAGGCTGACCGCGAGCCGGGAGCGGTGCAGTGTCGCTGTCTGCGGATCGTCGGGGGCCGAGCGCCGGACCCCGGCGGTGAAGCAGGCACGGGCGTCGTCCAGGTCGAGCGTGCGCAGGTGGTGGATGCCCTCGGCGAAGTCGAGCCTGCCCAGCGCCCGCTCGACCGCCGGATCGCGGTCCGCACCCGCACGCGCCCGGGCCCTGCGCGTGAGCGCGAGTGCGCGGTCGGAGTCGCCGGACACGACGAGGGCCTCGACCATCGCGGACTCGGCCTCGATGATCGCGGAAAGGTCGATCGATCCCCCGGCATCGGCGGCGCCGGCGATCGCCGTCTCCAGCTCGCCCAGCTCGAGCCGGGCGCCGATGCGGTACCGGGAGCCCGCACGGCGGCGGGCCAGGAACATCGCGGCCCGCACGACCGTGACCGCGTCCCCGGCCGATCGCGCGTGCCCGATGGCCCGGGCCAGCAGGTCCTCCGCCCGCTCGGGGTCGTGGGCGAGATAGGCGGCTCGACCGGCGTCCAGGTACAGCCGCCCGGCGTCAGCGGGGTCCGAGGCGGCTCCGGCGGCGACCGCCCCGTAGCGAGCGGCCTCGTGCCACGCGCCCCAACGCTGCGTGACCGCCGCCGCCCGGCGGCACCAGACCGCCACGTCCTCGGGCGGGGCCGCGTCCCCTGGGGCTCGGCGGCGCGGCCGCCACGCCCGCAGGAGGTGGTCCGCCACCCGCACCGTGCCCTCGTCGTCCGGAACCCCCTCGACGGCGGCCGGGGCCAGACGGTCCGCGATGGTGCGGTGGAGCGCTCGGCGGGCATCGTCGCCGAGGCCGTCGAGCAGCTCGGCCCTGACCAGCGGATGCGCGAAGCGCAGCCCCAACCGGCCCGGGCGGACCACGTGGGCGTCGGTGGCGGCCGCCATCGCCGCCGCCACCGCGGCGCCGTCCCGGCCGGCCACCCGGGCCAGGTCGGCGGCGTCCCACGGCTCGCCGAGGACGGCCGCCAGCCGCAGCAGATCCAGCGCGGCCGGGTCGAGGTCCCGGAACCGGGCCCGCATCTCGCCGGCGATCGTCCGGACCCGGACGCCCTCCCCCGCCAGGTCGCCGGCGTCGCCGGGGCGGGCGCGGCGCTCGACCGCGCTCTCGACCAGCAGCGGCAGGCCTCCGGTGCTCTCCAGCAGCTCGCCCACCAGCGGCGGGCTCGGGCGCTGGCCGGCGGCGTCCAGGAGGTCGCGGACGTCCTGGGCGTCGAGCCCGCCGAGGCTCACTGCCCGGGCCGCGTCGAGATGCAGTGCCCGCGCCGCCACCGTGCCCTCGGCCAGCGGCTCCCGGGACGCCAGCAGGACCAGTAGCCGCAGGCCCGACCGGGCGCCGCTGTCGTCGAGGGTGGCCAGCGCGGCCGTCAGGACCGCGGCGGTCGACGGTTCCAGGTCGTGGACGTCGTCCACCACGACCGTCAGCAACCGCCGGCGCGCGTAGGCCGCCAGGGCGTCGGCGACATCGGCTCCCAGGCGCCCGGCACCCTCCTCCGGGTCGGCGCCGGAAACGCCACCGTCGAGGAGGACCGTCAGCTCGGGTAGCGGGGCGACCAGGCGGCGCAGTGCGTCGAACGGCACCCCGCCCTCCGAGCCCGAGGCCCGGAGCAGGAAGGCACCGGCGGCGCCGGCGGTGTCGCTCGCCCACCGCAGGAGGGCGGTCTTGCCGGCGCCGGGCACGCCGGTGACGATGACGACCGCGGCGCGGCCGGCCTCGGCGTCGCGCAGCAGGTGGCGCACCAGCGCCCGCTCACGTGCCCGTCCCACGAACGGGCGCGACTCGTCGCGCGCCGTCTGCACGCCGGAATGATGATCGATCGGCCGCACCGCCGTCACGCACGATGACGTCGCGGGCGCAGTCCGGGCGGCCCGTGCTGCCGGCGCTCGCCGCGTCGCAGCGGCCCGCTCGGGCCGCGGCGCGCCTCGCGACGCAGCTCAGGCCTGCTGGATCTTGATCTCGATGTCGACGCCTGCGGGCAGCTCGATGCGCTGGAGTGAGTCGACCGTCTTGGGGCTCGGCTCCAGGATGTCGAGCAGGCGCTTGTGGATGCGCATCTCGAAGTGCTCGCGGCTGTCCTTGTCCTTGTGCGGTGAGCGGATGACCGTGAACCGGTGCTTCTCGGTCGGCAGCGGGATCGGGCCGCGAACCGTGGCCTGGGTGCGCAGGACCGTCTCGACGATCTTACGGGTCGACTGGTCGATGACCTCGTGGTCGTACGCCTTCAGGCGGATGCGGATCTTCTGCTTCTCAGCCATCTCACTCACTTTTCAAGGAACGGTCGCCCACAGCCAGCAGGCGCAACACGCAAGGATGCAAGGCTACCGGGGCTCCGGCGGCGACCGCCAGAGCCCCGGTGAGCCCGCACTACTTGAGGATTTTGGTGACGCGGCCGGAGCCGACGGTGCGGCCGCCTTCGCGGATGGCGAAGAGGAGGCCTTCGTCCATGGCGATGGGGGCGATGAGCTCGACGGTCATCTCGGTGTTGTCGCCGGGCATGCACATCTCGACCCCGTCGGGCAACTGGATGGTGCCGGTCACATCGGTGGTCCGGAAGTAGAACTGGGGCCGGTAGTTGGTGAAGAACGGCTTGTGCCGGCCGCCCTCCTCCTTGGTCAACACATAGACCTGGGCCTCGAAGTTGGTATGGGGGGTGATGCTGCCCGGCTTGGCCAGGACCTGGCCCCGCTCGACCTCTTCCTTCTTGGTCCCCCGCAACAGGACACCGATGTTGTCGCCGGCCTGGCCCTGATCCAACAGCCGCCGGAACATCTCCACCCCGGTGCAGGTGGTCTTGGCCGTGGGCCGGATCCCCACGATCTCGACCTCGTCACCCACATGCACCACACCCTGTTCCACCTTGCCGGTCACCACCGTGCCCCGCCCGGTGATGGAGAACACGTCCTCGATCGGCATCAGGAACGGCTTGTCCAGATCCCGCGCCGGTTCCGGCACATAGGAATCCACCGCCTCCATCAACGCCAGGACCTGCCCCGCCGCCTCCTCATCGCCCTCCAGGGCCTTCAGGGCGCTCACCGGCACCACCGGAATGTCATCACCGGGGAAGTTGTACTCCGAGAGCAACTCCCGGACCTCCATCTCCACCAACTCCAACAACTCCGGGTCGTCCACCATGTCGACCTTGTTCAACGCCACCACGATCGAGGGCACCCCCACCTGCCGGGCCAGGAGCACATGCTCGCGGGTCTGCGGCATCGGCCCATCGGTGGCCGCCACCACCAGGATCGCCCCATCCACCTGGGCCGCACCCGTGATCATGTTCTTGATGTAGTCCGCATGCCCCGGCATATCCACATGCGCGTAATGCCGGTTCGGGGTCTCGTACTCCACATGCGCGATATTGATCGTGATACCCCGCTGCTTCTCCTCCGGGGCCTTATCGATCTGATCGAACGCCATCACCTTCACGTTCGGGTTCGCATCCGCCAACACCTTCGTGATCGCCGCCGTCAACGTCGTCTTCCCATGGTCAATATGACCCATGGTGCCGATGTTCAAATGCGGCTTCGTCCGCTCGAACTTTTCCTTGGCCAT
>Ga0075428_100009768_pt1 | contig 10666 bp, 8 predicted proteins | sample RhiMetdeltSRZDD2_FD_75291 | JGI IMG/M metagenome (GOLD analysis project Ga0075428, IMG submission 75291) | Populus rhizosphere microbial communities from Tennessee, USA - Rhizosphere MetaG P. deltoides SRZDD2 | ecosystem: Host-associated > Plants > Roots > Rhizosphere > Soil | place: USA... | reverse complement strand
AGTGTGGGCGTGGTGTTGCCGGGCACGGCACGGTCGTCGATGTAGCCGGGGCCGACCGACGGTGACCAGATCAGGTTGTTGGCCTTGGCATAGGCGCCGGCCTGCTGCCACCCGGGCGCGGTCGCGCCCGCGATCGCGTCGTAGGTGTACAGGCCGCTGAAGTTGGCGATCCTTGAGGTGTCAGTGGTCTGGGCGAGGATCACGTTGGTGCCGTTGACCGCCGACAGGGCCGACCAGTCGGCGATGGTGAGACTGTCGAAGACGTAGAACACGGGTTTGTTGTTGTACTTGTACAGCGCCGGGTGTGATCCGAACCTGCTGTTGAGGTAGTTGATGTCGGCCACGGTGGAGGCGGCGGTCCGGCCGCCGTAGGGCTCCATGTGCCAGGCCACCTTGACACCCTGCTGCTGCGCGGCGTTGAGCGTGCCCAGCGCCAGATTGTCCTCATAGGACCCCTGACCCCACCAGCTGTAGACGATGACGCCCGCTCCGGACTGGCGCACCCACGCCATGTGCTGGGCGACGGCACCGGCGAAATCGCCTGAGTCGTAAGGACCCAGGGTCGGATATAGGTTGGCGCCGATGTCGTTGGGCGGCGTGTGCCCTCCCTGCTGCCAGTGCCGGAAACCGTTGGTGGACCCGTACCAGGAGTAGTAGAACAAGTGCACGTTGGGATTCAGCGGGGGCAAAGTGCTTGATACAAAATCGATCCAGTTCACGTTGAACAGGCCGCCGCCGGCGGTGGACCGCGCCACGAAATAGAGCGCGGCGGTGTTGGCCGTCGCCGTCAGGCTCAGGGTGATGTCGGTGTAGACCTGCCAGTTGCCGGTCCCGGGAATGGTGGCGCTGCCTAGCAATGTCCCGGTTGGCGAGCCCTGGCGCACCTCCACGGTGCCGCCGGCGCTGCCCGAGGCGGCCCTAAGCCTAAGCGAGGCGATTCCCTTGAGGCTGACCGGATCGTAGGACCACCAGTCGCCGTTCTCGATGAAGCCGATGTTCTGGAAGCCGCCCTGGCTGTCGCCGGTCGTCTCGCGCTGCACGCCGCCGCTCGCGCCGCCGGTCGCGGTGAAGTACTCCGCCTGTTTGCGCCTGGGCTGCAACTGGATCAGCGCCCGGCCGGTGAGCCCACCCGAGTCCACATAGGACGCCTCGAGCACGGCGAAGGTGTTGGCGTCGGCGCCGTGACCGCCCTCGCCGCTGGTCACTACCATTCCGGAGCAGCCGGTGTACTGCTGCAGCGGGTGAGCGTGAGCATCGTGGCCCAGGGAATACTGCAAAACCACTCGGGCGCAGTCTATATGCGTATCCTCCGGGTCGGTGACATTTATCGTGTACGGCACGGAGCCGCCCCAGTCGAACACCGACCCGTTGGGCGGCAACGTGATGGTGACCGTCGGCGCGGTATTGCCCACCGAGATGGGAACGTTGGACACGGCGGTGAGACCCTCGGTGTCGCGCACCGTCAACTGGGCCGTGAAACTGCCGCTGGCGGTGTAGGTGTGGCTTGGGTTGGCGGCGGTCGAGCTGCCGCCGTCGCCGAAGGCCCAGGAGAAGGTGATGGCCTGCCCGTCCGGGTCGTTCGATCCCGCGCTGCTGAACTGGACCGTCAGCGGGGCCGCCCCGGTGGTCGGCTGTCCACTCGCGACAGCCACCGGGGCGCGCCCGGCGGTGGCCCGATAATCGATCCGGTAGACCCCGGAGTCGTCGTTGTTGCCGCCGAACCCGGTGCCCCACTCGATTAGGTACATCGCGCCGTCCGGCCCGAACTCGAGGTCCATCGGCCGGATCGTGGAGATGCCGTCGAGGAGGCGGTTGATGTCCACAAGCGACTGTCCATCCGAGCTGACCTGGAAGGCGTACATCTTCGACTGGTTCCACTCGCCGAACAGTGCCTTGCCGTCAAAGTACTGCGGCCACTTGCGGTTGGAGGCCAAGGCGGCGTCGAACCGGTACACCGGCCCGCCCATGGGCGCGCCGCCGCCCCCGATCTCCGGGAAGCGCGGGTTGCCGTCGTAGTCGTAGTCCACCGTCGCGGCGATCGCCGCGGGCAGGTTGGTCAGCCCGGTGTTGTTGGGGCTGTTGTTGGTCGGCGCCGCGCAGTTGAACGCCGGCCCGCTCGGGCCGCTGGGGAACGCGAAGTCCCGGTAGGCCGCGTTGTTGCCGATGCAGTATGGCCAGCCGTAGTTGCCGGCCCGGCTCACGATGTTCCACTCCACCGTGTTACCCGGACCCCGGTCCGGATTGGACTGACCGGCGTCCGGGCCGAAATCGGCCACGTAGAGGATGTTGGTGCGGGGATCGGTACCAAGTCTGAATGGGTTTCTGAAGCCCATCCCGAATATTTCCGGGCGGGTCTGAGCCGTGCCCGGCGCGAACAGGTTGCCGGCCGGAACAGTGTAGGAGCCGTCGGCCTGAGGCCGGATCCGCAACACCTTGCCGCGCAGGTCGTTGGTGTTGCCCGCGGTCCGCTGGGCGTCGAAGTCCTGCCGCCCCGCCCGCTCGTCGATCGGGGCGTAACCATCCGACTCGAACGGGTTGGTGTTGTCACCCGTTGCCAGGTAAAGGTTTCCGGCGCTGTCGAAGGTCATGGCCCCGCCGGCGTGGCAGCAGGTGTTGCGCTGGGTGGTGACATTGAGCATGATCCGCTCGCTGGCCACGTCGAGCACATCACCGTTCATAGTGAAGCGGGACAGTCTGTTAACCGCTGTCGTCCCCGCCGGTGAGTAATACAGATACACCCACCGATTCGTGGCGAACCCGGGATCGAGCGTCAGCCCTAGCAACCCGTCTTCGCTACCGGTGAACACCTGGAGCGTCCCGGCATTGACGGTCGTCTGCGTGTCGGGCTTGATGATGCGCAGCCGTCCGTCCCGCTCGATGTAGAAGACCCGCCCATCCGGGGCGACGTCAAGCTCCATCGGGTTGTTGGTGTTGCTGTCGAGCGTCACCTTCTGGAAGCTGCCGGTCAGCGACGCGCCGCAGTCGGCGGCGGCCGCCCCGGCGGCGGTGCGGATGCCGCCCAGCAGGTGAGCGCGGAAAGCGTTGTCGGAGAACGATTCTATGGTGTGCCCGCCGCCGGTGTAGAAGGAGCGGCCGCCGTCGAAGCGCTGGCACCAGGCGGTCGGATGCTCGGCGCCCATCGTTCCACCGGTGTAGGTGGTCTCGTCGAGGCTGGCCAGGACGTGGGCCGTGCCCCTCGGGTTGGTCTGGAAGTTGTACCACTCATCGAAGCGGGTCCACCGGGCCGGCAGGCCGCTGGTTGCCGGGTGGGCCGGATCCTCCACCTTGACGGTGGCGTTCTGGTTGGCCGGATGGGAGGCGAAGTAGGCGCCGACCAGCCGGCCGTACCAGGCCCAGCCGTACTCGGTGTCGGCCGCGGCGTGGATGCCCACATAGCCGCCGCCGGCGCGGATGTAGCGCTCGAAGGCGACCTGCTGCGCATCGTTGAGCACGTCGCCGGTGGTGGACAGCCAGATCACCGCGCGGAAGCGGGCGAGGTTGGCATCGGTGAACGCGTTGGCGTCCTCGGTCGCCTCGACCGCGAAGTCGCTGGCCGCGCCGAGCTGCTGGATAGCGGTGATGCCGGCCGGGATGGAGTCGTGCCGGAAGCCGGCCGTCTTGGAGAAGATCAGGACGGAGTAAGCCGGCGCAGCCTGGACCTGGAGAGGGAGGGCCGCCAGGGACAGAAGCAGCGCACCGGCGCCAAGAATGCGGGACCAATACATATAGACATGCTTGTCTGCGCCCTGCAACAAGTCAACGAGACAGCGCAATTTTTCGATTGATCAACGCAACGAGGTCGTGCTTTGATCGTTGCGGCTCCCACAGTGAGATCTTGGCTTTGGATCACTGTGGAAACCGCAACGATCTAGAACGTGAGCGGGGGCTCGCCGCGGGCGACATCCCAGGCGCGCACCTTCGCCGCCGTGTCGGCCACCGGCGTCTGCGGCATGCCGGCCGCGTGGGCCCGGGCGGCGCTGCGCCTGAACATGACGTCATAAGCCGGGTCGCCCAACAGCATCGGGGCCCGGCCTTCGCTCACCTCAACCGGCTCCAGCTCCAGCGGCGAGCAGGCCCGCAGCAGCTCCCCGAACGGCATGCTGCGCCCGACCGCGTTGTAGATGCCCGGCAGGTCTTTTTCGAGCAGCGAGACGACAAGCACCGCCAGGTCGTCGGCGTCGACCACCTGGATCGGCTGGACCAGCCGCCCCGGCACCTCGACCCGCCCGCCGCCGGCCGCGGCCCGCACCCAGTAGGTGAAGCGGTCGGTCGGATCGTAAGGCCCAGCAACGATTCCTGGCCTTACGATGGTCGCCCGGTCACCGAGGCGGGCCAGCACATCGTCCTCGCACGCCACCTTCAACGGCCCGTAGGCCGAGCCCTCCCACTCCTCTGTGTCGCGGCGGGGCTCCAGGCGCGGGCACTCCTCGTCGAGGTAGGCCGGCGCCTGCTTGTAGTCGTAGACCGAGCCGGTGGAGATGAACAGGTAGCGCCCGACCCGGTCGGCCACGGCGTCCATCGCCTCGCCCACATGCCTTGGTACATAAGCGCTCACGTCGACCACGGCGTCCCATTGCCGGCCGGCCAGGGCCGAATAGTCACCCGTCGAACGGTCACCGGTGCGCCGCTCGACACCGGGAAACAGCTCGGGGCCGGTCTTGCCCCGACCGAACAGGGTCACGTCATGGTCGCGCCGAAGCAGCTCTTCGACGATCGCCCGCCCGACAAAGGAGGTTCCACCAAGGATCAGGATCCGCATGGCCCTTGATCCTATGCGAGGTCTCCCGCTAGCCCTCCAGCTCCTGTTTCAACCGTTGCAAAGTCGCGCGCATGCCCTCGCGGTTTACTTCGGGCCGGTGCTTGGTGGCGCGCCCGGTGAAGACGCGGCCGAGGATCCAGGCGCCACGCCCGCGCCGGTCGGTCCACTCCTCGGTGACCCTGGCGCCGTCGCCGGGCAGGGCGGCGAAGCGATAGGTCCAGCGCGCCACCGGCATCCCGAAGGTGGTGACGTCGAAGGAGAACTCCTCGGCCGGTGTCGAGGCGACGACCGTGCAGGTGGTGAACCACACGAACGGGCCTCGCCTGTTCCACCCCACGAACCTGACCGGGTGACCGTCCCGGTCGCGTCGCCAGACCCACACGGCGAAGCACTCCGGGCTCCAGCGGACGAACCGCAGCGCCGCCACGGCGTCGAAGGCGGACTGGGCTGAGACGGCGATTTCAACATCCTCAGAGACTTGTTCGGTGACCATGCCGCCATTGTATTGATCAATGGGCCTCAATAGAGTCGGTCATTATGAACATCGCATCTGCAAGGCCGCGTGCTCTTGCCGCGATGCTGGTGGCCGCTACCCTCGGGGCTGCCATGGCATTGCCCGCACCGGCCGTCGCTTCGGCGAACGCCGCTTCCAAGGAAGTCAGGGTGGCCCTGCTGCGGGGCGAGAACGAACCCAACACCGGCGGTGACGCCGACGGCGTCGGCGTGGCCATCTTCGGCATCCACACCGACACCGGCCAGATCTGCTTCCTGGTCGCGCACGTCAAGCTCGACGGGACGGTTGTCGCCGCGCACATCCACCGCGCACCCGCCGGGGTCAACGGACCGGTCGTGGTGCCCTTCGCGGCGCCGGTCGAGCACGTCACCAAGGGCTGCGTCAACGCGGCGCCCGCACTCGCCGCCGAGATCGCCGCCAACCCGAACGGCTTCTACTACAACATCCACACCAACCTGTTCCCCGGCGGAGCGATCCGCGGCCAGCTGGGGCCGTGACCCCTACCTGAACCGGAAGACCTCACCTTTGGGGGTAAAAGGAAGGCGGGAGCCGCGCGGGATCAGATAGGCGTGCTCCCGCCTGACCCGCAACACATCGCAATAGCCGTCGGTGATGATGAGAATCGGCCCGGCGGCCGGGAAATCGGAGGCCCGCTCAAGCAGATCGATGCCGGGTTGCAGGATCGTGCCGCCCCGGCCGCGCACCCGCACCTTCCCGGCGATGTCTTGCACCGCAAGGTAACCGGCGTCGTAGGCGACGGCGTCGCAGAAGACCACGCGCGCCGCCGGGACGTCACGGGCGGCGGCGTACGAAGCGATGGCCCCCAAGGCTTTGCCCATGAGGGTGGCCGGCATCGACCCCGAGGTGTCAAGCACCACACCGAAGGTGCGGTCCCGCTCGTGTACCAGGGGCCGCAGCCAACCCGGACGGGGAATGTCCGGAGTGGACGCCTGCCGCCGCGAAGCCCTGGCATAGCTGCGAACCCGCTCCAGCGGCCGGAAATGCCGGTCGAACCAGCGGGCCAGCTCGACATCCCAGGGCGGCGGCGGATGCTCCAGCACCCGGATCTCCTCGGCCAGACCGGCGGGAACGAGCCCGCGCCCCAGCTGCTGGTGGTAGGCGAAACCGCCGCAGAGCGCCCGGCGGTAAAAGTCGTCGAGCGAGTCGGCGCCGAGCTTGTGGCCGTGCGGCGTGGGGTGGTCGAGCATGTCGCCCAGACCCCGGCCGCGCAGCGTGGCAAGCTTGCGAAAACGCCTGAGGTTCTTGGCGATTTCGTCGTAGACGTCCTCGACGCCACGGCCCTTCAGCGTGGGATCGTAAAGCGTGCCTTCGGGAATCTGGCCCACACCCATCTCCACGAGCCACCCGTTGACCACAAAATCGGCGGCCACATTCCACAGGAAGGGGTCGCGCGGGCCCACCCTCTCACCGTGGTGCAGGGCGGCGTGGAGCATCTCGTGGGCGAGAACGAAACGACGCTCGTCGGCGGTCAGGGGTACCAAAGGATTAATAAAGATCTCGGCCGAGGAAGCGTCCACCGCCGCCACCGAAATGTTCATGGATCTCGCCAGATCGGCGTCGGCGACGATGGTGAACCCCGCGGCCAGCGCCCCCAGCAGCGGAAACGCCTCCAGGAACCAGCGCCGCGCCCGCTCCCAAGGGTGATCCTGGTCGATGCTTCCGGCGGGGCGGGTGTTTCCCGCCTCGGCGACCGCTTCGCTAGCGGCCGCGGCCAATCCGACCGCGAGACGGTCGGTCCACGACAGCGCGCCGTCGGCAAAGACAAAGGGTCCAGGCAGGTGGTCCTCTTGCGCTTCAAATCCATCTGGTACGCCCGTGAGCCGCCACAATTCCGCCAGCCTCTCCTCGTCCGAGCCGGGCAGGTCCTCCGGGATGGGCCAGGGCGGCACGCCCAGCCGCAACTGCCGCTGGAAGCGCACCACGACGGCGCAGCGGGCGGCTTGCGAGGCGGCGTCGGTGGAGCGGTCGGCGCCAAGGTGACCGAAACCTAGGTGCAGCAACAGATGTGAGATGACCCAAGCCCACTCGGCCTCGGTCGCCTGGATGTGCCGGTTGGCCTTGATACGCCCGTCCGGGTGCACCACGGCCCAGCTCCGCGACTCGACCTCGGTCCATTGACGATAGACGTCGCTCGCGAGGTGCCGGAAAATGGGGTGCCGCAAGGCGATCCAGCTACCCTCCATAAACGACTTGTGGCGCGGATCCTCCTTGTCGGCTGCCTTTTTACGCACGGGAGGCCACCAGGCGGGGCAGGTCGCGGGTCACCTCGACCAGGAACCACGTGGGCAGCACGGGCTTGCCCTCCTCGTCGGCGGCCATCACCAGCTGAGCACACTCCAGCGAAATCTCGGCCAGCTCGACCAGCAAAGCCTTGGCCCGCAACGAGAACTGGCGCACACTGCGGCTGGCGTGCTCGCGGCTGGCCGGCAACTGCTTGATCAGGCGGGCCCGGAACGTCTCGGCGAAGAAGTACAGCAGGTCACGGTCGGTCGCCGCGCGCGGCCACGAAGCCTCACCCCGCACGATCGCGTCCAGCCCGTAACGGTGCCGCACGGTCTTGAGATAGGCGGTGAACGATGCCGCGTGCTGCGCGGTGAGAGTGCCGTGGGCCAGCAGCCTTATCGTCTCCTCGTCCACCTCGCTCTGGTACGAATGAAGGGCGTCGGAGAGCATGTGCCAGGATCGCGGGGTCGAGAACGGCTCCTCCGTCGCGGGCGGCTGCACCCACAGGTGATCGGGGCGCTGGGTCAGGTAGTCCAGCACCCAGGCGTGGATACCGTTGGAGCTGGCCCAGCCGATCCAATCCACGGCCGAGGCCCGCAGGTGGATGTGGACCAGGCGGTTGATCAGGGCCGAGGCCATCGGCTTGGCCAGGGCGTTGTCGTTGGTACGGTTGCCCGCCCCGATGACGATCGACCCGTGCGGAAGCTCGTAGGCGCCGATCCGGCGGTCCAGAATGAGCGAGTAGAACGCCTTCTGCACCTCGGGCGTCGAGGAGTTGAGCTCGTCGAGGAACAGGCAGTAGGGATCGTCGCGGGCGATCATCTCGGGTGGGGCGAAGCGGCTGCGGCCGTTGCGGAGTTCGGGAACACCGATCAGGTCCTCGGCGGCCAGCTGCGTGCCGACGAGCGTGACACAAGGCAGCCCAAGGGAATCGGCGAAGTCACGCACGAGCGAGCTCTTGCCGATACCCGGTGGGCCCCAGACGAAGACAGGCCGCACCACCGCGACGTGCAGCAGCACGTCCGGAAGCTGAGCTGGGGTCACCGTCATCGATGAATGCACAAGCAGTAAGTATCCTGGCCGGCGCTGGACTGGTCACCCGAATTCCCACGGGTTTGACGGGTGTCCCGAGTGGGAAATGTCGTTTACATGGTGACAGTTACCGCTGACGATGTTCGGGCTCTGGCGCAAGCCCGCGGTGAGGTTGGCGAGGAACAGGTGCTGGCGCTCACGGGGGATGTGGTAAAGGTGGAAAGTGCCACCGAAGCCTTCAACGAGGCCCGCGGGAGCAAGGTAATCTACACTCAGGCCGAGCTGCTGGCGCAATTCGGCGAAGAGGTGACCGACGCCGAGGCCATCACGCTCGCGGCCGCGCTTACCGCGCGCATCACGGAGGCCTAGGCGCGTCAAGCACTCTCGTGACCGCGTCGTGAATGACCGCGCGCACGGCCGGGGTGTCGCCGAGATCCAGGCCGATGACCAGGCCGTCGCGCACCAGCATCAGAACATCGGCGGTGCGCTCCGGATCCTGGTGGCCGTCGGCGACCAGAAGGTCCCGGAAGTGGTTGCGGATCCAGGTCCTGTGGGCCGCGACCGCCATTCGCACCATGTGGGCCGGGTCTGGGTACTCCGCGGCCACATTCACAAACGGGCAGCCCCGATAGGCCGGGCCGCCGCCCACCACGCCCATGTACTCGAAAATGGCCAGCAGCGTCTCCCGCGGTGAACCCTTGGCGGCCTGCTCCGCCAGGATCCTGTGCTGGCGGCTCTGGTTCTCGATGTACGCTCGCACGAGGTCGTCCTTGCCCGGAAAATAGGCGTAGAAGGTCGCCTTGGCCACGCCCGCGAACGCGATAATTTTGTCGATGCCCACGGCGTGGACGCCTTGGGCATAGAACAGTTCGGTCGCGGTGTCCAGAAGCCTGTCCCGTGGGGCCCGGTCCGGAACCGTCGCCACCTGCGGGGCACTGCCCTTGTGCGCCCTCGCGGGGCGGGTCTGCTGCTGTTGGGGCACCCCTTGACGTTAACAGACAGGTCTGTCTAGCCTGATGCTACTAGACAGATCTGTCTGTCTAGTAGCGCGGGTCGGGCAGCGCGGGTCGGGCAACGCGGGTCGGGCAGCGCGGGTCGGGCAGCGCGAGTCGGGCAACGCGGGCCGGGCAGCGCGGGCCGGGCAACGCGGGCCGGGCAACGCGGGCCGACGCATTAGACAGACCTGTCTGTCCGGTCGAGCGAAAGATCGACAGTGAGCCCTACTTCGGGGAAGTAGGGCCATCAGCGCGACGAGAAGCCCCTACTTCCCCGAAGTAGGGATTCACTGCTGCGACAAGGGCGAGACGAGTGGACAACTGGGCCGAGGCGTGGCGGGAGCACGATGGCCACGCCTGCACGGCGATGCTGCACGACGACTGCGTCGACTCGCTCCTGCAATCTGGCAGGACCACGGTATCCGTGCCAGGGCGACGACATCATCAAGTGGGCGGCCACAGGCCGGCTGCCCAAACCAAATGCCTCATATGGCTGCCTCAAATCGTTGCGAGGCAGCCATATCCCGGATGTGGTTCCGCGCGACCACGCCCGCCGCAAGTCCTATCATGGTCAGAGTGAACCAGAGTATCTCCGAAATCCTGGATGTGGCAAGGGCTCAGCTGCACCGCCTCGGTCCACATGAGACACTGGCGGCGCAAGCGGCCGGTGCGATCGTTGTCGATATCAGGCCGAGTGAGCAGCGCCAACAGCACGGCGAGATCCCGGGCGCGATCGTCATCGACCGTAACGTCCTTGAGTGGCGCCTCGACCCGCAATCGCCCACGCGGCTTCCCTTTGTGCGCGAGGACGGCTACGGCCTGCACATTATCGTTGTGTGCCAACAAGGTTACGCGTCGTCCCTGGCCGCAGCGTCACTCCAAGAGATCGGGCTGCACCGTGCCACCGACCTGGCCGGCGGCTTCGAAGCCTGGCAGGTCGCAGGCCTTCCGATCGTCAAGATCAATTAGTGGGTCCAGCATTTTGTCGGAAAGTGCGGTCTCAGCACGGGCGGAGACAGCATTTCTTCAGAAAATGCGGGCAGCCCGACCGGGGCGTGAGGCGAGGGGCGGGCGGGAGCAGGTGGGCGGAAGCAGGTGGGGGAGCAGGTGGGCGGAAGCGGG
>Ga0075428_100009767_pt1 | contig 10666 bp, 5 predicted proteins | sample RhiMetdeltSRZDD2_FD_75291 | JGI IMG/M metagenome (GOLD analysis project Ga0075428, IMG submission 75291) | Populus rhizosphere microbial communities from Tennessee, USA - Rhizosphere MetaG P. deltoides SRZDD2 | ecosystem: Host-associated > Plants > Roots > Rhizosphere > Soil | place: USA... | reverse complement strand
CATCCGGCGATGAGGACGTGCGCCCCTAAGATGCGCATGCCCGGCACACGTGGGCCGGGCATGACGTATAAAGGCGCAGAATGCGGTGGCGTCACACTGCCGTGGTGATCCAATGTTCCAGCTTCTGCTTCGGCGCGGCGCCGATCTGGCGCGAGGCCATCTGGCCGCCCTTGAAGATCATCAGCGTGGGGATCGATTGGATGCCGTACTTGGCCGCCGTCTGCGGATTCTCGTCGACGTTGAGCTTGACGATCTTCACCTTGCCGTTGAGTGTGCCGGCGATCTCCTCGAGCGCCGGTGCGATCATGCGACAGGGGCCGCACCACTCGGCCCAGAAATCCACCACGACCGGTTCGGTCGCCTTCAACACCTCGGATTCGAAAGTGGCGTCCGAAACCTTGCCAACAGCCATGGGACATACCTCGTTTTGCTCAGCGATGGCCTCGCGGATGGAAGACCGAAACTAGGAATGCGCTCGGCGAGCGTCAAGGCGGCTTCAAGCCGACGTGATGGCCGCAAGCGCGGCATCCAGGTTCGCATCCGGAATCTCCATGAGTTCAGGGACATCGGTCCAAACCAGTGCGGCGCGAATGCGCTTGTCCGGGTAAAGCTGCGCGAGCACGGCGCGATAAAGCGCAAGCTGGGCGACGTAGGCCTGCGGTACGTCGGCGAGGCGGCGGGGCGCGGGCCGATTGGTCTTGTAATCGGCAATCAAGACGGAATCGCCGGTTACGGCGAGGCGATCGATCTGACCGGACACGGCAAGCGTGCCGTCCTTCAGGCGTCCAACGATTGGGACCTCGGCACGACTTCCGGGCAGAAACAGCGGCGCGAAGCGCGGATCATCGAGCAGCCGCCGGATTTCGTCGACCATGCGCTCGCGCTCCTCGGCGGAAAAGCCGGCGGGCGATCGGGCAAGGTATCGCCGCGCGGCCTCGGCGCGCGCGCCTGCCGGAATATCGGGCAGCGACTGCAGCAAGCGGTGCACCAGCGTGCCCCTCGCCAATGCCTTGTCGCGCTCGACGCCGCTGCCGGAAGCCCAACCGCGTCCCCGCGCCGTCTCGTCATAAGCGGCCGCCGGCGAGAGGACACGAACAGGCGGCGGCTCCGGCATCGCCTCGTGCTCGAGCCAGAACGGCCGCCCGTCGGTCGGTATCGCCATAGGGGGAGCAGTGAAGGGTGCGTCCGCAGCAACCGGCGCCTTGCGATAGCGCCACACCTTGCCGTCGCCGTCGTCGGCCGGCTCCTCGATCGAGGCCGGCGGCTTGAGCGCCGCGAACACCAAGTTCCACCAGCAGCCCTCGGGCCGACCGCGCTCGCCCTCGGCGCCGCAAACGACGAGCCGATCGATCGCGCGCGTCATCGCGACGTACAGCAGTCGCCGATATTCGTCCTCGGCCTCATGCCGCGCGCGCTCGCGCGCCGCGCTCACCGGCGCGGTGTCGGTCGCTTTCGCGGCGGCCCAGACGAGGCAGTTCGGCGAATGAGATGTGGAGGTTGCAAGCGACAGGAGACGCGGCTGGCGCTGCGGTGGGCCGGCCGGTGGGGTCATGGTGTCGGCGAGAACGACGATGGGTGCTTCCAGACCCTTGGCGCCGTGCACGGTCATCACCCGCACCTCGTCGCGCGTGATCTCCATGTCGCGCTTCACGTCGGTTTGGGCCGCGCGGAGCCAGGCAAGGAAACCCTGGAGCGATGGCGTCTCGCGCCGCTCATAGTCGAGCGCGAGATTGAGGAATTCGTCGAGCGCGTCGTCGGCCTCGTGACCCAGGCGAGCGAGAAAGCGCTTGCGGCCGCCTGCGGCCCCAAGTACGCGCGCATAGAACGTGAACGGCAGTTGCTGCGCCCATTGGGTAAAGCGCTCGAGCGTAGCGAGCGCCTGCGCAAAGCGCGGGTTTCCGTGCGCCTTCGTCCGTAAAGCCGCGCGCAACGAGCTTTTGCGGTTCCAGGCGATCTCGAAAAGATCCTCATCATCGAAGCCGAACAGGGGACTCTTGAGCACGGTCGCGAGCGCGAGATCGTCATCGGGCAGCAAGAGCGCGTCTGCGAGCACCATCAGATCCATCACCGCGATGTGTTCCGTCAGTACCAGCCGGTCGGCGCCGGCGACGGGGACCTGCAAGTCCTTCAGCGCGCGGATGATCGCCTCGAACAAGGGCCCACGCTGACGCACCAGCACCAGTACGTCCCCGGCGCGCGCGCCTTGTTTCATCCAGCGCTTGACGTTCCTAGCGATCTTTGCCGCGAGCCGCACCTGCGGGCTCGTTTCGATCAATTGATCGAAGGGCGCATCCCAGGCCTCGATCTCGCGTTTGTCCGCGGGCTTGGTCGTGTCCCAGATTTCCACGAGCCCGGGCGGCGCATCGGGCAGCGGTTCATGAACGGTCTTGACGGCGTCGGCGGAGAGGCCGGCAAAGGCCTGCGGCCGCCCAAAGACCTCATCGACGGCGCCGAGCACATTGGGGCCGGAGCGAAACGAATGGCGAAAACGCACGTAGCGAAAGTCGTGTTCGATGGGGCCGGCCAGCGCGTGAAACTTCCGATGCATGTTCTCGAATTCACGCGGGGCCGCGCCTTGGAAGGAGAAGATCGATTGTTTCTCGTCGCCGACCGCGAAAATCGTCCGCTTGACGAAGCGCGCGCCGGCGCCGGCAAAAAATTCAGCGCTGAGGCGCCAGATGATTTCCCATTGCTTCGGGCTCGTGTCCTGGGCTTCGTCGATGAGCACATGGTCGATGCCTTGGTCGAGTTTGTAGTGCACCCACGCCGCGCGCTCCTCTCCGAGCAGATTTAGCGCTTTTTCGATCAGATCGTCGTAGTCGAGCTGCCCGCGCCGGTCCTTCGTGGCCTGGTAGCGGGAGAGGACGGCATCGGCAATGGTGATGAGCGCCGCCGTGCGGTCGCGGCAGGCGACCGCGTTGCGACGCTCCACCAGTGCAAGCATGCGCTTACGCTCGCCGCAGAGACGCTCGGCAAGCTGCGGGTTGCCGAGCTCGATCGATCGGGTGAGAAGTTGCTGGCGCGGCTCGAGCTTGCCGGTGAGAAACACCTGACGATAGATAGCGGCGCGCTCGGAGCCGGTCGTTGCCAACGCGGCACGCAGTCGCTGCGCCTGCTCCTGATCGCTCTTGCCTCCTTGCGCAAGGACCGCGGCGGCCGCCGGCCAGTACGCTGCTGGAAAGAGAGGGCCATCCGTCATCTCGCTTTCGACCCGCTCGATCGTATCGTCGGCAGCAACGCCGAGCGTGCCGCAAAGGGCAGCGATGGCCGCCTCGATGCTGCCGCCATGATCGATCCAGACGCGCACCGCATCGCGCTTGCGGATCGCTTCGCCGACCACGTCCTTGAAGGTCTGATCGGAGGCAGCTGCGATCGCGGTTGCGAGCGCGCGGCCGAGCGCGCCGTCCGGCGCCAAGGCGGCATCGAGCAGCACGCCAAGGCTAATCTCGTTGAGCAGTTGCGCCTGCGCCGCCTCGTCGAGCACGGTGAAGCGGGCGGCGACATTGGCCTCGAACGGAAAATGATGCAGCAGCCGCGTGCAGAAGGCGTGGATGGTCTGCACCTTCAGTCCGCCCGGTGTCTCCAGCGCCATGGCGAACAGCCGCCGCGCCAGCGTGCGCCGCGCCACGTCCGGTTGGATATTCGAAATTCGTCTGATTGCCGCGTTGAGCTCAACGTCGTCGAGCGCGGTCCAGCGGCGCAGCTCGTCGAACACGCGGTTCGCCATGTTGGCGGCGGCGGCCTTGGTGAAGGTGATGCAGAGGATTTTCGCTGGTTCGACGCCGTCGAGCAGAAGCCGGATCACGCGTTGCGCGAGCACGTGGGTCTTGCCGGAGCCGGCGTTCGCGGCGACCCAGGCGGAAACCGCGGGGTCCGACGCCTCGACCTGCAGGCGCCGCAGGTCGTCGGGAATGTCGCGCATAGCGCGGTCGGCGGTGCGCATCAAACTCATTCCCCGCCCTCCGCATCATCCGGTCCCGCGACGGACCATTCCTTCACCCGCGCGAGGTGGTCATAGGTGCCGTAGCGGTTCTTCCACATCGAGAGCACCAGCGGCAGGTACGGCTGCTGCTCGTCCTCAAAGCGCGCGGCCACGGCTCTGAGCTTTTCGAGCGCGCGCTCGGCATGGAAACTCGCGTCGCCGTCCTTGAAATCGATCGGCACATCGACGCCCGCGGGGTCGCCGCCTTTGACCGACACATAGACCAGCTCGTCGATGCAGGCACCGGCAGGAATGTCGACAAATCCGCCGTGACGCAGGATTGCAGCTTCAAGGGTGAGCTGCGGCGACACCCCGATGCGCACCTGCTTTTCGCTTGGTACCTGTCCCGTCTTGTAATCGAGAATGGCGTAGCCGCCTCCGGCAAGTCGCTCGATGCGGTCGGCGCGGGCGCGCAACGTGAACACGCGCTCGCCGAGGGGAACGTCGATCTTGCCCTGAACCTCGGCCGCCAGCGAGGCGACCTCAGCCCGCCGTACCGCCTCCCAGCCCGCGAACCAGCGCGCAATCCGCCGGAAGCGCGGCCACCAGAACGCGCGCGCTTCCGGATAGTCTTCGAGCGCGGCGAAATGCTTGCGGCCGATTTCGATGAGGGTAGCGGCGGGATCGGCGGGCAGCGCGTACGCGAAGGTCTTGGTAAACTCGCTCAGCGCGGCGTGGATGAGGATGCCGCGGTCGGCCGCGCCCGGCGGAAGATCGACGGGATCGAGTTCGCGCAGCTTGAGGATGTGCTTCGCGTAGATCGTGTAAGGGTCACGCAGCCAGTTCTCGATATCCGTCACCGAGAGCGCGGTCGGCCGGGCGGCGCGCGGCGGCCTCGGTGCGGGCTTTTCGACCCGCTTGATCTGGGCGGGACGATCGAGCGAGCGCGCCCAGGCGACATATTTCGCTCCCCGTCTGCACGCGCCGTTCCAGCGCTGTTCGCTTGCGACTGCCGCCAGGCGCTGGACGAAGCGCGAGGTGACGGTCGGCGCGCCGCCCGATTTGGTCGGATAGGCAAGGATCACCTCGGGCGCGCCGAGCGCCTGCGCGAAGTCGTGGGCGGAGAGCGAAATGCGCCGCTCCGGCAGATCGAGGCCGAGTGCGTGACGCATGGGGCGGCTGAGCCAGGGATCGGCGGTCATGTCGGGCGGCCATGTCCCCTCGACCAGTCCGCCGAGCACGACTCGGTCGACGCTTTGCAACCGCGCTTCGAGCAAACCATAGATGTGCAGCCGCACGCCCGGCAGGCCCGGCCGCCGCACCATGCGGTCGCTAATCACCGTGCGGAACAGGTCCGCATAGTCTTTGGCCTCCACGGCAAACTCGGCATTGCTCGCGTAAAGCGCGATCTCCTCGAAGGCGCGCTCGAGCGCGACGCCATCGTTGCCGTGGAAGGCTGCCGGCGCGCCGGTCTCGTCCGCGCTCAGTGCGGTGATGACATCGCGGTGCAGCGCGGCGACCTTGGCGAATGGGGCGCAGGCGAGCCCCTCGAGCGGGGCAAGTGCAGCGCGCAGCCGGTCGACGAGCGCGGCGGCGGCATTAAGCTGCGCCTCACTGAGGTTGGCGCGCGGATCGGAGGGATGCAGATCGGACGTCTCCCGGCGCCGCAGCTTTGCGAGTTCGGCGTGGAACACCGCGAGTGCATGCGCAAGGCCGACGGTGCCCGGCCGCGGCCGCGGGCCGCGCAAGACGGCCTTTTCGAGCGCGGCGATCGTGCCCGCGTGCGCACCGGCGGGGGCGCCGAGCCGCGTGAGCGGATGCTTGAGGACAGCGAGCAGGGAAACCGGCGCAAGCCCGCCAAGAGCGACTTCCGCCGCCAAACGGGCGAATAGGCCGGCGGGGGTGTCGGCCAGCGCATCGCCGCCGGAATCGTCGACCGCGACCTTCCAGCGTTCCAGCGCGACGAGCACGCGCCGCGCTAAGGCGCGGTCGGGCGTGACCAACGCTGCCGTCTTGTGCGGCGTCTCGACGGCTTCGCGTAGACTGATTGCAATGGCGAGCGCTTCTTCCTCGGCATTGGCGGCTTCGACGACAGCCAATGTTTCGAGCGCGCGTTCGATCCATGGAGCGTCGCAATCCCCCAGCTGTTGCCATCGGTCGGTGGCGGCGGCGGGCCGCAGCGCCTCGGAGACATAGCGCTCGCGTCCATGCTCGGCGGAACTGCCCAGCAGAACCACCTGCTCGCGGGTGATGCCGATGCGGCGCAGCAGCGCCTGCATGGCGAACTGCGGATGCTCGACTGCGTGCGAAACACGCGCTGCTGCATCTTGGCGACCATCGATCAGTCCCCAGGACTCCGCGTCGAGGCTGAGATCGAGGCCGGGCAGCACGACGGCGCCGCGGTCGAGCTTGGCGATGGTCGCGATCAGCTCGGCGGTCGCCGGCATGGAGGCGGTCGACCCGGCGGCGATCACGGGGCCGTCGGCGTGCGTGGAGAGCCGCGCCGCTTCGGCCTTGATCAGTGCGTCGCGGCGCGCGGCAGGCTCCATAGCGCGTCGTTCGCTCAGAATTTTGGGCCAGGCTTCGCGTGCGATCTGCAGGAATTCGAGCGTGAGCTGCCAGTAGCGGTCGAGCGCCTCGGGCACCAGGCCGTCGAGCCGCTCCCACGCCACCCTTCGCGTGGTCATGTCATCCATGAGGCGCGCGAGATCGTCGGCGAGCGCGAGGGCCCAGGCGGGGTTGTTGGCGACGAGCGGCGCCTCGCCGGGCTGCTCCGGCGCAAGACGTTCCGCCCATTTGAGCACGAGCTTCGACAAACGCAGGCGCCGCTCGAGCCCGCCGAGCGCCGGCGGCAACTCGAGCGCGTCGCGGGCCAGGGCGCCAGTCGCCGCCTCCGCGAATACGATCTCGTCCTCGTCGATGTCGCCGATGGCGACGATGCGCGGGAGGATCGCCGCGTCCGCTTTGGTTACTTCGAGGAAGAGGTCGCGTGCGAGCCGGCATGCGCGTCGCGTTGGCAAATAGAGCGTGGCGTCCGCGAGCGCGAGCGGGTCATACGCGGCGGGAAAGCCCGGCACGAGCGTTCCGTCGAGGAGCGCGCGCATGAGCGTCGCCACGAACGGCGCCGAGGCCGGAATGGTGAACACGCGCGCGGGGGACGCGGAGGACATCCACGGATTCTAAGGACTGATTCGCGGCGACTCAATTTTCTCGTCAGCGCGGCTTTATCGTGCACTACACCGCGGTGGCGAGGATCACCTTTTCGGCGGCGTGGACCGCCTCGGGAGTGCCGACATGCATCCACACCCCTTCGAGGCGCAGCCCGCAGAGCCGACCGGCCTCGGCCGCCCGGTCGAACAAGGGCGACATTGAGAATACGCCCTTGGGTGCGCCGGCAAAGAAGGCCGGCGTGAGAATCGCGGCGCCGGCGTAAACGAAGGGCACCACCTCGCGCTCGCCTCGCCGCATGAGGCGGCCGTCGGCCGCCATCGAGAAATCGCCGCGGCCGCTATAACCGATGCTGGATGCCGCCGGCGCCAGCAACAACAGCGCATCCATGCGGTTGGCGTCGAACGCAGCGGCGAGCCGGGCGAGATTGGGCTTCACGCCGTCGATCCAGATCGTGTCGGAATTAACATGGAAGAATGGGCCATCGCCGAGTTCCGCTAGTGCCTTGACCACCCCGCCGCCGGTGCCGAGAAGCTCGCTTCGCTCGTCCGAGATGACGATCTTCGGCCGCTTGCGGCCGGCGAGATGCTGCTCGATCCGATCGGCGAGGTGGTGGACGTTGACGACGGCGCGTTCAACCCCCTGTGCGGCGAGGCGATCGAGCACGTAGTCGATGAGCGCTTTGCCACCGACCCTAACGAGCGGCTTGGGCAGCTGTCCGTTGAATGGCCTCATCCGCGTGCCCAGCCCCGCTGCCAGCACCATGGCGCGTTTCGGGGCGGTCGCGGTTCGGCGAGTTTCGGCCATCGATGTGTTTTTTGCCCGCTCGCGCTTAAATTGTATTTAACGCCGGCACGTGGGCAATATACCACGCGTTGAGCGCCTCCAACGCCGGGTGGCTGAGCGAGCGCTGCAAATAGCCCCAGACGCGGGGCAGGTGCCGTAGGTATTGTGGCTTGCCGTCGCGTGCGTCGAGCCGTGCGAAGATGCCGAGAATCTTGCTGGCGCGCTGGGCGGCAAGCGTGGCGTAGATCTTGATGAGTTGGGCCCCGTCGAAATCCGCTTCCCTGCGGCTGCGTCCGCGCACATAGCGGCCGAGCAGCGCTAGCTCGGTTTCTTCGGGTACGTCGACACGCGCATCCTGCAACAGCGAGGCGAGATCGTAGGCGGGGTGGCCCATCACCGCATCCTGAAAATCGAGAATTGCGAGCCGGGCGAGTTCGCTGCGCTGCGGCAGCCATAACAGATTGGGCGAATGGAAGTCGCGAAGCACCCAGGTCGGCGGTGCATCGATCGCAGGCTGCAACAGCTCGCGCCAGAGCGCGCGGAACGAGTCGCGCTCCGTATCGGGGATCGCCGCGTTGAGACGCGGCAGGAACCAGTCCAGCAGCAGCTCGGCTTCGATCAGGAACGCGTCCATGTCGTAGGGAGGAATCCGATAGTCCAGATGTGGGGCGACCGGCAGCGTCTGCGGCAGCTGCTGCTCATGCAGGGCGAGCAGCACGTCGACCGCCGTCTCGTAGCGCGCCTCGAGAGGCGCCTGCGGATCACCGCCGACCACCCGCTCGTCGCCGAGATCTTCGATGATCAAAAATCCCTGTTCGAGATCGGCGTGATACACGGCGGGTGCGGAGAAGCCGTATTGCCGCAGCCCGTTCGCCATCGCCACGAACGGGACGACATTGTCGGCCAGGTGTGCGATCGCGCTATACGGTTTGTCGCCGCGCACCGGCGGACCATCGGGGCGGCGCGGCGAATTCATGAGCAACGCGCGTTTCTCGCCGAGCGCGAGCCGCTCGTACGACCGCGTCGAGGCGTCGCCGCCCAGCCGCGTCCGCAGCGCCTCGCTATAACCGCTCTCGGCAATGAATTGACGCGCGGCCGCCATACGGTCGACGCGCGGCGCCAGGGTGCCGTAGCCGGTGACGCGGGCATGGCGGAATTCGAGCTTGAGCTTGGGCGCCAGTGTGAGCGAGACGTCGAGCCGGTCGGGCGGCAACAGGCCCTCCGCGCGGTCCGGCCATTCCAGCAACACCACCGCGCGTTCCGGCAGATCGTCGAAGCCGAGCTCGGCGAGCTCCGCCGCACCCGAGACGCGATAGAGATCGACGTGCACCAGCGGAAATTGCGGCAGATCGTAGGTCTGCATCAGCGTGAAGGTCGGGCTCGGCACCTCGGTGGAAGGGTCATCGGCCAGATAACGGATCAGCGTGCGGGCGAGCGTGGTCTTGCCCGCTCCGAGGTCGCCCGAGAGCGTAACGACGTTCCCGGCTTCGAGCGTATTGGCGATGTCGATCGCGAGCCGACGCGTGGCGTGCTCATCGGGCAGCGCCACCGAAAAGCTCGACGTGCCGGAGTTGGTCAGCGGCATGCTGTAACTCAAGACCTGCTGGCGCGGCCGACTCGACTTATGCCGCGGTTCGCTCGGCGGTCCGATCGAGCGGGAACACGCAGGTCACCGTGGTGCCGCGGCCGACCGCCGACTCGAGCGTCACCGAGCCGCCGTGCAGCTTGACGAACGAGCGCACCAGGGACAGGCCGAGGCCCGTGCCGCGGTGGCGCGAGCCGAGCGAATGCGTCTCGAACCAATCGAACACCTTGTCTTGGACGTCGGCTGGAATGCCGGGACCCCGATCGGTCACCGAGAACACGATGGCGTCGCGGTGCCGATGGGCGGCAAAGGTAACGATCTCGCCGGCGGGCGAAAAGCCCACCGCATTGGCCAGCAGATTGAACAGGGACTGGCGCACGCGCAACTCGTCAGCGACGAAGGTTCCGATCTCCGGCGCGGCTTGAATTTCAAGTGTGATGCCGCGCTTGACCAGCCGGTCCTGCACTCCTTCGGCGGCCGCTTCCATGGTCTTGCGGATGTCCACCGATCCGAGGTTGAGGGTCATGGCGCCGGCGTCGATGCTCGCGAGGTCCAGGATGTTGTTGATGATGGCAAGGAGCGCGTTGGTCGAGACCGTGATGTAGCTCAGGTATTCGCGCTGCTTGTCCGTCAGCGGACCGGTGGCCGGGTCGCCGAGGAAATGCGCGAAGCCGATGATATTGGTGAGCGGAGAGCGCAGTTCGTAGGATACGTGGTGAACGAAATCGGTCTTGAGCTTGTCCGCCGCATTCAGTGCTTCGTTACGCTCGCGCAGCGCACGCTCGACATTGACGCTGTCGGTGACGTCCTGGAAGGTCACGAGCGTGGCGCCGTCGGGAAGCGGCAAGGTGGCGCAATCGACAACACTGCCGTGGCGGCGTTCGAGTCGGCCCAGCGCCGGCTCGCGATTGTCGATAGCCGTGATCGTCGCCCGCAGCCGCTGCCAAATCGGATGATCGCCGTGGAGCTGCCGCGTCCAGTCGCTGATCAATTCGATATGAGGCCGGTCTGACAACAGGTCGGGCGAAAGTCTCCACATTCGCGCGAAAGCAGGATTGTAGAGCCGCAGCCGGCCGTCGCTGCCGAATACGGCGACCGCCTCCGTGAGGTTGTCCAGCGTCTCGCCCTGTGCGCGGATCAAGGCATCATAGCGGCGTTCGAGATCGAGCCGTTCGGTGACGTCGTCGAAGAGATAGATGACGCCG
>Ga0075428_100009760_pt1 | contig 10668 bp, 4 predicted proteins | sample RhiMetdeltSRZDD2_FD_75291 | JGI IMG/M metagenome (GOLD analysis project Ga0075428, IMG submission 75291) | Populus rhizosphere microbial communities from Tennessee, USA - Rhizosphere MetaG P. deltoides SRZDD2 | ecosystem: Host-associated > Plants > Roots > Rhizosphere > Soil | place: USA... | reverse complement strand
GGGGTCAGACCGGGGTCAAACCGGGGTCAAACCAGGGTCTGACCCCATTACTCGCAGCGCAGCGCCACCTGGGGATCAACGCGCGACGCACGCCAGGCGGGGATGCCTGCGGCGAGGCTGGCGGCAGCGCCAAGAACAGTCGCAGCAGCGATCATGGTGGCGATGTCAGTGGGTGAGAGACCAAATAGTAGGGCGCTGGCGGCCCGCATCGATAACATCGTCGATGGGATCCCGATGACGAGTCCGAGGATCAAAAGGCGCAGGCTTTCGCGCAGAACGAGCGTCGCGATCTGCGCACGCGTCGACCCAAGAGACAAGCGAATGCCAATCTCTTGTCTGCGACTCACCACCATGTAGGTGATGATCCCGTAGACCCCGACGGTGACCACCACGATCGCGAGTGCGCCGAAGGCTCCCGCCAACCACGCCGTCGTTCGCTCCGCACTCAGACGATCGCGGGTATGAGCCTTCAGATCGATGAACTGCAGCGTCAGTGACGGATTCAACTGCTTCATACGTTGTGAGATGGCGCGGGTGACGGCGCCAGTCGGTATTCCGGCACGAAGGATAACCGGCGCCCAGGGTTGCAGGTCGGGGTCCTGGGCAATTGGCACGTACGCGATTGGCGGCATCTCTTCTCGAAGATCCGAATACTTCGTGTTGCCGACGGTGCCGATGATCTCGTAGGTCACCTCCGGATATCCGGCTTCAGCAATGGTCTGGACTGTCACGCCGATCGGCTCCAGACCAGCGAGGTGAGCTCGCACGAACTGCTCATTCACCAACATGACGCGTCGCGCGCGTGCCGTGTCTGGCGCGTCGAAGTCTCGACCCGAGATGATGGGAACCCCGAGCGTGTTGAAATACCCCGGACTGACATAAATGAACCGCGATGCCTGTTGTTGGTTCCCGGCAAGACGGGGAATGCGGAAGAAATGGAACCAGCTTCCGCCACCCAGCGGAATGAAGGTCGTTGAAGCTGCAGCGATGACCCCTGGAACTGACCTGACTTCTTCCGTCAGGCGCTGCTGAAATGTGACCCGTTCTTCAAGTGGCAGGGTCGCAGACTGTCGATCGGTCGCCCAGGCGACGACGGTTCCATCAAGCGTAAGCCCGGTCTGCACGTGTGTCAGATTTCGAAAGCTGCGGACGAAGAGCAGTGCCGAAACGACCAGCGCGAGCGAGAGAGTGATCTGACCGACGACGAGCCCCCGCTGAAATCGCGCGCGGCGCCGATCGAGTGTCAGGCCGCGTGCGGACTGCCGCATTACTGCAAGCGGATCCATGGACGACACGCGCAGAGCCGGAATCAGGCCGAACAGCAAGGACGTAACCGCTGTGACGGCGGCAACGAAACAGAGCAATCTCCAATCCGACGTGAGATTTAGTACGATCGGATTCGCCGGCGAATCGAGAAAGGAGACGAGCGCTCTACCCGAGGCGATCGCGACCGGAACGGCGGCCATCGCCGCCGCTGCGCCGACCAGAACACTCTCGACGAGCATGGAGGACACAACTTGCGAGCGAGATGCGCCAACCGCCACTTTGATGCCGAACTCCCGCTCGCGTGCGCTCGCTCGAGCGAGCGTCAGCGTCGCGAGGTTGGCGCACGTGATCACGAGTACGAGGCCAGTGAGACCGAAGAGGAGGGCGAGGGACGTTTGGTATGTGCCGCGGAGCCGGCTCACGCCGCGGCCTGCGGCGATGACACCGAATCGAAAGCCACGGTACTGCGTCATCAACTCGGAGCCGTAGCCTGTTGGCAGTGTGGCTTCGAGAAGTCCCGGGCTCAGCGAGCGCATGTAGTCGTTGGCCCGCGGAATCGTCCAGTCGGCTTTCAGACGGCCCATGACGGTGAGCCACCAGAGGTCACGGCGATCGAGGTTGTCGCTCCACAACGCCGCCGAGCAAATTGGCAGAGCAACGTCGAACGTTTGGCCAACCTCGAGTCCGGTGAAGCGCGGCGGCGTCACTCCAACGACGATGAAAGGCTGATTGAGAATCCTGAGCGTGGCGCCAATCGCAGCCTCGCGCCCACCGAAATGCGTCTGCCAGAATCCGTGACTGATAATCGCCGCCCCGGCTCCACACCCGCGGCGATCGTCATCGTCATTGAACATCCGTCCGCGTTCTGGTGTTATGCCGAGCCCTCGGAAGAATGCACCGCTGACCCATAAACCGCGCGCTTGATAGATCTCCTCCGCGCGACCAATGGGCAACTCCGCATTTCCCCACGCGAACATCGCCGCGAACGGCTCCTGGCGGGAGCGCATTTGTTCCCAGAGTGGGTTGGTTACTTCCGCATTGAAGTTGGTGGATACGCCGAAGGCGTGGGTCCCTTCAGCACGAATTTCGACCAACTGGGCAGGGTCCGCGATTGGCAGATTTCGGAGGCCAACGATGTCGATGAGTTGAAAGATGGCAGCATTTGCGCCGATGCCGAGCGCAAGCGACACGATGGCCACTGCCGCAAATATCGGCGAGCGGCGAAGGCCGCGCAGGCCATGCCGGATATCGCGCGCGAAGCGCTCGAAAGCGATACTCCGCACGCCGCCATTGTAGTCCCGTCCCTTGTCCGTTTTCCCTTTGCCTTTTGCCTTTTCCCTTTTCCCTTTTCCCTTTTCCCTTTTCCCTTTTCCCTTTTCTCTTTAATACGGCCAGGTCCAGTTCACAATCTCTGGACGATCCGTTCCGTTCTGGTGCGCGTACTCGAGGTTTTCGATAATCGCGTTCTTCATGTCCTCCTTCAGGTGCGCCGCCTTTGTACGAAGCTTCGGCACTCGATCGATGACGTCGATCACGAGATGGAAGCGAGACGTTTCGTTGAGCATCGCCAGTTCAAGCGGCGTATTGATGTTTCCCTTCTCCTTGTAGCCGCGCACGTGCAGGTGCTCGTGCCCTTTGAAACGGTACGCGAGCCGGTGAATGAGCCATGGATAGCCGTGAAAGTTGAAGATGATCGGCTTGTCCGGGGTGAAGAGACTATCGAACTCACGCGCGCTCAGCCCGTGCGGATGCTCGGTATCGGGTTGCAGCTTGAATAGGTCCACCACGTTGACGAATCGCAGCTTCAGATCAGCAACCCGCTCGCGGAGAATGGCGGCGGCGGCAAGCGCTTCCATCGTCGCGACGTCGCCGCAGCAGGCGAGCACCACATCTGGCTCTTCTCCGGCGTCAGTACTCGCACGGCCCCAGATCCCCACGCCTTTGGCGCAATGCGTGATCGCGTCGTCGATGTTCATGAACTGAAGATGTTTCTGCTTGTCGGCGACGATGACGTTGACGGTGTTGGTCGTGCGAAGGCAGTGATCGGCAACGACCAGCACCGTGTTCGCGTCCGGTGGCAGATAGATGCGAACGACCGAGGGACCCTTGTTGGCGACGAGATCGATGAATCCCGGATCCTGATGAGAGAACCCGTTGTGGTCCTGACGCCATACGGTCGACGAGAGCAGAATGTTTTCCGAGGCGACCGGGGCGCGCCAGCGCACGTGATTCCTCGAAATGTCCAGCCACTTCGCGTGCTGGTTGAACATTGAATCAATCACGTGGGCGAACGCTTCATACGTGTGAAAGAGTCCATGACGCCCGGTCAGCAGGTAGCCCTCGAGCCAGCCGAGCAACGTGTGCTCGGATAACATTTCCATCACCCGCCCGTCGCGCGACAGTTCTCCACCGTCGCTGTCCTCCGGCAGCATGTCAGCCATCCATGTCTTCTTCGACGCGCCGTAGACGGCTTGCAACCGGTTGGACGCCGTTTCATCCGGTCCGAAGAGACGGAACGACGTCGGATTGCAGGCGATCACGTCGCGAAGATATTCGCCGAGCGGTTTGGTGTTCTCGTATTCGGACGTGCCTCGCGAGGCGATGTCGACGGCGTACTTGCGAAAGTCGGGCAGCTTGAGATCCTTCCGCAGGAGCCCGCCATTCGCACGCGGGTTCGCGCTCATCCGGCGAGGGCCCGCCGGTGCCAGGGCTTTCAGCTGAGGGACCAGCGTGCCTTCTGGTGTAAACAGTTCGTCCGGCTTGTAGCTGCGCATCCAATCTTCGAGGAGCTTCAGATGGGCCGGATTGTCGCGAACATCTGCAAACGGCACCTGATGCGAGCGCCACGACCCCTCGACCTTGTGGCCCTTGATTTCTTTCGGACCGGTCCATCCTTTCGGTGAACGCAGCACGATCATCGGCCACCGCGGACGGACTGGATTGTTCGACGCGCGCGCGGTTTTTTGAAGCGCGCGAATCTCACCAACGGCCCGATCGAGGGTCGCCGCCATTTTCTGATGCATCTCGGCCGGCTCGCTCCCCTCGACGAAATACGGGGTGTAGCCGTAGCCGCGAAACAGCGCCTCGAGTTCTTCATGGCTGATGCGCGCGAGCAGCGTCGGGTTCGCGATCTTGTATCCGTTGAGGTTGAGAATCGGCAGCACCGCCCCATCGCGTATCGGATTGATGAACTTGTTCGAGTGCCAGGATGTGGCGAGCGGGCCGGTCTCGGCCTCGCCGTCACCGATGACGCACGCGACGATCACGTCGGGACTGTCGAGGGCCATGCCGTAGGCGTGCGAGAGGCTGTAGCCGAGTTCGCCGCCTTCGTGAATCGAGCCGGGAGTTTCAGGGGTGACATGGCTGCCGATGTGGCCCGGAAATGAAAACTGTTTGAAGAATTTCTGCAGCCCTTCGAGATCCTGGCTCTTATCCGGATAGATCTCCGAATAGGTGCCCTCGAGATAAGCCGGCCCCAGCACCCCGGGGGCGCCATGGCCCGGTCCCGCGACAAAGATCATGTCGAGGTTGTCGCGGACAATCAGCCGGTTCAGATGCACCCACACGAACGACAGTGCCGGACTTGCGCCCCAGTGTCCGAGCAGCCGGTGCTTCACGTCGTCGGTTTTCAGCGGCTCTCGCAGCAACGGGTTGTCTTTCAGATAAATCATGCCGACAGACAGGTAGTTGCACGCCCGCCAATACGCATTCATCAGCGAGAGCTCCGTATCCGACAACGGACCCTGCGCGACGGCCTCATGCGCGAGTTGAGTGTCCATATCTCCCTCTCAAACGTGAAATAGCAACTTTAGACCGCGCGCACGAGCAGCACGACCGATCGCGGTTGCACGACGTAAACGGCAGACGCGACCGTCGGTGCGTCTTCCCCCCGCCGCACATCGTCTGGTGATGCCAGCGCCGTGTCGATACACCGACGCCACGGACGGCCGCGCGGCGGCCGCGGCAATTGGAAAGTCAGCGGCTCCCAATACGCGTTGAACATTCCGTGCAGCAAAAACCTCGAGCGCAGGCTTTTCATCGTGAACGCCAGACTGTGGGAGTGCTCCCCCCAATCAGGACGGTCGAGCGTCGTGCCATGCCAATCGAGGTCAGCGCGTCGCAAGAGCTCGTTCAACGACAGCCTCTTCTCCTCCATCGCGACGTCTCGTCGTTGACGGAGCGCGATGAGCTCTTTCACGAAGCGGTGAACGTCGGCGTGCCGCTCGAGGTACGTCCAGTCGAACCAGCTGATCTCGTTGTCCTGGCAGTACGCATTGTTGTTGCCAAACTGAGTGCGGCGAACCTCATCCCCCATGAGGAGCATTGGCGTCCCGACCGCAAGCAGTGTCAGCGCCAGAAAGTTCTTGACCTGACGATTCCGTAACCCCTCGATAGCCGTATCGTCCGATGGTCCCTCGACGCCGCAATTCCAGCTCAGGTTGTCGTCCGATCCATCACGATTGTTCTCGCCGTTCGATTCGTTGTGCTTGTGGTTGTACGAGACAAGATCGTTCAGCGTGAACCCGTCGTGGCAGGCGACGAAGTGGATGCTCTGCTCGGCCTCGCGTTCCTCGTGGCCGAACAAGTCCTGACTGCCGAGAAATCGAGTCGCCAGGCTGCTGACCGACGCGTTGTCGCCTTTCACGAAACGGCGGACGTCATCACGAAAGCGGCCATTCCATTCCTGCCAGCTGTCGCCGACGAAGCGTCCCACTTGGTAGAGGCCCGCGGCATCCCATGCTTCGGCAATGAGTTTTGTTCCGGCCAGTTGCGGATCCGACTCGATATCCAACAACACCGGCGGATTGGGCAGCGGCTCACCCCGTTCGTCGCGAGATAACACCGATGCCAGGTCGAACCGGAATCCATCCACGTGCATCTCGGTGACCCAGTAACGCAAGCTGTCCTGAATCAATCGGCGCACGATCGGCTGGTTCGCATTGAGGGTGTTGCCGCAGCCGGTGTAATCCTCATAGCGGGACTTGTCGTCGGCGAGGATGTAATAGGTGTCGTTGGCGAGTCCGCGATGGCAGAGCGTCGGTCCATCTGGTCCACCCTCGGCGGTGTGATTGAAGACGACATCGAGGATCACTTCGAGTCCGGCACGATGAAGAGCCTTCACCATGTCCCTGAACTCATCGAGAACGCTGAGCGGGTCGGGACGCGAACTGTAGCCGTGATGCGGCGCGAAGAACGAGATCGGCTGGTAGCCCCAGTAATTCGGCCGTCCCGCCGGCGCGGCTTGTGGATCGAATTGAAAGACCGGCAAGAGCTCGACGGCGGTCACGCCGAGATCCTTCAGGTAAGGGATCTTCTCGATCAACCCTGCATAGGTGCCGCGCCTGATCGAGGACACACCGGAGCTCGGATGTTTGGTAAGCCCACCAACATGAAGCTCGTAGATCACCGTTTCGGCGAACGGTCGACAGAGAGGTTTGTCTCCTTCCCAGTCGTAGCGCGTCGGATCGGCGACGACACTTTTCATCGCCGACCGGATGTTCGATCCGGGGCGTGCCGCCGCATGACGGTCGTATTCGCGGGGAACGGCGACGGCAAGACCATAAGGATCGAGAAGAACTTTGTCGCCGTCGAATCGCAAACCGCGAGCGGGTTCGAGTGGACCCTGGACTCGGTACGCATACACCTGTCCCGCTCGGAGGCCGTGCACGAACGTGTGCCAGTAGTGGTACGTGCGGTTGGCTACCGGATCCAGAGGGATGATGTGCGACGGCTCGGTGGAATCGCCTTCATCAAAGAGGAGCAGCTCGACGACCGATGCGTGCTTGGAGAAGACGCTGAAGTTGATGCCGCCGGGACGAAACGACGTCCCCAGGGGTGCGGGCGTACCGGGCGCGACCGCGATCGCCATGCGTCTCGGCGCGACCTCTCCGATCATGGGTGCGGCTCGTGCACGATCGGGTTGACCTTCCAGATGTCCCGGCAATAGTCGCGAATCGATCGATCCGACGAGAACCGCCCGCTCCGGGCGGCATTGAGAATAGACATGCGCGTCCAGCTGTTCTGATCGCGATAGGCCACACTCACGCGCTCTTGACAGTCAATGTAGCTCTGATAGTCCGCCAGGAGCATGTAGTCATCTCGCGTCAGCAGCGACTCGATGAGCGGCCGGAACACCTCGCGATCGCCATTGGTGAAGAAGCCGTTGTCAAGGAGATCGAACACCTGACGAAGCTCCGCATTCGTTTCGAAATGGCTGCTCGGCCTGTAGCCGGTGGTTTTCGTGCGTTCGACTTCGGCCGCCGTCAAACCAAAAAGGAAAAAATTCTCAGGGCCGACGGCTTCCCGGATCTCGACGTTTGCTCCATCGAGCGTCCCGATCGTCAAGGCGCCGTTGAGCGCGAACTTCATGTTGCCGGTGCCGGAGGCCTCCTTGCCGGCCGTCGAGATCTGTTCGGACAGGTCGGCGGCAGGATAGACACGCTGACCTCCCTTGACGTTGAAGTCGGGGAGAAACACCACCTTGAGAACTTCTGAAATCTCCGCATCCTGATTGATGACTGCCGCGACCGAGTTGATCAGCTTGATGATCAGTTTCGCCATCCGGTATCCGGGGGCAGCTTTGCCGCCAAAAATCACCGTCCGCGGTGTGGCACCAGCCGTCCCGTTCCGCTTCAACCGGTTGTACATCGTCACGAGGTAGAGCACGTTGAGGTGCTGTCGCTTGTATTCGTGCAGACGCTTGACCTGAATGTCGAAAAGCGAATCCGGGTCCACCGTGATGTCGGTACGGTCCTTGATGAAGCCAGCGAGCGCAACCTTGTTGTTGGCCTTCACCGTCCGCCACTCGCTCTGGAAATCGCGATCGGCAGCCAGGGGCTCGAGGCGCTCGAGCTCGTCTTCCAGATGCGATATCCATCGATCGCCGATTCGACTGGTGATGAGCCGGCACAATTGCGGATTGCTGAGAACGATCCATCGTCGCGGTGTGACACCGTTGGTCACGTTGAAGAACTTCTCCGGCATCACTTGATAGAAGTCGCGCAGCACGGTCTGCTTGAGCAGCTCGCTGTGAAGGGCAGCAACGCCGTTGATCGCGTGGCTGCCAACGCTCGCCAGATGTGCCATGCGAACGTACTTGTCCCCGGTCTCGTCGATTAATGACAGGCGACGAAGTAATGGGTCGTCCCCAGGATGCCGCTGCCGTACCGCATCCAGGAAACGGCGGTTGATTTCGTAGATGATCTCGAGATGCCGGGGTAGAGACTTACCAAAGAGCGGCACCGGCCACTTCTCGAGCGCTTCGGCAAGCAGCGTGTGGTTCGTATAGCCGCAGGCCTGCTGTGTAATCGCCCAGGCCTGATCCCATTCCATCAGGTGCTCGTCGATGAGCAGGCGCATCAACTCGGCGACCGCAATCGACGGGTGCGTATCGTTCAACTGGATTGCCCAATGCGAGCCGAAATCAGCCAACGACTTCTCCCGCATCAAATGGATGCGTATCATGTCCTGTAGCGAACATGACACGAAGAAGTGCTGCTGCGCGAGCCGCAGTTTCTTCCCAGCGACCGGTTCGTCGTTCGGGTAAAGCACCTTGGAAATCGTCTCCGACTCCACCTTCTGATCGACGGCTCGGTAGTAGTCCCCGACGTTGAACGCTTCGAAGTCGAAGGACTCGGCGGCCTCTGCCTTCCACAGCCGTAGCAGGTTGGCGCACGTCCCGCGATAACCGGGCACTGGCGTGTCGTAGGCGATACCTCTCACGACCCTCTCCGGTATCCAGCGGACCCGGTACCGACCCTGCTCGTCGCGATAAGGCTCGGTCTTCCCACCGAGCTTCACATCGACGGCGATTTCAGAGCGCACGATTTCCCAGGGATTCCCGAACCGGAGCCACTTGTCCGTGATTTCTACCTGCCAGCCGTCGCGAATCACCTGATCGAAAATGCCGAATTCGTAGCGCAACCCATAGCCAATTGCCGGCACGCTGAGTGTCGCGAGCGAGTCCATGTAACAGGCGGCCAGACGGCCAAGCCCGCCGTTGCCAAGGCCCGGCTCTTCTTCCTGTTCGAGAAGAACTGGCAGATCCTGATCGAATTGGGCGAGCGCCTGTTCGGCCGCGTCCCAAATCCCCAGGCTGATCAGCCCATTGCCCAGATGCGGCCCGACGAGGAACTCGGCCGATAGATACGCGACAACCTTGGCGCCGCTACCGACATCGGTCATCGTCTCGAGCGTGCTGATGTAGCGATCGATCATGCGGTCGCGGACGGTGTATGCGAGGGCCATATACCAGTCGTTGCGGGTTGCATGCTGTGGCAGCTTGCCCTGGAGGCACCGCAGGTTATCCAGCAACGCCCGGGAGACTGCTTCCTTACCTTGCCCGGTTCGAATGTCGGTGGCCGATGCCGACGTTGGCCTGGTGTGACTTATCGTTCCCTGTCCCATGCGATCCCTCACGATGGCAAACGGGTGTTTGCAGCAGTAGTCATTCCATCCGACGCTGGCTCTTTTCGCGACTGCGCCGCGACAACCCTCCATTCAGCTCCGATATTCAGGAGCTTCTCCGGTCATATGGAGTCCACAGACAGGATGCCCGGACTCCAACCCAAACGACGGCGTTATCAAGTTCTTCCGTTTGAAAGAACTTACGACCGGCGGCACGATCCGAACTCTCTGGCATGTCGCGTGCTATCGCGACTACGCCCGAGTCTAAAAAAGACTGCGGCGACCCAGTAAGCGAACGCGCAAGACAGGCGTTCGTGTGTGGAGAGTTACCGTGCATTACCGCCTCTGTCTGGTAGCCGCATGCGTTCTCGCTACGGCAATCACGGTTCGTGCATCCGGCGCCATTTCCTTCGGCACGCCGCCTCAATCGACTCCTCAAACATCTGGCTCCAAACCGGCGCCGACACAGACCGCGGGTCAAAAGCCGGCGTCTGCTCCAGCGGCTGCCGGGGGCTACGTGGGCACCGCCAAGTGCCTGGAGTGTCACGAAGAACAGGGTGAAAAGCTCAAAGGCACTCCCCACGCTCAAGCAAAGAACCCACGATCTCCCGCGGCCACGCAGGGGTGCGAGAGCTGCCATGGACCGGGGCAGGCGCACGTCGAAGACGACGCTAGCGGTCACATGCCCAAAATCAAGGAGATGAAGCCGGTCGAAGCGAATCAGATGTGTCTGACCTGTCACAACCGCGCTGACCACGTCGGATGGGAAGGCAGCGCGCACGAACGGCGGAATCTCACGTGCGCGACCTGCCATAGCGTTCACAGTTTCAAGTCGGTCGAGCACCAGCTGGTGAAGACGACGCAAACTGAAATTTGCGCCAGGTGTCATCGCCTGCAGGTGGCGAAGACGGAACGCGCCGTCGCGCACATGCCGGTGCGCGAAGGCAAGATGTCCTGTTCGTCGTGCCACAACCCGCATGGGTCGATCAGCAACGT
>Ga0075428_100009758_pt1 | contig 10669 bp, 12 predicted proteins | sample RhiMetdeltSRZDD2_FD_75291 | JGI IMG/M metagenome (GOLD analysis project Ga0075428, IMG submission 75291) | Populus rhizosphere microbial communities from Tennessee, USA - Rhizosphere MetaG P. deltoides SRZDD2 | ecosystem: Host-associated > Plants > Roots > Rhizosphere > Soil | place: USA... | reverse complement strand
CCGAACATGAAGGCGACGTTCGTGTGGGCGACGTCGTGGACGAGGGCGTAGGCGAGGTCCTGCTGCGCGGTCGCGTCGACGCGCACGCGCAGGATCGAGACCTCCGGCAGCCGCCACACCCAGTCGCCGCGCACGGACGCGATGCGCCGCAGCTGCGCCTCGACGGCGCCCTCGACCTCGCTCGCGCCCGGTCGGTCGCAGGGGGGCTTCGCGCAGCGGTTCAGGAGGTCCGGCGGGCCCGCGGCCGCGCCGGCCTGCGCGCGGATCTTCTCGAGCAGCTCGGCCTTCGGGTCGGTCCCCGTGAAGCGGATCTGCGTGCCGTGGTCGAGCGCGCGCAGCCTGTCGGTGACGAAGTAGTCGACCTGGGTCGTCGCTCCGACGTACCAGGAGGCGCGGATCGCCTCGCGCCGGTCCGCGGGGAGGAAGGTGAGGAAGAGGTTCTCCGACTGCATGCGCAGGTGGTCCATGTAGAGACGCGTCGCGACCTGGTGGGCGACGTTGCCGAAGACGTCGAAGCCCGCGACGAGGTCGTAGTAGATGCGCTCGAAGATCGGGTAGTCCATCACCCAGGCGGTCTTCGGCGTCGCGCCGACGAAGCCCTTCACCACGGTCGCATTGTCGAAATTGCGGAACACGGTGAGCAGCGCGTTCGGGTTGCGCTTCGCACCGTCCCAGACCCAGTCGAGCGCCGGACCGCGGTGCCTGGGATCGATCGCGTCGTAGGCCTCGGCGCGCGCGTCGAGGTAGCGGTGCTGATCGACGTTGTAGGCGAGCCACAGCTCGCCGGGCAGCATTCGGCCGCCGTTCTCGGCCGGGACGCGCAGGAGCTCCGCGTTCTTCGCGAGGAAGCGCGGGTCGATCACCGAGAGGTCGTGGTCCGGGTCGAGGAAGGCGATCCAGAACTGGTCCTCGATCACGTCGACGGCGACCTGCCCGCGGCACACCGGCCCGCGGATGAAGGTCATCACGAAGTACTGCGCGTCGTCGAGCAGGTACTCGTAGCGGCTCCGCGCCGGGATCTCGCCGAAGGCGAGGAAGGGATTCGCGGCGTCCTCGGGCGTGTAGCCGGGCAGACGCGTCGGCTCCCAGGCGCTCGCGAGGAAGAGGTCGCGCAGCCGCGCGAGCTTCGCCGGCGAGAGCCGGTACACGATGTGCGTCTTGTGCACGATGCTCTCGTGCAGCGGCACGAGCCGGTACCAGAACGGAGCGGAGCCCGGGTCGTCGTAGGGGCGCACCGTCGCGATCTCGTCGGCGGGCTCGCCCGGAGCGGTGCGCGAGCGCACGACGCGGAAGAAGGGCCCCTGCGGCAGGTCGGAGAGGGCGAGGTGCGCGAGGAACCAGTGCTCGTAGAGGTAGCGCGCGGTGATGCGCTCCTTCAGCGTCGGGCCGTTCAGGAAGGCCTCCCAGAGCTGCACGTCCGCCGCGGCGCGCGCTCCCAGCTCCGGCGGCGCCGGCGCGGGGGCGCCCTGCGCGACCCAGGTGGCGAGCACGCGCAGCTCGTCCTGGGCGAGCGGCGCCGTCCCGTAGGGCATGCCGCCTTGCGGGTGGTCGCGCGCGTAGGCCTCGAACTCGCCGGCGGCCGCGCAGGTGAGCGGGCGGTCGATGGCGAGCTTCACGCCGTCGGGGAGGCGCTCGTTCGCGGCGAAGGCATGGCTGCGCCCGAGTGCGAGCATCGCGAGCAGCACCGAGTCCTGCGGCAGCGCGCCGTCCGCCGCGGGCGTCCCCAGCACGGAGAAGAAGTCCTTCGCGCGCCACTCGGCGGTGGTCCGGGCGTCGATGAAGAGCCGCGTCGGCGGCTGTGCGACGAGGCGGCTCGAGTCGTAGACGGGGATCTTCGTCGCCCCGCGGTCCGCCCCCTCGGGCGACGAGAGCAGGAGCTGGCAGGGCGCGTCGTAGCAGCCGTGGCAGACGACGCAGCGCGAGTCGAGCACGGGCCGCGCGTCGCGCTCGAAGGAGACCTCGCGGTCGAGCACGCTGAGCCCGGCCGTGTCGAGGTCGGGCGGCCGCGCGGGGGTGCCCGCGAGCTCCGCGCAGGGCCCCCACGCGGTCGAGAAGGCGAGCGCGAGGGCGCACGCGAGGAGCGGGGCGGTACGGTGGCGCAAGGCTCGGATCCTCCGCGTCGCGAGCCGCGGACGGTACCCGATGCGCCGGGAACCGCGAGGTGCCAGTGCGCGCTACGCGCGCTGGTCGAGCTGCACGAAGTTGCCGTCGGGGTCGCGCAGGAAGGTGGTCAGCACCTTGCCGCCCGGCGCCTCGCCGTAGGCGATCGTGTCGCCCTCGGCCGGCTCGAAGAGGACGTCGAAGCCGGTGGCGCGCACGCGCGCGACGCTCGCGGCGATGTCGTCGACCCAGAACGAGAAGTGGTGCACACCGGTCGTGAAGAGCTGCGCCGGCTCGCCCCGGGGCTCGATCGAGAGCGGCTGGTCGAGCACGACGAAGGACTCGTGCGGCCCGGCGCTCCAGCCGAGGTACGCGGCGCGGCGCTTGCGCGCCGGCGCGCCCGAGATCCCGGGCAGCTCCTCGACGGTGTCGAGCTTCACGGCGAGGCCGAGCGCGTCGCGCCAGAAGCGCAGCGAGCGCTCCATGTCGCGCACGCCGACGGCGACGTGGGAGATCGCGCGGACGCCCATGCGGCCCTTCCCTTCCCCCCCGCGCGCATTCTGGCCCGCCGGAGGCGGGCCGTCCACGTCGAACGCGAAGGGCCGCCTCCGCGGCCCGCGGAGACGACCCCTGCCACCCGCGCCCCCTCGGGCCCGGCCGGCTGCTGGCGCGTGAAGGCAGCGTCCCGACCGCACGCGCTTGCCGTCCTCGACGAAGTAGGGGAGCAGCTCCTCGCGGTGCCGGTGCCGTACACGCTCGTCGAGAGCGGCGCCGGTCCCGGCGCGGGCGCTCGCCCGACTGCGCTAGCGTGCCGATCCCGGCGCGCGCGGCCCGGCCGAGGCAGCGCGCGCGGAACCGAGGACGCCATGAAGGGAACTCTCCGCCGCCTCGTCCTGCACCTCGCCGCCGCGACGCTCCTCGCGGGAGCGGCCGCCGCACAGGACCTCTCGAAGCTCGCCGGCTCGACGCCCGCGCAGCGCGCCGCCGTGCAGACCGAGTTCATGAAGACGCGCCTCGCGCTCGGCGCGGAGCAGGTCCCGAAGGTCGAGGCGATCAACCTCAAGTACGCCCAGCAGATGCAGCCGATCCTCCAGGGCTCCGAGGGGCCGCTGATGAAGCTCGGCGCGGCGCGCCGCGTCGACCAGGCGAAGGACGCAGAGCTCCAGGGCGTGCTCACGCCCGATCAGTTCCAGAAGTACCTCGCCGCGAAGGAAGAGATGCGCCAGCACCTCGAGCAGAAGCTGATGGAGAAGCGACAGGGCGCCGCGCCGGCCCCCTGAGCGGGTCGCCGCGTCGATCCGCGGAGGAGGGGAGCGTGACGTCCGGAGCCCGGCGGCTCTCCGCGGAGGACCGCTTCGAGATCGTCGCCGTGCTCCAGCGCTACGTGCAGGCGGTCGACTCGGGCCGCTTCGAGCTCTTCGACGAGGCGTTCACGCCCGACGCCGTCCTCGACTACCGCTCGGCCGGCGGCCCGCGCGGCAGCCGCGAGGAGATCGCGGCGTGGCTCGCGAAGAGCCGCGCCGGGGTGGTGACCTGGCAGCACCTGCTCTCGCCGCCGATCTTCGACCTCGAGGGCGACCTCGTGCGGACGCACACCGACGCGTACGTCCCGAACCTCGTCCGCGACGAGCGCGGCGCCGTGCAGCTCTTGCAGACCGGCGCCCGCTACCACGACGAGCTGGTGCGGACGCCGCAGGGCTGGCGGATCGCGCAGCGTCGCTTCGAGAACACCTGGGCGTTCGGAGCGGGCGTCGGCGCGCTGATCCCCGACCCGCACCGCGGCGAGTGAGATGCGGCGCGGCGTCAGGCCCGCGCGCGCATCCGCCAGAAGACGAGGCCCCCGACGAGCAGCGCGCCGAGCACGAGCAGCAGCCACAGATAGGGCGCGAGCTCGAGCGCGAACACGATGCCGGCCGAGAGGAAGAGCGCGACGACGAGCCACACCGGCGCGCCGTAGATCCCGCTGAAGAAGCAGGAGAGCGCGAGCACGAGCAGGGCGAGGAGGCCCGCCGCCCGGCCGTCGACCTGGCTGCGGTCCAGGAAGCGGAAGACGATCCACAGCGCCGCCAGCGGGCCCGTCCAGTGCGCGACGAGGCGCAGCACCGCCGGGCCGAGGGCCGAGCCGCTCGGGCGCCGGCGCAGCTCCTCCCAGAGCGCGGCGACGCCGAAGAGCGGGAGCATCGCCGCCCAGTAGTGGAAGGCGTACGGCGAGCCGACGTTCGTGAGCACGAGCCCGATCGTCGCCATCAGCAGCAGCACGGCGAGCAGCGCCACCGCCCGCTCGAGCGAGGCGAGCAGGCGCTCGGCGAAGTGCTCGTCGGACGCGGCCGGGAGCTCGGGCGAGGCCATGCGGAGCGCTCCTATTGCCCGGATCCGGGCGTCGCCCAGCCGTGCTCGCGCATGCACGCGTCGTGGGCGGCGCGGATCGAGGCGTCGTCGAAGGGGGCACCCGTCGGGGGCTGTGCGCCCTGCCAGCAGAGATCGTCGTCGAGGGCGTACTCGCCGCGCTGGAGGCTGGGATCGGACGGGGCGGTGTCGCCGACCTCTTCGACCTCGTCGAACTGGGCCGTCGTACAGCCGGCGAGCGCCAGCGCGAGGAGGCAGCCCAGGAGCGCGGCGTTCGGCCTCACGCGATCTCCTCCTCCGCGGCGCGCGGTCGCGTCGCGGGCAGCGGACGCGGAGGCTAGCATCGATCCCGAGCCAGGAGGTGACCCGTGCGTCGGACCCTGCCCGGAGCCCTCGTTCTCGTCCTTGTCCTCGCGCTCGCGGGCGCGGCCCGCGCGGAGGAGCGCTGCCACGGCAACCGCTCGCGCCAGGGCGCGATGTGGCTCTCGATCGCGCATCCCGGTCTCGGCGAGTACTACCTGAAGGGGTGGGGAGACTGGGACAAGATGCCGCCGAAGAAGTTCTGGCTCGGCTTCATTCCGCTCTACGGCTGGCCCGGCTACCTCCAGGTGAAGAGTGCCGACGACGCCTACCACTGCCGCACCAACGACGAGCTCAGCAATCGCTGAGGGGGCCGAGGCCCGCGAAGCGATCGACGCGGTCTGGCGCCGCGAGTCCGCGCGACTCGTCGCCGCCGTCGCCCGCATCGTGCGCGACGTCGGCCTCGCCGAGGAGCTCGCGCAGGCGGCCCTCGTCGCGGCGCTGGAGCGCTGGCCCGAGACGGGGATCCCCGAGAACCCCGGCGCCTGGCTGATGGCCGTCGCGAAGCACCGCGCGATCGACGCGCTGCGCCGCGACCGGCGCGTCGAGCGCAAGCACGCCGAGCTCGGCCGCGAGCTCGAGGCGCGGCGCGAGCTCGAGGAGCCGGACCTCGCCGATGCGCTCGACGACGAGATCGGCGACGACCTGCTGCGCCTGATCTTCACCGCGTGCCATCCGCTGCTCCCGACCGAGGCGCGCGTCGCGCTGACGCTGCGCCTGCTCGGGGGCCTCACGACCGCGGAGATCGCGAGGGCCTTCCTCGTCTCGGAGCCGACCGTCGCCCAGCGCATCGTGCGCGCCAAGCGCGCGCTCGCCGACGCGCGGGTCCCCTTCGAGGTGCCGCGCGGCGAGGAGCTCGCGGCGCGGCGCGCGTCGGTTCTCGAGGTCGTCTACCTCGTCTTCAACGAGGGCTACGCGGCGACGGCCGGCGAGGAGTGGATGCGCCCCGACCTGTGCGCGGAGGCCCTGCGCCTCGGCCGGCTCCTCGCCGGGCTCTTGCCCGGGGACCCCGAGATCCACGGCCTCGTCGCGCTGATGGAGCTGCAGGCCTCGCGCTCGCGTGCGCGCCTCGGCCCGGCGGGCGAGCCCGTGCTGCTGCCCGACCAGGACCGCGCGCGCTGGGACGCCGCCTCGATCGAGCGCGGCCTCGCCGCGCTCGCGCGCGCCGAGGCGCTCGGCGGCGGCGGCGGGCCCTACGCGCTGCAGGCCGCGATCGCCGCCTGCCACGCGCGCGCCCCCCGCGCGGAGGACACCGACTGGGCGCGCATCGCCTCGCTCTACGCCGAGCTCGCGCGGGTCGCGCCCTCCCCCGTCGTCGAGCTGAACCGCGCAGTGGCCGTCGCCATGGCGTTCGGGCCCGAGGCGGGCCTCGAGCTCGTCGACGCGCTCGCCTCCGAGCCGTCGCTGCGCGCCTATCACCTGCTGCCCAGCGTGCGCGGCGACCTGCTCGCGCGGCTCGGGCGCGGCGACGAGGCGCGCGCCGAGCTGCTGCGCGCGGCCTCGCTCGCCCGCAACGCGCGCGAGCGCGAGCTGCTGCTCGCCCGCGCCGCCGCGTGCGTGCCGCGCGAGCATTGATCCGGAGCGCCCTCGCCGCGCGCCGCTCAGCGCTCCGGCTCGCGGCCGGGCTGCCGCCTCGACCAGCCCTCGTCCGCGACGAGCCTCCCGACGCGCGCGCGGATCTCGTCGCGGATCTCGCGCACGCGCTCGCGCGGCTGCCCCTTCGGGTCCGCGAGCGGCCAGTCGTCGCGGCGCACTCCGGGCACCAGCGGGCACTCGTCGCCGCAGCCCATCGTGACGAGGAGCCGCGCGCCGGAGGCGAACTCCGCGCTCAGCCGCTGCGGGCTCGCCGCGGCGAGGTCGAGGCCCACTTCACGCATCGCGTCGACGACCTCCGGGTGCACGCGCGCCGCCGGGCGCGTGCCGGCGGAGAGGGCGCGCGCGAGCACCGGGTCCGAGAGCTCGTTGAAGAAGGCCGCGGCCATCTGCGAGCGCCCGGCGTTGTGGACGCAGGCGAAGATCACCGTCTCCACGCGCCCTCCCCTCGAGCGCCGTCCGCGCCGCCCGGCGCGTGCGGCGTCGCGCACCCCTCCTCGGGGACGAGCCAGCGGAACAGCAGCGTCGCCGCCGCGGCGCCGATTCCCTGCGCCAGCACGAACGCGGGGACGTCCGCGGGTCGGATCCCGGAGAAGGTGTCGGTCGCCGCGCGCGCGAGCGTCACGGCGGGGTTCGCGAAGGAGGTCGACGCGGTGAACCAGTAGGCGCCCGCGATGTAGGCGCCGACCGCGAACGGAAGCGCCCCGGGTCGCGAGCGCGCGCAGCCGTGGATCGTCGCGAGCAGCCCGAAGGTCGCGACGACCTCGGCGAGCTGCTGGGCGCCGCCCGAGTGCGCGTGCGTCGACGCCGCGAAGAGCGGCGCCTCGAACATCGCGTTCGCGAGCGCGACGCCGGCGAAGGCGCCCGCGAGCTGTACGGCGAGGTAGCCCCCGACCTCGCGCCAGGGCAGCGCGCGCCGCGAGGCCTCGGCCAGCGTGACGACGGGGTTCAAATGCGCGCCCGAGATCGGCGCGAAGACGAGGATCAGGACGCCGAGCACCGCGCCGGTGGCGAGGCTGTTCGCGAGCAGGGCGATCGCGGCGTTCCCACCCGCGAGCCGCTCGCCCATGATCCCCGAGCCCACCACGGCGGTGAGCAGGAGGGCCGTGCCGAGCGCCTCGGCGGCGAGGCGCCTCCCGAGCGAGGGCTCCGCGGCGCTCACGCGCAGGCCCCCGGCCCACGCACCCGCAGGAGCCTCGCGACGTCGGCGCGCAGCAGCGCGCGCTGCGCGAAGCCCCGGACCAGCGTGCGCAGCTGCCGCTCGCACCCGGCATCGGCCTGGCGCAGGAGCCGGTAGTAGACCCACTTCCCGTCGCGGCGATCGCCGACGACGCCGGCCCCGCGCAACACCGCGAGGTGCCGCGAGACGTTCGGCTGCGAGAGCCCGAGCGCCTCGTGCAGGTGGCAGACGCAGAGCTCGCCGTGCGCGAGCAGCGCGACGATCCTCAGCCGGGTCTCGTCGCCGAGCGCGCGGAAGAGGCGCGTGACCGGCCGGACGTCGAGGTGCGCGGCGGAGCCCATCTTCACATATTCATATCCATATATATTGGGGGCGGCAACCCCGGCCGCGGCCGCGGCGGCGCGTCACTCGAGCAGGTCGAAGCCGTCGGCGATCTCGCGGTAGCGCGCGTCGACGTCGTCCTTCTCGAAGCGATGCGTCGGGATCACGAAGGCGCCCGCCGCGAGGCCGCGCAGCGCGATCTCGGCGGCGCGCGAGGCGGGGATGTACTGCGCGGCGAGCTGCGCGGCCTCCGCCGGGCCGATCCCGCCGACCTCGATCTTCGTCGGCCCTCCGAAGCGCGCCGGCCGATGGGCCCCGGAGTTGACCGCGAGCCCGCTCGTCACCGGCCCGGGGCAGAGCACGGAGACGCCGATGCCCTCGGGCCCGAGCTCGGCGCGCAGCGACTCGCCGAGCGAGAGCACCGCGTGCTTGGTCATGTTGTAGAGGTGCAGGGGCGTCGCGCGCAGGAGCCTCGGGCTCGACAGGCTGTGCTCGGAGCCGGTCATCAGGATCTGGCCTCCGCGCCGGCTCTCGCGGAGCTTGCGCACGAAGGGCCGGCAGGCGTTCACGATCCCCCAGACGTTCACGCCGAAGATCCACTCGACGTCCGGCGGGCTCGCGTCGAGGATCGAGCCCGTCACGAGCACGCCGGCGTTCGCGCAGAGCAGGTCGATCGGTCCGATCTCCGCCCATGCCCCGTCGACGAGCCGGGCGACCGCCGGCCCGTCGCTCACGTCGCACGGCGCGCTGGCCGCGCCGATGCGTGCGGCCTGCGAGGCCAGGCGCTCCGCCGCGACGTCGCTCATGAAGACCCGGGCGCCCGCCTGCGCGAGCGCCTCGGCGAGCCCGAGGCCGATCCCGTCCGCGGCGCCGGTGACGAGCGCGCCCTTCCCGCGAAGATCGCCGAGCCGTTGCATGTCCCTCGTCTCCTCTCGTCGCGCGCGGAGCGTCACCGAGAGGCTGCTCGGCGTCGCACCCGGCGGGGCCTAGAACCGGACCGGCAGGGTCTCGAGCCCGCGCAGGAAGAGGCTGTCGCGCCAGCTGGGCGGCGCGGACTCGTCGAGGCGGAGCCCCGGAAGTCGACGCAGAAGAGTGCCGAACGCGGAGCGCAGCTCGAGGCGCGCGAGCGAGGCACCCAGGCAGGTGTGGCGGCCGAGGCCGAAGCTCACGTGGAGGTTCGGAGTGCGGCGCACGTCGAGCCGATCCGGCGCGGGGAAGGCCGCGGGGTCGCGGTTCGCGGCGCCGTTCAGCAGCACGCAGACCTCGCCGGCGGGGATCTTCGCCCCGCCGAGCTCGAGCGGAACGTCGGCGACGCGCTGGCTGATCTGCACCGAGGTGTCGTAGCGCAGGAACTCCTCGACGGCGGTGGGAATCGCCGCGGGCGCGCGGCGCAGGAGCTCGAGCTGCTCCGGGTGCCGGAGCAGCGCGAGCGTGCCCATGCCGAGCAGGTCCTGGGTGGTGCCGTGGCCCGCCTGGAGCAGGATGTAGCAGCTCCCGACGAGGTCCTCGTCGGAGAGGTGTCCGCCGTCTTCGTCGCGCGCCTCGATCAGCGCCGTCATCAGGTCGGCGCGCGGCTCGCGGCGGTGCGCCTCGATCAGCTCGAGGAAGTAGTCGGTGTAGCCCCGGGTCGCCTCCTCGCCGCGGCGCACGATCTCGGCATCGACCTCGCCGATCTCGCCGCGGCGGCTCGAGTCGTGGGCCCAGGCGTAGAAGCGCGGCAGGTCGCCGGTGGGGACGCCCAGCATCTCGCAGATGACGACCACCGGCAGCTGGAAGGCGAAGTCGTGCACGAGGTCCATGCGGCCCTGCGGCTCGACGCGGTCGATCAGGCCCTCGAGCACCGCGCGGATCCGCCCCTCGCGCTCCGACACCGCGCGCGGCGTGAAGGCGCGCGAGATCAGCCCGCGCACGCGGTCGTGCTTCCCGGGCGGGAGGAAGAGCAGCGTGTTGCGCTGCATCTCGACGAAGCAGCGCCCCTCGGGACCCACGTCGAAGACCTCGACGCCGCGCTCGTCGCTGCGCACGTCGGGGTGCTTCAGCGCCTCGCGGACGTCGGCGTGACGCGTCAGCACCCAGGCGGGGCGCCCCGTCGCCTGCTCCGTGCGCAGCACCGGCTCGACCTCGCGCAGCCGGTGCAGGTACGGGTAGAGCGAGCCGCGCCGCTTCGGATCGAGGATCGCGGCGAGGATCGCCTGGGGGTCGCGCAGGTCCCGCGCCAGGGCGACGTCGCGCAGGACGTCGATCGCCGCGGTCGGGGTCATCGCGAGCCCCCTCGCGGCCGGCCCGTGAAGGGCAGGAACGAGAAGCCCCGGGCCGCGTCCGAGCGCAGCCGCACCCAGCGCGCGCGGTCGACGCGGAGCTCGGGGAAGCGCGGCAGCAGCTCCTCGAGGGCGATGCGCAGCTCGCTGCGCGCGAGGCTCGCGCCGAGGCAGAAGTGGATGCCGAGGCTGAACGCGAGGTGGGCGTTCGGCGAGCGCGCGGGATCGAGGCGCTCGGCATCCGAGAAGGCGCGCTCGTCGCGGTTCGCGGCGGCGTAGGCCATGTGCACGCGCGCGCCCTTCGGGATCGCGACGCCGCGGATCTCGACGTCGCGCGTCGTCACGCGCGAGAGTCCGGGCACCGGCGACTCGAGGCGCAGGAACTCCTCGATCGCGCGGCCGAGGCCCTCGGGCCGCGCCGCGAGCCGCCGCCGCACCTCGGGGTGCTCGTCCAGGAGCGCGACGGCGTTGCCGAGGCCGTTCGTCGTCGTCTCGGTGCCCGCCATCAGGA
>Ga0075428_100009755_pt1 | contig 10671 bp, 8 predicted proteins | sample RhiMetdeltSRZDD2_FD_75291 | JGI IMG/M metagenome (GOLD analysis project Ga0075428, IMG submission 75291) | Populus rhizosphere microbial communities from Tennessee, USA - Rhizosphere MetaG P. deltoides SRZDD2 | ecosystem: Host-associated > Plants > Roots > Rhizosphere > Soil | place: USA... | reverse complement strand
CGCCATGGAGGAACTGCGCCATAGTGAGGAGCGCTACCGCCGTCTGGTGGAACTCTCTCCAGATGCCGTCCTGGTGCACTGCGACGGCACTATTGTCTATGCCAACGTGGCGTGTGTGCGCCTCTTGGGCGCCACCAACCCAGACCAACTCCTGGGGCGTCCCTTGATGGAGATCATCCACCCAGACTATACCGACATTGTCGTAGCCCGTTTACGCCAGATGCAAGAGCAGGGAGTTGCGGTGCCCCTGCTCGAAGAAAAGTTGGTACGCCTCGATGGCCGGGTCGTCAATGTGGAAGTGGCCTCCATGCCCATCCCCTATCAGGACTCATCAGCCTATCTCGCCGTTATCCGCGACATCACTGAGCGTCTTGAAACGCGTACGGCCCTGCGCGCCGCCAAGGAGGCTGCCGAAACTGCCAACCTCGCTAAAAGTCAATTCCTGGCGAATATGAGTCATGAGCTGCGTACGCCCCTGAATGCTATTATTGGCTATAGCGAGATACTGAGGGAGGAGGCCGAGGAGTTGGACTATACGGACTTCCTCTCTGACGTGCGGAAAATTCACACCGCTGGCAAGCACCTCTTGTCCCTCATCAACGACGTGCTCGATCTCGCCAAGATCGAAGCCGGCAAGATGCCCCCTTATTTGGAGTTCTTTGACGTGTCCACTGTGATCCACGACGCGGTGAGCACCATAGACCCCTTGATCGGGAAAAACGCCAACACGCTGCACGTCCAGGTAGCGGACCAGGTTGGGACCATGTATAGCGATATAACCAAGGTGCGCCAGAGCCTGCTCAACCTGCTCAGCAACGCCTGCAAGTTCACGAAAGAAGGTCCCATCACGCTCACCGTCACTCGGGAGACTGGTGCGGACAAGGAGTGGCTCTGCTTCCAGGTACGCGATACGGGCATTGGCATGTCTCCCGAGCAGATACGTCGGCTGTTCCAGCCCTTCTTACAAGCCGACGCCTCGACCACGCGGCAGTATGGGGGCACTGGCTTAGGCCTGACGATCACTCAGCACTTCTGCCATATGCTGGGCGGTACCATCACAGTCGAGAGTGCCCTTGGCGAGGGCTCAACCTTCACCATGCGGTTGCCGGCAGCGGCGCCCCACGAACAAGAGAACCTAGAGACGGTCCAGCCGCCCTGCACCCCTCAGTCCTGCCCCACCGTTCGCTCCACAGTCACGGCCACTCCACTCATCCTGGTAATTGACGATGATCCTGAGGCGCGGGACCTGCTCAAACGCGTCCTGGCCAAAGAAGGCTTCCAGGTTGTGACCACCACCACGGGGGAGGAAGGACTGCACCTGGCCCGTACCCTGCACCCGACGGCAATCACACTCGATATCTTAATGGACGGCATGACTGGTTGGAACGTCTTGGCCACCCTGAAGGCTGATACAGCCCTGGCCTCCATCCCAGTCATTATGCTCACGCTCACCGACGACCAGTGCCGGGCCCTTACCATGGGTGCTGTGGACTTCTTGACCAAGCCGGTCGACGCCGCGCACCTGGTCAGGGTGCTCCAGCGCCACCAGAAGGGAGCAGTCGAGGCCATCTTGCCAAAGGGCGCGTATACGGCGGAGCCTACCTCAGACATCAGGAACGAGTGCTGACACCGCCACGCTGCACCGCTCGTCGACCGCCTGCAGGACGGCCTGCGTAACTGCGACTGTGCGCACGCTGTCCTCACCGTCCGGCAGCAGGCTGCGCTCGCCGCGCAACTCGCCCTCGAACGCATGGATCTCCAGCGCGTAGGCCGGGCTCGCTGGGAACCGTTCCTCGGTCGTGCCGGCGTGATCGCGCACGCGGACCACGTGCTCCGGGACGAAGCGCAGCGCTGAGGTGATGAGCGTCGCCTCCGCGCCCTCTACGATCAGGTTGTTCTCCGCACTCGCGACCTCGCGCGTCGCCCGCGCCACTGCGTGGCAGTCGCCGTCGAGGCGCCCCAGGATGGTGACTGTGTCGTCCGGTTCACCCCGCCGGCGGTCCGGGTGCGTGAAGGCGCTAACCTCGACAAAGTACTGACCACTTACCCAGGGAATCAAGTCGAGCAGATGCACCCCCACGTCGAACAGGACACCACTTTGCGCCACGTCCTGACGCCACGACGTACGCACATCAAGGCCAGAGGCGCGCTCAAGGGTGATGGCGGTGAGCCGTCCGAGCCGCCCGGAGCGCACGATCTCGCGCGCCCGCCCAATAGCCGCATCGAGGCGGATCTGGTGCGCGATGCGCAGGAGAACGCCAGCGGCACGGCAGGCATCGACCATCTCGCGCGCTTGCGCGACGGTCATGGCGAACGGCTTCTCGCACAGCACGGGCTTGTGCCCGCGTGCGGCGGCAAGCACGGCCGCATGATGCAACGCGTTCGGCAGGGCGATGTACACCGCGTCGACATCCGGGTCGTGCATCAGCGCCTCGATGTCGCTGTGGACGCGCTCTACGCCGAAGCGTTCAGCGAACGCCCGCCCCTTGGCGAGCGAGCTACCCACACAGGCGGCGAGCTGCGAGCCCGGACTCTGGACCATGGCCGGGGCAATGAAATCGGTCGAGACCCAACCGAGACCCACGAGGCCCCAGCGTATCGGGGACAGTGTGTCCTGCACGGATATCCCTCCCTCTAGCTTCAACACAAGCGTTCCTGCGTCTCTCATCCTACTAGCGCGCTTCACCCATTTCCTGGCAGAGGCCATCCCGCCCCTGGATGAGGTCCTGGACAGGAATCCAGCGCAGCTCCCGTTCTCCACGCACCTGCACACCCACGGCATCCTGCGCCGGGTCATCAGGCGCATAGCCCGCGCGCATGCGGACGATCTGACCAATGCGCCCATCTCGACAGCGGACGAACGGATTGGTCAGCGCTTGGGCTTCCTTGAGGGTCATCACGCCTTCTCCACTGCAGTGTCCATAAGCCTGCTGCAAGCAGTGAGCCATTGTACCACAGACGCATCGACGTCCCATATGCCCGCTGCAGCACTCTTGCATTTGTCCTGCGGTTGCGGCTACCCTGTCAGGCGTACGATCCTCGCTAGCACTTGTGGGCTCTCTGCCAGCCGGCAGGTTCCTGAGATACAGGAGACCACATGCAGGAACAACCGACACCGCCTCAGGAAGACACCAGGGCCAGGCTTACCCGCCGGCGCCTGGTGCGTCTGGGCTGGATCACTTCGCTGCTCGTCGTGGTGGGAGGGCAACTCTGGCTCCTCCTCAAACTCTTCTTCGCGCCCACCACGCCAGGGGAAGGGAGGGGACGGTTTGCGCTTGGGACACTCGACACATTGCCCGTGGGCAGTGCCAAGCATTTCCGGAAAGAGCGGTGTATTGTCGCGCATCACCCAACCGGCGTGCTCGCCCTGTCGGACGAATGTACACACCAGAAGTGTACGGTGGACTATCTCCTGGAACGCCAGGTCATTTTTTGCCCCTGTCACAGCGCGCAGTTTAGCACGACAGGAGCGGTGCTGGCGGGGCCGGCCCCACGTCCTCTTGATCGCTTTGCTGTTACGGTGCAGGATGGCCAGATGGTCGTGGATACTACGCAGCGGCTGACAGCGCCCTCTCCAGGGTAGCCAGGTTGCGCAGCTTGACAGGAGTATCTTATGCAGAGCATCACCATTGATCGCAACAAGCGCCTCAAGGAAGAACCGCATACGGGGCATAATCGCTGGCATCCCGATATTCCACCGCTCATCGAGGTGGAGCCTGGGGAAGAAGTCGTCCTGGAAACCCGCGATGCCTCGGATTGTCAGATCAAACCTGGCATGACGGTGGCGGATTTAACCAACCTGGATGCGAAGGTGGCCCACCCGTTGACCGGGCCAGTGTACATCAAAGGCGCCAGACCGGGAGACCTGCTGGAAATTGAATACCTGGACATTCTCCCACAGCCTCATGGCTGGACGCGCAATCGGCCTGGCGCCGGCTTTCTGCGGGATCTGTTCACGGAGCCTTATCTGGCCCATTGGGACATTACAGATGGCTGGGCGACCTCACCGCAGATTCCCGGGGTGCGCATCCCCAATGGTGCATTCATGGGCACGGCTGGTATTGCTCCCTCACGCGCCCAACTCGAGGCCTGGTCACGCCGTGAGGCGGCGCTCGTGGCGCGTGGCGGGATCGCCTTTCTTCCAGATCCGCAAGACGCCGTGCCGACACGTGGGCCCATTGCTGAGGAGGGCCTGCGGACGCTGCCACCGCGTGAAAACTGTGGCAACGTGGACGCCAAGCAGCTTACCAAAGGCTCGCGCCTGCTGATCCCAGTCAATGTTGAGGGCGCCCTCTATTCGGCGGGCGACGGGCATTTTGCCCAGGGTGACTCCGAATGCTGCATCACGGCTATCGAAATGGGCGCCACCGCCGTGGTGCGCTTCCGCCTGCATGCAGGGGAAGCGGCACGCCACCATATCCGCTGGCCGCGCTTTGCGCATCCAGGGTATTTTGCGGCCCCGGAATGGGCCGCCCCGCGCAACTTTATTGCCACAATGGGTATGCCCATACGCGAGGACGGTACGCAGGAAGGCGAGGATCTGACGCTAGCGGCCCGCAACGCCTTAATCAATATGATCGAGTTGCTGCAAGAGCGCGGCTGGAGCCGAGAACAGGCCTATATCATCTGTAGCGTTGCAGTCGATTTGCGGGTCAGTAACGTGGTCGACCTGCCCAATGTCACCGTTTCGGCCTTTTTGCCCGAAGATATTTTTCAGGGCTGAGGAAGAGTGTGAGCATGGCTACTTTTGTGCTTAATGGCACATCGTACTCACGTCAGCAACTGCTAGACGGATGTCCTCAGGCCCAGGTCAGTGACTACGAACGACGTATCTTAGACTTTTGCCAGCACTGGCTGTCGGGGTGGGAGACATTCACCCTGCAGACCTCGGGTTCTACCGGCCAACCCAAAACTATGCTGCTCACGCGGGCGCAAATGGTCACCAGTGCCCACTGGACCGGACAGGCCCTTAGCCTGGAGTCCGGCGACCGTGCTCTGGTATGCCTCTCTGTGACGTACATTGCCGGGATGATGATGCTGGTGCGCGGGTTTGAATTGGGGCTCCATCTCACGGTGATTGAGCCTGTGAGCCGGCCCCTCGCCCCCTTTGCCCCTCCCGAGCAGTTTGACTTTACTGCCATGGTGCCGTTGCAACTCCACGAAACGCTACACGGTACCGTCCATGAACGTGCTCTCTTAGACAGCATGAAGGCCGTGCTGATTGGCGGTGCGCCGGTGAGTCTGGCGTTGGAAGAACAGCTCCAGCGGGTGCAGGCACCGTTGTACCATACGTATGGGATGACGGAAACGGTCAGCCACATCGCCTTGCGACGCTTGAATGGTCCGCAGCGCAGTGACCGTTTTGTGCCTTTTGACGAGGTGCGTCTGGGCCTCGATGCCCGCGGCTGTCTCACCATCACCTCAGCGCTCACGCGGGGTGAGACCTTGGACACCAACGACCTCGTCGAGTTCCATACGGATGGCTCATTTCGGTGGCTGGGCCGGAGCGACAATGTGATCAACTCGGGGGGCGTCAAGGTCCACATTGAGCAGGTGGAACGTGTCCTGGAAGCCTACCTCTTGTACTATCAAGGGGGTGTCTATGCCGAGCGACGCTTCTTCGTTGGCCCGTTCCCGCATCCACGCCTGGGCCACACCGTTATAGCGGTTATCGAAGGCGAGCCGCGTGGCGGCGACCCCACCGCAGCCCCGGCATTCGCCACGGCGCTCCGCACTGCTCTACAGCCAGCCTTAACGCCGTACGAAATCCCCCGGCAGGTCTTCTTTGTCTCGCAGCTCCTCGAGACTCGCACCGGCAAAATTGATCGGAGCGCCAATCTCCAACGTCTCGTCGCCCAGCGGTGCAGTTGGTGACCATCCAGTAGCATAGGCATGGCTCCCCACCTCCCCCTATCCTGCAGAGAGTGCCGGCGCAGCATGCCGTTTATTCTTCCTGTCCGCTCGCAGCATTGATATGATGGCTGGGAGTTCTGGTGTAGCCGTATGGAGAGAGGGACACCTGGGGGCATGGGATGAAAAGCTGGCGCTCTTGGCAAGCGTATTGCACGAAACGTTATGACATTTTGATTGTTCTTGGTATCACGTTCCTGGTCTTTTCCCTGAGTGATTTCTTCAATATGTATGAATGGTTCACCACTAAGACACGCTATATGGAGCGGTGGCAGATTGACGAAATACCCGTGACGCTCCTGACGTTCAGCCTCGGCTGCATCTGGCTCCTGCAACGGAGAGCTCGAGAGCTGACCGCAGAAATGACCAGACGTCAACATATGGCCATTGCCCTCCAGGAAAGCGAAGCGCGCTATCGAACAGTGGTAGAGGGTTCTCTCCAAGGCATGTATATCCATCAAAACGATTTCATTGTACGATTCGCCAATCAGGCTTTGGCGAGGCTCTTCGGATACGACAGGGCGGAGGCGCTCCTGGGACAGGAGATTTGGGTGTTGGTTGCCCCGCACGAGCGCACACGGTTGGAAGGATATAGTCAAGCGTGTTGGCGGAGCGAGGCGGCCCCCTCCTACTACGAGTGGCAGGGGCAGCATCGAGATGGGACCCCGCTCTGGCTGGAGAGTCTCGTCTCCTGTCTGTCTTGGAATGGGCAAACGGCTCTCCTGGCCACGGTGATCGATATCACGGCGCGCAAGCAGCACGACGAGGAACGCCGCAAGACGGCGTACGAGATCCACGACGGTCTTGCCCAATTGCTGGTCAGTGCACAGCAGCATCTGGAGACGTGTGACGCCCTGCGGCAAGACAATGCCACTCTGGCACAGCGCTACTTCACCCTCGGGCACGACCGGCTGCAGCGGGCCATTGTCGAAACCAGACGGCTGATGGCCCGACTCCGCCCGGTGCCGCTGGAGACGCTGGGCTTGATTCCCGCTGTGCAGCAGTACCTGGAGGAACTGGGGCGGGAAGCGGGCTGGGAGGTAGAGTGCCATGGCGATATGACCGATGTCTGCCTCTTTCCGGCCCAAGAGGCTGCCCTCTTTCGGATTGTCCAGGAAGCCTTGACCAACGCTTGGAAACATGCGCAGACATCTCGGATGCGTATTGAGTTCACGACCACTGACGTCCCAGGGCCTACCCTGTCCATGATCATCAAGGACTGGGGGGTGGGTTTTCAGCCGGCCCAGACGCCAACAAGTCTGCCTCGCCTCGGGCTCCTGTCGATGCATGATCGGGCCCGGATGTTGGGGGGGACTTGTAGCATCGACAGCTATCCCGGCCAGGGGACGACAGTGCGCGTGCACATACCGCTCCGGGATGGAGCGGGCATATGAACATAGCGGGGGCGCCACGCGTGCGTATACTGATCGTCGATGACCATCCCATGGTGCGCGAAGGGCTCCGGGGGATGCTGTCAACGGCCAGCAATCTGGAAGTGGTCGGGGAAGCAGGGACAGCGCACGACGCCGTAGCCCAGGCACAGACCCTGCAGCCAGACGTCATCCTGCTGGATATCCAGTTGCCTGACATGGATGGCGTGACCGCGCTGCCGCAGCTCAAAAGCGTGGCGGCAACTGCCCACGTCCTCATGGTGACCATGCACGAAGAGACGGCATACATGCTCCAGGCGGTCATGGCGGGGGCGGTTGGCTACATTTTGAAAGGGGTACACTGCCATGAGCTGCTGACAGCCATCCAGACCGCTGTGGCTGGCCACACCGTCACAGTTCCCGTGCTCCTTGGGACGGGTCGACAACATGGAGCCGCGCCACCCCTATCCCCTCCGCCGACGCCGCGGCCGACGGACGCGTTGCGTCCCGTGGAGCGTGAACTCTTGGGTTTGCTGGCCAGGGGGTTGAGTAATAAGGCTATCAGTGTGCAGATGCACTGGAGTCTGAGCACCGTCAAGAAATACGTGCAGCGCCTGTTTGCCCTCCTGCAGGTGACAGACCGCACGCAGGCAGTGGCAGAAGCCATGCGCCGTAGACTCATCGAATAATTGCCTTCTCGTCTTCTCACCCGCAGAGTCTCCTGAGATCACACACGGCCCTTTCGTGGTCACTTGGCTCTTACATTGGAGCCGGATGGCCCTTCCCACACTGCAATGGCCTGCCGTATCATGGGCCATCTTCACCTCAAAAGAGTGTATGGGAGGAGATGCCGATGTCCTCTGGGGCTGGTACGAGATGGGTCGTGCTGCTGGCCACACTGCTCGCAGCGCTCTGCACAAACCCGTTGCGCGCACAGCAGACGCGAGACCGCTGGCTCGCTTTCAGGCTGCTCGCCCAGCAGGAGGTGCAGCTCGCGCAGCCCCAGGAAGAGGTCCTTCGACTTCCTGCGCTCAAAGTTTTTGCTCCAGCGCGTCTCCCCGAGTCGCTGCTACCACTTTCGAGCCTCCCTACGGCGATCCAGATCGTTCCAGGTGACGACATCTCACAGTCGGGGACGTCGAACGTGCAGGAATATCTGACACGATTGCCAGGTGTCACTCTGAATGATGAGCAGGGCAACGCCGCCCAGCCAGACCTCTCTATACGTGGGTTTCAGGTGACGTCGGTGACGGGGGTCCCACAAGGCGTCAGCGTGTTTCTCGACGGGGTACGGATCAATGAGCCGACGGTCGAAGAAGTCAACTTCGACCTCCTCCCACTCGACGACATCGAGCGCATCGAGGTCATCCGTGGGCCCTCGGTCCTCTATGGACGGAACACGCTGGGGGCCGCCGTGAACATCATCACGCGGCGTGGGGGCCCGACCCACGCGATCGTGCCCGAGTTCTCGGGGGGAAGCTTCGGCTTGCAAAAGTACCGGGCGCAGGTTGGCGGCACCGCAGGACCGCTTGACTACTACGTCTCCGGGGCATACGCCTGGGAAGATGGCTGGCGGGACGCGTCCAATGTGCGCCTTGGCAAAGCCTTTGGGAAACTCGGCTATCGGCAGGGGGGCACTGACGCGACCCTGTCGTTCCAGTATGTGGATAACCGCATCGAGCAACCCGGGTCCCTGCCGCTGAGCGAGCTGGGACGCGACCGTACGAGCAATTTCACTAGTGGGGACTTCTTCAAACCACGGCTCGAGTTCGGGATCTTCAAGATCCGCCAGGAACTCGGCAGTGGCTTGGCGCTCGAGGGCAACGCCTTCGTGCGACATCTCGAGGCCGAGCAGTTCAACGTCAGCCTGATCGGCGACAACACGCGCGGGTTCACCGACACGCTGTCAGCCGGCGGCACCGTGCAGCTGAGTCATCAGGGCAAGATTGCCGGGCGCGACAACCGGCTGCTCGCGGGCGTGGAGTATGTCTACAATGACGTGACCTCGAAAGTATTCGAGGAGAAGAACGATCGGACCCTCGCCTCGTGCATTGAGGCGGCGACTGCGGCAGGGGAGGACCCGGCGGTGTGCCCGCTCGTCGCGCTGAGCACGGACGTCGCCGACTCGCAGCACGCCGTCGGCCTGTTCGTCCAAGACACCTTGGAGATCGCCAAAGGCGTCCTCCTGAGTGGGGATAGCTTCGCAATGACAGCAGCAATGCGCTGGGATTGGATCAGGCACGACATCCGTGATAACAGTCCCCCGTCTGAGGCGGGGCGTCCGGATGTCTCTGGCACCTTCTCCTTCGACCGCCTCAATCCTCGGGTAGGGTTCAACTACAATCTCTCATCCGATTACGGGTTCTACTTCTCGTACGCCCAGGGATTCCGTGCACCGGCCTTCCTCGAGCTCACCTGCGCCAGCCCGGGGGCGATCTGTCCAGGACTGCAGGCAGGCGTTGCGCCTGATCCCCCCCTGAAGCCGGTAAAGGCGACCACCTACGAGGTGGGCTTGCGGGCCAAGCCCCTGTCCTGGCTCGAGACCGAGTTCTCGCTCTACCGCACCGACGTCTCCGACGATATCTTCTCGGTTTCGCCCACGGGCACCATTGGTCTCTTCTTCCAGAACGTTGGCGGCACCAGACGGCAGGGACTCGAGTTTGGCGTGCGGGGAACGCTGCGGAACCTGCTCGATGCATACGTGAACTACAGCTACACTGAGGCAACGTTTCGCGGCAACTTCTTCCTGGCAACGCCGCGCTTGACGCCCGACTGCGAGGCACCGCCGTGCACGGAGTTCGTACAAAAGGGCAATTTCTTCCCCTTGATTCCCAAGCATCGCGTCAACGCTGGCATCGATTATCACACGACCCGCTGGCTCACCCTCTCCCTCGGCGCCAGCTATGTGAGTAGCCAGTTCTTCCGCGGCGATGAGGCGAACGTCGAGCCCCCCCTCGCTGACTATTTCATCATGAGGGCGGGCTTCGCAGCCCGGTGGAAGAAGTTCCGAGCCTCCCTCTGGGTCAACAACCTCCTGAACACCAAATACGAGACCTTCGGAACCTTTGCGCCAAACGCCAAGCGCGAGGGGAGTCCCATCGAGCCGTTCCTGACACCGGCGCTGCCAATCAACGTGGTGGCGGGGATCAGCTACCAGTTCTAGTATCGCGCAGCGTATAGGCATTGCAAACGCGCTTTTGCCACAGCACCGTCGGGCATGCACCTCCCGGGCTGCATATACCACCGGGACCACCCTCAGCCTCGTCGGAGCGCCAGCAGCCGGCCAGCCTTGCAGGCAGCAGGTAGGCGGAAGGATAGTATGAACTATATACGCGCACGCAAAGGTGAGGCATGGCAGCGGCCATGCCCACGAGGCATGCCTTACTCGTAC
>Ga0075428_100009752_pt1 | contig 10671 bp, 7 predicted proteins | sample RhiMetdeltSRZDD2_FD_75291 | JGI IMG/M metagenome (GOLD analysis project Ga0075428, IMG submission 75291) | Populus rhizosphere microbial communities from Tennessee, USA - Rhizosphere MetaG P. deltoides SRZDD2 | ecosystem: Host-associated > Plants > Roots > Rhizosphere > Soil | place: USA... | reverse complement strand
GCCGGGGATTTCGTCGCGGCGTTCGCGCAGCGGGCGGATGGAAAGGCGGACGACATTGAGGCGGTAGAAGAGGTCTTCGCGGAAGCGGCCGGCGCGCACCTCGGCCTCGAGGTCGCGATTGGTGGCGGCCACGATGCGCACGTCGATCTTGACGCGCTCGGTTCCGCCGACGCGCAGGATCTCGCGCTCCTGGAGCGCCCGCAGCAGCTTCACCTGCAGGTCGCGCTTCAGGTCGCCCACCTCGTCGAGGAACAGCGTCGAACCGCTCGCCTGCTCGAACAGGCCGATCTTGCGCGTCTCCGCGCCGGTGAACGCGCCCCTCTCGTGGCCGAACAGCTCGGCCTCGAGGATGCTCTCGGGGAGGGCGGCGATGTTGACGGCCCAGAAGGGCCGCTCGCGCCGGTCGCTCTGGTGGTGGAGGGCCCGGGCGATCAGCTCCTTGCCGGTGCCGCTCTCGCCATAGACGAGGACCGTGGCGCTCGACGGCGCCACCTTGTGGACGATGCGGAACACGTCCTGCATCGACCCGTGGGCCCCGACGATGTTGTCGATGCGGAAGCGGTCGCGGAGCTGCTCTTGCAGCATCCGGTTCTCGCGCAGCAGGCGGCTGCGCTCCACGGCGCGTCCCAGCACGACGAGGAGCACGTCCTTCTCGATCGGCTTGGTGAGATAGTCCATCGCGCCCTTGCGCATCGCGTCCACGGCGCTGGTGATGGTGCCGTGAGCGGTCATAAGCACCACGCTGGCCGCAGGCTGCGTCCGGGCCAGCTCGGTGAGCAGCGCGATGCCGTCCATATCGGGCATCTTGAGGTCGGTGAGCACCGCCTCGAATGCCTGGGTGCGGGCGACGTCGAGCGCGCGCTGGCCGTTCGAGGCGGTGACGGTCTCGTAGCCTTCGGAGTCGAGGATCATCTGGAGGATGTCGCGCTGGTTCTGCTCGTCGTCGACGACGAGCACCCGGCCCCGCACCGAGCTCACGACGCGATGGCCTCGGCCCGAACCGCCTCAGCCACCACCGGCAGCACGATGCGCGCCGTGGTGCCCTGGCCCTTCGCGCTCTCCAGGGCGATCGAGCCCCCGTGGTCGCCCACGATCTTTCGCGTCAGCGACAGGCCCAGGCCCACGCCGGTCTCCTTGGTGGAGAAATACGGCTCGAACGCCGCCTGCACCTCCTCGGGGGTCATTCCGAGACCGTTGTCCGCGACGGTCACGACGATCACGTCTCCGCCGGAGTCGCGGTCCTTGCGGCCCGTCACGCGCAGCACCCCGCCCGACGGCATGGCGTCGACCGCGTTGATCATCAGGTTGAGGAAGCAGGTCTTGAGCAGCTCCGGGTCGGCGAGCGTGTCGGGAAGCTCCTCGAGCTCGAGCTCGAGGGAGATGCCCTGGTCCCTCGCCTTGTGGTCGACGAGCGAGGCGACCTCGCGCAGGATGTCTCCGATCGCGCAGACGCGGCGGTCGAGCCGCATCGGGCGGCCGAACGAGAGGAAGTCGTTCACGAGCCGGTTCAGCCGGCTGATCTCGCCCTTGACGTTGCCGATGATGCGGTCGAAGTTCTCGCGCCGCGCGGTGTCGTCCGGGTGGAGCTTCTCGCGCACATGGTCCATGGACAGGCTGATGAAGTTGAGCGGGTTGCGAATCTCGTGCGCCACCGCGGAGGCGAGCCGCCCGATGGCGGTGGAGCGCTCGGCGAAGTGGAGGCGCTCCTCGAGCAGCTGCTTCTCGCGCAACTTGCCCACCATCTCGTTGAAGGTACGCGACAGCGCGCCCACCTCGTCCTTGCCGCCTGCGGGCACGCTCACGTCGAGGCTGCCCGAGGCGACGGCGCGCGCCGCGTAGGTGAGCTGATAGAGCGGCCGGCTGAACGTCCATGACAGATACAAGGAGAGCAGGATCCCGAAGCCGAACACGACGAGCGTCGCGATCAGGCGATTGACGAGCGCCTCGTTCGAGAGCGCTGAGAAGTCGTCGATGTTGCGCGTGATGACCACGTAGCCGATACGGCGGTCGCCGACGATCACGGGGATCGTCAAGGTCGAGGTCTTCACGCCGGGCGCCTCCTCGCCGAGCACGCCGCGGATCACGTACTGCTTCGGCCCCTTGCGCTTGGGGCTCGCGCGCACCAGCCGCTTGCCGACGTTCTCCGGGTTGGTCGAGGCCTGCACCTCCTCGTCGGCGTCTGCCATGGAGACGTCCTTCACGCCGAGCTGGCGCAGCTTGTCCGCATAGGCGTTGAGGACGACCTGCGGGTCGCCTTCCCCGGCCGGCTGCTCCTGGGCGATCTCGATCGCGGTGGACAGCTCCTCGGTGTACTCGCGTACTTGGGAGAGCAGCTGGCGCTCGCCGAGCAGGTGCAGCACGAACAGCGAGGAGACGGACAGCACCAGCAGGGACAACATCGTCAGGAGCAGCTTGGTGCGGATGTTGGAGTCGCCCAGGCGCCGCGCAAGAGCGCTCAGCCAATGCATACGGAGGAGTCTAGATCCCGCGCCCGGCGGGCCGCAACCAAGCGGCGCCGGCCGGCGATATACTGGTGGTTCACTGCGGGAGTCCCAGGAGGAATCAGGGCGTATGGCCACGATGGAAGCGCCGCTGCGGCGGCGGGAGACCCTCGACGAAGCCGTCATTCGATTCTGCGGCGACTCGGGGGATGGCATGCAGATCACCGGAAGCCAGTTCACCAACACGGCTGCCCTCTTCGGGAACGACATCTCGACGTTCCCCGACTTCCCGGCCGAGATACGCGCGCCGGCAGGGACGCTGCCGGGGGTCTCCGGCTTCCAGATCCACTTCTCCACGAAAGACGTCTACACGCCCGGCGACGCGGTGGACGTGCTCGTGGCCATGAACCCGGCTGCGCTGAAGATGAACGTGGCCGACCTGAAGACCGGCGGCATCCTCATCGTCAACGTCGACAATTTCAAGGACACGGACCTGCGCAAGGCGCAGATCGTCCAGAACCCCCTCGAGGACCACTCGCTGGACGGCTATCGGGTGTTCGGCGTCGAACTGACCAAGCTCACGCGGGCCGCGCTCAAGGAGCTCGGGCTCGACGCGAAGGCGATGGATCGGTGCAAGAACTTCTTCGCGCTGGGCATGTGTTACTGGCTCTACAACCGGTCCATGAACGCCACGCACCGGTGGCTGGACGACAAGTTCAAGGCCAAGCCGGTGCTGGCCGAGGCCAACAAGCTGGCCATGAAGGCGGGCTACAGCTACTGCGAAGCCACCGAGGCGTTCCAGGTCAGCTATGACATCCCGCCGGCACGCCTCTCGCCGGGAACGTACCGCAACATAAGCGGCAACACGGCCCTCGCGCTCGGCTTCTTGACGGCATCGGCTCGCTCGGGACTGCCTCTGTTCCAGGGCAGCTATCCGATCACCCCGGCCTCGGACATCCTCCACGAGCTCAGCATGTACAAGGATTTCGGCGTGACCACGTTCCAGGCCGAGGACGAGATCGCGGCGATGACGTCGGCCATCGGCGCGGCCTATGCGGGCTCGCTGGCGATCACGACCACGTCCGGGCCGGGCATGGCGCTGAAGATGGAGGCCATCGGTCTCGCCGTCATGGTCGAGCTGCCGGTGGTCATCTGCGACATCCAGCGCGGCGGTCCGTCCACGGGCCTGCCGACGAAGACCGAGCAGGCCGACCTGCTCCAGGCCCTCTTCGGGCGCAACTCCGAGGCGCCGCTTCCCGTGCTGGCGCCGCAGACGCCCGGCGACTGCTTCTGGATCGCCCTCGAGGCGGCGTGCATCGCGACGAAGTACATGGTGCCGGTGATCGTGCTGTCCGACGGCTACCTGGCCAATGGCGCCGAGCCCTGGCGCATCCCCGCCTCGGCGGAGTTGCCGGCGATGCCGGTGAAATTCCGCACGGACCGGCAGGGTTTCATGCCGTATCTGCGCGATGCCGAGACGCTGGCTCGGCCGTGGGTGAAGCTGGGCACACCCGGCCTCGAACATCGCATCGGCGGTCTCGAGAAGCAGGAAGGCACAGGCAACGTCAACTACGAGGCGCTGAACCACGAGCACATGGTGCGGTTGCGTGCGGCCAAGGTGCAGGCCGTGGTGGCCGAGATCCCTGACGTCGAGGCCGCCGGCGACGCCGAGGGCGACTTGCTCCTCGTCGGCTGGGGTTCGACCTACGGGGCGATCACAGCGGCGCTCCGGACCGTCCGCGAACGCGGCCACCGCGTCGGACACGTTCACCTGCGTCACCTGAACCCCCTCCCGCGGAACCTGGGCGAAGTGCTGAAACGTTACCGGAAGGTCGTCGTGCCCGAGATGAACCTGGGCCAGCTGCTGATGGTGCTGCGGGCCAAGTTCCTCGTGGATGCGATCGGCCTCAACAAGGTCCAGGGCAAGCCGTTCAAGCAGCAGGAGATCGAGGCGAAGATCGAGGAGGTTCTCCAGTGAGCGCGACGCTCCCCGTCCTGACGCGCAAGGACTTCCAGACGGACCAGGAGGTCCGGTGGTGTCCGGGCTGCGGCGACTACGCGATCCTCGCTGCAGTGCAGTCGGTGTTTCCGGAGCTCGGCGTCCCGCGCGAGCGCTTCGTCGTGGTGTCCGGCATCGGCTGCTCGAGCCGCTTCCCGTACTACATGAACACCTACGGCTTCCACACGATCCATGGCCGCGCGCCCGCCGTCGCGACCGGCGTGAAGATGGCGCGCCCCGACCTCGAGGTGTGGGTCGCCACAGGCGACGGCGACGCGCTCTCGATTGGTGGCAATCACACGATCCACATGCTTCGGCGCAACGTGGGCGTCAAGGTCCTGCTCTTCAACAACCGCATCTACGGCCTCACCAAGGGCCAGTACTCGCCCACCTCCGAGAGAGGCAAGAAGGCCAAGTCCACGCCTTTCGGCTCTGTGGATCAGCCGTTCAACGTCCTGTCGCTGGCGATCGGAGCCGAGGCAACGTTCGTGGCGCGCTCGGTGGACGTGTTTCAGCCGCACCTCAAGGCCACCCTCAGGAAGGCGGCCGCGCACAAGGGCGCGGCCTTCTTAGAGATCCTCCAAAACTGCAACATCTTCAACGACGGAGCGTGGGAGATCCTGACCGAGAAGGAATTGCGCGAGGACCACGTCATTGGCCTCGAGCACGGCCAGCCGCTGCTGTTCGGCAAGGACAAGGACAAGGGCATCCGGATGAACGGCTTGAATCTCGAGGTCGTCAAGCTCGGCGACGGCACAACCGAGAAGGACCTGATCGTCCACGACGAGAAGCACCCGAACCCGGCGTATGCGTTCCTGCTCTCGCGCATGGAGGCGCAGCCGGGCTTCCCGACGCCGATCGGCGTCCTGCGCGCGGTCGAGGCGCCCCGCTACGAGGACGACGCCAGGGCGCAAGTCGACGCGGTCATCGCGAAACGTGGGCGCGGAGACCTGGAGAAGCTCCTGCGGACCGGAGACGTCTGGGAAGTGAAATAGCGCGACGATATCTTGACAGCGTTCGACGAGCGACCTAGCTTGATGTTGTCGGAGGTCGAAATTCGAGCGATGTGCCCGAGCAAGCGACTCGGGCCAATCCGTGACTCGGAGGTGCTTGGATGGAGTGCACTCCGCCGAAGAGAGATGGGGGCCTCTAGAGGCCCCGCTCGGTTCGCAGGCGTTTGAAGCACGCGCCCTGAAGGCGCGCGGGGGCTTTGAAACCCCAAATTGAGAATCGGGCCCGGGACAGTGCTCCCGGGCCCTTTTTGTTCGTCGAGTTCAACGTTCCAACGACGCCACGGGGAGTCTCAGCTCGCCCTCTTCGGTTTCCAACAGGACATCGGTCGACTCGACGGCCTTCACCACGGCATCGGCGAGGCGGTCGCCTGCTCGGTAGGAGAAGAGCGTCCCGTTGGGCGCGTAAGCGAAGGTGATCCAGCTACTTCCCATGGTCGCCAGCCCCACGGGTTGGAACTCCGAGAGCGCAAGGTCCGAGGGTCGGAGCTGGAGCCGTGGCTCAGGTGGATCCCCTGCGATTGGCTCGAGGCTCTCTCCGCCGCCCGGTCTCTCGACGATGCGACGGCCGTCCTCGAGACGCTCCGCGAGTCCGAGCGCCGCGAGAATCGTGGCACGAAGGGCGCCTGCCGGAGTGTCCTTGGCCCAGACGCTCAACCGGCCAAGAGTCCCCGCTGGACCCAGCGACGCGAGGCTTGGGTCGATTTCGGCCATGACGGCCAGCAGATCGCGGACCGAAGCGCGCTTGAGCTCGAAACTGACGAGCGGTCCGGCGGGAGGAGGCTCGACCGCAGCCGCGCTCCCTTTCTTTGCCGGCGCCTTCTTCTCATCCTTCGGGGCGCGCCCGGAGGCGACGAAGCGCACTGGCCCCTCGTCGGAGACGCGCAAACTGGCGGCCTTGGCCAGTGCCTGGAGCGCCTCATCGAGCGTCACGTGCGACAGCTCGATGCTGGTGCGCCCGAACGCAGCGGCGTCGACCGCGAAACCCTGGCCGGTGAGGGCCGTCAGCACCCGGAACACGTCGGGCAGGTCGACATCGCGCAATCGGATGGAGAGAGGGCCCTTGCCGGGGGCCTTCCCGCTCGGCCCCTGGACCACCGGGCCTCGCAGCGTATCGCGGTCGACCGTGCACGAAGCATCAGGCTCCTCGAAGGGATCCTCGCCCGGGATCGGCAACTCGGCCTCGGGTCCGGCGACAGGGCTCGATCCTTTCACTTCGAACCGCATGCACGCGCCCTGACGCGCGACCAGGAATTGCGTCACGCGGAAGAACCCGCGCTCGAAGCGCGACTCCAGGGCACGCAAGGGCCCTTCGCCGACCGTCAGCCCCTTGACCGAGAACCCCTCAGCGAGAACAGCCTGGGTGACGATGGCCGGGCGCTCGCGTACGACAGCGCCCAGCTCCGAGAGGAACACGCGGGGGTTGCGCCGGGTTCGCCGCAGGGTGGCGATGGTCTCTGATTTCGCGAGGGCGAGGGCCTGGTCGGCAACGAAGCCCTCGGCCTGCGCGCGGGGCACTCCGGTCACCCGCGCGCGCGTACCCTCGGGGACGTGGGCCAGGGGCGCCCGCAACGGCCGAAACGGGCATAGCAGGACCGCCGTCAGTCGGATCGAGTCGCCCGGTGCCGCGGTCAGCGTCAGGGTCTCGACGTCGACAAGACGGTGGGAGAGCGCCACCAGGCCGAAAAAGCGATCGACCTGTGCATAGCTTCCGACGGCGGCGAGCTCCACCGCCACGTGGCCCCGGGCACCGTTTTCCACAGGCGGACGGGCCAGCGATTCGACCGAGAGCAGACGCGCTTGCTCCGCCAGGTCCTTCACCAGCGCAGCATCGGCGACTGCGATCGGCCCGTCGGGAAGGATCCGCCGCAGGGCTTCGAGGCGCCGATCGAGGAGCAGCCGCTCGTCGGGAAACGGCCGCTCCGGCACGCTGACCAGGAGCAGCAGAGGCCAGAGCATCCGCCGCGATGATACGGCATTCGAGATCTGGTCCGTTCCGAACGTCCGCCTCAACTGAAATTGAAATCCACTTTCATATCGCTTGACTCCTGGCGCCGGGCGTTGATATCCTCCCGCCGCATGAACCTGAAACTGAATTTCAATTTCATGTTGGCATGGGCCCTGGCCGGCCTCTGGGCCGTGCCGGCCCTTGCCGAGGACAAGTCGTCCCTGGATGAGCTGCGCAAGCAGGTGGCCGAGCTGAAGGCCGAGGTGGCCCGGCTGCAGGGCGTCGGCACCGCAGGCGAACGCGTTACTGAGCTCGAACGCCGGATCGACGTGCTCGCGCAGGAATTGGAGCGAGCTCGAACAGGTGGAGCCACGGAGGTCGAGGCTGAAAAGGGCAGCTTCGGCCTGGGGCCCGCGGCTTCGAAGGTGTATCGCAAAGACAAGGGAGTCTCCTTGGGCGGCTACGGCGAAGCCACCTACCAGGGAGGCCCTCGGGACGAGCTCGACGCCCTGCGCAGCGTCTTCTACATCGGGAACAAGTTCGACGATCGCATCCTCCTGAACTCGGAGATCGAGTTCGAGCACGCGACGACCGGCGAGGGCGACGAGGAGAAGGGAGAGGTCTCGGTCGAGTTCGCATACCTCGACTTCAAACCCTGGAAGGAGGTTGGCTTGCGCGCGGGGCAGGTCCTGCTTCCGATGGGCTTTTTGAACGAGCTGCACGAGCCCCCGATCTTCAGCGGCGTGCGGCGGACCGAGACCGAGCGATTGATTCTGCCCACCACCTGGCGAGAGGTCGGCCTCGGCTCATTCGGCGCCCATGGCTCGTTCGACTGGCGGGCCTACGTCGTGGCTGGTCTCGATAGCGCCGGGTTCGACGGCGACGCCGGGATCCGGGAAGGGCGGCAGGGCGGAGCGCAGAGCCGCGCCCGGGACGTGGCCCTCACCGGACGCGTCGACTTCACGGGAGTGCCGGGCGTGCTGGCGGGGGTCTCGTTCTTCACGGGCGACTCCGGGCAGGGTGCCGTGGTGGACGGAACGACCCTCGAGGGGCGCGTGACGATTTTCGACCTGCACGTCCAATACGAGCGTCGGGGCCTCCAGCTGCGCGGCCTCTACGCGCGGACCTCGATCGGCGACGCGGCGCTCATCAACGCGAACAACGGCCTTACGGGCCAGCAGAGCGTGGGAGAACGCCAGTACGGCTTCTATCTGCAGGGCGCCTATGACGTCCTGAATCACCGGCACGGGAGCTGGGCGTTGGTGCCGTTCGTGCGCTACGAGAAGCTGAACACACAGGATCGCGTGCCCGACGGCTACTCGGCGAGCCCGGAGAACGAGCGCCGTATCTTCACGGCAGGGCTGGGCGTCAAGCCGCTCGTCAACGTGGTGTTGAAGGCCGACTACCAGTGGGAGGAGAACGAGGCAAGCGTCAGCAGCAACCAGCTCAATCTCGGCATCGGCTATCTATTCTGAAGCCGAGATGCGAGACCGGACGCGATGCTTGAATCTGTTCGATCACGCCGATAGCCTTCTTTACGGTGAAATCGCGATCCAGTTTCATCAGCGCATTGGCGCTGCTGGCCTCGCTTCCTGCGCCGGGGACGTGGGCCGAGGTCCTCATGACGGAGAAGGCGGCCGTTGCGCGCGCCTTTCCGGGCTCCGTGGCCGAGCGCCAGACGCTGTACTTGACGAGGGATGAAGTCGCGGCGGTCGAGAGCGCCGCACGTTCGAAACTGCCGTCGGCGATCGTCACCGCCTTCGTCGCGAGCAGGGAAGGCGCGGTCACCGGCCGCGCCGTCCTCGATACCCATACGGTTCGAACGATGCCCGAGACCGTGCTCACCGTGGTCGAGCCCGACGGCCGGCTGCGGATGGCCCTCGTGCTCCAGTTCGCCGAGCCGTCCGACTACCTCCCACGCGAGGGCTGGCTGCGAACGTTCGAAGGCCGGCCGCTCGATGACGAGCTGTGGCCGGGACGCGGGGTCCGCCGCGTCACCGGCGCGACGCTGACGGTGCAGGCGCTCACCGAGGCGGTGCGCCGGTCGCTGGCGATCGACGAGCTTGTCTTGAAGAGGAAACAGTGAAGTACATGCAGGATGGCGGATTCCAGAGCCACCCGTTGATGCGCGCGACGATCGGGCTCACCCTCGTAATGCTGCTGGGCTTCTGGGTCACGAACTTCGCGATGTACTTCTCGCGCATGGGCCTCACCCCGAGCTCCGTGGTCGCGTACTACAACGGGTCCGAGGAGGACTTCCGGGCGCCACGCTCGGCGGCCTCGATGCTGGAGACGACGCACGCTCACTTACCCATGATGGGCATGGTGCTCCTGTTCCTCACGCATCTGACGATCTTCGCGCCCATCCCGCGCGCCGTGAAGGTCGGCTTCGTAGCCACCGCCTTCGCATCGGCGATGCTCGATGAGGGCGCGGGTTGGCTGGTGCGCTTCGCCAGCCCCGCCTTCGCTCCGCTCAAGATCCTGGGCTTCCTGGGCCTGCAGGCCGCCATCGGCTTCCTGTTGCTCGTGCTCGCGCTGTTTCTGCTCGGCGCGGCGCGCCGACAGCCGGCGCTTCGCGATTCCGAGGACCCTGCTGCGGTCGAACCCCTCGCCGAGGCGCGGGCGGCCCGCGCGCACGACTGACACGGCGCGAGGCGACCGTCGGGGTTGGAGCGGCGGTGCTCCTTGTCGCGCTGAATTGCTGCGTGGTCTCGTCGGCCCTGGGCTTGATCCATCGGCCACGCCAGGTGCGCGAGTTGGACCACTTCCATTACATCGCGATGGCCGAGGCGCCCCCGGGGCGAGCTGGGGATCCCCGCGCCGCCGAGCGGCCATTCTGCTACCGGATTCTGGTGCCCGCCCTTGTCCACCAGATCGTAGCCGTGTCCGGCCTGGGCCTGAACACCGTTTTCTGGGGGACGTCGCAGCTCGCCTTGGTGGCGTTCTTGTTCACGCTGTTCGCACTTCTACGTGGACTCGGCTTTGGCATCGACGCAGCCCTCCTCGGGGTCGCCCTCACGGCATTGACCCCCGGGGCCGTGCGCTGGTACGCGTACCAGTACTGGATGCCGGACCCGCTGTGCCTCTGGCTCGTGACCCTCGCGCTACTGCTGGCCCGCCACGAGCGCTTCGCGCGAGTGGGCTTCGTCGCGTTCGGCGCTGCCCTCACGCGCGAGAGCTGGGTGCTGATCCCGGCCTTCGCGACGCTGCTATGGATGCGCCGCCGCGGTTCTCGAAGCCTCGTGCAGGCGCTGCTCGTGTTCGCACCTGCGG
>Ga0075428_100009750_pt1 | contig 10672 bp, 6 predicted proteins | sample RhiMetdeltSRZDD2_FD_75291 | JGI IMG/M metagenome (GOLD analysis project Ga0075428, IMG submission 75291) | Populus rhizosphere microbial communities from Tennessee, USA - Rhizosphere MetaG P. deltoides SRZDD2 | ecosystem: Host-associated > Plants > Roots > Rhizosphere > Soil | place: USA... | reverse complement strand
ACCGTCTTGCCGACGAGGTCCTCGTCCGACCGGTGGAGCCGGTCGAGCATCTGCTGCTTCTCGATCGGGAGGTTCGCCACCACGCGGTGGAGGAAGAGCGCGGTCTCGTCGAGCAGCCGCTCGGGGGATTCCACCCCCTTGACGACGACGCTCCGTGCGAGGGTGTGGAGCCGCGCGTCCTCGTCCGGCGTCAGCTCCTTCCCGGTGAAGACTACGACCGGGAGGTCGCCCAGCTTCTGGTCGTCGCGGATCCGCTCGAGCACGTCGAACCCCGACATGTCGGGGAGCTTCAGGTCGAGCACCGCGCAATCGTAGGCGCGGGACCGCATGGCGTCGAGCGCCTCCGATCCGGTGCCGACGAGATCGATCTCGACGTCGTCGTGGCCGAGCAGCTCGGCGATGCTGGTCTGCTCCGCCTCGTTGTCCTCGACCACGAGCAGGCGTCGCGACCGCGGGACCGCGTATTCCTTGATCCGCGTCAGGGCCGTCTGCAGCCCTTCCTTCGTGGTCGGCTTCGGGAGGAAGCTGAACGCCCCGCGCGCGAGGCCGTGCTGCCGGTCCTCGTCGAGCGTGATCACCTGGACCGGGATGTGCCGGAGCGCGGGGTCCTGCTTGAGCTGGCTCAGCACCGTCCAGCCCAGCATGTCCGGGAGGAACACGTCGAGCGAGATCGCGGTGGGCCGGAACTCGCGGGCGAGGGCGAGCGCGTCCCCTCCGCGCTGGGCGACGAGGACCTTGAACCCCTCCGCGTGGGCCTGATCGAGGAGGATCCGCGCGTAGGCCGGATCGTCCTCGACGACAAGGAGGCTGTGGTCCCCTTCGCGGATGTCCTCCCGGTCGTCCGGGATCGACTCCTTCGGGCGCTCCCACGCGAGCACGACCGGCGCGTGAAGCGGCGCCGCCTCGCGCTCCCCCGTCAGCCCTTCGGTCGCCGAGGCTCCGACGTAGGTCTGCGGGAGGTAGAGCGTGAAGGTGCTGCCGAGCCCCGGCGAGCTCCGCAGATGGATCTCGCCGCCGAGCAGGCTCGCCAGCTCGCGGCTGATGGCGAGCCCGAGGCCGGTCCCGCCGTACCTGCGGCTCGTGCCGGCGTCGGCCTGCTGGAAGGCCTCGAAGATGATCCGCTGCTTCTCCGGCGGGATGCCGATGCCGCTGTCGGACACCTCGAAGGCGACGACGGTCCCCGCGCGGTTGAGGACGGGGTGCTCGGGGCTCCAGCCCGCCGCGGCGGGGGAGACCCGGATGCGGACGCCCCCCAGCTCGGTGAACTTGAACGCGTTCGACAGGAGGTTCTTCAGGACCTGCTGGAGCCGCTTGGAGTCCGTGATCATGGTGGGGGAGAGCGTCGGGTCGATGTCCACGTCGAGGGCGAGATGCCGGGTCTCGGCCTCGTGGCGGAACGGCCGGGCGACGCCGTCCACGACGTTCGCGACCAGGACCTCCTCCGCGACCACCGTGACCGTTCCGGACTCGATCTTGGAGAGGTCGAGGATGTCGGTGATGAGGTTGAGCAGGTCGGTCCCCGCGCCGTGGATCGTCCGCGCGAACTCGATCTGCTTCGCCGTCAGGTTCCCCTCGGAGTTGTCCCCGAGCTGCTGGCCGAGGATCAGGATGCTGTTGAGCGGTGTCCGCAGCTCGTGCGACATGTTCGCCAGGAACTCCGACTTGTACTTGGAGGTCAGCGCCAGCTCGGTCGCCTTCTCCTCGAGCGCGCGGCGGGCCTGCTCGATCTCCTGGTTCTTGCGCTCGACCTCCGCGTTCTGCTCGGCGAGCTGCTGCGCCTTCTGCGCGAGCTGGTCGTTGGTCTGCTGCAGCTCCCTCTTCTGCGTCTGCAGCTCCGCGGCGAGCTGCTGGGACTGCACGAGGAGCCCCTCGGTCTGCATCGTCGCCTCGATGCTGTTGAGCACGATGCCGATGCTGGCGGTGAGCTGCTCGAGGAAAGCCAGGTGGGAGGCGGTGAACGCGCTCAGCGAGGCCAGCTCGATCACGGCCTTGACCTCGTCCTCGAACAGGACGGGGAGCACGATGACGTTGCGGGGGACCGCCTGGAACAACCCCGAGCCGACGGGGACCGTGGTCGGGGGGAGGTCGCCGACGAGCATGCGCCGCTTCTCGGAGACGCACTGGCCGATCAGCCCGTCGCCGATCCGGAGCGTCGGCCGGTGGCCGTTCGCGCCGTCGTCGGCGAAGCTCGCGACCAGCCTCAGCTCGTTCCCCTCGACCCGGTAGAGCACCCCCTGGTGCGCGTTGACGAGGAGCGTCAGCTCGGACAGGAGCATCCGTCCCACGGTCGCCAGGTCGCGCTGCCCCTGGAGCATGCCGGTGAACCGCGCGAGGTTGGTCTTCAGCCAGTCCTGCTCGGTGTTGCGGTCGGTGGTCAGCCGCAGGTTGTCGATCATCGTGTTGATGTTGTCCTTCAGCTCCGCCACCTCGCCCCGCGCCTCGACCTGGATCGAGCGGGTGAGGTCACCCTGCGTCACCGCGGTCGCCACCTCCGCGATCGCGCGCACCTGGGTCGTCAGGTTCGCCGCGAGCAGGTTGACGTTCCCGGTGAGGTCCTTCCAGGTGCCCGCCGCTCCGGGGACGTTCGCCTGACCGCCGAGGCGCCCCTCGACGCCGACCTCGCGCGCGACCGTCGTGACCTGGTCGGCGAAGGTGGCGAGAGTGCCGGTCATGTTGTTGATCGTCTCGGCGAGCGCGGCGACCTCCCCCTTCGCGTTGACCGTCAGCTTGGGCTTCAGGTCGCCCGTCGCGACCGCGGTCACGACCTTCACGATGCCGCGGACCTGCTCGGTGAGGTTCGCCGCCATGACGTTGACGTTGTCCGTGAGGTCCTTCCACGTCCCGGCGACGCCGGGGACCTTCGCCTGACCGCCGAGCTTCCCCTCGGTGCCGACCTCGCGGGCGACGCGGGTCACCTCCGCCGCGAAGGCGTTGAGCTGGTCCACCATCGTGTTGATCGTGATCTTCAGCTCGAGGATCTCCCCCTTCACGTCCACCGTGATCTTGCGCGACAGGTCGCCGCGGGCGACGGCGGTCGTGACCTCGGCGATGTTCCGGACCTGCGTCGTCAGGTTGGCCGCGAGCAGGTTGACGTTGTCGGTCAAGTCCTTCCACGTCCCCGCGACGCCGGTGACGTTCGCCTGCCCGCCGAGCTTCCCGTCGGTGCCGACCTCGCGGGCGACGCGCGTGACCTCCGCGGCGAACGAGCGGAGCTGCTCGACCATCGTGTTGAGCGTCTCCTTCAGGTTGAGCAGCTCGCCGCGGACGTCCACCGTGATCTTCTTGGACAGGTCGCCGCTCGCGATCGCGGTCGCGACCTCCGCGATGTTGCGCACCTGCGCGGTCAGGTTCCCGGCCATGAAGTTCACGCTGTCGGTGAGGTCCTTCCAGGTGCCGGCGACCCCCGGGACGACCGCCTGCCCGCCGAGCTTCCCGTCGGTGCCGACCTCGCGGGCGACGCGCGTGACCTCGCCGGCGAAGCCGTTGAGCTGATCGACCATCGTGTTGATCGTGTCCTTCAGCTCGAGGATCTCCCCCTTGACGTCCACGGTGATCTTGCGGGAGAGGTCGCCGCGCGCGACGGCGGTCGTCACCTCCGCGATGTTCCGCACCTGCGCGGTCAGGTTGCTCGCCATGAAGTTGACGTTGTCGGTGAGCCCCTTCCACGTGCCGGCCACGCCGGGAACCTGCGCCTGGCCGCCGAGCTTCCCCTCCGTGCCGACCTCGCGGGCGACGCGCGTGACCTCGCTCGCGAACGCGTTGAGCTGGACGACCATCGTGTTGAGCGTGTCCTTCAGCTCGAGGATCTCGCCGCTGACGTCCACGGTGATCTTCTTGGAGAGGTCGCCGTTCGCGATCGCGGTCGCGACCTCGGCGATGTTGCGGACCTGGGCGGTGAGGTTGCTCGCCATGAAGTTGACGCTGTCGGTGAGGTCCTTCCAGGTGCCGCCCACCCCGGGGACGAGCGCCTGGCCGCCGAGGCGGCCGTCGGTGCCGACCTCGCGGGCGACGCGCGTGACCTCGCTCGCGAAGGCGTTGAGCTGATCGACCATCGTGTTGAGCGTGTCCTTCAGCTCGAGGATCTCCCCCTTGACGTCCACCGTGATCTTGCGCGACAGGTCGCCGCGGGCGACGGCGGTCGCGACCTCGGCGATGTTCCGGACCTGCGCGGTCAGGTTGCTCGCCATCGAGTTGACGCTGTCCGTGAGGTCCTTCCACGTGCCGGCGACGCCGAGGACCTGGGCCTGACCGCCGAGCTTCCCCTCCGTGCCGACCTCGCGGGCGACGCGCGTCACCTCGGCGGCGAACGCGTTGAGCTGATCGACCATCGTGTTGATCGTGATCTTCAGCTCGAGCACCTCTCCCTTGACGTCCACCGTGATCTTGCGGGACAGGTCGCCGCGGGCGACGGCGGTCGTGACCTCCGCGATGTTCCGGACCTGGGTCGTGAGGTTCGCGGCGAGCAGGTTGACGTTGTCGGTCAGGTCCTTCCAGGTGCCGGCCACGCCCGGGACGGCCGCCTGGCCGCCGAGCCGCCCCTCCGTGCCGACCTCGCGGGCGACGCGCGTCACCTCCGACGCGAAGCCGTTGAGCTGATCGACCATCGTGTTGAGCGTCTCCTTCAGCTGGAGGATCTCGCCGCTGACGTTGACGGTGATCTTCTTCGAGAGGTCGCCGCGCGCGATGGCCGTCGCGACCTCCGCGATGTTCCGGACCTGCGCGGTCAAGTTGCTCGCCATGAAGTTGACGTTGTCCGTGAGGTCCTTCCAGGTGCCGCCGACCCCCGGGACCTGCGCCTGCCCGCCGAGCTTCCCCTCCGTGCCGACCTCGCGGGCGACGCGCGTCACCTCGCCGGCGAACGCGTTGAGCTGATCGACCATCGTGTTGATCGTGTTCTTCAGCTCGAGGATCTCGCCGCTGACGTTGACCGTGATCTTGCGGGAGAGGTCGCCGCGCGCGACCGCGGTCGTCACCTCCGCGATGTTGCGGACCTGCGCGGTCAGGTTCCCGGCCATGGCGTTGACGCTGTCGGTGAGGTCCTTCCAGGTGCCGGCGACGCCGGGGACGACCGCCTGGCCGCCGAGCTTCCCCTCCGTGCCGACCTCGCGGGCCACGCGCGTGACCTCCGAGGCGAACGAGCGGAGCTGGTCGACCATCGTGTTGATGGCCTCCTTGAGCTGGAGGATCTCCCCGCGGACGTCCACGGTGATCTTGCGGGAGAGGTCGCCGCTGGCGACCGCGATCGTCACCTCGGAGATGTTCCGGACCTGCGCGGTCAGGTTGCTCGCCATCGAGTTGACGCTGTCGGTCAGGTCCTTCCAGACGCCGCTGACCCCGGGGACCTGGGCCTGGCCCCCGAGCTTCCCGTCCGACCCGACCTCGCGGGCGACGCGGGTGACCTCGGAGGTGAAGACGCCGAGCTGCTGGATCATCGTGTTGACGATCGTCGCCGAGCGCAGGAACTCCCCCTCGAGGGGGCGGCCGTCCACGTCGAGCCGCATCGTCTGCGTGAGGTGGCCCTGGGCGACGGAGGCGATCGCCGCGGTGACCTCGGTCGTGGGGCGCAGCAGGTCGTCCACGAGCGTGTTGACCGATCCTTCCATCTCTCCCCACGATCCCTTCGAGTGCTCGAACCGGGCGCGCTCGCGCGTGCGTCCTTCCTTCCCGACGACCTGCCCGACCCGCTTGAGCTCGCGCGCGATCTTCTGGTTCGCCGCGACGATCTCGTTGAACGTCTCCGCGATCTCGCCGTCCACCCCGGTCCAGTCGCCGGGAAGCTGGACGGTGAAGTCGCCGCTCCGCACGCGCTGGAGCGCGCGCAGGAGCTGACGACGATCGAGAGCGGTGACGGGGATCGTATCGGCGACGCCGGCCGCGCCGCCGCCGCTGGGAGTGGCTCGCTTCATCGCTGCCTCCGCAGACCTCTCACAGAGCTCCGCCGCGCCCGACGGCGGACCTTTTCCATCAGAACACGGATCCGTCAACCCTCCAAGTCGGACGGCCGCGGCGCCGCGCGCGGAGCGCGCTCCAGAGCACGAGCACCACGGCGAGGTTGACGACGAGCGCGAAGAACGGCTCGGGACCGGGCCTCCGGAGGAACGCGGCGACCTCGAACGGCAGGTAGGCCACCCCCGTCACCAGGCCCAGCCACTCCGCCCACGGCCGGAGTCTCCACAGCCCCACCGCCTCGACGAAGCGGACCAGCGCGTAGAGGAGCGCGCCCGCCGCGAGGAGGCGGAGGCCGCCGGGCGTCGCACGTCCGGCGGCGTCGAGGAAGATCCGCGGATAGCGGCCGGCCGGATCGAGGTGCAGGTGCGCGATCAAGCGCTCGGCGGCGCTCTCGACGTCCTTGTGCACGAGGCCGAAGAGCCCGAAGCCGACGAGGAGGACCGCGAAGCCCTTCGCGGCCTCGAACGCGGCGATCGTCCGGATCCCGAACGAGCGGTCCATGTTCTCAGATTAGGGTGAGACCCCATGGACCGCCGGAGCCGCGCGGCCTAACGTCGATTTCCATGACACCCCAAGGAGAACGACATGGTGAAAGATCCGGTCTGCGGTGCGATCCTCGACGACAACACCACGCGGAGGAGCACCTACGAAGGTCGCAACTACGCGTTCTGCTCCGATGCCTGCAAGATGAAGTTCGATCAGGCGCCGGACCATTTCGTTTCGCCCGCCGGGGCGGGTTCCAGGATGGGGGCGCATGACGGGCGGTCCGGGATCTGACGTCAGCGCGCCGCGGCCGCGCCCAGGAGCCGGATCAGGACGAGGCTCGCGCCGCTTACGGTCAGAGTCGCGGCCAGGCCGACCCAGAACGGCCGGAGACCGATCCTCCTCATCGACGCGAAGCTGGTCCCGACGCCCACGCCGGCCAGAGCGGCCAGGATCAGGAAGCGGGCGGCGGCCTGCGCGTCGGCCGTGAGGTCGCGGCCGACGAGGGCGGACAGGCGGGCGACGACGCCGGCGGTGTTGAGCAGGCACATCGCGAGGAAGCCGAGCACGAACGGCGGCACCGACTGCTTGAGCCGTCCCGCGAGGCTTCCTCTGCCTTCGCCGAGGCCCCCGCCGTAGATCAACCCCATCAGGACGATCACGGCGCCCATCAGCGTGTTGCGCGTCAGCTTCACGACCGTGGCCACCGCGCCCGCCTGCTGGCTGAACGCGAAGCCGGTCGCCACGACCTGGGACGTGTCGTTGACCGCGGTTCCGGCCCAGGTCCCGAAGGCGGGGTCGCTCATCGCGAGCGCGTGGCCGAGGAGCGGGTAGGCGAAGACCGCCAGCGTCCCGAAGAGCGTGTTGGTCGCGATCGCGAACGACGTCTCTTCGTCGCGCGCGCCGATCACGGGGGCGACGGCGGAGATCGCGGTGTTGCCGCACACCGCGCATCCGACGCCGATCAGCGTCGCAAGCCGTCCGGGAACGGCCAGCAGGCGCCCGAGCAGGTGCGCCGCGAGGAGAGCGAGGGTCATCAGGGCGACGACCATCACGAGCGCGCGCCCGCCGATGGCGAGCGCGGCGCGGAGCGAGAAGGTCGCGCCGAGGAGCACGATCGCCGCCCGCAGGAGCGTCTGGAAGGCGAAGCGGATCCCCGGCTGCGCGATCTTGGGCACGCGGAAGACGTTCCCCACGACGAGGCCCAAGAGCACGGCGACGATGACCTCGCCCACGAGCTTTCCGAGATGCGGAGGAAGGAGGCCGTGCGCGAAGCGCGCGGCGAGCGCGATCGCGAGGACGAGGATCAGCCCGGGAAGGATGGCGATGTCAGTCGTCGTAGCGGAGGTGCTTGACGTGGCGCGACCAGGATCCGTCCGCCTCCGGCTCGTAGACGCAGCAGTGGTCCATCTCCCCACCGTAGATGTGGAGCGTCACGGAGGGCTGGTCGGCGAGCGCATTGGACAGCACGTGGTACTCGTAGGGGGGGATCAGCGCGCCCGACGAGCCCACGCCGGCCTTGACCTCCTCGACCTGCGTGAACCGGAAGCGCTCCCCCTGGGTCTCGACCAGGTCGAAGCGCGTGACGTTCATCTGTCCCGCAACGACCCCCTCGACACACCAGATCCCGGCGTGATCGTGCAGCCCCGTGCGTTGCCCCGGGCCCCAGGTCATGACGACCGCGGTGTAGCCCAGCTCGTCGTTCCGGAAGAGCAGCCGCCGAGCGTAGTGCTCGGGGAGGGGACGAATGAAGCTCGCGGGGATCTCCATGTCCTTCGCCCGGATGAGATCGCAGAGCGCGGTCTTCACGTGGCTCGTCACGGTGTGGACCTCGCCCATCCGGACGGAGGCGTCGAGCCGGTCGATGAGGTGCTGGACGGTCGCGAGGGATGCCTGACGCATGGGCGGTACCACCGCGGGTAAGGTTACGGTAAGATTTCACGTCGCTCAACCGCAAAAAGGAGCATTTATGAAGATCTTTCGCTCGCTGCTCGTCCTCGCCGCCGTCGCCGCGCTCGCCGGCCCGGCGCTCGCGGGAGACGAAGCCAAGACCGTCACCGTCACCGGCAAGATCGTCTGCGCGAAGTGCTCGCTGAAGACCGAGGGGCAGAAGGAGTGCCAGAACGTCGTCGTCGCCGAGCAGGACGGCAAGCAGGTCCAGTACTACCTCGCGAAGAACGACGTCGTCGAGCAGTTCGGGCACGTGTGCAAGGGAGAGAAGAGCGTCGTCGCGACGGGGACCGTCAGCGAGAAGGACGGACACACCTGGCTGACGGCGACCAAGCTGGAGCAGCCGAAGGGCTAACCCCGTCTCAGGACCGCGTCAGCTTCCTGTACTTGATCCGGTGGGGCTGGTCGGCCTCGGCGCCCAGGCGCCGCTTCCGATCGGCCTCATACTCCTGGTAGTTCCCCTCGAACCACACGACCTGGCTGTCCCCCTCGAACGCGAGCATGTGCGTCGCGATCCGGTCGAGGAACCAGCGATCGTGCGAGATCACCACGGCGCAGCCGGCGAAGCTCAGGAGCGCGTCCTCGAGCGCGCGCAGCGTATCGACGTCGAGGTCGTTGGTCGGCTCGTCCAGCAAGAGGACGTTCCCGCCGCTCTTGAACATCCGGGCCATGTGCACCCGGTTCCGCTCCCCGCCCGACAGGTCGCGGACGAGCTTCTGCTGGTCCGATCCCTTGAAGTTGAACCAGGAGACGTACGCGCGTGAGGGGACCTCGCGCTTGCCCAACGCGATGAGATCGTGCCCCGCGGAGATCGTCTGCCAGACGTTCTCCTCTCCGTTGAGCACGTCCCGGCTCTGATCGACGTACGACAGCCGGACCGTCTCGCCGATCCGAAGCTGGCCCCCGTCCGGGGTCTCCTGCCCGACGATCATCCGGAAGAGCGTGGTTTTCCCCGCGCCGTTGGGTCCGATGACGCCGACGATCCCTCCGGGCGGGAGGCTGAACGAGAGGTCCTCGATCAGCACGTTGTCGCCGTACGCCTTGCGCAGCCCCTTGGCCTCGACGACGACGTCCCCGAGACGCGGTCCGGCGGGCAGGTACAGCTCCTCGAGCTGCTCCATCCTCTTCTCCCCGTCCTGGCGGAGCAGCTCCTCGTACGCCGTGATGCGGGCCTTGCTCTTCGCGTGGCGCGCGCGGGGGGCCATGCGCACCCACTCCAGCTCGCGCTCGAGCGTCTTCTGGCGCGCCGCCCCGGCCTTCTCCTCCTGGGCGAGGCGCCGCTGCTTCTGGTCCAGCCAGGAGGAGTAGTTCCCCTCCCACGGGATCCCGGCGCCGCGGTCGAGCTCGAGGATCCATCCGGCGACGTTGTCGAGGAAGTAGCGGTCGTGGGTGATGGCGACGACGGTGCCGGGGTACTCCTTGAGGTGGCGCTCGAGCCAGGCGACCGATTCGGCGTCCAGGTGGTTCGTGGGCTCGTCGAGGAGGAGCAGGTCGGGCTTCGCGAGCAGAAGGCGGCAGAGCGCGACGCGGCGGCGCTCGCCGCCGGAGAGCGTGGCGACGTCCGAGTCGCCGGGCGGGCAGCGGAGCGCGTCCATCGCGATCTCGAGGTGCGTGTCGAGGTCCCAGAGGTTCTGGTGGTCGATCTGGTCCTGCAGCTTCGCCGCCTCGTCCGCGACGGCGTCCGAGTAGTCCGCCATCAGCTCGTTGTACCGGTCGAGGATCGCCTTCTGCTTCGCGACCCCTTCCTCGACGTTCCCGAGGACCGTCTTCGCGGGGTCGAGCGCGGGCTCCTGCGCGAGGAAGCCGACGGTCGTGCCCTTCGCGGGAAACGCCTCGCCGGTGAACTGATCGTCCTGTCCCGCCATGATGCGCAGCAGCGATGACTTCCCGGCGCCGTTGTGCCCGAGCACGCCGATCTTCGCGCCGTAGTAGAAGGAGAGCCAGATCCCCTTGAGGATCTCCCGCTTCGGCGGGACGGTCTTGCGCAGGTCTTTCATCGTGAAGATGAACTCGGGCATGGCGGGCGAGAGGTTAGCAGCCCGGTCAGCGGACGTCGACGTCGAAGGCGGCGGTCCTCACCGCTCCCTCGTGTCGAACCTGGACGAACAGCCGGTAGCGCCCCGGGGACGGAAAGCCGTACGGGAACGATACGCGCGCGCCGTCGATCCGCTCGGCCATCGCGGCCATCATCCGCGCGTGCTCCGCGGGGGAGAGCCCCGCGTGCGACGCGGGCATCGCCATCCGGCCGGCGAGGGTGCCGGTGGGATGGACATGCGCGAAGACGGAGAAG
>Ga0075428_100009749_pt1 | contig 10672 bp, 9 predicted proteins | sample RhiMetdeltSRZDD2_FD_75291 | JGI IMG/M metagenome (GOLD analysis project Ga0075428, IMG submission 75291) | Populus rhizosphere microbial communities from Tennessee, USA - Rhizosphere MetaG P. deltoides SRZDD2 | ecosystem: Host-associated > Plants > Roots > Rhizosphere > Soil | place: USA... | reverse complement strand
AGCCGACGGCCGTCCAGGACCGCGGCGACGGCCAGCGGCGATGCCGACGGGTCGTCGACTGTGCCCGCATTGCCGCACCCGTCAGCGCAATGCCACCGCCCGCCGGCGGCGACCCGGTCGACGACGTGCGCCGCCAGCAGCTCGATGCTCCGATTGGCCAACGCCGTCGTCAGGCGGTCGGCCAGCTCGCGGTATTCGTCGTTGCACATCCGGCAGCTCGCGCCGTCCTCGTCGATCACAACCGCGATCGCCGAATCGGGTTTCGCCGCCGCGGCCACATCCGCGATATGCGCCAGCGAGTGCTGCAGTTCGTCCGAAAGGTCAACGCGCATAACGCATCCCATTTCGCCGCGGTCGACAGTCACGAGCACGAGAGATTTCTCCGGCACGAAACCGAGGACGGCGGGCAGGGCCGCGATCAGAACGCCAGGCCGGTTGAGGTGGAAGTCGGGTAGTTGCTTCGTCATGGCGCCAACCTCGCAGCGGGCACTGCCGGATTCAGCCGCAAAGATCGTCGTCCGAAGGCACCTGGGGATGAGTTCGGCACTGGGGATAACCCAAAGGAACGCCGACGAGCCAATTATTCACGCGGCGTTGACGCCCGTCGGCGTGCGAATTTGCCCGAACCGGCGTAGACCTTTTGCCATGGGTTCGATGGAGTACGACCTCGTCGTTATCGGTTCCGGTCCGGGCGGCCAGAAGGCCGCGATCGCGGCGGCAAAGCTCGGCAAGTCGGTCGCGGTTGTCGAGCGCGGCAGGATGCTGGGCGGCGTTTGCGTGAACACCGGAACCATTCCGTCCAAGACGCTGCGCGAGGCGGTCGTCTATCTCACCGGCATGAGCCAGCGCGAACTGTACGGCTCAAGCTACCGCGTCAAGGAGAAGATCACTCCCGGCGACCTGCTGGCGCGCACGACACACGTCATCAACAAGGAGCAGGACGTAGTGCGCAATCAGCTGATGCGCAACCGGGTTGACCTCCACACCGGGCACGCCCGGTTCCTCGACGAGCACACCGTGTGTGTCGATGACCAGACCCGCGGTGAAAGAACTACCGTCCGCGGCGAGTACATCGTGATCGCCACCGGCACCAAGCCGGCCCGCCCGACCGGCGTCGAATTCGACGAAGAGCGCGTGCTGGACTCCGACGGCATTCTGGATCTGAATTCGCTGCCGGCCACGATGGTGGTGGTGGGCGCCGGCGTGATCGGCATCGAGTACGCCTCGATGTTCGCCGCGCTGGGCACCAAGGTCACCGTCGTGGAGAAGCGCGAAAACATGCTGGACTTCTGTGATCCCGAGATCGTCGAGGCGCTCAAGTTTCACTTGCGCGACCTGGCGGTGACGTTCCGCTTCGGCGAGGAGGTGACCGCGGTCGACGTCGGCTCCGCGGGCACGGTCACAACATTGGCCAGCGGCAAGCAGATTCCCGCCGAGACCGTGATGTATTCGGCTGGCCGCCAAGGCCAGACCGAACACCTGGATCTGACCAATGCCGGCCTCGAAACCGACAGCCGCGGAAGAATTATCGTCGACAGCCAGTTCCAGACGAAGGTCGACCACATCTATGCCGTCGGCGACGTGATCGGCTTCCCCGCGCTGGCCGCCACGTCGATGGACCAGGGTCGGCTGGCCGCGTACCACGCCTTTGGCGAACCGGCGAAGGGCATGACCGATCTGCAGCCGATCGGCATCTACTCCATCCCTGAGGTGTCCTACGTCGGCGCCACCGAGGTCGAGCTGACGAAGAATGCGATTCCGTACGAGGTCGGGGTGTCGCGATATCGCGAGCTGGCCAGGGGTCAGATCGCAGGCGACTCGTACGGCATGCTCAAACTCTTGGTGTCGACCGACGACTTAAAGCTGTTGGGTGTCCACATCTTTGGCACGAGCGCCACCGAAATGGTGCACATCGGCCAGGCGGTGATGGGCTGCGGCGGCACGGTCGAATACCTCGTCGACGCCGTCTTCAACTACCCGACGTTCTCAGAGGCCTACAAGGTCGCCGCACTGGATGTGATGAACAAGCTGCGCGCGCTGACCCAGTTCCGGGCCTAGGCCCTTTAGTCGCAGTCGTCGTCGAACACCGTCGGTGCAGCGTCGGCCGGGCCGCTGGCTTCGGCCCGGGTGAATAACCGTTTGATCGCATCGTCGAAAGGCGGTGAGTACGAGACACTTTCGTCTTCGCAGCCGCCGCCCTTCAACCCGCCGATCAGCCCGGTGACCCGCGATCCCTCGATCCACGGCGCGCCCGACAGGCCGTTGACCAGTTCTGCGCAGTCCAGCGCCGGGAAGCCCTGCGCCGGTGGCGCCGTCGCCGTCCGGCAGCCGATCGGACCGCCACCGTCGCCCATCGCATAGCCGGTGACGTCGACGACGGTGCCGGGTTTCGGGGCAGGCCCGATCGTCAAGCCACTGCCGGCCTGCGCCTGCACCGATCCACCCGAGTCCCGGCTCACCCGTGCGATCGCGAAGTCGGCCAGCGGGTCCTGGTTCTGCACCCAGCGCGGATCGAGATAGACCGCGTCGATGTGCCAGACGTCCGCCGGTGCGGCGGCGTCCTTCAGGCCAGCAACGAACGTGGCGTCGACGCCTTCGGCGACGCAATGCGCGGCGGTGAGGATGAGGTCACCGGTCGCCGAATCCAGGACCGCGCCGCTACAGGTGTGCATCGTCCCGGCGCCGAGGAACACCGCGCCGACGCGCGGATCGGACGGGACCGGCTGGGCGGTGGGCGGCGCCTTGGCCTCGACTCTGGCGGCCTGTTCCACCGGAGGATGCTTCGCGCACGAGGGGCTCAACGCAACCAGCAGTCCCGTTGCTAGGACGGTCAACCTGGCCGCGGAGAAGCGCATGACCTCCGATCCTGCCCCAACTCGGAGGTGTGCGCCCTGACGATTGCCTGCAAGCCGGGTCGCAATCGCATCCAGCGGGAAATGCGCGACACTAGGTGCCAGGAGGCAACGCAATGGCTGAGAACGCGGATCGACCAGAACATCACTACCAGCCCGAACAGACCGGGATGTATGAGCTGGAGTTTCCCGCGCCGCAGTTGTCATCAGCCGATGGCAGCGGGCCGGTGATGATCCACGCCCTGGAGGGCTTTTCAGACGCTGGACACGCGATCCGGCTGGCCGCGCAGCACCTGAAGAACCACCTGGACACGGAGCTGGTTGCGTCGTTCGCCATCGACGAACTCCTGGACTATCGCTCGCGACGGCCGTTGATGACCTTCAAGACGGACCACTTCACGTCCTACGAGGAACCCGAGCTCAACCTCTACGCCCTGCACGACAGCGTCGGAACCCCGTTTTTGCTGCTCGCCGGCATGGAGCCGGACCTGCGATGGGAGCGGTTCATCACGGCCGTACGGCTGCTGGCCGAACGGCTGGGGGTTCGCCGGGTGATCGGCATCGGCACCATCCCGATGGCGGTGCCGCATACCCGGCCGATCACGATGACGGCACACGCCAACGACAAGGAGCTGATCGCTGACCACACCCCATGGGTGGGTGAAGTGGTGGTGCCGGGCAGCGTGTCGAACCTGCTGGAGTTCCGAATGGCCCAGCACGGCCACGAAGTAGTCGGCTTCACCGTGCACGTTCCGCACTACCTGGCGCAGACCGATTACCCGGCAGCCGCCCAAGCACTGCTGGCGGAGGTCGCCAAGAGCGGCTCGCTGCAGATTCCGCTGAATACGCTGACGCAAGCCGCGGCGGAAGTGCACGACAAGATCAACGAACAGGTCGAGGCCAGTACCGAAGTCGCTCAAGTGGTGGAGGCCCTGGAGCGACAGTACGATGCCTTCGTCGCCGCTCAGGAGAACCGGTCACTGCTGGCGCGCGATGAGGATCTACCCAGCGGAGACGAGCTCGGCGCCGAGTTCGAGCGGTTCCTCGCACAGCAGACCGGTGACAAGCCCAACGACGACGACGACAACAAATAGCAGCCCTCCGACAACGAAGTTGGCTCAATGACAGCGCGAAAGCCCAACCTGCGCCCCGTGCGGGAACTCACACCAACGCTGCAGTTCCGCACCATCCACGGGTATAGGCGCGCGTTCCGGGTGGCCGGCTCCGGCCCGGCGATCCTGCTGATCCACGGGATCGGTGACAACTCGACCACGTGGAGCACGGTGCAGACCAAGCTCGCGCAACGGTTCACGGTCATCGCTCCCGACCTGCTGGGTCATGGCAAGTCCGACAAGCCTCGGGCCGACTACTCGGTCGCCGCCTACGCCAACGGAATGCGCGACCTGTTGTCGGTCCTCGACATCGACAACGTGACCGTCATCGGTCATTCGCTCGGCGGCGGCGTTGCGATGCAATTCGCTTATCAATTCCCGCAATTGGTCGATCGACTGATCCTGGTGGGCGCAGGCGGGGTGACCAAGGACGTGAACGTCGCACTGCGGATCGCCTCACTGCCGATGGGCAGTGAGGCCCTGGCGTTCTTGCGGCTGCCGCTCGTGCTGCCGGCGATGCAGGTTGTCGGACGCGTCGCGGGCGCGGTGTTTGGGTCGACTGGCATGGGCCGCGACCTGCCCGATGTGCTGCGCATTCTGGCCGACCTGCCCGAGCCGACCGCCTCCTCGGCCTTTGCCCGCACGCTGCGCGCCGTCGTCGACTGGCGCGGCCAGGTGGTCACAATGCTCGACCGATGTTATTTGACGCAATCCGTTCCCGTGCAATTGATTTGGGGCAGCCGCGATTCGGTGATCCCGGTAAGCCACGCCCGGATGGCGCACGCGGCGATGCCCGGGTCGCAGTTGGAGATCTTCGAACGGTCCGGGCATTTCCCGTTCCATGACGATCCTGACCGCTTCGTCGAAGTTGTCGAGCGGTTCATCGGGTCCACCGATCCCGCGGTGTACGACCAGGAATATCTCCGCAGCCTGCTGCGCGCCGGGATCAGTGAAAGCACGATCGCCGGGCCTGTCGACACCAGGGTGGCCGTCCTCGATGCGATGGGCGCCGACGAGCGCAGCGCCACCTGATTGGAGACCACGTAGCATCGGCCACATGGCCATCGACGTGACAGTGCTGCGCGTTTTCACCGACCAGGACGGCAACTTCGGCAACCCTCTCGGCGTCGTGGATGCCAGCCAGGCCGAGCCCAGCGAGCGGCAGCGGATAGCAACTCAATTGGGTTACAGCGAAACGATATTCATTGACGTGCCCAAGGCCGGAGCCAGCACGGCGCACGCGCGCATCTACACGCCCGCCACCGAGCTGCCGTTCGCCGGCCACCCGACGGTGGGCGCTTCCTGGTGGCTACGCGACCGCGGCACGCCAGTCCGTACGCTGCAGGTGCCCGCGGGCATCGTCCAGGTCGCGTACGAGGACGACCTCACCGCGGTCAGTGCCCGCTCGGACTGGGCGCCGGAGTTCGCTATCTACGACCTCGACTCGACGGATGACCTGTTCGCCGCGAACCCGGACGAGTATCCCGATGACATCCAGAACTATCTGTGGACGTGGACCGACCGCGAGCGGGGTGCGATTCGGTCGCGGATGTTCGCGGCGAATCTCGGCGTGCCCGAGGACGAGGCGACCGGAGCGGCGGCAGTGCGAATCACCGACTACCTCAGCCGCGACTTGACCATCCTGCAGGGCAAGGGCTCGGTGATCGAAACGCAGTGGAGCCCGGAAGGCTGGGTCCGGATCGCCGGCCGAGTCGTGAACGACGGAACCAAGCAGGTCGACTGACGCCGACCGATGGCTCAGCCCTGTGCGGGGACCTCTCGGTGCGCGCGCAGCGCCTCGATCTCGCGCTCGAAATCCTCGGCCGACTCGAACGACCGGTAGACCGACGCGAATCGTAGGTAGGCCACCTCATCGAGTTCGCGCAGTGGCCCGAGGATCGCCAACCCGACCTCATGGCTGGGCACTTCGGGCGAGCCCGTGGCCCGCACGCTGTCCTCGACCTGCTGGGCGAGCAGATTCAATGCGTCGTCGTCGACCTGTCGGCCCTGACAGGCCCGGCGCACGCCCCGAATGACCTTCTCCCGGCTGAACGGCTCGGTGACGCCGCTGCGCTTGACGACCGCCAGCACGGCGGTCTCCACCGTGGTGAACCGTCTACCGCACTCGGGGCACGATCGGCGCCGGCGAATGGCCTGGCCCTCGTCGGTTTCGCGGCTGTCCACCACCCGGGAATCGGGATGACGGCAGAACGGACAATGCATCACCGCTCCTTCGCCGCGACGACAAACAGCTACCTCGAACCTCTTCGAGCGTACCTGCGCGCAACCCGGCGAGCCTAGCGCCGGTGCGATTGAGGCCAACGCCGTCGCTCGCTCCGCCAGAGTCGTTGCGCGGCAATATCTTTCACCGCTCATGACACAGGGTCACGCGATGGGCGCGATGAGTGTCTGGCCGGCGTCAAGCGCCACCGAGTCGAGTTGGTTGAGTTCGCGGATGCGCTCGATGACCTGGCCGACAGGCGCGTCGGGCGCGACCCGGTGGGCCACCTGCTGCAGCGTCTCCCCCGTTTGCACCTGGATCACCGCCAACCGGCTTGGCACCGGCGCATCGCCTCCGGTCACGCCGCCGAACTGGGCGACCAACCCGAGCCACACGGTGATCCCGGCCGCGACGAGCGCGAGCACCACGGTGGTCGCGGGCGTGATGGGCCGCCGGCGATGCGACGCCCGCGACATCAGGACGCCGGAGCCGCGGTAGTGCAGCGGCGCGCCGCCGGGCCGGTTCGACCGCGGCCGCCGCCGGGCGTGCGCAGGCCGCAATCCGGGCCTGACCACCGGTGCCGACTGGATTTCTCGGGTGTCGAGGATCGTCATCTGCCTGCCTTTCGCTCGGGGCGCTTTCGCTCTTGTGTTCGAACATACTCGCTCACTTGTTCGATTTATAGAACATGTGATCGAACTGTTGCCAAACGATAGATCAGCCCACCGACAAATTTCGGCCACGCAATATGCGCAGACGTCAAGAGGCGACACGCCTCGAACACATGTTTGATTATTGGATCGGCTGGGACTACATTCGGCGGCATGAGCGACGACATCAGCGACCAGCGTGAAGGCTCTGAAGGCACCGGCGGACGCCGACTCGACACGGCTCTGACCGAGCGTCAACGCACCATCCTCGACGTCATCCGCGCCTCGGTGAACAGTCGCGGCTATCCGCCGAGCATCAGGGAAATCGGCGATGCGGTCGGTCTGACATCGACGTCGTCGGTGGCTCATCAGCTGCGCACCCTGGAACGCAAGGGCTATCTCCGGCGCGACCCCAACCGGCCGCGTGCCGTCGACGTGCGCGGCGCCGACGACAGCGTGACGCCCATCGTCGCGACGGACGTCGCCGGCTCGGACGCGCTACCGGAGCCCACCTTCGTGCCGGTGCTCGGCCGCATCGCAGCAGGCGGTCCGATTCTGGCTGAGGAAGCCGTCGAAGATGTCTTTCCACTCCCCCGCGAACTCGTCGGAGAAGGGTCGCTGTTCTTGCTGAGGGTGGTCGGTGACTCGATGGTCGACGCGGCCATCTGCGACGGTGACTGGGTGGTCGTCCGTCAACAGAACGTCGCCGACAACGGTGACATCGTCGCGGCCATGATCGATGGCGAGGCGACGGTGAAGACGTTCAAGCGAACTCGCGGTCAGGTGTGGCTGATGCCGCACAATCCGGCGTTCGAGCCCATTCCAGGCAACGACGCGGCCGTGCTCGGCAAGGTCGTCACGGTGATCCGCAAGATCTAACCGTCTAGTTCGCCCTGACGAACCCGTTGGTGCGAGCGAGTTCCTCACTGGCGAACCAGATTTCGGCACGCGCGTCGTCGTAGAGCGTGCTGCCCGGCACCCAATACAACCCGGACTTGGTATCCGCTTTGATCGGGTAGCCGTCCGGCGCCTCGTTGGGGTCATCGAGCGGCAGGTGCAGTGCGGTGCCGTTCGGCGCGGGCTCATCGATCACGATCCGGGCATGGCGACCGGTGTCGGTCAACGGATCCCGTTCCTCGCGGGTCGGCATGCGAGTCGGCGTTGTGTCTACCGTGTCGGGATCCTCTGCCTCCTGCTCGACAACTGTTTCCGGCGTCGCGGCCGGTTCCTGCGCCGTGTCGGCCTCGTCGGTGTGCTCGGGTAGCCCTCCCCACACGCTCGCCGCGGTAACCGCGCCGGATGGGGCCGACCCCCCAAGACCCTCCCGCGGATAGCCATCCCCGAACAGTGCCGTGTCGCGGTCGTCTGACGCCAACGGACCAGCCGCGTCATACGACGGAGGGAGCCCGTGACCAAACCCGTCGTCGGCCGTGTCGAACAGGTCGTCATCGCGCCCTCGGCGGCGGTTGCGCAGCGCCGCAAAGGCCACCAGCCCGCCCAGGACCACGACAGGAATGATCGCGAGCAGCCACCACCAGCTCCAGGTGAACCACTTCTTGTCGTTGGTGTCTGAGGCCTGTGGGCTGGTTGGCGGTGCCTTGGGCGCCTCCTGTCCGGGAACCTGGAGGCCTGCCAGCTGCGAGGCCAGGTTCGGCGGGTCGGTGCTGAAGCCGTTTTTGGACCGGTCCCAGGAGACGACGCCGCCGCTGAACCGCTGCGTGATCACGTTGCCGTTCTCGGTCTGATCGGCCATCGGCGCGCCCAGCGAACCCGTTGCGCCACCCAGTTTCTGCCACGCGGCGTTCATGGCGCCACGCACGATGACGGCACCGTAGTCGGGGGTCCAGAAGATGACCGGCTGATCCTTCGCGGCGAACGTGCTCATCCGGCTCTCGGTGGCCAGGCCGCCATCGACCTCGCTGGACGTCGGCAAGCCCAGGTCGCCCTGCGGTCCGCCGACGCTTTCGTATTTGGCCAACACTTGGCCCGTGACGACATTGGCTCCGGTCGCCGGACTGTAGAAGATCTTGCCGCCCGAGAAGTTCTGGCCGAGACCGTCGGCACCGATCGAGTACGGCGCGCCTTGCGCGGCGCCCAGCGGACCCAATGGGCCCCCCGCCGCGCGCCTTGCCGCGTTGATGGCCGACACCGGGTCGTCCGGGATCTGCAGGCCTACGAGTTGTCCGGCGAGCTCAGGCGGCACCGTGGTGAAGGTCTTGGCCTTCCGGTCGTAGGTCAGTTCGCCGCCGGTGAATTTCTGCGTGACGAGGTTGCCGCGATACGTCTCATCGTCGGCGGGCACGCCGAGCTGACCGGCCGACCCGCCAAGTTTGTCCCATGCGGCATTGATGGGACCGCGGACAACCCTGGCACCGGTGTCGGGGGTCCAAAAGATCACCGGGTTGTCGGCGGCGCTGAACGTGGTGTTGCGGCTGTTCGGAGCCTTTCCTGCGCCCTCGTCGATGGTGGGAAAGCCCATATCGCCGTCGGCAGGCCCGCCGAGTGACATGTACTTGTCCAGGATCGCGCCGGTCATGACGTGGGCGCCCGCCGCCGGGGTGAAGAAGATCTTGCCGCCCGGGAAGTTCTGGCCGAAGCCGTCACCGGCCGGGTATACACCGCCGTCCTTCGGGCCGAGCGGACCCGTGTCGCCGCCTGCCGCCTGCCACGCCGCGGTGATCGCGGCATCGGCGTCGCTCTCGGGCGTGGCCGACGCGACCGGCGCCATCAACCCGACCGCCGCGACTGTCAGCAGACCGATGGCCAGCCGTCCCAGCATCGTGCGGCGCACGGTCGGCTGCCCGCTCATCGATCCCCTCCCGCGGTCGGCGCAAGTTACTGCGATGTGTAACGCGTCCGTCAACTCTGCGTCAGCAGACGTCGATTACCAAGGACCATCGCCGATCTTGGAGAGAAAATACCTGGGCAGGCCGGCCTGGCCGCTAGAGCCCAGGCTTGACCAGACGGTCTCGGCGCTAAACGCCGAGACTGCGACCGATTATCTCCTTCATGATCTCTGTCGTACCGCCGTAGATCGTCTGCACCCGTGAGTCGAGATACGCCCTTGCGACCGGATATTCGCGCATGTAGCCGTACCCGCCGTGCAGTTGCAGGCAGCGGTCGATGAGATAGACCTGCTTCTCGGTCGAGTACCACTTCGCCATTGCGGCCTGCTCGGCCGTCAGCTTCTCATCGAGGTGCAACTTTATGAACTCGTCGACCATCATGCGCACCACCGTGGCTTCGGTCGCGAGCTCGGCCAAGAGGAACCGGCTGTTCTGCTGGCTACCGATGGGACGGCCAAAGGCCTTGCGCTCCTTGGTGTATTGCAGCGTGTCCTCGAGCACCGCCTCCATCGCGGTGGCCGCCATCACCGCGATGCCGATCCTCTCCTGGGGCAGGTTCTGCATCAGGTAGATGAAGCCTTGGCCCTCCTCGCCGAGCAGGTTCTCGACGGGCACCTTCACGTCGGTGAACGACAGCTCGGCGGTGTCCTGCGCATCCAGGCCGATCTTGTCGAGTTTGCGGCCGCGCTCGAATCCCTCCATGCCGCGCTCGACGACCAGCAGCGAGAACCCCATGGCGCCCTTGTCGGGATCGGTGCATGCGACCACGATCACCAGGTCGGCATTGATCCCGTTGGTGATGAAGGTTTTTGCGCCGTTGAGGATGTAGTGGTCGCCCTCCTTGACCGCGCGGGTCTTGATGCCCTGCAAATCGCTTCCGGTGCCGGGTTCGGTCATTGCGATCGCGGTGATGATTTCCCCGGTGCAGAACTGCGGCAGCCAGCGCGCCTTCTGCTCGTCGTTGGCCAGCCGTAGCAGGTAGGGTGCGACC
>Ga0075428_100009748_pt1 | contig 10672 bp, 8 predicted proteins | sample RhiMetdeltSRZDD2_FD_75291 | JGI IMG/M metagenome (GOLD analysis project Ga0075428, IMG submission 75291) | Populus rhizosphere microbial communities from Tennessee, USA - Rhizosphere MetaG P. deltoides SRZDD2 | ecosystem: Host-associated > Plants > Roots > Rhizosphere > Soil | place: USA... | reverse complement strand
CCGTCGTTTCGCGAACCTCCGCCGACGTTATTCCGCGACGCGACTGCAGCTCGAGATGGACGGAGCCAGCCCGACGCAGGTTGCCGGTGCGGTAGTGACCGCAGACTTCTTCCGCAGCGCCGACGTTCGAGCGATGATCGGCCGCCTCATGATCGGCCCGGAGTACGAGCGTACCGAAGTGCCCGTCACCGTTCTCAGCCATCATTGCTGGCAGGAGCAGTTCCTTTCATCGCCTGCAGTCATCGGCCGGCGCGTGACGCTCGACGGTCGTCCTACGACGATCGTCGGCGTCGCACCGCCCGGTTTCGACGTTCCGAAAGGGACGTGCTTCTGGCTGCCGCGAGTCCCGATAGCGTCATCAGTTCCCAACACCTCACCTCAACCAGTTGCTGAAGGATCGCGCCTTGCACAAGGCAGCCCGGATCGAGGTTAGTTCGTTCAAACGGGCACGAGGGGAGATGACTACATGTCAAAGAAGAAAGTTTGGAATCCTGGCCGGCAGGATGACTCAGCAGAGAGTCGCAAGCGGTTGCTGATGGCGATTGGCGCGGTCGCTGGTGCGGCTGCCGCTGGAATCTGGGCAACGCAACGGTTCAGCCGATCGGAACAGGCAGGCTGGCTGCGTGCGCGCGTGTCGCGCGACATTCACGTCAGGAAGACCTACACGATCAACCGGCAGCCCGACGCCGTGTATGGGTTCTGGCGCAAGCTCGAAAACCTTCCACAGTTCATGAAACACCTTGAATCTGTCGAGCTGATCGGCGAGCGCCGATCGCGGTGGCGGGCCAAGGGCCCCGCCGGTTTCAAGGTCGAGTGGGAGGCAGAACTGATCGACGATCGACCCAACGAGCGGATTGCCTGGCGATCGCTTGAAGGCTCGACTGTTCCGAACCGCGGATCTGTCCGGTTCGATCCGGCACCAGGCTCGCGCGGTACCGAGTTGCGTGTCGAGCTGTTCTATGAGGTGCCCGGCGGTCGCGCGGCACAGCTCGTGGGCAAGCTGTTCGGCGAGGAGCCTGAGCAGCAGATCGACGAGGATCTCCGGCGCCTCAAGCAGATTCTGGAGACCGGCGAGATCTCGGTCGCTGCGGCGGATCGTCGTCGCGAAGCGGCGCAGCCCGCCGAGTCCCTGCAGTACGACTTTGCAAGAACGGGAGGGAAAGCATGAGGGCGAACTGTTGGATGGGCACAAAGAAGCTCGAAGTTCACACCGTTCCCGATCCTCAGATCCTGAACCCGCGTGACGCCATCGTCCGCATCACCTGCACGGCGATCTGCGGCTCCGACCTGCACCTCTACAACGGGTGGATTCCGACGATGCGGCGCGGAGATGTATTGGGGCACGAGTTCATGGGCGAGGTCGTCGAGGTGGGGTCCGCCGTCAAGAATTTGCGGCGTGGCGATCGAGTTGTCGTCCCGTTTCCGATCGCATGCGGGCACTGCAACCTTTGTGAAAAGGAGCTCTATTCGCTTTGCGAGAACTCGAACCCGAACGCGTGGATGGCGGAGAAGCTCTGGGGCTACTCACCGAGCGGCCTCTTCGGGTATTCGCACATGCTCGGCGGCTATCCTGGAGGTCAGGCGGAATACGTACGAGTACCCTTCGCCGATGTCGGTCCGATCAAAGTGCCCGACAACCTGAAAGACGAACAGGTTTTGTTCCTGTCCGACATTTTCCCGACCGGCTACATGGCGGCCGAGAATTGCAACATCCAGCCCGGGGACGTCATCGCCGTGTGGGGCGCCGGACCGGTGGGGCAGTTCGCGATCAAGTCCGCGTTTCTCCTGGGCGCCGAGCGGGTAATCGCGATCGATCGGTTCCCCTACCGGCTCGATTTTGCGCGACGTTCTGGCGCAGAGGTCCTCAACTACGAAGAGGTCGACATCTACGAAGAGCTGAGGGAGCTCACAGGCGGCCGGGGTCCGGACTCGTGCATCGACGCGGTAGGGATGGAGGCACATGGCCCAGCTATTCAGTACGCGTACGACAAGGTGAAGACCAACCTGATGCTCGAAACCGATCGGCCGATCGCGGTTCGTCAGGCCATTCTGTCGTGCCGTAACGGAGGAACAGTGTCGCTCGCCGGGGTCTACGGTGGCTTCGTCGACAAGTTCCCGCTAGGCGCCGTGGTCAATCGTGCGCTGACGATCAAGTCAGGCCAGACCCACGTGCACCGCTACCTGCGGCCGCTCATGCAGCGCATCGAGAAGGGCGACATCGATCCGAGCTTCGTCATCACACACCGCCTGAAGCTATCGGATGCGCCGGAAGGTTATGAGATGTTCCTTCACAAGACCGACGAATGCATGAAGGTGGTCATGACTCCGTAGTAATGCGTGCCGTGGTCCGTGTTTACGTTGTCCGTGTCTCGCCGAACGACTCTGAGCCCACGACGAGACACGAACCACGACCACGGACCACGGACATCCCCGCCTCGGATACACTGTCCGAGGCAGCACCCGTGTCCGACCTCTACGCAAACGCGGCGGCGCGTCCCACCGAATCGTCAGGTCAGTCCCCGGTTTTCCTCGCCCGTGACATCACCAAGGTCTACAACATGGGCGAAGTGGCGGTTCATGCGCTGCGTGGCATCAGCCTCGACCTCTTCGAGGCGGAGTTCCTCGTTCTTCTCGGACCTTCCGGCAGTGGCAAGTCGACGCTTCTCAACATTCTCGGCGGACTCGACGTGCCGACCTCGGGCACCGTCACCTATCGCGGCCAGAGCCTGACCTCGGCCGACGAGCGGGCACTGACGATGTATCGGCGTAAGCATGTCGGCTTCGTGTTCCAGTTCTATAACCTCATCCCGAGCCTGACCGCGCGTGAGAACGTCGCGCTCGTCACGGACATCGTGGATCGTCCGATGGCGCCAGCCGAGGCTCTGAAGCTCGTGAAGCTCGGCGACCGGCTCGATCACTTCCCGTCCCAACTATCGGGTGGCGAGCAGCAGCGGGTGGCCATCGCGCGGGCGGTGGCAAAGCGGCCGGACGTGCTGCTCTGTGACGAACCAACCGGCGCACTCGACATCGCCACCGGCATCCTGGTGCTCGAAGCCATTCAGCGCGTAAACCGCGAGCTGGGGACGACGACCGCAGTCATCACGCACAACGCGGCCGTGGCAGGGATGGCCGACCGCGTCGTCTCGCTCTCGGATGGCCGCATCCTGAGCGAGCGTCGCAACGAGAAGAAACTGGCGCCCTCCGAGCTCACCTGGTAATGCGCCCGCTCGATCGGAAACTCCTTCGCGATCTCTGGAACCTGAAGGGACAGGCGCTGGCCATCAGCCTCGTCATCGGCGCCGGCGTGGCGATGTTCATCATGTATCTGAGCACGTTCGCCTCTCTCAGGCTGACGCAGCAGACCTACTACGACCGCTACCGCTTTGCCCAGGTGTTCGCTCCGCTGGTTCGGGCGCCGCTCACCCTGGTGCCACGCATCGAAGAGATTGCGGGGGTCGCACGCGTGCAGGCGCGCGTGGTCGTGGATGTCACGCTCGATGTGCCCGGTCTCACCGAGCCGGCGACCGGACGCCTGATCGGCATCCCGATTCCGCACGAGCCGATGCTCAACGACGTGTTCCTCCGGCGTGGCCGGTTTCCCACGTTGGGCCAGTCCGACGAAGTGCTCGTGAGCGAGGCATTCGCGCTCTCGCGCTCGCTCGGTCCCGGCGATCGCATCGGGGCGATCATCAACGGCCGGCGCCGTGAGCTGCTCATCGTCGGCGTCGCGTTGTCACCCGAGTATGTCTACAGCATCCGGCCCGGGGAGCTCATCCCCGATGACTCGCGATTCGGCGTCTTCTGGATGCACGGACGCGGGCTCGCGGCTGCCTTCGACATGGAAGGCGGCTTCAACAGCTTGTCGCTGACACTGTTGCCTGGTGCCCGCGAGGCAGATGTCATCGCCACCGTCGATCGGCTGCTCGCCTCCTACGGCGGGCTCGGCGCCATCGCCCGCGCTCATCAAACGAGTCACTGGTACCTCGATAACGAGCTCTCGCAGTTGCAGGGCGTCGGCTTGATCCTGCCCATCGTGTTTCTGACTGTCGCGGCGTTTCTCCTCAACGTCGTGCTGACCAGGATCGTGGGTGTGCAGCGGGAACAGATCGCCGCGCTGAAGGCGCTGGGGTACACCAACGGAGAGCTGGCGTGGCACTACATCAAGCTCAGTCTGGTCGTCGGAGCGGCCGGTGCGGTCTTCGGCATGTTCTTCGGCGCCTGGCTCGGGTCCGGAATGACCTCGATGTACAACGCGTTCTTCCGTTTTCCGACCCTCAGCTACCGGCTGCCGCCCGGCGTGGTTGCCGGGGGCGTGGCGGTCAGCTTCGTCGCCGCGGCTCTCGGCGCGTTGAACGCCGTCCGCCGCGTGGCGGCGCTGCCGCCCGCGGAAGCCATGCGGCCGGAGCCGCCAGCACGATACCGCCGGAGCTGGCTGGAGCGCGCAGGGCTCGAGCACCTGCTCTCCGCACCTGTCCGCATGATCCTCAGGAACGTCGGCAGGCATCCGGTCCGTGCAGCGACCTCCGTGATGGGCATCGCGGCCGCGGTGTCGATGCTCGTGCTCGGCACGTTTTTTCTGGATTCAATCGACGTGCTTATGGATCTGCAGTTCAACGTCCTGCAGCGGCAGGACGCGACGGTGATGTTCGTCGAGCCCGTCTCGCCGCGCGCCCTGCACGAAGTGCGGCGCCTGCCAGGCGTGCTCTACGCCGAGCCGATGCGCGCCGTTCCGGCGCGCCTGCGCAGCGCGCAACGATCGCGAATCGTGTCGATCACTGGCCTGGTCGCGGCGGCAGAGCTCAATCGGGTGGTCGATGTGAAGTCCGGCCCTGTCCGCCTTCCCGACGATGGGCTGGTGCTGTCGCTGAAGCTGGCCGAGGTGCTCGGTGCCCGCGTGGGTGACGTGATCACGATCGAAGTGCTCGATGGCCGCCGGCCCGTTCGCTACGTTCCCGTGACGGGTATCGTCGAGGAGTACATGGGTACATCCGCCTACATGGAGATCGACGCGGTGCGGCGGATGGTTCGTGAAGGCGAGACGCTCACCGGAGCATTCCTGAAGATCGATGAAAGCGCGTCCGGTTCGTTGTACCGCAGGCTCAAGGACACTCCGGCGGTGGCCGGTGTCAGCCTGAAGGGCACCGCGATCGAGAGCTTCGAGAAGACGCTGAAGGACACGTTCTACGTGATGATCTTCTTCAACCTCATGTTCTCCGGCGTCATTGCGGGAGGTGTCGTCTACAATGCCGCGCGGGTGTCTCTTTCGGAACGCAGCCGCGAGCTGGCGAGCCTGCGCGTGCTCGGGTTCACGCGCGGCGAGATCTCGGCAATCCTGCTGGGCGAGCTGGCGGTGGTGACGTTCATGGCCATTCCGATCGGCTTGACGATGGGTTACCTCTTCGCCGGGCTGCTCGTGGCCGCGTTCAACACGGAGCTGTATCGCTTTCCGCTCGTTGTCAGCACCCGGACGTTCGCATATGCCGCGACGGCGGTGATGGTCGCGGCGACCCTATCAGGGCTGGCGGTCCGGAGGCAGCTGGATCATCTGGATCTGGTGGCTGTTTTGAAAACGCGGGAGTAGTCGCATGCCGTGGTTCGTGGTTCGTAGTTCGTAGTTCGTGGAACGGAGCCGTCGGTGGACGCCCGGCTCTCCTCAATCGGATGACCAAACGTCTCGTGCGCATCGGTGTCGTCGTGCTCGTCCTGGGCGCGATCCTCGTGTGGGCATTCCGCCCGGCGCCGGTGCCCGCGGACTTTGCCACCGTCGCGCGAGGACCGCTCGAGGTGACCGTTGACGAGGAGGGGCAGACGCGCATTCGCGATCGATACATAGTGTCGGCGCCCGTACCTGGACGGATGGAACGGATCGAGCTCGAACCGGGCGATCCGGTCATCGCGCGCAAGACCATCCTCGCGCAATTCCGGCCGGTCGATCCGCAGCTGCTCGATGTCAGGACGCGCGCGGAGCTCGAAGGACGCGTCAAGGCGGCGGAGGCGGCCATCGGCAGTGCCCGTGCGGAGCGTGACCGCTTCGCGACGGAACTCGCATTCGCGCAGTCAGAGCTGAAGCGGACCCAGGGGCTCGTCGCCGGCGGCGCGTTGGCGGCGCGCGATCTCGAAGCGGCCGAACGTGAGGTCAAGGCGCAGGAACGCGCCCACCAGTCGGCGGAGTTTAGCGTCCGCTCAGCGCAGTATCAGCTGGAGGTTGCACGCGCGAGCCTGCTGCAGACCCGCGCCGGTCAGGTCGCAACGATTCCGCTGTTTTCGCCCGTCAACGGTGTCGTCCTCCGGCGCCTCCAGCAGAGCGAGGCAGTCGTGCCTCTCGGCCAGCCCCTGCTCGAGGTCGGCGATCTCGCCGACCTGGAGATCGTGTCGGATCTGTTGTCGAGTGCGGCCGTGCGCGTGCAGCCGGGCCAGCCGGTGCGAATCGAGCAATGGGGCGGCGATCGCGCGCTCAACGGCCGCGTGCGTCGCGTCGAGCCGTCAGGCTTCACGAAAGTGTCGGCCCTGGGGGTCGAGGAGCAGCGCGTGAACGTGTTGATCGATTTCGAGGATCCGCGCGAGCAGTGGAAAGCCATCGGCGACGGCTATCGGGTCGAGGTGCGCATCATCGTGTGGTCGAAACCGGATGTGCTCAAGATTCCCGCTAGCAGCCTCTTCAGGGACGAGACTCAGTGGGCCGTCTACAAGGTTGTCAACGGCGCAGCTGTGCGTACGCCGGTGGAAATTGGTCAGCGGAGCGGTCTCGAGGCTGAGGTGCTGAGCGGTATTCAACAGGGCGATCAGATTGTCGTGTACCCGAGCGACGCCATCCAGAATGGCGTCAAACTGACTTCGCGGTAATCATCGTGCGAGCTCGCTCACGCGTCTGTTCTCTGAGGCGTTGGTGAGTTGGATCCTGGAAGTTCGGAATAATCACCGGAAATGATCTTCTAACCGTAGCCAATCGAGGAGGTCTGGATGCGTTTACGAGTGTTTCGATGGGGTCTCTCCGTCGCGGTCGTCGTCGCCGCGGCGATCGCCGGCGAACGTGCAGCAAGCGTCCAGGCCGTGCCGCAGTCGACAGGAACGGCGGCGCAGGCACCGAAGCCGGCGAATGCCTACGATTCGACCTATCAACCGCTGCCATCCCGCCCCACGGTCATCCGCAATGCCACCATCCTCACTGCGGCCGGTCCGGCGATCGAACGCGGTGCGATCCTGCTGCAGGACGGCCGCGTGACGGCGGTCGGCCAGACCGTCAACGCGCCGGCTGACGCGGTTTCGATTGATGCCGGCGGAAAGTGGGTCACGCCCGGGATCATCGACACGCATTCCCACCTCGGCGTCTACCCATCGCCAGGTGTCGAAGCCCACCAGGACGGCAACGAGATGTCGAGCCCGAACACGGCGGAAGTTTCCGCCGAACATTCCATCTGGCCGCAGGATCCGCAATTCGATCTCGCGCTGGCGGGTGGGGTCACCTCGATGCAGTTGCTGCCGGGATCGGCGAACTTGTTCGGCGGCCGCGGCGTCACGGTGAAGAATGTGCCGACACGCACGCCGGAGGGGATGAAGTTCCCGGGCGCGCCGTACGGCCTGAAGATGGCCTGTGGCGAGAATCCCAAGCGCGTGTATGGCCAGCGCAACACGGCGCCGAGCACACGCATGGGCAACGTGGCCGGCTACCGCCGGGCGTGGCAATCGGCGAAGGAGTACCGCGACCGCTGGCGCCGCTGGCGTGACGCCGGCATGGACGAAGAGAAGCGGCCGGATCGCAACCTGCAGCTCGAAACGCTGGCCGGTGTGCTGGACGGCGAGATTCGCGTCCATAACCATTGCTACCGTGCTGACGAGATGGCCATCATGATCAACGTCGCTAAGGAATTCGGCTACAAGATCGCGTCGTTTCACCATGCGGTCGAGGCTTACAAGGTCCGCGACCTTCTCGCCGAGAACAACATCTGCGCCAGCATGTGGTCGGACTGGTGGGGCTTCAAGCTCGAGGCGTTCGACGGCATTCAGGCGAACATTCCCCTGGTGCACGAGGCTGGCGCATGCGCGATCGTGCACTCCGACAGCGCCGACGGCATTCAGCGTCTGAATCAGGAGGCGGCGAAATCGATGCGCGCCGGTTGGGAGGCGGGCATCAAGATCGATCGCGTCGATGCGATCCGATGGCTGACGATCAACCCGGCCCGGGCCCTCGGGATCGATAAATGGACCGGTTCGCTGGAGCAGGGCAAGAACGCCGACGTCGTCATCTGGTCCGGCGACCCGTTCAGCGTTTACTCGCGTGCCGAGCAGGTCTTCATCGATGGCGCGCTCGTCTACGATCGGAACGACGCGTCCCGTCAGCCGCGCCGCGACTTCACACTTGGTATCCTGCCGACGGGGGTGGGCCGATGAGACTCACTCTTGCATCGTCACTAGTGGCGTCCTCGCTGATCGCCTCCGCAGCCCTTCACGCGGGAGCGCAGCAACCGCCGTCGAAGCCAGCACAACCGGTCGCGACGAAACCTGCACCACCGCGTCCTCCACAGCCGGCTGCATCTGGCGAAACTATCGCTATTACCGGCGCGCGCATCCACCCGGTGTCCGGACCGGTCATCGACAAGGGCACGGTCGTCGTCAGCGGAGGCCGCATCCTCGCGGTCGGGTCGAACGTGCAAGTGCCTGCCGGCGCCCGGACGATCGACGCGGCAGGGAAAGTCGTGACGCCAGGCTTCCTCGATTCGTCGACGCAAGTCGGGATCGTGGAAGTGTCGTTGTCCGCCGACGGCACGGCCGACGGGGCTAGCACCGAGAAGGGTCTGAGCGCGGCGTTCAATGTCGTCGACGCGTTCAATCCGAATTCCACGGTTCTGCCGGTGACGCGAGTCGAGGGCGTGACGCGCACGGTCGTCATGCCGGCTGGAACGGGTCACGTTCTGATCGGCCAGGCGGCGGTCATCGATCTGAGCGGTGCTCACGCTCCCGCGAGCGTGCATCGAACACCCGCAGCAATGGTGGCGCTGCTGGGCGAGGCGGGAGCAGCGGTCACGGGTGGCTCGCGCGCGTCGGCAATGCTCAGGCTGAGGGAATCGCTGCAGGACACCCGCGACTACCTCGCAAATCGCGCCGCCTACAACACGGCGCAGCGCCGCGACTACGCCCTCAGCCGCCTCGATCTGGAAGCGCTGGCGCCGGTCGTCCGCGGCGAGGTGCCGCTGGCGATTCAAGCCAACCGAGCGAGCGATTTGCTCGCCGCGATGCGCCTCGCGGAGGAGTACAAGCTGCGGCTGATCCTCGTCGGCGCGTCAGAGGGCTGGATGGTCGCCGACGAGATCGCGCGGCACAAAGTCCCCGTGATCGTCAAGCCGCTCACCAACCTCCCGAACTTCGATTCGCTGGGGGCGACGCTCGAGAACCCCGGACGGTTGGTCAAGGCGGGTGTTGACATCGCGCTCGCGTCGTTCGAAACGCATAGATCCGGGACCCTGCGGCAGGAAGGCGGGAACGCGATTGCCTACGGCCTCGACCGTGGCGCCGCGCTGAGCGCGGTCACGCTGGGTGCCGCGCGCATCTGGGGCGTCGCCGATCGCTTCGGTTCGATCGAACCCGGGAAGGATGCGGATCTCGTAGTCTGGTCCGGAGACCCGTTCGAGCTGACGACGACGGCCGAGCGCGTTTTCATTCAGGGACGCGAGATGCCGAAGGACACTCGTCAGCGTCAGCTTCTCGAACGGTATCGAGACGTCAAGACGATGCCCCGGCGGTAGGCGGCTCTGGAGCGGCTCTCCTTGGGAGTTGGGAGTTGGAAGTTGGGAGTTGACCGCGCGCGGTTGAGAGTGACATGCGCGCTGTGCGTGCTGATGGCGGCGTCCGCCTGCGCCGCACGGCACCAGGCGCGCGGGCTCGTGCTCAAGGTCGATCCTGACCGGGCAGCCGTCACTGTCTCGCACGAGCCGATTCCCGGGTTCATGGATGCGATGGTCATGCCGTTCATCGTGAAGGACACGGAGGACCTGACCGACGTGCGTCCGGGGGATCGCATCGCCTTTCGGATCACCGTTCGGAAGGGGACGACCGAGGTCGATCGAGTCCGTCTGGTGTCGGCGGCGTCGGTCGATTCAGGGATGACGCTCAGCCCGCCGTCGCCGACACTGGCCCGCATTGGCACGGATGTCCCGGCGTTTTCCCTCACCAATCAGCATGGCACGACCATTTCTCTCGAATCCCTGCGCGGTACGGTCGTGGCCGTGACGTTCATCTACTCACGATGCCCCTTGCCGGACTACTGTCCTCGGATGATGACGAACTTCGATGCGGTTCGAAAGCGCTTTGCGGATCGGATGGGGAAGGATCTGACGTTGCTCACAGTCACGTTCGATCCAAAGTACGACACGCCGGAAACGCTGAAGCTGTACGCCGAGCAGTTCAAGGCCAACGTGCCGGGCTGGCACTTCCTGACCGGATCGGCCGAGAACATCGCTCGGGTCTGCAGTCTCTTCGGGGTGGAGTACTTTCCGGACGAGGGGCTGATCACCCACACACTACAGACAGCCGTCATCGATCGCGACGGTCGGCTCGCGGCAACGGTCGAAGGGAAGGACTATTCGGGTCAGCAGCTCGGGGATCTCATCGAGCAGTTGCTGTCACGGTAGGAATGGGCGGTGGGCGATGGGCGATGGGCGATGGGCGATGGGAAAGG
>Ga0075428_100009746_pt1 | contig 10673 bp, 9 predicted proteins | sample RhiMetdeltSRZDD2_FD_75291 | JGI IMG/M metagenome (GOLD analysis project Ga0075428, IMG submission 75291) | Populus rhizosphere microbial communities from Tennessee, USA - Rhizosphere MetaG P. deltoides SRZDD2 | ecosystem: Host-associated > Plants > Roots > Rhizosphere > Soil | place: USA... | reverse complement strand
CACCGTTTACGTGCACAGCCGACTGCATCCCTGGAAAATCCCAATCGGTGAACGCCCAGCGGACACCACGTGGATGTGTGCCGCGCCAAAAACTCCATCCACTGCGATCATAATTGCCGCCAAACGACAAAGCTTGACGCGAGATCAGGTCAAATTCAGGCACGTCGAACCTGCTTCCGCGTTGATACGCATCCTGCCAGATAAAGAAAACTTCATAGACCGTGTTCAGGGCATTGATCTCGAACTCATAATAACAATCGCCGCCGTCGATGAAGACCTCGACATCGTTTTCCATAAAGATCAGCGAATCGCGTTCGGTGAGGCGGGCCTCAACGAAGGGTTCCTCCACCCAGAAACCAATGTACAAATTGTCGTTATCCCACAGCGCGGCCGCACGCGTGTCCAAAACCGCCGCATCGCCTGTTGCCATATCTACGAAGCGCGGCGAGCGCGGCGTCTTGCCCCAGGCCGGCTCCGTCAAGTGACCATCCACGATCAAGGGTGTACGCGTTCGATAACAAGTGTAATCAGGCGTCATCATTGCAGCCACTCCGAAAATTCGCTCATGAACTGATCGATATGAGCCAGCTCGCGCTCATCCAGAGTATACGCGGGGCTGCGGCAATAATCACTGGCGATAATACCGCGCTTCTTTAGAATCACCTTTTCCGCCTTGATGATCAGTTCAACTCCCTGCATCCAATAATTAATGTAAGGAAGAAGTTTGCTGTGCAGCAACAGAAAGGCAGGTTTATCGCTCAACCAAAGGCGCCATAATTCCACATATACTTCTGTAAACGAGCAGCCGGGTTGGATTCCAACGGTCCCGCGCTCCAGCACATCCGGCATTTGCACACCCGCATATCCGACGAAGGATTTCAAGGTTCCCTGTGACCGATCCACAAGTTGCGAAACATACCGGCCAGGCGGCTGGGTTTCCACTTTTATGAAATCGGCGTTGGGGAGAGCCTGGCGCAACTGAAGAAACACATCGGGTGAAATGCGAACGCCGGTTTGCACGGGTGCATAATGAACGATTACCGGGATTTTTACACTTCCGATCACGCGTTTAAGATGTTCGATGATCGCATCTTCACCCGGTCCAAGAAAATAGGGCGGCAGGAGCATCAACGCATCCGCGCCCTGCTCTTCGGCACGAAGTGCGCGCTGGCGGGCCACCTCCCAACTATGGTCGGTAATGGATATGATGCCTCCGACAGAGTCAGACCGGGTTGTCTCGGCTAACATCAGCGTCTGCATTCGTGCGCGCTCCTCGTCAGCCAATTTGTAAAATTCGGTGGCGAGCCCAAATAAGGTCAGAGCGGAGGCGTTTGTCCCAAGTAAATGTCGGATGAGGGATTGAAAGCTATCCTCGTCCAAAGTTCCCGATTGGGTAAAAGTTGCTGCTACGATTGGAATGATCCCTGAAATCTCTTTGGACGTCATGAAGTTCAACCACGCGTGCCCCTTCCGCTTACCAGCCGGTGAAGAACCACAAAAGCATGCAGGCAAACGGCAGGGAAAAAATTATTCCCATGATACCCGCCATATAAAACTGCTCAGTCTGTCCGCCTTCCCTGGGGATGCGGCTGCCGATTAATCCCCCCAACAAACCGCCTGGCGAAGCCAGAATGACGGAAAAAGCGATGATGGTGAGCAGGCTTGGTCCGGCGCCGTAATAATGTTCAACGACCACAATCGCCGGGAAAATGCTTGGCCAGGAAAAACCAATACCAACGGCAACAATCGCACCGGCCAGCCATCCGGTCAATGCAAAAGCCAACGGTTTGGGTATCGACATATTTTTCTGCCGGATTTATATTCAGGGATGGACCACTACACGGGCAGCAATTCCGATAGTCTTTCAGGCGCGATCACTGAATTTCCTTCATGGAGATAGCAGGACGCAGCCTGGTGATCATTGAGCTGAAAGAGCGGCGGATCCTGGCTGCATTTATCCATCACAAATGGACAGCGGGCGGAAAAACGGCAGCCAACACTGTTGTCGCCCAGTTCCATTTCTTTTGCCTTTATCATTGCCTGCAGGACATTCTCCTCATCGCCAGTCAGGCTGTAGCCGCCCAGCTTCCGTTCTTTTGTCTTTATCTCTGTCTTCCCCCATCGTCTATTGATATCAGGCCAGGGGATGGATTCGATCAACAGACGGGTGTAGGGATGTTGAGGGGATTTGATAACAGTATCTACATCCCCTGCTTCCATCACCGAGCCGCGATAAAGGACCACAATAGATTTTGCTACATGATATGCTGTCGTAAGATCATGAGTAATGTAGATGATTGACACGCCATAGTCCTTCTGCAAACGGCCCAGCGTTTCCAGGATATTTGCCCGAAGCGATGCATCCACCATGGATACTGGCTCATCCGCGACCAGCAATTTGGGGCGCAGCATCAGCGCACGCGCGACGTTGATGCGTTGTCGCTGGCCGCCTGAAAGTTGATGTGGGAATCGACCCAGCACATCTCCCGGCCGCAAACCGACTGCTGTAAGCGCTTCAACCATCTTGTCTCGAGCTTCACTCTTTGATTTGGCAAGCTTGAAGCGTTGGATGGGCACGGATAACAAATGATCCACGGTATAGAAGGGGTTGAACACCGCGAACGGGTCCTGGAATACTGCCTGGACTTCGCGCCGGAACATCATCCGATCTTCGCCGCGCAACGTATGAATATCCTGCCCTTTGTACAAAATTTGACCGGAGGTTGGCGCGATGAATCCTAACAAAAGCATCGCCAGGGTGGTTTTCCCGCTCCCGCTTTCACCAGCCACAGTCATCACTGTGGGTTGCTGGCTATCCAGCGTCAGCGAAACATTATTCAATGCAGTCGTAGAAACTCGCGAAAGCAATCCCCTAGAGTAAACTTTCGAAACGTTTTTAAGTTCAAGTAAATTAGCCATAGGTCAGGCAGTCGCAGGATAAAGATAGCATTCGACAATGCGTCCACCAGGAAGTGTAGTGGGTTCGGGCCGTTGCTTCTTGCAAATTTCCATTACTCGTGGACAACGAGGATGAAAAGCACACCCACCGGGAAGTTGTAACAGGGCAGGGGCCATACCGGGAATTCCATTGAACACACCTTTGTTCTCAAGGTTGGGCAGACTGCGAATAAGCGCCTGGGCATACGGATGCTTGGGGTCGGTGAACATTTCGCGGACATTACTCAATTCCATAAGCCGCCCGGCATACATCACCGCCACTTTATCGACGAATTGCGCCATCAAACCCATATCGTGTCCGATCAAAATTACAGCCGCGCCTATCTGATCCTGCACACGGTCAATGGTTTCCATTACCTGTCGTTGCGTAACGACATCCAAAGCACTGGTGGGTTCATCCGCGATAATCACCTTTGGCCTCAACAAAATACTGATCGCGATGCAAACACGTTGTTTCATGCCGCCGCTTAGTTCATGGGCATACATTTTGAAAACATTACTCTTAAGGTCTACCGACTCAAGCGCCTGCTTGCATCGCTTTTCCATCTCGGCTGACGATACCCAATCGGATGTGGATTGATCCTGATGGGCCTTGATCGCATCCATCATCTGCGCGCCAATTCTGATCACCGGATTCAGAGAGTTCATTGCGCCCTGCGGAATGTAGGCAATCTTGCTAAGCCGCGCTTTGAGCATCTCCTCATCGGATATGGTAATCAGATCGACCCCATCGACAATCACCTCTCCACCTTCTATTCGCCCCGGAGGCTTGATCATGCGCATCATTGCCAAAGCCATCGTACTCTTTCCAGAACCTGACTCACCGACGAGTCCCAGCTTTTCACCGGCACTAAGTGTTAAGTCCACCCCGTCTAAAGCGCGAGCACGTCCGGCATCTGTGTAGTAGCTTACCTGCAAATTCTTGACTTGAAGAACGACAGAATCTTTCATTGTTTTAGGAGATGACATTATTGGTTATTCCGCTCTGCGAATTCGGGGATTAGCCAGTTCATCCAGGCCCATGTTGATGAAAGCCAGCGAACCCAGGATCAGAACCAGCGCCACGGCTGGGAATACAGGCCACCACCACCAATTATTGAAAAATGCGCTCTGCGTCTGCGCTGCCCAAATCGTATTGCCGAGCAATGGCTCTCGCAACGGACCGAGCCCCAGCACTGCCAGAAAGAAGGAGGCATATACTGCAATAAACACCTGGTTTACAAAGGCAGCGGCGATAAATGGCAATAGGTTCGGAAGAATTTCCCCAAATATGATGCCCAGATCACCCATCCCTGAAAGCTTGGCAACCGAAACGAACTGACGTTCCTTCATGGTGAGAACCTGGGCCCGAATCACTAGTGTTGGTCCCATCCATGCCAGCAGCACCACCACAAATGCCATCGTGTAAATGGTGACATCCCGTTTGTCAAGTGAACCAGCAATAATGACCTGAATCAGAAGAGCCGGAATGGGCGTGAGAATTTGACAGATACTTTTGATGCCGAGATCCAGCCAACCGCCAAAGTAGGCCGAGACAAACCCCAACACCACACCAATGAATGTGCCTATTGCTCCAGCCAGGAATCCGATAGTGGCTGTCTGCTTTAAGCCAACGACCATCGCCACATATAAATCGCGACCAAAAAAATCAGTGCCAAGCGGATATTCCAAACTGGGAGGTTGCTTGCTCTTTACGCTCAGAGGATACGCATCGGAAAGATCTGCAGTTGCCAAACCATAAACCGTAAAGACAACCAGCACGAGAAGAATGAACAAACCGATCGCCAGACCCGTGTTTCGACGCAGGTAGCCGAGTAACAATGTTAACCGCGACGGGCGATAAATTTCGGGCTGGGTTAGAGTGATAGACGCCATGAGGAAGTCTCCTTAAGCATTGCGAATGCGTGGGTCTAACAGCGGGTACACAAACTCCATAAGCACCATCAGGGTTGCGACGGCAATCGTGACGAATAGGACAACACCATAAATGACCAGGAAATCGTTGGAACGAATGGCAGAATCTAAAACCCGGCCCAAGCCCGGTAACCCAAATTGAGATTCAATGACAATCGCGGAGCTAACTACCGTGCCCAATGCAAGCGCCAGGCCGGTTGCCTGTGGTAGAAGCGCATTTCGTAAGTAATAATCCTTGAAAATAGTGTATCCGTCCAGCCCCTTGTGTTCGGCGAAGTTAACGTAATCTTCGCCTTGAATCGTCACGCCCATCCCGCGCATGGTCAGGACCCAGCCTCCGACTGAACCCAACAAGAGGGCCAATGCTGGCAGTATTTGATGATGGATAACGTCCCAAATAAAAGCGGGGGAGGACCAGTCCGGGATCCCGCCGGTGGAATACGCGCCTCCAAGCGGAGCCAATTTAAGTTTGAAGGCTATGAAAAACAAAAGAAGGACCCCCATCAATATCGGTGGGACACCTTGAAAAAGGATGAAGGGTGTAGCGAAGGAACGAACCCATTGCGGCGCACGCGGCCATGCAGCAACGGCGCCAAGCAGGTTGCCTATGACGAAGGACAATGCAGTTGTAACCAGCAGAAGTGTTATTGTCCATGGCAACGAATCCATGATCAGGCCCATCACGGTTTTGGGATACTTGTTATAGGACACACCCAGATCAAACCGGGCGATGCTGGACATGTAATCAACATATTGCTGCCATAGTGGTTTGTCAAGGCCAAATTTTGTACTGTAAGAGGCGATGATTTTATCCATGTCTGCTGGAGAAAATCCGCCTGAGCGTGCCAATTCGGCAAAACGTTCTCGTACGGGATTCTTTGCGGAAAGCCGTGGGATAAAGAAGGTTATCGTGGAAGCGGCCCAGATCACCAGTATAAGAAAGAGCAAACGACGAATGATCAATTTCACCATGGCTTTACTCCTTGGATAAGATAAATCGATAATAACACGGACAGATTAAAAATAGTTGACCTGTTTGAGAAAATAGGGACGTTGATCGCAACATCCCTATTTTTTGGTGGTTCAGATTAACGATGTATGTTGACTTGCCACGCTGTGAGCCTGAAATTATTACGTGACGTGATTTTGACTCACGTCACGTAATTCGAAGATCAAATCTTATTGGGCTTTCTTGAGGCCGGTGATAACCAGCATACCAGTTTCAGCCCAGAAGGCTCCATTTTCGCCCATGGCCGGGTTGGCAGCTGTTGGCCAGTTCGTCCAATAGGTCTGGTTGTAGGGGATGCGATGCAGCCACTGGATAATGGGGCAATCAATCGTGTCTTTCCAGTAGATGCCCATCGCCTTGGCAGCAGCTTCCTGGAATGCAGGATCGTCCGCCGACAGCGGTGCCATGGTTTCGAGTAGTGCATCCATGTCAGGATTGCTGTAGCGTGCGAAGCTGTTATTACCAGCAGTGGTACCAATTGGCTTGGCATTGCGGCTGGAATACAAGTCAAGCACAGCATAGGGGTCAACCGTACTGGCGCCGTGACCGAACATATACAGACCGGGCTTGCCATCTGCCATGTTGTTATAGGCATCGGAGCCAAAGTTGATGCTGGCATCGAAGCCGCCAGTTTTCAACATTTCTACCAATACGGGAACGATATCGCTGTGAATACCCTCAAAGCCCTGGATGACAGCCGGCACAGTCGCGCCGTCTTTCTCCCAAAGCCCATCCCCATTCTTGGTGAAGCCGGCGGCAGTCATCAACTGTTCGGATTCAGCCAGATCCGCGTTCCCAGTCTGCATGGCATTCGAGGCATTGGCCTTGAACTCTGCCTGCACGGCCGCGCTGTCAGCAAACTTCTGCAGGTTCGGGTACAGCGGGAACGGATAGACCGTGGCGATCTTGGCACCATCATAGACAACTTCGTTGATCTTGTTACGATCGACTGTATCGCACATCGCGCGGCGGACGTTCGCATCGTCGTACGGCGCCTGCTGAGTGTTCGACCAAAGCGAGTTTGGCCACCAATCGAGGTATCCATAAGGTGCGTCGCCGCCCGAATGGGTGGTGATTTTGTCATTGGAATCGAGGATCTGCTTGGCCACCGAGGCGCGGACATCCAGGATGGCGTCAAATTCATTGTTGACTTCGCGTTGGATCACGACATCCATGTTTTGACCGACCTGGCCGCCGATATTGACCATAACGATTCGTTTGACCGCGGGCTCAGCAATACGCCCCGCTTTGACTGCCCACCAATCTGGGCGCAGATCATAAATCTTTTGATTGGCGTCCCACAGAACGAGATTGTATGGTCCAGAGTGAGGCATATCCAGACCACCCTGGACAGCGTTAACGTCGGCCTCCGGGCCGAGTACATGCTCGGGCACGATTGGAATGCCAGTGTCAAACTTGAAAGTCAACACTTCGTACTTAAAGCGCGGAGCAGGCAGCTTAAAGTTGACAATCACGGTCTGATCATCTGGTGCCGACATATCCTTCACGAATTGATCGAAGGACGAGTGATAGGGCAGCTTATCATTACTCAGTTGGCCATTGAAAGTAAACAGCACATCTTTCGAAGTCAGGGGTTGCCCATCGCTCCAGGCGGCGTCCTTGTTCAACTTGATGGTCAATTGCGTGAAATCGGCATTATATTCCATGCTGTCAGCCAGCCACGGGATTTCCTGGCTGGCGAAAATACCGTAGTATGCGAGAGCTTCCCAGAGGAATACATTACCTTCCTGGTGGGTATAGCCAGGGACTGCCCATGGGTTGGTAACACCAATGGGTGAGGAAATGCTCCAGCCCAAAACGACTGTATCCTCACGTGCAACTTCCGGCAAATTAACGGCGGGGGCTTCTGTTGCACCAGGCACCTGTGTTGCTGCTGGACCCTCTGTGGCACCGGGAGCCTCTGTGGCAGCCGGGCTACCGCATGCACTTGCCACAATAGCGACCAACATAAGGATGCTCAATAACTTAAGCTTTTTCATCTTTCTTATTCTCCTCTTCTTCTTTTTTAACATGTTATTTTCCAATTTTAAAGTAAGAGATATGATGAGTTATTGTGCGCTGGCCACCTCCTTACTGACAGAATGTTGCAATTTTCAGGGGTAACGGCTAAAATTATAGGCGAATGATAATTTTATGTCAATTGTGAGATCAAAGATATTTGTCAAGAGATAGGATGAGTTGTCGGGTCGTACTGATTTCCGAATCTTATTTTTGGAGTCGGACTGCATTCTAATCACTCCCACCGTCCCATTTTCCCTCGTCGGAGTTGGTATGGATGAATTGTGGGATGAAACTCAGTTATTACTACGGTGGGCCCCGGCTGCGTTTGGCTCCCTATTTTCCGCATTCATGGGGATTGGCTATGCAGTGCACAGTTTGTAAACAGCGTAATGAAATCGAGCCATGCCAATGGTAGATGGACGAAATGTTGATCAACGACCGGCAGAACTTGTTGCGCTCTTTAAGACTCCATGAATGCGCCGGACTCAAGAATACCGTACATCAAAATTACTTGGGAGACTTTATGCTTAGAAACCAACAGCCTTTTCAAATAACTCGTGGATTTATTGCAACGCGCTTATGTGCATTTCTTCTTCTGTTGAGTCTGGCCGCCTGTCAGTCATCGCCGGCCGCGACTACTGAGCCGTTGCCTACCCCAACCGCTCCGTCCCTGTCCACCGCGACTTCCACCCCGCTCCCGGAAGCCACGCCAGTTGAAACTCAAGCACCGGCGGAAGGCCCCGTGCTCCTGGGCGAAGGTATGAGCCTGCGCAAGGTCATGGAGGTCGGCCCCAGCTTCATCCGGCTCGTGCGCAACCCGGTCGATGGCGACGTTTATGTTTTGGATTCAGACGGCGGCATCTATCGGATCAGTGACATCTCCGGCTCTGCCTCGCGCGATCCGGTTGCCGGTATCCGCGAGCTCAAAGGCAAGCCGACCGGTATGGCTTTTGGAGCGGATGGTACGTTGTATGCAGTCTTAAATACCAAAGTCGGCGAGAATAAGACTCAGGTGGTAGTTCGCAAGGGCGTGCCAAATGACGAGGGACGATTTACCTGGGAAACTCTGGCCTCCTCCGAGCCCTATCCGTTGAGCAATACATACTTCGACCACTTGTACAACGGCATCGTCGTCAGTCCCGATGGTCAATGGATTTACATCAATGGCGGCTCGCGCACCGATCATGGTGAAGTGGAAGACAACGCGGGCGCTTTCCCGGATACACGCGACGTGGCCCTCACTGCCAGGATCCTGCGCATTCCCACCAGCGCTTCCGAACTGCTTTTGCCGAACGACGAAGCCGCTCTGACCGAACAGGGATTGATTTTCGCGCGCGGCACACGCAATGCCTATGATATGGCGTTCGCGCCGAACGGTGACCTGTTTGCAATCGATAATGGCCCGGATGCCGATTACCCGGATGAGCTCAATTGGATTCGAGAAGGATTGCACTATGGCTTCCCGTGGCGCTTTGGTACACAGGATAATCCACAGCGTTTCCCAGATTACGACCCATCGAAAGACCTCCGTCTACAATCGGGCTTTTGGGCTGTAGACAATGGCTTTTATCATAACGATCCGGATTTTCCACAACCGCCCGGTGAGTTCACTGATCCGGTCGTTAACCTTGGCCCGGATGCCATGATCTATCGCGGGGATGATGGCCAGGAATATGATGCCAGCACACAAGGCGAGACACTCTCAACTTTTACCCCTCATATCTCGCCGCTGGGCCTGGTGTTTGCCACGGAACCGGAATTGCCGGCACAGTGGCGCGATGACGGAGATACATTCAGCGCTTTTCTCGTGAGTTGGGGGGCAGCGGGCGGCACTTTGAGCTATCGAGGCCAGGGCCTGCTCCACTTGCAGTTGACCAAAACTGGTGACAATTATGAAGTTAAAACCACTGAGATCGCGCGTGGCTTCTTATTTCCCATCGACGCGGTGCTGATCGAGAATCGGTTGTACGTGTTGGACTACGCCGGTAACGGCGCAATTTGGGAAATCACTTTCGAATAAAGCAATGCTGATAAACGGGATCGCCCATGACTCAGTCGGCCTCAAAAATAGGCTCATCTTGGAGATCACATGATCGAACCAGACCCGCCGAGTAAGCCATCACTCAAATCAACAACGATAGCACGCCGGAACCGCGTTTATCATAATATCTTTGAAGAATTACAGCAACGGATTCGTCAGGGCGATTGGCTGCCAGGAGAACGCATGCCAAGCATATCCCAACTGGCAAAGGAATTAAAAGTAGGCGCGGGGTCCATTCGTGAAGCGCTGCGCTCACTGCAGTCCATCGGCCTGGTGAAGATCGAACATGGGAGCGGCGTTTATGTTTTAGGCACGCGCCCCTCCACGGAATTATCCAGTCACTTTCAAAGTGTCGGTGATGGTTTAATCCTCGCATTGGCAGAAACACGTCGGCTGCTTGAACCAGGGTTGGCAGCGCTTGCAGCGGAGCGAGCCACTGATGAGGAGTTAATCGAGATCGAAAATGTCGTCCGGCAAATGGAGGAGGCTTCACAGCATGGCAAGGATTTTGCAGAGCTGGATGTTTTATTCCATCGACTGATCGCCCAGACAGCGCGCAACCCGATCCTATTTCAGACGATGGAAAGTGTCAGTGATCTCTTTCTGGGAAGCCGGCGCGCGATCCTCCTGGACCCCGATGCCCTGTTACGTGCGTTACGCTATCATGCGCTGATCGCCGACGCATTAAAAGAGCGCAATGCGCCACAGGCGCGCCTGCTCATGCAGGGA
>Ga0075428_100009744_pt1 | contig 10673 bp, 9 predicted proteins | sample RhiMetdeltSRZDD2_FD_75291 | JGI IMG/M metagenome (GOLD analysis project Ga0075428, IMG submission 75291) | Populus rhizosphere microbial communities from Tennessee, USA - Rhizosphere MetaG P. deltoides SRZDD2 | ecosystem: Host-associated > Plants > Roots > Rhizosphere > Soil | place: USA... | reverse complement strand
GACGTCATGATTCGTCGCGGCCGCCACCGGTTCGCGAAGCATCAGATCCCGCGCGACAACGTTCGTGCGTTGCTGCGCGCCTTGCGCGACGGTTATGCCGTCGGCTATCTGCCCGATCAGACCTACCTCGGCAACCAAAGCGCACTCGTGCCCTTCTTCGGCGAGCCCGCCGTCACGAATACGGCGACGAGCAAGCTTGCGGGGATCAGCGGCGCGGTCGTCATGCCTTATTTTTTTCGCCGCTTGCCGACCGGCGACTATCGCGTCGATATCGGCCCGCCGCTCGCCGATTTCCCGAGCGACTCTCCGACGCGCGATGCCGAGCGGCTGTTTGGGCGACTCGAAGACTACATTCGGCTCGCGCCCGAGCAGTACCTCTGGCTCTACAAGAAATTCAAGGGGCGGCCCGCCCCGCTTCCCGACGTTTACGCGCGCTGAAGGCTCGCGCGCTCGCCCTGCTTGAGATCGAGTGAACATCGAGGAGTAGACTTACCGGCGGCGCGCGGGGACCGCAAAATGCGGCCGGCACTTCCGCCGTCCCTGGCGGTCGGCGCGATCGTCAACGTTCGAGAACCGGAGACAACAATGCTAAAAGAGTTCAAAGAGTTCGCGATGCGCGGCAACGTCATCGATCTGGCCGTCGGCATCATCATCGGCGCCGCATTCGGCAGGATCGTCACCTCGCTCGTCAACGACATCATCATGCCGCCGATCGGGCTCCTGATGGGCAACGTCGACTTCAGCAACCTGTTCGTAAATCTCGATATGAGTCAGAGCTTCGCGAGCGTCGCTGAAGCCGAAGCCGCCGGTGCGCCGATCATCAAGTACGGCCTCTTCATCAACACGGTGCTCGACTTCGTGATCGTTGCGTTCGCCATCTTCCTCGTCATCCGCGCCATCAACAGGTTTCAACGCAAGAAAGAAGCGGCGCCTCCGCCCGCACCGCCGCCTCCGGCCCCCGAGGTTTTGCTACTGACCGAAATCCGCGATCTGTTGCGATCGCGCTGATAGCCCTTAGCGAGCGGAGTCGCGCTCGGCGTAGCCGGCCACGATTTCGGCCCACGCGGCGGAATCGAACTCGGTACCGGTCTCGAGCGCCACTTTGCGCAGCGAGCGATTGAATCGCTCCATACCGAGGCGGCTCCAGTCGCCCGGCGGCTTTCGCTGCGCGTTGTCGAAGTCGACGAGGAACGACTTGCCGGCTTCGTCGAGCAAGACGTTGTGGGCCGTGAGGTCGGGATGATCGACGCCGTGATGATGCACGGCTGCGATCATCGCGCCGACTCGCCGCCAGCTATCGGGAGGCACGCGACCCTGCGCAATGAACCACGACAGCTTGCGCGTGTTCGGCAGGTACGACGTGATGATGTCCGCGGTGTAGATGACGCCGGTTCTATAGACGTGCGCCGCGACCGGGTTCGGCACGGGCAGCCCAGCAGCACGCAGCTCGCGCAGCAACCGCCATTCGCGAAACGCACGCACGCTGTCGGCGCCTACCCAGAGGTAATGATCGTCGATGAACCGCGCGACGAGGCCGCCGCGTCGATAGTGGCGCAACACCCATGTTTCGTCGCCGTGGGCGACGATCAGAACTTCGCCGCGACCTGATGTCTCGAGTGCGACGGCGCCGGCGCGCCGCCACTCGGCGGGGTCGAACCAGCCCGCGACCGGCGCCTCGGTGCGCTCGCGTGCGGCGAGCATGAGATGGCGGCCCTGGACTACGAGATTCTCGTCGGCTCGCATCAGCGCCCCCCCGAGCGGTGCGCGGCGCGAAGCGTGTCGACTGCGCGCAGCACCGTCGTGGGCCCGAGGTCGTTCAAGCACTTCAGATGCTTCAGCGGGCACTCGCGCGCGAAACAAGGGCTGCATTCGATCTCGAGCGAGACGACGGCGGCCGCCGCCGTGAGCGGCGGCGTGAACCTCGGCGACGACGAGCCGTAGATCGCGACCACCGGCGCGCCGGCCGCAGCTGCGACATGCAGCAATCCGGAGTCGTTGCTGACGGCGACGTCGGCGGCCGCGAGAAGATCGACCACGTCCACCAGCGCCGTGGCGCCGCAGAGATTCCGCACGCGCGCATTCGCCGCGGCAGCGACGACTTCGTCGCCGATCGACCGTTCCTTCGCTGAGCCGAGCACGACGACGTCGGCGTCCGCGTTCGCGAGAGCCGCGGCTAACGCGCCGAAGTGTGCGGCGGGCCAACGCTTCGCGGGACCGTACTCCGCGCCCGGCATCAGCGCCGCAAGCCGCGTTCCCGCCTCGAGCCCGTGCGCCGCGCGCAGCCGTTCGAGATTGCGCGGATCGCTTCGGAGCCGCGGCTCGAGCGCCGCCGGCAGCTCGGCGGATACGGCCGCGTCTCGCGGCAGGCCGAGAGCGACGAACCGTTTCACCGTCTGATCGAGCCGCGCATCGAGAACACGAATGTCATTCAGCAACCCGTAACGCAACTCACCGCGGAAACCCGTTCGCCGCGGAACACGCGCGAGCCACGGCACGAGTGCCGCCTTCGCGGAACGCGGCAGCACGATCGCGCGCGTGTAGCGCTCGGCGCTAAGCCGCCGCGCGAGATCGAAGCGCCGGCCGAGCCCCAATTCACCGTGACCGACGGCGAGCTCGATGCCGCGTGCAACCTCCGGCATGCGCTCGAGCACCGGCAGCGACCAAGGCGGCGCGACGACGTGAATCTCCACCTGAGGATCCTGCTGCCGCAGCAGCTTGTATAGCGCCTGCGCCATGACCATGTCGCCCACCCACGAAGGGCCGACGACGAGAACCTTGTCAGTTGCCGTCACGGCCGGGCGACGAGCGCGTCGAGGTAATCCTTGATCCCTGCGCGTACGTCGCGGAACGGCCGCGAATAGCCCGCGCGGCGCAACGCCGTGATGTCGGCTTCCGTGAAGCTTTGATAGCGCGACCGCAGCTCGTCGGGGAACGGGATGTAGCGGATCGCACCCCTGTCGTGCCACGCGAGGATCGCCTTCGCGACTTCGTTGAACGTCGCGCTCGAACCGGTGCCCACGTTGAAGATACCGGAGACCTTCTCGTGCTCGTAGAACCAGAGGTTCACGTCGGCGACGTCGCCGACGTGAATGAAATCGCGCCGCTGCTCCCCGGCCGCGTAGCCACCGCTGCCTTCGAAGAGCTTCGCTTGGCCCGTCGAGACCACTTGCCCGTTCAGGTGAAACGCGACGCTCGCCATCGAGCCCTTGTGCGCTTCGCCGGGCCCGTACACGTTGAAGTAGCGCAAGCCCACGATCTGCGCGCGGCGTCGTTTCGATCCGCGGGCGCGCCGTTCCGCGCTGCGTCGCCGCACGTACGCGTCGAACAGCAGCTTCGAGTAGCCGTACACATTCAGCGGCCGCTCGGCCGCGGCGTCGTCCTCTTTGAACGTCGTGCTCGCGCCATAGACGGCCGCCGACGACGCATAGATCAACGGCACGCCGTTTTCGAGACAGTGCTCGAATAGCTCGACGGAGTAGCGGTAGTTCGTGTCCATCATGTAGCGCCCGTTCCACTCCGTGGTCACGGCGCAGGCGCCTTGATGGAAGATCGCCTCGACCCTGCCGAAGTCGCGGCGCTTCAACCGCTCGAGCAGCTCGGCCTTATCGAGGTAGTCGGCGATTCGACAATCGACCAAGTTGCTGAACTTGCGGCCGTCGGTCAAATCGTCGACGACCACGATGTCGTCGCGACCTCGGGCGTTGAGCTCGCGAACCAGGTTGCTGCCGATGAAGCCGGCTCCGCCGGTGACGACGATCATGGCGGCAGGCGGCCCGCTAGCGCGCTTTGTCCTCGACCAAGCGATACATCGAGCTGCAGTAAGGGCATTTCGCCTCGCCGGTGGCCTCGATCGGCAAGTAGACCTTCGGATGGGAGTTCCACAGGTACATGCTCGGCAGTGGGCAATGCAGCGGCAGGTCGGCCCGCGTGACGTCGTAGACGCGTTCCGCGTTTGCCGCGTTCAAGTTCTCCTGCGCACTGCCGTGACGTGGTCGCACCGCTAAGCACTCCGTACCCGACGAGGCCGCGATTATACCCGCGGCACCCCCTATTCGCCCTCGGCGTCTGCGTCGGCGAATACATCCCGCCAAACGCCGCTGACGAAGTCGCGCACGGCCGCAAGCTCGGGCTCCGGCACGACCCGCCCGCCTTCGTCGAGCGCCAGCTCGTGCACGCGCCAACGCAACGCGAGATACGCGTCCTTGAGGCGCAAGCAGAGGTCTTCCGGGACGAGGCCGACTCGGGCGAGGCCTTCCAGCTGCCGGATGTTGTCGGGAAACTCGACGAGCTCGGGATAGTCCCCCGAGTGTGCGAGGACCCAATAGTCGACGAGAAACTCGACGTCGGCGATACCGCCGGGGTCTTGTTTGATGTCGAACGAGCCCGCTTCGGCGAGCGAGAGCTCGTCTCGCATCCGGCGCCGCATCTTGGCGACCTCGCCCTTGAGCTTGGCACGGTCGACATGCGAGACGAGGACCTCACGCCGGATCGACTCGAACGCGCGGCACACTTCCGGTGAGCCCGCCAACGCCCGGCTACGCAGCAGCGCTTGATGCTCCCAAACCCATGCGTCCGTCGTCTGATAATGGCGGAAGCCTTCGAGGCTCGTGACGAGCAAGCCCGCTCGGCCGCTCGGCCGAAGCCGGGTATCGACTTCGTACAGCCGGCCCGAGCTCGTTTGCACGGAAAGAAAATGGATGAGCCGCTGCACGAGGCGACCGAAAAACCGCTCGTTGTCGAGCGGCGGGACGCCGTCGGTCTCCTGCTTGTCACCGCTCGAATCGTGCAAGAACACGAGATCGAGATCCGAGCCGTAGCCGAGCTCGAGACCGGCAAGCTTGCCGTAGCCGATGACGGCGAAGCCGGCATCGCGCGGTGGCGGGCCGCAGCGTGGCTTGCCGTGCTTCGCGGTGAGCTCTTGCCACGCCGCGCGCAACGAGTAGTCGAGCGCGAGCTCGGCTGTGTCCGTCAGCCGATCGCTGACCTTCATGAGCGGCAACGAGCCCAAGCGGTCAGCAGCGGCGATGCGGAAGATCGCCGTCCGCTGAAATACGCGGATCGCGTCGAGCATCGCTTCGACGTCGGAGGGCGCGATGCCGTGCGTGACTCGCTCGAGCATCGCGGCGAGTTCCTCGCGCGACGGCGGCGTGTCGAACACGCGAGCATCGAGCAGCTCGTCGAGCAGCATCGGTTGCTCGGCGATCTGGCGCGCAAGCCAAGCGCTGTCGGTGACGAGCTTGAGCAGCCGATCGAGCGCCGGCGGGTTCTCGTTCAGCAGCGCGAGATAGGCGCTGCGCCGGCCCACGGCTCGGTACACGGGCAGCACGCGCTCGAAGCACTTCACCGCCGCCGGATTGCCCTCGAGCGCGTGCAGCGTTCGCACCATGACGGCGGCCAGCCGCTGCCGGCCGACCTCGTCCATGCGCTGGTACAGACCGCCGTGGCGCAAGTCCTTCATGAGATCGAGCACATGCTCGTCGCCCGCGAGCGGAGTGCTCGCGAGCATCGCGGCAACGTCGCCCGTTTGCCAGGCTGCGAGCAACGGATCGAGCTCCTTGTCCCCCGACCCTTCGGCTTCCCACGCGACGCGTTGAAACTCCGCTTCGACGATCGCGCGCTGCTGACACAGGCGCTCGTAGAACGCCGCCCAGGTCGGCTCATGCAGCGCGTACGCAAGCCGCGCGCGGTCTTCCTCGCTCGACGGCAATTCGTGCGTCTGCGCGTCGTTCATCGCTTGAATGCGATTCTCGACGGTGCGCAGATATCGGTACGCCGCCGCGAGCGCCCCGACGGTGCTCGGCGGCAACTGACGATCGCCGCCGAGGAGCGGCAAGACGGTCAGCAACGAGCGCGCGCGCAGCTCCGGCCTGCGCCCGCCGCGCACGATCTGGAACGCCTGCACGATGAACTCGATTTCGCGGATACCGCCCGGACCGAGCTTGATGTTCTCGGCCAAGTCTTTGCGCGCCACTTCGCGCGCGATCAGACGTTTCATCTGCCGAAGCGCATCGAATACGCCGTAGTCGAGATACCGGCGGTAGACGAACGGCGTCAGGATGTAATCGAAAACGTCGGTAGCGAATTGCACGCCCGTGAGCAAACGCGCTTTGACGTATGCGTATCGCTCCCAGTCGCGACCGTGCTCCAGCAAGTACGCTTCGAATGCACCGAGCCCGATCGCGAGCGGCCCGCTGGTACCGAACGGGCGCAACCGCATGTCGACGCGAAACGTGAAGCCGTCTTCGGTGCGCTGATCGAGCAGCTTGATGAGCATCTGGCCGAGACGCTGGTAGTAGCTTTCCGGCTCGAACGACACGCTGCCCTCGACGGCTCCGTCGGGATACAGGAACACCAGGTCGACGTCGGACGAGAAGTTCAGCTCGGCGCCGCCGAGCTTGCCCATGCCGAGCACGAGCAGCGGCAGCTCGTCGCCGTTCGCGGCGCGTGGCCGCCCGAGCCGCGGCTCGACGCTCGCCGCCGCATACTCGAGCGCTGCTTCGATCAGGCATTCCGCGAGCAACGAGACATCCGCCAACGTAGCTTCGAGATCAGCAGCGCCCGCGAGGTCGCGCCACGCGATGCGCGCCATCTCGACCTCGCGAGTGCGGCGCAGCGCTGCCATCGCCTCCGCCTCGTCTGCCGCACCGAGGCCGAGCCTAAGGTTCAGCGACTCCGGGTCGAGCGGCGCGTCGTCAGCGAGACGAGAGCTCAAGAGTTGCGGATGCCGCACCAAAGCCCCGAGCACGAAATCGCTTACGACGACGACGCAAGCGGCCGTCTTGGCTACCGCGGGCGGCAGCTCGATCTCGACGTCCGCGAGGCGCGCGGTCGCGCGAGCGAAGCGCTCTTCGAGCGCCGCGGGTAGATCGGGCGGGCGTTGCAGTATCACCGTGTGTGGTCGAATGAGCTCGACCCGCATGATACCGCTTGCGGGCTCGCTTGCTTCGCTTCGAGGAACTTGCTGCGCACGGTAAAACGTCTGCAGTATCGACGCATGGGTTTTTCGGTAGCGCGGCCTGGCGCGCCAGACAGAGCCTTCGGATACCTCGGCCTTCCGGCGCTCTGTTGTTGCGCGCTCGCGGCTTGCGTGACGCCGCGAGTCCAGACGGAGCTCGACAAAGAGCAAGCGCCGCAGCTCGAACAGGACGCAGCCCTCATGGAGGACGGCGCACGCTTGCCGTTACGCAGTTGGGTCCCGGCTGAGCCGCCGCGCGCGGCGATCGTCGCCGTGCACGGGCTCAACCTTCACTCGGGGGCCTTCGACGCCTTGGGGCCGTTTCTCGCGGCGCACGGCTTCTTGGTCTACGCGTTCGACCAGCGCGGTTTCGGTCACGCGCCGCAGTACGGAATCTGGGCGGGCGGCGATCGGATGGCCGACGACGTATGGCAGGTCGCACGGCTCTTGCGCGAGCGTCACCCCGACATTCCGTTGTACGGCTTGGGCGAAAGCATGGGCGGCGCCGTGTGGCTGCGCGCGCTGCAGCGCCATCCGCTTCCGTGGATCGACGCGGTCGCACTGAGCGCACCGGCCGTCTGGGGCCGCAGCGAGATGCGCCGTTACCAACGGATGCCGCTCAATGCGCTCGCGCACAGTTGGCGGAGCCTGAAGCTGTCGGGAAGCATTACCGGCCGGAAACCGTCCGACGATCCCCAAACTCTCGAAGCGCTGCGCGAGGATCCGCTCGTCATTCACAGAACGCGCGTCGATGTGCTGTGGGGACTCGCCGACCTGATGGACGCCGCGACGCTCGAGCCCGTGACGCCGGGCGTGCCGATGCTCGTCCTCTACGGCGCGCATGACGAGATCGTCCCCGCGCAGCCGATGTGCGCGTGGCTCGAGACGCTGCACGCTGCGGACGAGTGGCAAGTGGCGTTGTACCCGAGCGGGTGGCACTTGCTGACGCGCCACCTCGACGCTGCGCGCGTGCTTGGCGATTTGGCGGCGTGGTTCGAGCGGCCCGGTGCGAGCTTGCCTTCTGGCGCCGATACCGGACAACCGATCGAGCGCGTCTGCGCCTTGGCCGGCTGAGCCGGCTCGCCGCGCACGCATTCGAGCGCTGTCGCTTCGACAAGCGCCTTAGGGCCAAAATAGGACTCCCCGAGTTTGTTCAGGAGGCGAAGCGTGTTTGCCAAGGAACGTACTCCCGTGATCAAGCGTTTCATGAGGAAGATCCGCGGGCCGAGCTTGCCGCCGGATTTCGACGAGCCGACGCAGCGCGTCGTCGCGGCGGTGTCCGAATACACGATGACGACGCCTGAGCGCATCGAGGCGCTGGTGAACGCGACACGCTACGTGGTCGCCAGCGGCATCCACGGCGACGTCGTCGAGTGCGGCGTTTGGCGCGGCGGCTCCTCGATGGCGGTCGCGTTGACGCTGAAGGAGCTCGGCGACACGAGCCGGCGCCTCTATCTCTACGACACGTTCGAGGGTATGAACGCGCCGACCGAGCACGACGTTGCATTCGACGGCGCGAGCGCCGCCGGGACGTTCGCGGAGCAGCGCTTATCCGATGACTCGTCGGAATGGTGCCGATCGCCGATCGAGGAGGTCGAGAACAATCTTCTCCGCACCGGCTATCCGCGCGACAAGCTGAGCTTCATCAAGGGAAAGGTGGAAGACACGATACCGGGCCGCATGCCCGACGGGCCGATCGCGATCCTGCGCCTCGACACGGACTGGTACGAATCCACGCGTCACGAGCTCGAGCACCTGTATTCGAAACTGGTACGAGGCGGCGTGCTCGTGATCGACGACTACGGCCACTGGGCCGGCGCGAGGAAGGCCGTCGATGAGTACATCGCGCAGCAGAAGCTCTGCCTGCTGCTGAACCGCGTCGACTACACGGGCCGAATCGCGGTCAAGCCGTAGAGCGGCAGCGGGCGCCGCAAATCGCTCCCTGCATTTGCGGCATGCCCGCATCATGGCGGGCAAAAAAAGAAAGCCCCGCACGAGGCGGGGCTTTCGGTTCGAGCGGAACTGGCTCGAGCAGGACTTACATCATGCCGTCCATGCCGTGGCCGTGCGGCGCGCCGCCGCCTTCCTTCTCCTGCTTCGGCGCCTCGGCGATCATCGCCTCGGTCGTCAGCAAGAGACCCGCGACGGACGCCGCGTTCTGCAACGCAAGGCGCGTGACCTTCGTCGGGTCGATGATGCCGAGCTTGACCATGTCGCCGTACTCGCCGGTCGCGGCATCGAAGCCATAGTTGCCCTTGCCGCCCAAGACGGCATTCAGCACGACAGCAGCATCGGTGCCGGCGTTACCAACGATCTGGCGTAGCGGCTCCTCGATGGCTCGCTTCAGGATGTTGATGCCGACGTTCTGGTCCTCGTTCGCACCCTGGAGGTTCGCAAGGCCCTTCAGCGCGCGCAGCAGAGCCACGCCGCCGCCCGGCACCACGCCCTCTTCGACGGCCGCGCGCGTCGCGTGCAGCGCGTCCTCGACGCGAGCCTTCTTCTCCTTCATCTCGATCTCGGTGGCAGCACCGACCTTGATGACGGCGACACCGCCGGCGAGCTTCGCTACGCGCTCTTGGAGCTTCTCGCGATCGTAGTCCGACGTCGACTCCTCGATCTCCTTGTTGATCTGATCGATGCGGCCTTTGATGTCCGACTTCTTGCCGGCGCCGTCGATGATCGTGGTGTTCTCCTTCGAGACCTGCACCTTCTTCGCTTCGCCGAGGTCGTTCATCGTGGCCTTCTCGAGCGACAGACCGACTTCCTCGGAGATGACCTGACCGCCGGTGAGGATCGCGATGTCCTGCAGCATGGCCTTGCGGCGATCGCCGAAGCCCGGCGCCTTGACGGCCGCGACCTTGACGATACCGCGGATGTTGTTGACGACGAGCGTCGCGAGCGCTTCACCCTCGATGTCTTCCGCAATGATCAGGAGCGGACGACCCGACTTGGCGACGCCCTCGAGCAACGGCAGAAGCTCGCGGATGTTCGAGATCTTCTTGTCGTGAATCAGGATGACCGGATTCTCGAGGTTCGCCGACTGCGTGGCCTGATCGTTGATGAAATAGAGGGAAAGATAGCCGCGGTCGAACTGCATGCCCTCGACGACGTCGAGCTCGTTCGCGAGACCCGACCCTTCCTCGACGGTGATGACGCCTTCCTTGCCGACCTTGCTCATCGCCTCGGCGATGATCTTGCCGATTTCCTCATCGGCGTTCGCCGAGATCGTTCCGACCTGAGCGATCGACTTGTCGTCCTTGCACGGCTGCGAGAGCTTCTTCAGCTCTTCGATGACGGCGCCGGTCGCCTTGTCGATGCCGCGCTTCAGATCCATCGGATTGAAACCCGCTGCTACGGACTTGAGACCTTCGCGGAAGATCGCTTGCGCGAGCACCGTCGCGGTCGTCGTGCCGTCGCCGGCGAGGTCGGAAGTCTGCGAAGCGACCTCCTTGACCATCTGCACGCCCATGTTCTCGAACTTGTCCTCGAGCTCGATCTCTTTCGCGACCGAGACGCCGTCCTTCGTGACGGTCGGGGCGCCGAAGCTCTTCTCGAGCACGACGTTGCGGCCCTTGGGGCCAAGCGTGACTTTGACTGCGTTCGCGAGAACGTTGACGCCTTTCAGCATGCGCTGGCGCGCGTCGTCGGAAAAACGGACTTCTTTGGGAGTCGCCATGACTCTGTCTCCTGGAATAGCTTGAAATTTTGAAACGGAAGA
>Ga0075428_100009743_pt1 | contig 10673 bp, 8 predicted proteins | sample RhiMetdeltSRZDD2_FD_75291 | JGI IMG/M metagenome (GOLD analysis project Ga0075428, IMG submission 75291) | Populus rhizosphere microbial communities from Tennessee, USA - Rhizosphere MetaG P. deltoides SRZDD2 | ecosystem: Host-associated > Plants > Roots > Rhizosphere > Soil | place: USA... | reverse complement strand
GGCCTCCGGATCGACGCGGTCCGGATCGACGACGCCCGCATCGCGTGGGATCGCCCCGGCGGTCGGCTCGAGGTGACGTTCTCGACCCGGCTGGTGCTCGCGGGCGCCGAGCTGCGCGCGGCGGCGCTCGCGGTCGACGCGAGCGTGCCGGTCGCCGGCGGTCGACGAGCGCTGCGCCTCGTCGTTCCCGAGCTCGCGCTGTCGCTGCCGGAGCCCGGCGGGCTGCGGCTCGAGTTCGCCGGCGCGGAGATCGCTCCCGAGGCATTGCCGTGGACGGCGTCGGGCCTGGGCGGCGAGCTCGTCTGGCGCGCCGGCGTGGCGACGGCGAAGCTCTCCGTCGATCGCTTGATCCAGCTCGGGCAGCCCGCCCTCGTCGTGCCGCTCCGTCTCGCGGGCGAGGTCGCGATGGCGGGGAGCGCGCTCGACTTCGCGCTGCACGCGCAGGCCGAGGCGGCCGGCGCACGGGGTCGGCTCGAGCTCGACGTCGTGGGGAGTCACGACCTCGCCTCCGGGAGCGGCCAGGCGACCCTCGCCGCTCCGCCGGTGGTGTTCGCTCCGCAGGGACTTCAGCCCGCCCAGCTGTTTCCGCGCCTCGCCGGGCGTCTGCCCGACCTGGCGGGCGCGGTCGCGGTCTCGGGGGCCCTGCGCTGGCAGGGGCTCGCGCTGTCGCCGGACCTCGTCGTGCGCCTCGGCGAGCTCGCGTTCGATTCGCCCGGTGCCCGCTTCCGCCGCATCCGGGGCGACGTCCGGCTCGACGGCCTCGGGCCGCTGCGCACGCCGCCCGGCCAGTCCCTCGCGGCCGTCGTCGAGGCGGGCGGGCTGCCGCCGAGCGACGTCACGCTCGGCTTCCAGCTGCTGCCGAAGCCGGTCTTGAGGGTCGAATCGCTGCGGGCCCGCTTCGCCGGCGGTCGCATCTCGGCGTCGCGCTTCGACCTCGATCCCGCGGCGCCGAGGCTCGACACCGTGCTGAAGGTCGAGCAGGTCGACCTCGCCGAGATCCTGACGCTCGTCGGGATCGACGGGCTGAGCGGCACCGGGCGGCTCGACGGGCAGCTGCCGCTCCGCTCCGTCGGGGGACGCCTCCGCATCGAAGGCGGGGCGCTGGCGGCGAGCGGTCCGGGTATCCTGCACTTCCGGCGCGAGCCCCTGGCCCGGGAGCTGGCCGGCGCGGGAGAGGACGTGAACGTCGCGCTCGAGGCGCTGCGCGATTTCCACTACGAGACCTTGAGCCTCGCGATCGACGAGAGCGCCGCCGGCCAGGGCACGGTGCGGCTCACGCTCCAGGGCAACAACCCGGCGTACCTCGAGGGGCGCCGCTTCCACTTCAACATCGCGCTCGAGAGCAACTTCGACCGCCTGCGCGAGCTGGCCCTCCAGGGCATGACGGCCGCGCAGATGCTATTGCGTCGGAGCGCAGGGGGACTGCGACCATGAGCAGACGATCGGTTCGACTCACCCGGGCGGTGCTTCCGGCGCTGCTCGTCGCGGGCTCCACCCTGACGGCGTCCTGCACGCCCAAGGTCCAGGTCGAGGCGCCCAAGGAGCCGATCACCATCAACCTCAACATCAAGCTCGACGCCGACGTGCGGCTGAAGGTCGAGGAGGTCGCGAAGCAGGATGTGCAGACGAAGCCGATCTTCTGAACGGGAAGGCGCGACGGCAGGTGCGCGCGCGGCGCGCGGGCGGATCGCGATCCTGCTCGGGGCGGCCCTGCTGATCGGCGCGGCCCTGGCGAGCCCGGCGCTCGCCCAGTCGCCCCCGCGGCTCCTGGATGCGCCGCGCGCCGCCGGCAGCGTCGGCGAGCGCTACGACGGCCTCGCGGTCGCCCGCGGCGATGCGTCCCCGGAGATCGTCGCGCTCGTCGAGAAGGTCAACGCCGAGCGCCGCGTGGTCTACGCGGAGCGGGCCGCAAGCGACCATGCCCCGATCGAGGCCGTCGGACGGATCTACGCGGCCGAGATCATGAAGTCGGCGCCGCCCGGGACGTGGTTCCTGTCCGACACCGGACAGTGGACCCGCAAGTAGGCGTCCGGCGCCCCTCCCCGGGGCGCACTCGCTCTCGATCCGTCGGCCCGTCGAGGTTGGACGAAGGTCCAATGTCCGGGGAGATCCGCGTCGATTAGGCTCGACTTGGAGTCACAAACGCGGAAAGGAAACGTCAGATGAACGGCATCTTCACGATCATCGGTGTGGTCGTCGTTGCTCTGTTCGTTATGGGTTATTTCGGGCTTCGCTGAGCACTCCGTGCCACGCCGCTGGCGCCGCGTCGCGACGATCGCGGGCTGCTTCCTGGCGCTGATCCTGCTTCCCGCCTTCGCCCTACACGGGATCTACTTCGACCGCAGCGGCCTCCCCGACCTCGAGCCCTTCCTGCGCTTCCAGCCGCCCACGACCGGCGAGGTGCGCGATGCCCGAGGCGACCTGCTGATCGAGGTGGCACGGGAGTACCGGCGAGTGGTCGCCTACGACGAGGTGCCGCCCATCCTGCGACAGGCCATCCTGGCGGCCGAGGACAAGAACTTCTTCGCCCACGCCGGCGTGGACTACAGCGCGCTGCCGCGGGTCGTGCGCACGACGCTGGTGGCCTCGCTGACCCGCTGGTGGAGGGGCAGCGCGGGCTTCCGTCTGGTCTTTCCGCAGGGCGGCTCGACGCTCACGCAGCAGCTCGTCCGCGGCCTCTTCCTCCGGGACCGGATGCGTCGCGAGAACGGCGACGCGCTGTGCGACGACGGCCTGGTGCCGCGGCTCGTCGCCGCGTTCGTCGGGGTGCCGGCCACGAACCGGCTCTACCGCAAGGCGGAGGAGGTGCGCCTCGCCCTGTGGCTCGAGCAGGAGCTCCGCGAGCGCTACGGAAGCCGGGAAGCTGCGAAGCGCGAGATCTTCGCGCGCTATGCGAGCTTCCTGTACCTCGGCCACGGCCGCTACGGCTTCGCCAGCGCCTCCGACTACTACTTCGCGAAGCCGCTCTCGAGCTACGGCCCCGGAGACGCGGGAAAGGCGGCATTGCTGGCGGGGATCGGCAAGTCCCCCCGAGACTACGCTCCGGCCGCCGGCGATCCGCGTCCCCTGCGCCGGCGCAACCAGATCCTGGCCCTGATGGTGCGCAACGGGTACCTCTCCGAGAGCCTCGCGAAGCGCGGACAGGCGGAGCCGGTCGCCGTCGCCGTCCGGAGCCCCGTCAAGACCCGCGCACCCGCCGCGATCGACCACGTCTTCGCCGAGCTCAGGTCGCTGGGCGAGTCCCGCTTCGGCGCCGAGGACCTCTTCCAGGGGCGGATCGCGATCCTCGCCACGGTGGACTCGCGCGTGCAGGGCATCGTGAACGAGGCGCTCGAGCGCGGCCTCGCCCTCTACGAGGAGCGGCACCCCGCGGCGCACGGGTTGATCCAGGGCTCGGTGGTGCTGCTGCGCAACGCGGACGCGGCGATCCTGGCCGAATCCGGAGGTCGCGAGGTCTACCGGGGCCAGCCGACGCGCTACGTCGACTACAACCGCGTCACCGACTCGCTGCGGCAGCCGGGCTCCGCCTGGAAGCCGCTGGTGTACCTGGCCGCGTTCCGCCGCGGTCTGGACCTCGACAGCCTCGTCCCCGACGAGCTCTTCGGGCTGCCCCTCGGCGACGATCGCGGCGTGAAGTGGATCGGCAACTACGACAACCGCTTCAAGGGTCCGATCCCGATGCGCCAGGCCCTGGCCGAGTCGCGCAACGCCGCGGCCGTCTGGGTCGCCTGCGAGATCGGCCTCGGCGAGGTCGCGCGGACCGCGCGGGAGCTGGGGATCCGGACCCCGCTGCAGCCCTACGCCACCACGGCGCTCGGCGCGTCCGAGGTGCGGCTGCTGGAGCTGGCGGGCGCCTATCGCGCCATGGCCTCCGGCATCGCAGCCGATCCCCACGTCGTCGCGCGGGTGACCGACACCTCCGACGGGAGCGTTCTCTACGCGGCGCCTCTTCCGACCGGCGAGATCCGCGCCGAGGGGCTGCGCCTCATCCAGGAGGGGCTGCGCGGAGTGGTCCGCCTCCCGGGCGGCACGGCGCACAAGCTCGCCGGCCGCGACTTCCCGATCGCGGTGATGGGCAAGACCGGGACGACGAACGAGTTCCGCGACGCGCTCTTCGTCGGGTCCACCTACGGGCCGCAGGGGATCACGGTGGCGGTCCGGATCGGCTTCGACGACGACCGCCCGCTCGGCGAGAAGGAGACCGGGGGGCGCGCAGCGCTGCCGATCTTCCGCGAGATCATGCTGCGCGTCTACCAGGACGGATTGGTCGGACCCGCGCCGGACTTCCCTCGCGAGATCGAGAAGGGGATCGACGGCTACCTCGCGCTGCGCGCGCTGGCGGCGCGCCACGACGAGGCAGGCCTGCCGGTCGCCGCCGACGGCGTGGCTCCGCAGCGGGCCTTCGAGGCGCTGTTGCAGTGCTCCGGTTGACCCGCCCCCCACCCACCGGCGCGAGTGGCTGAGCCCGCGGTCGCCAAAGCCGCGGTCCGCGCCGCCACTTATCGCCCCAGCCCCGTGCTGTTGTGAAAAGCCATCACCCGTGGACGCGGCCGTGTGGCCGAGGCGAGGGTTGCGTTATCGTTCCGCCTCGCTGGACCCAGGCGCGTCGGGGGGGGCGCGTAGGAACTGTTCCACCCCACCGATGCCCAGCGTCCGGAATCGGAGTGAATGCGAAACGATGGATGACGTTGCCCCGTCGTGGACCTCTCCGCGCGTCGACGCCACCCGTAGCGAGATCCGCCGGCGCTTCGCCGACGCCTTCCGCATCCGACGCTGGGTCTACTGGCTCGACATGCTCGGGTCGGCGGCCCTGGGCTGGGGCCTCTTCGCGGTCTCGGTCGTGGCGCCGCCGTGGTCGGCCGTCCACCTGCTCGCGACCGCAGGGGCCGTCTTCGCGCTGCTGCGCGCGGCTCTCTTCATCCACGAGCTCGCCCACCTGCGCGCGGGAGATCTCCCCGGCTTCGAGCCGATCTGGAACCTCGTCGTCGGAATCCCGGTGGCCGTGCCGAGCCTGATGTACGTCGGCTCGCACGCGGACCACCACAAGCGCACCGGCTTCGGCACCGACGACGACCCCGAGTACGCGCCGATCGCGCACTGGAGCCGGCGCCGCATCGCGACCTTCGTCGCCACCGTCGCCTTCGTGCCGCTGCTGCTCGTCGTGCGCTGGGGCATCGTGGGCCCCCTGTCGCGGCTCTTCCCGGCGCTGCGCCGGTTCGTCGTCGGGCGCTGCTCGACCCTCATCATCAACGTCCACTACGAGCGACCGGAGCCGCGCGGCCGCGCCGCGACGCGCTGGGCCTGGGGCGAGGCGGGTGCCGCCGCCTGCGTGTGGCTGGTCGCGGGCGGCGTCCTCGCGGGCTGGATTTCACCGGCCGTCGTCGTGCAGTGGCTGATCGTCGCCGCCGGCATCCTGGTCGTGAACCAGGTGCGCACGCTCGCGGCGCACGGCTACGAGAACGCGGGCGAGCCGGTCGACAGCGAGGGGCAGCTCCTCGACTCGATCAACCTCACGGGCTGGGCGCCGCTGAACGTGCTGATCGCACCCGTGGGGCTGCGCTACCACGCGCTGCACCACTTCCTGCCGAGCCTCCCCTACCACAGCCTGGGCTTCGTGCACCGCCGGCTGCTCGCCGAGCTCCCGGTCGACGCGCCGTATCGGAGTACGCTGCGCGAGGGGTTTCTCGCGCCCCTGCAGAAGCTCTGGAATAAAGAAACGCTTCGGCCGGCGTAGGCCCGAGGCTTCGGTGAGCGCTCGCCTCGTGTGCTTGGCCCGAGGCTTCGGTGAGACGTCCACCTTGTCTGCTCCGCACGCCTTCGGCGTGCTGCGCGCTCCGCGCTGACGCGCTCCGCTTGCAAAGAGCCCGTCCAAGGAGCTCCGGGGCTTTCGGGGTCCGTTCTTCGATAGCGAGGACAGGTGACCCTGCCCGGGAGGTCACCTGGCACCGCCAACGAAGAACGGACCCCGCACACCCCGGGGCACCTGCTCGGAACGTCTTCGCAAGCAGAGCGCGCAGCGAGGCGAAGCCGAGCGGAGTCAATGAGGCGGAAGACCCCGAGACGACGCCAGACCTCGTGCATCTCGAGCCGCAGCGAAGTCCGCACCCTCGAGAGAAGGTCCCGCTATCGCAGTTCTCGGCGCACGAGGACCCGCCAGAGCAACGGCCATCCATATACCAGCGGATGCCGTCGCTGGCGATCGCTCGGCTCGATGTGCGTCCCCGTGTGGCGCTCGAGCTTCCAGAGCGCGTAGGGCAGCCACTCGCCGAAGGTGAAGGCCGTCTTGAAGAGCTGCGCCGCGTAGGCCGCCTTCGCGAGCAGGCGCCGCAGCCCCGCGCCCGAGCGCTGCGGCGGCGCGGCGCCGAGGCGCAGGCCATCGGCCCCGATCTCGAAGGGAACGCCGAGGCCTGCCGCACCGCGCCGCGCCAGCGCGCGCAGCGCGGCCTCGCCGGCGCGGCGGTAGCGCGGGGCGTCGGCGCGGGTCAGCGCCTCGATCGACGCCTCGGCCTCGGGGCGCATCTCGCCCGCGTAGGTCTCGCGAAAGACGCGCGCCCAGAGCGCCTCGTAGGCGACCGTCTCCCCGACGGGGAGCAGCGGCGCCACGCGGCGCACGGCGGTCAGGTGCGCCTCGACGACGGCGTCGACGACGGCGCGCCGCGCGTCGGCATCGCGCAGCCAGACCGCGAGCGAGGGCTGGCAGAAGCGGGCCCAGACGCCGGTGCGCAGGCCCGCTCCGGCGGCCCCGCGGGCGAAGTCGTCCAGCGAGAGCACGGCGTACTTCGCGCGCAGCCGCTCCCCGCCGGCCTCCGCCTCGAGGTAGAAGACGTTCGGCGGCAGCAGCGAGTTGGCGAGCGCGAGCGCGCGCGACGCGTAGGCCGCGCGGTACGAGTCGACGAGCGCGTAGAAGTCGAGGACGCCCTCGTGGGTGCCGCGGCGCAGACAGGAGCCGTAGAAGAGGATGGCAGCCGTGCTCGCGCCGTGGCGCGCGCGGATCCGCTCGGCGAGGACGGCGGCCGCAGCGGGCGCCGGGCGCTCGAGCTCCGCCGCGGCGAGCGCGGCGAGCTCGGGAGCGGGGGCGCCCATCGGTCGGGCCGCGGCGCTCAGGCGCGGACGAAGGTGAGCCGCTCGTCGCCGCCGAGCGTCACGCTCTCGTCCGGGCGGCTCGGGAAGATCTCGCCGTCGATCGTGAAGCCGCTGTCGAAGAGCAGCCGCGCCTCGGCCACGCGCGCGCTGGTGTAGCCGTTGTCCGGCCGGACCACCGGGCCGGGCCGCCCGCGCAGGACGCCGAGCGCCGCGCGCGGGATCGCGCGCACGCCGCTCGAGAGGCAGGTGAAGCGGACCGGGCCGGAGCCCTCGCCCCAGAAGGGGTCGATGCGCCAGAAGAGGCGCTCGAGCGAGGTGGCGATCGCGAGGTAGAACTCGCCCGCGGGCACCGACTCGCCATCGAGGCGGATCTGGATCTTGTCGGGCGCGAGAATGCCTTCACGCGGCCGCAACACGGCCTTCGCGACCAGCCCGAGCGTGACGAGGCCCGCGCCGAACACGCCCTGGCTGCGGCCCGCGGGGAAGAGGTCGTGCGTGAGTGCGATCGCCCGCCGGATCATCCCGACTCCGAAGAACATCCCGCACTCGACGCGACGGCCGCGGTCGAAGGCGACGCGCAGCACCGGCCGCTTCACGAGCCGAGCGCCGAGGCGCCCCGCGCGCGCGTCGGCGAGCAGCTCCGCGAGCCCGCGCACCGGGTCGCGATCGGCGCCGAGGTCGAGCGCTCCCATGTTGGTGCGCCCGCCCCGCAGCGGGGCGACCAGGGGCAGTCTCGAGAACGGCTGCCGCACCAGGAGCTCGGTCAGGGCGTGCTGGAGCGTGCCGTCGCCCCCGTTCACGACGAGCACGTCGAGGTCGCGGCGCGCCAGGCGCGCGATCGCGGCCGGGAGCCGCGCCGCCGACTCCGTCTCCTCGTGGACGACCTCGGGGTGCTCGTGGAGCAGCGCGCGGATCTCGCTCACGCGTTTGCCGCTGCGGCCCGCGCGCAGGTTGTTCAGGACGCCGATCCTCGGGGTCTCGCTCAACGAGTGTGCTCCGGGGGGAGGTTTCGGGCGCTACTGCGAGGCCGGCGACAGCGGATTGAGATAGGTCACCGACGCGATGCCGTGTCCCGTGAGCTCGACAGCAGGACGACCGGGCGCCGCATCGAGCTGAAGCGAGTACCCCGCCTCCGTCCAAACCCTCCGTGGACGCATCTCGAACGATAGCAGGAAGCGGAAAGGCTGCGGAAGATCCCCGAGGGGGTCGTGCTCGAGCAGCGTCCGCTCGAGCGAGATCGCGCCCGAGACCGACGCCCCGTGCACGCGCAGGCGCGCGGGAATCGGGTATCCGCGCGCCGGAGCGCCGGGGCGCTCGTCGACGTCGACGATCACGTCGCTCGCCTCGTACAGGACGCGCCCCGCGCGCTCGACGAGGAGCCAGTGTGTTTTTTCACCCCCGGGCGCGCGCAGGGCGAGCAGGTAGACCGCGGCGGCGTTCCCGCCGTCGAGCGAGGTGAACTCGATGCGCCGCAGCACGAGCTCGGGCTCGCTGCGCTCCGTCCAGGTGTGGGTGAGCGTCGCGCGGCCTCGCGTCGTGAGCGGCGCCGGCATGCCCGCGAGCTGGATCGTCGCCTCGGCCGGTGCGGCGAGGTCGAGGAGATCGACGCGGTAGTCGGGCCGCTCGCCGCCGCTCGCGCGCGCGCGCCCTGGGCTCTCGATCCGCAGCCGGATGTCGATGCCGCGGCGATTGTTGTCGTGCGCGAGCGTGCGCACCGCGGCGCCGAGGTCGAGCTCGGTCGAGCCGATGCGCAGTCGGCGCCCGTCGGGCTCGATGCTCCAGTTGCCCTCGAGACGGCCGTTGTGGAACTCGACGGCCGGCCCGTTCGGGCGGATCAGGTGGCCGACCGCGACCGCGGTGCCGGCCCCCGGGCCCTCGTTCGTGAGCAGCACGCGCGCGAGCAGGCGGTGCCCGTCGTCGAAGGCGGCGGTGAAGTCCCAGTACTCGAGCGCATCGTCCGCCGCCGAGCGCCGCGCCACCGGGTCGCCGCGCTCGGGCGCCGCGGCCAGCAGCGCGAGGGCGAGCGCGGCCAGCACCGCGGCCGGAGCGCGCACTCCCCTCATCGCGAGCCTCCGACGGCGGGCGTCACGGGGCTTCGACGTGCGGGGCCCGGCAGCGATTCATCGAAGGGCCGCACCGCGACTCCGCGCGCGCGCGCGACGAAGGCCTGCGCGATCCGCACCGCATGGAAGCCCAGCGACGCCACGGTCCAGATCGCGACGAGGACGAGCCCCAGGTCGGGCCGCCCGCCGAGCGCCGCGACGCTCAGCAGCAGCAGGTTCGGGTTGCGGCGCGCGGTCACGGTGCGGAAGAGCGCGTCGAGCGGGCGCCAGCAGTGGATCTCGATCTCGAAGGCGAGCAGGAAGATCCCCTCCTCGAGCCGCCCGACGAGGTAGCCGCCGATCACGATCCAGGTCTCGGGCGCGAAGGGCGCGCCCACACCCCACGCCCAGGCGAACCACCAGAGGGGCGGATGGATCAGGTCGAGGCTGTGGTCGAGCACGTGCCCGAAGTGGCTCGAGCGCAGCGTCACGCGGGCGAGCTTGCCGTCGACGGTGTCGAGGAAGGTCATCAGCCACGCGGCGGCGAGCCCGGCGGCGAACGCGCCGGTGGCGAAGAGCCCGCCGGCGGCGAGCGCCAGCACCCAGCTCGCGACCGTGACCGTGTTCGGGTGCACGCCGCGGCGCGCGAGCCAGCGCGTCGCCGCGCGCGCCGGCGCCGGCCAGACCCACTTCGTGACGAGGTCCGTCGAGCCCTTGTAGGCGGCTGCGAAGGTGCGCTCCTCGACGCGCGCGGCCTGCGCGGCGTCGGCGGGGTAGAGGTAGGCGGGCTCGTGCTTGCGCAGGAGCGCGATGTAGCCCGAGACGAGGTCGCCGGGGGCGGCGGCGCGCACCCCCGCCGGAGCGCCGGCGCGGCCCGCGCGGATCCACTCGGAGAGCTCGTTCGCGCGCTCGGCGGCGACGCAGGCGGCGACGGCCTCGCCGGTCGCGGGATCGACGAGCAGCGTGCCGGTGGCGGCCGCGAGCGCCTCGACGAGGCGCTCGTCGTAGATGCGATCGGCGCGCACGAGCAGGTCCGCCCCCTCGCGCGCGGCGCCGGGCACCTCGCCGGGCGCGAGCTCGTGGATCGCGGTGCAGCCCGCGCGCGCGAGCGAGCGGCGCAGCCGCTCGGACGGCGAGAGCCCCCAGATCTCGACCGGCGGCGCCTCCGGCGAGCCGAGGATCCAGGCGCGGGGAATGGCGCGACCCGACGGGCCGGAACTGGACATCGACGCATTCCGGAACTCGAGGGGGAGCGCGAGCGTATCACAGCTGGGTTAGCCTGTGCGTCCCCTCCCGGGGTGTTTCTCCCATGTTCCGGGTCGCGCATCTCTCGGATCTCCACGCGACGCCCGCGCGCGGCGCGCTCCCGGCGCTCGCCGGCAAGCGCCTGCTCGGCTGGCTCTCGTGGCGCGTGCGACGCCGCCACGCGCACCGGCCCGAGGTGCTCGACGCGCTCGTCGCGGATCTCGAGCGCGAGGCGCCCGACCAGGTCGTCGTGACGGGCGATCTCACGAACGTCGCGGGCGAGGAGGAGTTCCCCGCCGCGCG
>Ga0075428_100009742_pt1 | contig 10673 bp, 10 predicted proteins | sample RhiMetdeltSRZDD2_FD_75291 | JGI IMG/M metagenome (GOLD analysis project Ga0075428, IMG submission 75291) | Populus rhizosphere microbial communities from Tennessee, USA - Rhizosphere MetaG P. deltoides SRZDD2 | ecosystem: Host-associated > Plants > Roots > Rhizosphere > Soil | place: USA... | reverse complement strand
CGCCACGGCGAGGGCGCACGATCAGGGTGCTTTCGGCCCACCCAGCGGCCTGTTGACCGTCACTTTGGACACCCCATAACCGGCAGCCTCCGGAATATGGAACGTGTGGCTCGACTTGGTGCGCTCGACGCTTGGCATGACCGTGACGATCGGCGTTGCCCGGCTTGCCGAGACGGCCTGCGCCACGCTGCGATAGCGCGCCAGCTTTACCAAGTTCATCTGCGTGGCAAACACCAGGGTGCGGCTGCCGGCCTCGGCTTCGCGCAGGGCCTGCTGCGGCGTGATCCACAGACCCTCCACCGACTCCCTTCCGTCATGGGCGCCAAGCTGCTCGACCGGTGCCGCCACCAGGTAGAAGTACGTGTCAAAGCGCTTCGGCAGGTCTTGCGGCGTGATCCAGTGAGCGAACGGCACCATCAGGTCGGTAGCAAGCTGCAGGCCTTCGCCGGCGATGAGATCGCGAAACGGCCGGCTGCCGGCCAGGATCGGCGCGCGGTAGCGCTCTACCAGGTGCTGCGCCTCTTGCGCATCGAGCATTGCCTGCGTGCCGCGCTTGCGGGCGAGCACCAGGCCCGCCTCCTCAAACGTCTCGCGCGCGGCGGCGACGATATTGGTGCGCTCGTGTGCGCCGTCGATGTGGGCGAGATCGGCCCAGGCGGGATCGGAGTCGCCCGCATCGACCTTGCCGCCCGGAAACACAAGCGCACCGGTGGCGAAGTCGATGGCATGGTGGCGCACCACCATGAACACCTCGATGCCATCCGGGCGGTCGCGCAGAATGACGACGGTGGCTGACGGTATGGCAGGCGCGGGCGCTTTGCTCGATGGCATGCTTGGCATCTTCCCTGTCGGCTTCTTATGCAGATTGGTCAGGCTTGCTCGGCCACGGCTTCGGACCAGGGATGGTGCGGCTCGGTGGCGCCCTCGTTCATGCCGCCGCGGCGACGAACGGCCCCAGCGATGCAGTAAGGAAACGGGTATTCGATAGGTTCGGCAAGCACCGTTGCGAACTCAGCGGCGAGGGCCGCGATGGTTTCGGTCGGCAGGCGCCGGTCGGCCACCACCAGGTTGGGCCCCGATACGTCAATGCGCGGCGCATGGAAGGCCTGTTCGAGCGACAGACCGAAATCGGCGCACATCGCTAGCAGTTGGAACACAGCCGGGAGAATGCGCCTGCCCCCGCAACCGCCGATGGCCAGCACGTCGTCGCGGCCGGTCATGATGGCCGGCACGTAGTTGGCCAGCGCCGCCCTGTCAGGTGCGATCGAGTTGGGCCGGCCCGGCTTGGGATCGAACCAGTTCATGCCGTTGTTCATCAAAATGCCGGTGCCGGGCAGAACGATGCGCGCTCCGAACGCCGCCAGCAGGGTCTGCGTCAGCGTCACCATGTTGCCGTCGCGATCGACGACGCACAGGTGCGTGGTCGACGTCGGCACGCTATGTCGGCCGGCGTCCCCCATGTGCTCGAGCCGGTCCTGCCAGGCTGCCCGCAGGGCCGCAGCGTAGGCCAGGAACGTGTTCGCCTCCGGTTTGGCCGCCGGCGCCTGGCGCTGCCGCGCCAGCTCGCCGAACGCGACCCGCAGCGTCGGGCCGCCGTTGAGCTTGGGCAGCACATGGATGGTGTGGTCGACATAGCCGAAGCTGAGCGGTTCGACCTCGCGCGCTTGCACCGCCGCCAAATCCTCGGGGCCGAGGTAGCCGCCCATGCCCCTGACGTCGTCGGCGAGGCTGCGCGCCAGTGCGCCGGTGTAGAGCACGTCGGCGCCATCCTCGGCGATGGCACGCAGCGTGCGCGCCAAGTCGGGCATGGGCAAGCGGGCCAGCGGATCGGGCTCGACCGCGGCCGGCTGCAGCGGGGGACAGCCGTTGGGCAGGAACCGCGCGCGGGCCCCGGCATCACGCGCCAAATCGGCCATCGCGTTGGCGACCATCAGCGTCGTGTGCCCATCGACGACCGGCCCCAGCTCGGCCATGTGCACGGCGGGCGCTATTAGGTCGCGCCACGCCTTGCGGCCATAGCGGCGGTGCGCCGCTGCCAGTCCTGCCGGAACCGTCGGAGCCACCACCGCCTTGGCTCCGACCGTATTGACGTTGCCGACCACCATCGGCCACCCGAACAGGTTGCCGTCGTCGCGCTGGTCGGTCAGCACGTAGGCCTTGGGATCGAGCGACTTCGGCGAGCGGGCACCGAAATCGATGCCGGTCATCCTGCCACCGGCGGCCTCGTACACCAGCATGGCGCCGACGCCGCCGATGCCGCTCATCCAGGGCTCGACCACGCCGACGGCGAATGCGGCGGCGACAGCGGCATCGACCGCGTGCCCGCCGGCTTCCAGCACGCGTGCGCCGACCTCAGATGCGGCCCGGTTCTGCGTAACGACGATGCCCAGGCGCGATTGCACCACGGGCTTGCGCACGGTGCGCAGCAGCGACAGATTTGGAGAGAGAGCAGAAGCCGTACCTTGCATTCCCTGACTCGCCGGCCGATGTATTGCCCCGCAAGCTAGATCAGATCGAGCGCCGACGCGACTCTGCCCGGAGGCGGGCTCGCCTGGCGGCGCAAGGAGGGGAACATGAGCCAACAACGTGTTGCTCTCGTGACTGGGGCATCATCGGGAATTGGCTTTGCCACCGCCTTGCTGCTGGCGGCCAGTGGCTATCGGACCTTCGGCACCAGTCGCCATCCGCACCAGCGCCCGGGTCCGAAAGGGGTGGAGATGCTCGAACTCGATGTCAGCATCGATGCCAGCGTGCGTTGCGTGGTCGCCGACGTGAGCGGCCGAGCCGGGCCGATCGACGTCCTCGTCAACAATGCCGGCTTCGGCCTGTTCGGCGCCGTCGAGGAAACGTCGCTCGATGAAGCGCGCAATCAGTTCGAGACGACCTTCTGGGGCGCAGCGCGCCTGATCGAGCAGGTGCTGCCCAGCATGCGCGCGCGCCGCTCGGGCCGCATCATCAACGTCAGCTCGGTGCTTGGCTTCATGCCCGTGCCGTTCCAGGCATTCTATGTGGCCTCCAAGCATGCGCTGGAAGGGTACTCGGAGGTGCTCAATCTCGAGGTGCGCCCGTTCGGCATCTTCGTCAGCCTGATCGAGCCGAGCTTCATCCGAACGGGGTTCTTCGAGCATCGCCAGGAAGCCAGGGCGCCGCTCGATGTATACAAGGCCCAGCGCACCCGGGTCTCGCCCATGATGCGCCAGCGCACCGACGCCGGCAGCGATCCCGATGTGGTGGCAGGTGTTATCCTGAAAGCGATCGGCGCTGCCGACCCCGCCGTTCGCTATCCGGTGGGTCTGAATGGCGCCATGCTGCAGGCGACGCGCAGCTTCCTGCCGGCCTTCGTGTTCGACCGCGTCCTGCGCAAATCGTTCGCCTTGGATGAGAGTTAGGTCGGCGTCAGCCGGACGCGGATTTCAAAGTGAGCTGCAGTTTCAGGATCACGAATCCGGTCGGCGTGGGCTTTTCCGGCCCGCTGGCGCTGCCCTCGGTCTCGTCCAGCATGGAATGCAGCACCACGTCCGAATTGCGCTCGCCGATCAGCGGCGATTTCTGATCGGCCGGCTTCTTGGTGTCGGTCGCGAACACCTGCTGCAAGGAGCCCGGCTCGGCAACGCCGGACGCGGCCTTGACCACCCATATCAGCGTGCCGCGATGATCGGTCGAGATGCTGATGCCTTGTGCGCTGCCGGCATAGGTCTGCTCCTCGCCATTCCTCGCCCTGAAGGTGCAAAGCGCCTCCCGGGTGCGCTCGGCCGTCGGCGTCTCGGTGGCCGCCGCCTGGCCCGGTTCGCCCAACGCGCACGTCAGCACGCCGATGTCGGTGTAGCCGTAGTCGGCCACCGCCGAGCCGGCCCAACAGTTGATTGCCGCCAGCGCGGCCAGAGCTCTGCGCCACATGCGAGCCTCCTTGTCCCAGCCTCAGGACAACGCCCCAAGCCCTAAGAAAGTTACAAGCCGCGGGCGAGATGGCCCGGCAACGGAAAAGCCCCGCCGTGCGTGCACGAAGCGGGGCTCGTCATCACTTCCGATTGTGCCCAGCAACGCCGGGCTGGTTTACGAGGCTAAAACCTCGTTCGATACTGTCAGATTTTGGGTGCGTCCGGTTTGGCCTGATCAGTTTGCGCTACCAAACCGTGCCTTCGCCCTTCGGCTCCGGCTCGAGTGACTCTGAGGTGGTACCATGCGTCCTCCACTCGTTGTTGGTCCGCGCGACGCGCCGTCGCAGCACAGGCAGGAGCGGTGCACGGTCGAGCTCTCAACCAGAGCCTGCTCAACTGACCAAGACGACGAGCGTCACTAACAAGTGTTGGTATTCTCCACAGCATTGTCAAGGCAGCAAGGGAAATTCAAGGCGCTATCGGCTCAACGTCAGCGACGCCCAGCCTGATTCGCTGGTCAGCCTGACGCTTTGCGTGTTGCCGCGCACAACCACGTAGATCGTGCCCGAGATGCCGTACTCGCGATTGTAGAAGGTGCCGCGGAACTTGTTTTCGCCGATCTTGTGCAGGGACGCCGTCTGCACTGCCCGCACGGAGGGCGTGGCACATACCGCGTTCACGATATAGCCCTCGTTTGACCTGCGGCTGTAGCGGGCACGGCAACGGGCGTGCTCGCGGGCGCCGGTGGCCATGGCCACGGCACCGCCGCCGCTCCAGGAACCTTCGAGGTTCTGCGCATGGCTGCGTCCAGAGTCGAGCGTCAGCGCGCCGAAGGCGATCAGGCAGGCAAGCGCAAATCTGTGCATTTGTTGTGCTCCCAGACGGCAAGCGTGTGAATCTTCGGACTATAGGATCCATCACAGATGCCGTCCGCGTGGTCAACATTCGCGAGCGGAAGAAAAGGCGCAGTAAACAACAGTTGCGATATTTTACCTGTCCAGAGCGCCAACGCGTGCTGGTGCTGGCCCCCGCGCAGGCGCGCCGATCAACGCCTAAGGCTGAGTTCGAGATGTCGCCACAAAGCGGCTTTAGCGGCCTTGCTTCGCACATGCACAAGGGGCCGCGATGAAAGTGCCAACCAACGTGTGGATGGTGGTCGATGTTGCCAACAACGCTTGGAACATCGTGTCGATCCATGCTTCACAGCGCGACGCGGAAACGGAGCGCGACCGGCGCAACCAGGGCCTGGCGCGCCGACGCTACAGTGCCTGCCTGGCGCCCAAGCCGACCGCCGAGACGGTTCGAGCCGGCTGCGATTGAAGGCGCCGTCGGGCGTTGGCAGCCTGCTCCATCCTCGCTTCGCGTTGTCGCTTCTGTGCCGGCCCGAGTTGGCGTAAGCCTTGCTGGTCGGGGACATAGAAAGTCGGCCAGCAGCCATGGGCACGGTGGGCGCAGACGCGGCAGAGCAGGGCAGGCGCAGCATGCATGCGTTCCTGCGTCAGCGGCGCGCGGAGCAGACGCAATTCCTGGCCGCACTGGTCGGCGTGCCGTCCGACAATCCGCCAGGTGACTGCCAGCCGATCGCCGATGCCGCGGCGCGGCTCCTGGAGGGTCTGGGCCTGGCGGTCGAGCGCCATCCCATTGCGCCGGACCGCGTCGCGGCCAACGGCATGATCAGCGCCACCAACCTGGTCGTGCGTCACCGCTTCGGGCCGGGGCCGACGGTGGCTCTGAACGCCCACGGCGATGTGGTGGCCCCGGGCGAGGGCTGGACGCATCCTCCGTACGCCGCCCAGATCGTGGACGGCGTCATGTACGGGCGCGGCGTAGCCGTCTCCAAATCCGACTTCGCTACCTACACCTACGCGCTGTTGGCCCTGCAGCACAGCGGGCTGCCCCTGACCGGTACGGTCGAACTTCACTTCACGTTCGACGAGGAGGCGGGCGGCCTGATCGGTCCCGGCTATCTCATCGAGCAGGCCATCACGAGGCCCGATTTCGTGATCTCGGCGGGCTTCGCCTACGGCATCGTCACCGCCCATAACGGCTGTCTGCATCTGGAAGTCGAAATCGCAGGACGGTCCGCGCATGCAGCGATTCCGAGTTCGGGTGCCGACGCGCTGGAAGCTGCGACCACCGTCCTGGCTGAGCTCTACAGCCTGCGCCGCGAGCTGGCGCAGACGTCGTCCAAGATCGCGGGCATCGGCTCGCCGCAGCTGACCGTCGGCCTGATCTCGGGTGGCATCAACACCAATGTGGTGCCCGACCGCGTGCTGTTCCGGCTCGATCGCCGCGTCATCCCCGAGGAAGACCCAGTGGCGGTGGAGCGTGAGCTGCGGGCCCGCATCGAGACGGCGGCGGCGGCGCAGCAGGGCATCCGCTGCAGCGTGCGGCGCATCCTGCTTGCGCAGCCGTTCACGCCGGTGGCTGGCCAGGATCGCCTGGTGGCTGCGATCCAGGCGCATGCAAGCAAGATCATGGGAAGGAGCGTCGAGCCGCACGGCGTGCCCATCTATACCGACGCGCGCCTCTACTCGTGCGCTGGCATCCCGACCGTTCTTTACGGGGCCGGCCCACGCACGCTGCTGGAAGCCAACGGCCATCGCGCCGACGAGCGCCTGGTGCTGGAGGACCTGTATCGCGCGACCGAGGTGGTGGCCCTGGCCCTTGCCGATCTGCTTGGTCCCGAGGCGCGGTAGGCAGCAACCATGGCGGCCAAGCTCGGCGACCTGATCTACAGCCGCATCGGTGAGCTTGCCCGCATCTCCGATGACCCCGATCGGCTTACCCGCGTCTACCTGAGCCCCGCCCATAAGCAAGCGACCGGCTTGGTGGCGCGCTGGATGCGCGAAGCCGGCATGAGCGTTCGCATCGACGCCACGGGCAACGTCGTCGGGCGCAGGGAGGGATCGGCAGCGAACGCGCCCGCGTTGCTGGTCGGCTCGCATATCGACACGGTGCGGGATGCTGGACGCTTCGACGGCAACCTCGGTGTGCTGACGGGCATTGCCGTGGTTGGCGAGCTCGCGGCACGGCAGGTGCTGCATCCATTTGCCATCGAGGTGGTCGCATTCGGCGATGAGGAAGGGGTACGCTTTGCATCGACCCTTGGCGGCTCGCGGGCGCTGGCGGGGACGTTCGACCCGGCGATCCTCGGGGAATGCGATGAACATGGCGTATCGCGCCGGCAGGCGCTCGCCGACTTCGGCTGCGATCCCGCCGCCATCGCCAGCGAGGCGCGCAGCGCCGCAACGGCGCTCGCCTACATCGAGGTGCACATTGAGCAGGGGCCGGTGCTCGAAGCGGAGGACCTGCCCGTCGGCGTGGTGACCGCGATCAGCGGGGCGACGCGCGCAAGCGTTGCGGTTGCCGGCGAGCCCGGCCACGCGGGCACCGTGCCCATGCATGGGCGACGCGATGCCTTGGCGGCGGCAGCGGAGATGGTGCTCGCGGTGGAGGCGCGGGCCAAGGCCGAGCCAGACCTGGTCGCAACGGTGGGACGATTGAGCCTGGCCAACCCTGCGGGCAACACCATTGCCGGCAAAGTGCAGTTCTCCCTCGACGTGCGCTCGCCGCTTGATGCCGCGCGCGCTTCGGCCGTCGCCGATATCAAGACCGCGTTCGCGCGCATCGCCGCGCAAAGAAACGTCGGCGTTGCGGTGGCGCTCACCTACGATGCGCCCGCCACGCCATGCGACGCACATCTCATGCAGCTGCTCGCCAGTGGCATCGAAGGCAGCGGCCTGCGGGTGCGCCAGCTGCCGAGCGGCGCGGGTCACGATGCCATGGCCTTTCGCGACCGCTTGCCCGTGGCCATGCTGTTCGTGCGATGCAGGGGTGGCATCAGTCATAACCCGGCGGAGCACGCCACGGCGGCAGATATAGAAGTCGCCGCTCGCGTCCTGCTGGCGTTCGTCGACTCCTACGCGCGCGAGCGTCACGGTCGCTGATCCGCAGATGCCACCGATCAATCTGCCCACGAATTGACCGGGTTGCCCGTTCCGGCATCAGAAGCTGCCCGATTGCACAGCCAGCCCGATCCAATCCGGTCTGTTTCGCAACCGCTTTCGCCGTCCGCGGAATGGCACGCGGATTGCTCTCCATTTTGCTGCATCGACCGTCGATTTGCCGGAGCGTCCGTTCCGGCGATCGACCATGTTCGCGAGGAGGGTGCGCCCATGAGCTTTGACAACCCGCTCGACGCCGAGCGTCCCCTGCACGCGAACGGCTGCAACTGCGGCCAGCACCTGACGCAGGCCGATCACGACCTCGCGACCACCGGATCGTCGGATGCACGCCTGTCGCGTGTCGTCGAATCCGCGGTGGTACGTGCCGTGTTCCCCGACGACACTACGAGGCGAACCTTCCTGCGCGCTGTCGGGGCAGCGACGGCGCTGGCGGCGATCTCGCAGTTCTTCCCGCTCGGCAGGGCGATGGAGGCCTTCGCCCAGACCGGTGCGCCTGAGAAGAAGGACATCAAGGTCGGCTTCATCCCCATCACCTGTGCTACGCCGATCATCATGGCGCATCCGATGGGCTACTACCGCAAGCACGGACTGAATGTCGAAGTCGTTAAGACCGCCGGCTGGGCGGTGATCCGCGACAAGACGCTCAACAAGGAATACGACGCGGCGCATATGCTCTCGCCCATGCCTCTCGCCATCACGCTGGGCGTCGGCTCCAGCTCCGTGCCTTTCACCATGCCGGCCGTGGAGAACATCAACGGCCAGGCCATCACGCTCGCCATCAAGCACAAGGACAGGCGCGATGCGAAGGACTGGAAGGGCTTCAAGTTCGCCGTGCCGTTCGACTACTCGATGCACAACTACCTGCTGCGCTACTACCTGGCAGAGCACGGCCTCGATCCCGACACCGACATCCAGATCCGCGCCATCCCGCCGCCCGAGATGGTGGCCAACCTGCGCGCCGACAACATCGACGGCTTCCTGGCGCCCGATCCCGTCAACCAGCGTGCCGTCTACGACGGCGTCGGCTTCATTCACGTGTTGTCAAAGGAGATCTGGGACCGGCACCCGTGCTGCGCGTTCGCGGCGTCCAGGGAGTTCGTGACGCAGACGCCCAACACCTACGCAGCCCTGCTGAAGGCCATCATCGACGCCACTGCGTTCGCGACCAAGCCCGAGAACCGCAAGCAGATCGCCGAGGCGATTGCGCCGGCCAACTACCTCAATCAGCCGACCACGGTCGTGGAGCAGGTGTTGACCGGCACCTTCGCCGATGGCCTCGGCAACGTGCGCAACGTGCCCGACCGCATCGATTTCGATCCCTTCCCCTGGCAGTCGTTCGCCATTTGGATCATGACGCAGATGAAGCGCTGGGGTCAGATCAAGGGCGAGGTCGACTATGCGAGCGTCGCTCAGCAGGTGTTCTTGGCGACTGATACGGCCAAGCTGATGAAGGAGGTCGGGTTGGCGCCGCCCGACACCACTTCCAAGACATTCGTGGTGATGGGCAAGACCTTCGATCCCGCCAAACCCGAGGACTACATCAAGAGCTTCGCCATCAAGCGCGCGGCCTAAGTGGCCCAATGGAGAGTCATGCAGATCGGGCTAACTTTGCGCGCGGGTCTGGTGTCGCTGCTGCTGTTCGGCGCGTTGCTGGCCGTCTGGCACATCGCCATCGGAGGCTCCGAACCCGCAGTCAAGATGGACCCGGAGTACGCCAAGCTGATGGGCGCGACCGCCACGCAAGGCAAGTCGGCCATGCCCGGTCCTGCCGATGTCGCCGCCAAGATCTGGCAGCACCTGCGCGACCCCTTCTACGACCGCGGCACCAACGACAAGGGCATCGGCATCCAGTTGGCCTTCTCAATCGCCCGCGTGCTGACCGGCTACCTGATCGCGGTCGCTGTCGCCATCCCGATCGGCTTCCTGATCGGCATGTCGCCGCTGATGAGCCGCGCGCTTGATCCCTTCATCCAGATCATGAAACCGATCTCGCCGCTCGCCTGGATGCCGCTTGCTCTCTACACCATCAAGGACTCTGGGATCTCCGCCATATTCGTGATCTTCATCTGCTCGGTTTGGCCGATGCTGATCAACACCGCATTCGGCGTGGCGACCGTGCGGCGCGAGTGGCTGAATGTCGCCAAGACGCTGGAGATGAGCCCGGCCCGCACGGCTTGGCGCGTCATCATGCCCGCTGCGGCGCCGACCATTCTGACCGGCATGCGCATCTCGATCGGCATCGCCTGGCTTGTCATCGTGGCGGCCGAGATGCTGGTCGGCGGCACCGGCATCGGCTACTTCGTGTGGAACGAGTGGAACAACCTTTCCATCACCAACGTCATCACCGCCATCCTGTTCATAGGCGTGGTGGGCATGCTGCTCGACCAGCTGATGGCGCGCCTGCAGCGCATGGTGGCCTATGCGGATTGAGGGCATCGATCGAACTACGGCGTTGCCTCCCCCCTTGTGGAAGAGGGACAGGGAGGAGGGGAGCCACGACGCTTGCGCAATCCCCCCACCCCTAACTGCTCCCCCCAAGGGGGGAGGCAAGCGCGGCGATCTGCCATGACCACCCCCTGCATCAGCGTCGAAGGCCTCACGCGGCGCTTCGCCGAGCCCTCGGGCAAGGGCGAGCTGACGGTGTTTGAGGACCTGTGGTTCGGCGTCAGCGAGGGCGAGTTCGCCTGCGTGATCGGCCACTCGGGCTGCGGCAAGTCGACCATCCTCAACATCCTGGCCGGCCTCGACGAGCCGACCGCAGGCCACATCATCGCCGCCGGCAAGCACGTACAGGGACCGAGCCTCGACCGTGCCGTGATCTTCCAGG
>Ga0075428_100009740_pt1 | contig 10674 bp, 10 predicted proteins | sample RhiMetdeltSRZDD2_FD_75291 | JGI IMG/M metagenome (GOLD analysis project Ga0075428, IMG submission 75291) | Populus rhizosphere microbial communities from Tennessee, USA - Rhizosphere MetaG P. deltoides SRZDD2 | ecosystem: Host-associated > Plants > Roots > Rhizosphere > Soil | place: USA... | reverse complement strand
AGCCTTCTCCGTGCGCCGTTTCTCCATCAGCTCCTTGACGACGCCGACGGGGAGGATCTTGTTCGCCTTCTTCTTCCAGATGACGAAGCCGCAGCCGGGATCGTCCTTCGACCAGCATGAGTAGCCCTTGCGGTTCTCGATCACGTCGCGGCCGCAGACCGGGCAGGGGCCGAGGTTGGCCCGCTCGATCTTCACGCCCTTGAGCTTGTCGAGCTCCTGGACGGTGTCGGTCGTGAACTTGACGATGTCCGACATGAAGGCAGGGCGCGTGTCCTCCCCCTGCTCGATCAACGAGAGCCTGTGCTCCCAGCTCCCGGTCAGCTCGGGGGACGTCAGGGGGTGCTCGCCGAGCAGCGAGACGACCTGGACGCCCTTCTCGGTCGCGATCAGGGCGCGCCCCTCGCGCTCGATGTAGCCGACCTGGATCAGCCGTTCGATGATGGACGCCCGCGTGGCCGGCGTGCCGATGCCGGAGTCCTTCATTGCCTCGCGGAGGTCGGCGTCCTCGATGTCCTTGCCGGCCGTCTCCATCGCTCCGAGGAGCGACGCCTCCGTGAAACGCCGCGGCGGCTGCGTCTCCTTGCGGAGGGAGTCGACCGAGCGCGTCTCGACGTCCTCGCCCTGCTCGAGCTTCGGGAGCAGCTGGTCGCCGCCGGAGTCGTCCTCCGCCTTGTCGGACTGCGACTCCTCGCCGTAGACGGACTTCCAGCCCGCCTCGATGAGGATCCGGCCCGAAGTGCGGAAGATGTGCTCGGCGACGGTTGTCTCGATGCGCGTGCGCTCGAAGACCGCGTCGGGATGGAAGATGGCCAGGAAGCGCTTGGCGACGAGGTCGTAGATGCGGCTCTCGTCCGGCCCCATCTTCGCGAGGTCGTGCTCGGACCGGGTCGGGATGATCGCGTGGTGGTCCTCGACGCGCTTGTCGTTGACGACGCGGCCGAGCGGAAGCTTGTCCATCCTCGTGACGAAGGCGGCACCCTTCGCGTAGCGCTCGTTGCGGCCCACGTGGGCGGCGGTCGGCTTGATCTCGCCGATCATGTCGCTCGTCAGGAAGCGCGAGTTCGTGCGGGGGTAGGTGATCGCCTTGTGCTCCTCGTAGAGCTTCTGCGCCGCGGCGAGCGTGCGCCGCGCGGAGAAGCCGAAGAGCGTGTTCGCGTGCCGCTGGAGCGAGGTGAGGTCGTAGAGGAGCTGCGGGGACTCCTTCTCCTCCTTCTTCTCCAGCTTCGTGATCGTCCCGGGCTGGCCCGTGACGTCCTTGACGATGCCGGACGCCTCGTCCTCCTTGATCCGCTTGCCGCCGAGGTAGCGGCCCATGTAGACGCGCTCGCCGGTCGCCGCGAACTTCGCCTCGACGAGCCAGTAAGGCTCGGGGACGAAGGCCCGGATCTCGAGCTCGCGGCGGACGACGAGGGCGAGCGTCGGCGTCTGCACGCGGCCCAGGGAGACGGCGCCGTCGAAGGCGGCGCGCAGCCGGATGGACGCTGCGCGTGTCGCGTTCATGCCCACGAGCCAGTCGGCCTCGGAGCGCGAGCGAGCGGCCTCCTCCAGCAGGCGCATCTCCTCGCCTTCGCGCAGGTGGCTGAACGCTTCCTCGATCGCCTTCTTCGTCATCGAGCTCAGCCAGAGGCGCTTGACCGGCTTGCGCACGCCGGAGGTCTCGAGCAGGTACGCGAAGATCAGCTCGCCCTCGCGCCCGGCGTCGCACGCGTTGACGATCAGGTCGACGTCCTTGTCCTTCAGGAGCTTGTGGACCGCCTGGAGCTGCTTCTTCGCCCGATCGTCGTTGGGCAGGAGCTTGAACTTCTCCGGGACGATCGGGAGGTCGGCGAAGCGCCACTTCTTGAGCTTCTCGTCGTACTCCTCCGGAGCGGCGAGGCCGACCAGATGGCCGATCGCCCACGTGATCACGTAGCCGTCGCCCTCGAGGTGCGTCTTGTCCTTCGACTGCTTGAAGGTGCCCGGCAGCGCGCCGGCGAAATCACGGCCGACGGAGGGTTTTTCTGCGATTACGAGCGTCTTGGACACTGGAATCACGTTAGCAACGCGCTAAACGGCAAGAATGGACGTGGACTTGAGACCTCTCTTGGCCATCGACGGCGACAACCTCGCTCATCGAGCCTTCCACGCGTTGCCCTCCTCGATCAAGGACGGGGCGGGAAACCAGGCGAACATGCTGGTCGGCTTCGCCAACATGCTCCTGCGGGCGTGGGAGGACGAGAATCCGCGCACGGTCTTCGTGGGATTCGACTCCATAGGGGTTCCCACCTACCGGAGCGCGCTCCTTCCGGAATATCAGTCGGGGCGCGACTTCCCGCCCGTGCTCACCTCGCAGCTCGACAAGCTGCCCGAGCTCGTGGGCGCGCTCGGCTTCCAGTGGGCGAAGGCCGACGGCTACGAGGCGGACGACTTCCTCGGCGTCGCCGTGCGGGAGGAGGAGGCCCGCGGGGGCAAGACGCTCGTCTTCACGAACGACCGCGACCTCTACCAGCTGGCCAGCAAGCACACGACCATCCTGCGCCCCAAGCCCGGACAGCGGGAGCTCGTGCGCGTCGGGCCGAAGGAGGTGAAGGAGATCTACGGCGTCGCGCCGGAGCTCGTCCCGGACTTCGTCGCCCTGCGCGGCGATCCCTCCGACCGCATTCCAGGCGCGAAGGGCATCGGCCCCGGCCGCGCCGCGAGCCTCCTCGCCAAGTACGGGTCGCTGGAGGCCTGCCTCGAGGCCGGCGGCTTCCCGGACCAGGCCGACGCGCTGCGCGACTACCTGAAGATCACGACGCTCCAGGCCGACGCCGAGGTCCCGGACATGCCGGACACGGACCCTGACTGGGAGGCCGGAAGCACTCTCGCCGAGTCCTGGGGCCTCGCGAATCTCGCCAAGCGCATGCGGGAGAAGGCCGAGGCGTGAGCGAGGCGCGGCCGATCAACTGCTCCGACTACGAGCGGCTCGCCGAGGAGCGCGCGGAGCCCGGGTACTGGGGCTACGTCGTCGGGGGGGCCGGAGACGAGGTGACGCTGCAGGAGAACCGGGCGGCCTACGGCCGCGTGCTTCTGCGCCCCCGGATGCTGGTGGACGTCAGCGCCGTGAGCACCGCGACGACCGTGCTCGGGACCGAGATCGCGATGCCCCTCATGGTCGCGCCCACCTCGCTCCAGCGGGTCGCGCACCCCGAGGGCGAGCCGGCGCTGGCGCGCGCGGCCGCCTCCGTCGGCACGATCTACACGCTCTCGAGCCTCGGCAGCGTGCGCCCAGCCGAGCTCGCCGAGGGCGCGCCCGAGGCCCTCCGCTGGTTCCAGCTCTACTGGTCACGCGACCGCGACTTCACGCGCGACCTCGTCGCGGAAGCGGCGGCCAGCGGCTTCGGGGCGATCGTTCTCACGGTCGACCTCCCGACCGCCGGCCCGCGCGAGCGCGACCTCCGCAGCGGCTTCAGCCTCCCAGAGGGCCTCCCCATGCCGAACCTCCCGCGCACGCTCGTGGGCAGCGACTACTTCCACGACACGCTCGGGGAGGTCGTGGACACGAGCCTCACCTGGCGCGACCTCGAGTGGCTGCGCTCCGAGTGCGACCTGCCCCTCGTCGTGAAGGGCGTCCTCACCGCCGAGGACGCGTCGCTCGCATGCGAGCACGGCGCGTCCGGGCTCGTGGTCTCGAACCACGGCGGGCGGCAGCTCGACGGGGTGCCCGCGACGCTGGACGTCCTGCCCGAGGTCGCCGAGGCCGTCGCCGGGCGCGCGGAGGTCTACCTGGACGGCGGCATCCGGCGCGGCACGGACGTCGCCAAGGCGCTCGCGCTCGGCGCACGCGCCGTGTTCATCGGGCGCCCCGCGCTCTGGGGCCTCGCTGCCGCGGGGGAGGACGGCGCGCGCCACGTGCTCGAGATCCTGCGCGACGAGATCCGCCTCGCACAGATCCTGCTCGGCTGCCCGAGCCCGGGCGACATTGGGGCCACACACGTTCGCGCCCGAACGTGAGCGGGCAGGATCCCGGCGTGGAGCGCGTCGCCCTGGTCACGGGCGCTTCGACGGGCATTGGCCTGGCCGTGGCCCGGCGTCTGAGGGCGGACGGCTACGCGCTCGGCTTTCACACGAAGGACGAGGACGCCGAGTCGAGAGCCTGCTTCGAGGAGGCGGCCGGAGGCAGCGGGGTCTGGGTACCCGCAGACCTGACCGACGCGGCGGAGCCGGCACGCATCGTGGACGACGTCGTCGCGGGCCTCGGGCGCCTCGACGTCCTGGTCAACAACGCGGGCCTGAGCACCGCCAGGCCGGCCCTCGAGCTGACGGCCGAGGACTTCGACGCGATCTTCGCCGTCGACGTCAAGGCGGCGTTCCTGCTCTCGGTCGCTGCCTACGAGCCGATGCGCCGGGCTGGCGGCGGCTCCATCGTCAACGTGACGAGTGTCCACGAGCACGTCCCGAGGCCCGGGCTCGCGCTGTACTCGGCGGCCAAGGCGGCGCTGGGGATGCTCACGCGAGCGCTGGCGGTCGAATTCGCGCCCGCGATTCGCGTCAACGCCGTCGCACCCGGCGCGATCGCAACACCTCGCAACGTGGAGGCGGACGGCCTGGCCCCCGAGATTCCGCTCGGCCGCCCCGGCACGCCGGAGGAGGTCGCCGCGGTCGTGTCCTTCCTCGCCTCCGAGGAGGCGGCCTACGTGAGCGGGGCGAGCTACCTGGTGGACGGCGGGCTCGTCCAGCAGGTCGTCTCGCAGCCGGCCGGTTGAGACCGGTCGTCAGCCATCCGGCGTTCGCCGCCCTCCATCCGACGGGCGGACATCCCGAGCGCCAGGAGCGCATCAGCGTCCTCCTCGACGCGTTCCCCGCCTGGGTCGAGGCGCGGCCGGCGACGGTCGACGAGATCGCCGCGGTCCACGAGCGCGACTACATCGAGGCCGCGCGAGCGGTGTCCGAGAGCGGCCGTCCCACGATGCTCGACGCGGACACCGTCTGCACCGCGACCACCTACGAGGCAGCGCTCCTCGCCGCCGGCGCCGCGATCCAGGCGGTCGACCTCGGTGGCTTCTCGCTCGCCCGGCCGCCCGGCCACCATGCGCTCCCCGACCGCGCCATGGGCTTCTGCGTCTTCAACAACGTCGCGGTCGCCGCACGCCACGCGCAGCGGTCGCTCGGGCTCGAGCGCGTCGCGATCCTCGACTGGGACGTCCACCACGGGAACGGCACGCAGGACACGTTCTGGGACGATCCCACCGTCTTCTTCGCGTCCCTCCACCAGTGGCCGTTCTACCCCGGCTCGGGCGGGCCCGGCGAAGGGAACGAGACGACGCTGAACGTCCCGCTGCCGGAGGGCGCGGGTGACGACGAGCTCGTCGGAGCGGCCGAGCAGCTCGTCTTTCCTGCTCTCGAGGCGTTCGGCCCCGACCTTCTGCTCGTGTCGGCGGGCTTCGATGCGGCTGCCGGCGACCCGGTCGGAGGGCTCGAGGTCACCGAGGAGGGGTTCGCGGCCCTGACGGCGCTGACGTTGAACGTGTCCGAGCGGGTAGCGTTCGTGCTCGAAGGCGGGTACAACACCCAGACCCTGCCAGGGCTCGTGGGCTCAGTCCTCGCTGCCGCCTGAGATGGACGTCACCACCGACACCTTCGAAACGGACGTCATCGAGCAGTCCAAGCAGCTGCCGGTCGTCGTCGACTTCTGGGCCGACTGGTGCGGCCCGTGCAAGACGCTGACCCCCGTGCTCGAGAAGGCCATCGAGGAGCGGAGCGGCGACGTCGTCCTCGCCAAGGTCGACACCGACGCCAACCCCGACCTCGCGATGCGCTACGACGTCAGGGGCATCCCGAACGTGAAGGCTTTCCGCGGCGGCCAGGTCGTGGACGAGTTCGTGGGGGTGCTCTCGCCCTCGATGGTCGAGGCCTTCCTGGACAAGCTCACGGGCCCGAGGCCGTCCGAGCGCCTGCTCGAGGAGCTCACCGCCTCCGGCGAGTTCCCCGAGATCCACGGCCCGCTCGCCGAGGCGGACTACGAGCGCGTGCTCGAGACGCTCCTCGCCCGGCTGGATGGTGTCGAGAGCGACGAGCGGGACCGGATCCGGCAGATCATGGTCGCGCTCTTCGAGGAGCTCGGCCCGGAGCACCCGCTCACGACCAGCTACCGTCGGCGCCTCGCGACTGCCCTCTACTGATGGAGTCGACCTTGACCACACGTGCTCCTCGAGAAGACGAAGCCCGGGCGATCACCGGCCTTGTCATCGCCTGCGACATCGACGAGTTCGGCGCTCCCGACTTCGAGCTAGACGACCTGCTCACGGACTGGCACATGCCTGGCTTCGACCTCAAGAAGGACGCCGTCGTCGTCGAGGAGGACGGCGAGATCGTCGCCTATGCGGCCTTCATCCGGAACGACTACGTGGACGTCTACGTGCATCCCGGTCACCGCGACAAGGGCATGGGCGAGGCGCTCCTCGACTGGTCGGAGCGGCGCGCGCTGGAACGGGCAGCACCCGGCGCAGAGTTCAGGCTCGGGCAGGTGATCACGTCGATCGACGAGCGCGGCGCGTCCCTGCTGAGGACGCGCGGCTACCAGCCGGTGCGCACGTACTGGCGCATGTCGATGCCGATCGGCGACACGCCCTCGCCGCCGGCATGGCCGGAGGGCGTGAGGGTTCGCACCTTCGACCAGGAGCGAGACTCGCGCGCCGTCTACCGGCTCGTCCAGGACGCGTTCGCCGACAACGAGCGCCACACCGCCGAGTCCTTCGAGGAGTGGCAGGCGTTCATGATCGACCGCGAGGCCTTCGAGCCCGGGCTCTGGTTCATCGCGGAGTCCGGCGGCGAGATCGTGGGCTGCGTCCTCTGCCCGAACTACGAGGAGGAAGGCTGGATCCGGCAGCTCGCCGTCGCGCGCGACTGGCGCCGCCGCGGGCTCGGGACGGCGCTCTTCCGCCAGGCGATGGCCGAGTTCCGGCGGCGCGGCCGCCACGAGATCGGGCTCGTCGTCGACTCGTGGAACCGCACCGGCGCGAAGGAGCTCTACGAGCGCGCCGGCATGACGGTCGCCCGCGAGCACACGCGCTTCGAGAAGACGCTCCGGGCAACCGGCTAGCAGGCTCGAGGCCTTGAACGCACCACGGCGCGGTCCGCGTCGCGCTGGCGCGCGCCTGGACACATACTTGACAGACATTCTACATTCTTGATACAAACCCTCGACACAACCAAGGAGGGACCCTTGCACAAGCGCTCGACCACACGGATCCTCGGCCTCCTCGCGCTCCTCGCGCTCGCCGTGGCCGCCCTGGCCGGCAGCGCGACGGCGCAGACGCCGACGCTGACGCTCGTGGGCGACAAGACCAAGCTCGTGACTGACCCGGCGACGACGAAGGTCCTGCTCGCGAACGGCATCTCGCCCCAGCCGGTCGGGAAGACCGGGTTCGACGTCCCGCCGGGCAGCAAGAAGAGCGTTCGCTACTCGTTCCCGATCACGGGCGGGATGCTGGACGCAGCGACGCTCGCGGGGACGATTGACCATTCCGGAGGCATCAACTTCGTCAACACGAAGAACGGCCGGAACCTGCTCCTGACGAACTTCCGCATCGAGATCGGGGCGAGCCCCGGCCTCACCGCGGCGGTGGGCGGCACCAACCTGCGCGTGCGGATCCTCGACCTCGACCTCTCCCGAGCGAAGATCCTCTCCCAGGGCAGCGTCATTCGCGTCAAGAACGTCGACGCGAGGCTCACCGAGACGGCCGCCGGCGCGCTCAACGCCTCACTGGGCGTGAGCTTCTTCGCGGCCGGGATCGACCTCGGCACGGCGCAGGTGTTCGCGCGCGTGGCGAAGTAGCCGGCCCGGAAGGGCGGCAGGAGGCAGACCGTCGCGGGCGGCCCCGCGGCGGTCTGCCGTTTCAGCAGGCTCAGGCGTGCGCCGGGTACGAGCCGAAGACGCGCAGCTCGCGCGTGAGGCCCCTGACCTCGGCCAGCGTCTCGTTGGCGAGCGGATCGAGCGGGTGGCCGGCGAGGACGGCGTCGAAGCGGTAGCGCCAGGGCGTGCGCGGGATCGGGCGCGAGACGAGCTGGACGAGGTCGAGCTCGTGGCGACCGAAGGGCTCGATCGCCTTGTGCAGAGCGCCCGGCTCGTGGTCGGTGACGAACGAGAGCGCCGTCCGCCAGGCGTCGCCGCCGCGGTCGAGCCGCGTGTACGGGGCCACGGCCACGAAGCGGGTGTAGGCCTCCGGGTGGTCGCCCACATCCGAGGCGATCACGCTGAGCCCGTACATGGCCGCGGCCCGGTCGCTCGCAATCGCGGCCTCGGACGGGTCGCCCTTCTCTGAGACCTCGTGCGCGGCGTCGCCCGTCGTCGCAGCGGCGATCGCCGTCGCCCAGGGCATCTCCGCCAGCAAGTGCCGGCACTGGTCGAGCGCGACGGGGTGCGAGCGGACGACCCGGATCTCCTCGAGCGGGACGACGGCCGGGCCGACGAGCGCGTGGCGGATCGGGAGGATCGTCTCACCGGTGATCGAGAGCGAGGACTCGTAGAGCAAGTCGTGCGTCTCGTTCACCGGTCCGGACAACGAGCTCTCGATCGGCAGCACCCCGAACGAGACCTGGCCCTCGGCTGCGGCGTCCACGACCGCGATGAAGCTCGGGAGCGACACGAGCTCCGCCCGTTCGGGGAAGAGGCGGTCGCAGGCAGCCGCGCTGTGCGCGCCTTCGCGGCCCGGGTAGGCCACCGTCGTCTTCATCCCCGGACGTTAGCGGAGGCTTGCGGGCAGCCTGAAAAAGACGTCCTCGCGGGCGATCTCGACGTTCTCGCGCTCGTCGAAGCCGAGCTCTGCCAGGCGGTCGACGACGCGCTCGACGAGCACCTCGGGCGACGACGCGCCGGCGGTCAGGCCGACGGTCTCGTGGCCCGCGAGCCAGGCGGCGTCCAGATCGCCCTCGTCGTCGATCAAGTAGGCGTCGGCACCCTTGGCGTGCGCGACCTCGACGAGGCGGTTCGCATTCGAGCTCGTCTTGGAGCCGACCACGAGCACGAGGCTGGCCTCCTCGCAGATGCGCTTGACCGCGTCCTGCCGGTTCTGGGTCGCGTAGCAGATGTCCGCCGACGGCGGCCCGACCAGGTCGGGAGCTCGCTCGCGGAGCGCATCGACCACGTCGGCCGTGTCGTCGAGCGAGAGCGTGGTCTGTGTCAGGTAGGCCAGCCGCTGGCCCTCGTCGAGCTCGATCTCCTGGGCCTCTTCCGGGGTCTCGATGAGGAAGATCGAGTCCGGGGCCTCCCCCATCGTGCCCTCGACCTCGACGTGGCCCGCGTGCCCGACGAGCGCGATCTTGTGTCCCTGCGCCGCGTAGCGCCGGGCCTCCGCGTGGACCTTGGAGACGAGCGGGCACACCGCGTCGACGACCTGGAGCCCGCGCTTCGCGCACTTCTCGTAGACCTTCGGCGCGACCCCGTGGGCCGAGAGAACGATGAGCGCCCCCTCGGGGACGTCGTCCTCGGACTTGACGAAGACGGCGCCTCGCTCCTCCAGGTCACGCACGACGTGGATGTTGTGGACGATCTCGTGCCGGACGTACACCGGCGGACCGTGGCGCCTGAGCAGCTCCTCGACGATGTCGATCGCGCGCACGACGCCTGCGCAGAAGCTGCGCGGGCTGGCGACGAGGACGCGCTTGCTCACGGCGGTCCCTCCGCGGCGATGGCCGTGGCCGCGCTGCGCAGGCTGGCGAGCGCGCGGCGCGTGGCGAGCGCCGTCCGCAGGGTTGCCCGCGGCTCCGAGGCCAAGGCCTGTGCCACCACCCGCCAGTCGGTGCCTCCGTCCGGCGTCGCCGCGCGCGCGAGCCTCCCGACCGGCTGCTCGGGCGTGTCGGAGATCGCGCGAACCACACCGGCGAGGCGGCCCGTGGCCGCGAGCGTCGCGCTCTCGGTGTCGATCGCGGCCGCGCCGGTGGTCCGCGCCAGCTCGCGCCGCTCGACCGGGTCGTCCACGACGCGCCCCGCGTCGCACACGACCGCCGTGAGGGCGCCCGAAACGCGCAGCGGCTCCTCCTCCCAGAGCACGGTGCCCTCGGCGTCGACGACGCGCCGGGCGGTCAGGAGCGTGCCCGGCTCGAGGCCCGAGACGAGCGCGCCGGCGAGGCCGAAGGAGACGAGCGGGCCAGGGGGCAAGGTCCTGCGAGCTCCGAGTCCGACGAGTCGCGTTCGGGCGCCGGCCTTGGCGGCTGCCCGCTCCTCGACTGCCAGCGCGCACACGAGCGTCAGAGGCGGCCCCTCGACACCTACCGCAGTGTCCACGCGAGGCTCCTGACGGTCTCCTTGACACTCGAGGTCGTCGCGATGGTGGCGGCGGGCTCGAAGCCGGAGTGAATCCCGCAGTGCTCGCAGCGGTGGTCGTTGCCGGGCCCGTAGCGCTCCCACTCGATGCCGTTCACGAGCGCCTCGTAGGTCGGGAAGATCCCGTCCGTGAGGAGGTAGCACGGGCCCTTCCAGCCGTACGGGTTGCGCGTGACGGAGCCCCACGGCGCGCACGGGAGCTTGCGCTCGCCCGTGAGGAAGTCCTGGTAGACGGGGCTGGCGAGCCAGCGGTAGCCGTGGCGCTTGACGGCGTCGCGGATGAGCCGGAACTTCACCTCGTGCTCGTCCCGCGTCATGGTCAGGTTCGGGTCGATCTGCGAGTACTGGTAGCCGGGCGCGACGAGCATCCCGTCGATGCCCACCTCGTTCGT
>Ga0075428_100009736_pt1 | contig 10676 bp, 11 predicted proteins | sample RhiMetdeltSRZDD2_FD_75291 | JGI IMG/M metagenome (GOLD analysis project Ga0075428, IMG submission 75291) | Populus rhizosphere microbial communities from Tennessee, USA - Rhizosphere MetaG P. deltoides SRZDD2 | ecosystem: Host-associated > Plants > Roots > Rhizosphere > Soil | place: USA... | reverse complement strand
TTTGACACCATCAGCCACAACTGGCTGTTAACCCACATTCCAATGGAGGAATCCATCCTGGAAAAGTGGCTCAAAGCAGGCTACATGGAGAAATCCGTCTGGCACGCTTCAGAAGATGGCACGCCACAAGGCGGGATCAGCTCCCCAGTCCTGGCCAATATGACGCTCGACGGGTTGGAAAAACTCCTTCGGGAGAAGTACCCAACTAAAGGGCCTGGCGGGAATAAGGGCAGAAGAAGCAAAGTGCACATGGTGCGATATGCAGACGACTTTATCATCACCGGCAGCTCACAAAAGTTGCTCGAAAAAGAAGTCAAACCCCTCGTGATTGGATTCCTCCAAGAGCGAGGATTGGAACTCTCGCAAGAGAAAACCAAGATCACGCACATCGCGGACGGTTTCGACTTTCTGGGACACAATATCCGGAAGTATAACGGGCTCCTGCTGACTCGCCCGTCGAAAAAGAACGTGAAAGCGTTCCTGAAGGATATCCGAGAAACGATCAAAGGACATAAGCAGGCAACGGCCTACGGATTGATAGCCCTACTCAATCCCAAAATACAGGGATGGGCAAACTATTACCGGCACGGCGCGTCCAGCAAAACCTTTGTCCACGTAGATTGGGCCATCAACAAAGCACTATGGCAATGGGCAAGGCGGCGGCACCCCAAGAAAGGCACCCACTGGATCCAGAAGCGGTACTACTGCCAAATCGGGGACCAAAACTGGTGCTTCTTCGGTACAGCAAAAGCAAAAGATGGTCAAGCCATCCAAAAAGTGCTGTGCGCAGCAGCCAAAACACCAATAGTCAGGTACACAAAGATCAAAGGGGAATGTAACCCCTACGATCCCGCATGGAAACCATACCTATCGGAGCGACGAGAAAGAAAGATAGGAGCGACCCTGCGGAGCAGACACCAACTATTGAAGCTCTGGAAGGAACAGGAAGGCATCGGCCCGAACTGCAACCAGCCAATCACGGAAAGTACCGGCTGGCACAACCACCACATCGTCCACAAAGCGAAGGGTGGAAGCAACGGGACAGAGAACCGCGTTCTTGTACATCCAAACTGCCATAGACAAGTTCATGCCACAAAGGGAACCGTATCGAAACCGTGTCCCACATAGAGGTACGAACAGGGTACCTTGGGGCATTACTCCATGCTTGAGCTGTATGAGGGGAAACTCTCACGTACAGTTCTGAGGCGAGGGAACGGGGGTAACTCCGTCCCCTTAGCCGGCGCTTGCTCGGGGGCGGCGTGACGCTCATGGGGCTGCTCGGGCTGGTCGGAGGCGCCACCCTATGATCACACGGCAGGACCGTACGGAGCGCATTCCCGGCTATGAGGCGCCCATTTTGCGCGGCGTGTGGGAACGCCCGACGCGCATGGGCGCCCCACGCCTGTGGGCGGCGCTGTGGCTGGTGGGGTGTCTGTGGGTCACGCTGCTGCTGCTCACGGTCACCGGGTTGACGCTGGCGCTCGTCCCGCTCGTCGTCTGGGCGCTCGGGCAGGGCACGCTGGTGCTACTCACGATCTGGGATCCCTTTTTCGATGATCTGGGGATTGCCCATGTCATCCGGCGCTACCAACCCTTCTACGAGGCAGGATAGCCGATGGCCGTGTATGAAGAATATCAACCCCATCCCCGCTGGCGCGCGCAGCATCTGTCGGATGTGGTGCCCTGGCGGGCCGTCATGGCGCCCGGCGTGGTGCTCCAGAAGCAGCGCTATGGGTTGCAGCGCACGTATGCCATGCGCGGGCCGGATGTGATGGGGGAAACGCCTGAAGTGCAGGGCGCCCTCATGCTCCAGGCCAATGACGTGCTGAAGCGCCTGGGAGGCCGGTGGATGCTCCAGGCGGAAGCGCAGCGGCGGCGGGTGACGACGCTCCCTGCAGTGGCCTGGCGCCATCCCGTGGCCGCCCTGATCGACCAGGAACAGCGGCGGCGCCTGCTGGAGGCCCCCGGCAGTCGAGAAACGACGTATTACGCCACCTTCACGTGGTATCCCCCGGCCCCCTCGATGCGCCGGGGGCTGCGCTGGCTGATGCAGGGACCGGGGCGGGCACAGGGCCACACCGATCACGAGGTCTCCATCCGGGAGTTCGTGGACCAGGCGGATTACCTGATGGACTTGCTGCGGGGCGTGCTGGCGGTGTGTCGCTCCTTAACCACCGCCGAAACGTTGACGTATCTGCATAGCTGCGTCTCGGAGCGCTGGCACCCGGTCGGGCGGCTGGCCTTCCTGCACGATATTGACCACCAACTCTGCGACACGCCCTGGCTCGGTGGCTGGTACCCCCAGCTTGGGGACTGGCATGTGCGTACCTGCTCGGTTATGGGCTACCCGGCGCAGTCCATCGTGGGCGTGGTGCGGGAGTTGGATGCCGCAGATGTGGACTATCGCTGGTGCACGCGGTGGGTGGGGCTGGAAAAGCATGTACAGGCGGGGATCTTGCGCAAGACGCAGGGGACGTGGGTGGGGGAGGAACGGTCCTTCTGGGATCGCCTGACCGAAAACGTGACCCATCAGCCCACGCGGATCCTCAACACCGATGCGACCAACAAGGCCGAGGACGTCGATGCGGCGCGGCAGGAAGTCGGGGCCGATATCGTGGCCTACGGCCAGTTTACCAGCACGGTGACCGTGTGGGACCCCGACCCGGAGCGCGCCGAAGACAAGCTCCAACTGGTGATGCATGCCCTGGAAACACGGGGCTTTGTGGCAACGGTCGAGCGCCTGCATGCGACGCCGGCGTGGCTCTCCAGCCACCCGGGGAACCAGGTGGATAATGTGCGCCGCAGTACGCACCACAGTCTGACGCTGGCGCATCTGTGTCCGGGACTCACCGCCGCCTGGCCGGGCCCTACGGGCGATGCCTACTTCCAGGGTGGGCCCTGGTTCTATACCCACATCGAGCAGAACACGTTGTTTCGGGTGGTAAACCATACCCGCGATCTGGGGCATTTCCTGGTGCTGGGCGCCACCCGCAGCGGGAAAAGCACGTTCGGCAATTTTCTGCGGGCGATGTGGCTGCAATACGCCCACACGCAGGCCAAGCTGTTTGACCTCGATGGGCATGGACGGCTGCTGACCTATTTGCTGGGCGGGAGTTGGTATGACCTGGGGAGTCCAGACCTGCGGTTTCAGCCGCTACGGCATGTCGATGACCCGCTGCGGCTCGGCATCGCCATGCAGTGGCTGCTCGACCTCATGGAGGAATACGGGGTGCGCATCACCGCACCCGTCCAGGCGTATCTCGGCAGCAACCTGACGAAACTGGCCAAACTGCCTCCCCCGCAGCGCACGATCAGTCGGCTCATTACGCTCATGGCGGAAGGGTCGCGAGACACGGAATTGAAAGCGAATGCTGGACGCATCGACGCACAGGGCATGTCCCATCCGGATGTGGACCTGCGGGCGCTCGTGGTGCTCCAGACGGAGATCCGGAGTGTCTTGCAGCGCTTCACCGCCAAGGGCGAATATGGCGGGCTCTTTGATGGCACCGAGGATGCCTTTGACGCCAATCCCATTCAGACCTTTGAGTTACGCACAATCCTCCAGCGGCCCCGGCTGCTCGGGCCGGTGCTGCGGTATGTGCTCACGCAGGTCGAGCTGCAGATGACCACGGACGCGCCGATGCTGCTCCTCTTTGATGACGCAGCGATTCCGTGGGAGGTCCAGCGCATCCGGGACAAGAGCCGCGAATGGATGATGACCACCGCCAAGAAGGGGGTGAGTCTCGGGTTCATGACGCACAGCCTGAGCCAGGTGTTTGACAGCCCGCTGGGGCCGCTCCTGGAGGAGAGCTGTCCGCTACGCTTCTTTGTGCCCAATAAGGCGGCGGAGGAGCCCAATATTGCGGCGATTTACACGCGCATGGGGCTGACACCCACGGCGATCCGCACCATTGCGACGGCGCGGCCCCAGCGGGACATCTACTATTACTGCAAGGAAACGGGGCAGCAGTTATTTCATCTGCCCTTCGGGCCGCTGACGTTGGCCTGTATCGCCCGGAACCGGGCGGAGGATCACGCGCTGATGGACGAGCTGTTGGCACGGGAAGGGCGTGCGGGGTTTGCGGCGGCATGGTTGCGGGCACAAGGCTATGAGCAGGAGGCGAGGTATGTGGAGGAAACACGATCCGTACGAGGCGAGGACGGAGGAGGAACGGCAGCGGAATCTGGCGCGGCTGGGGACCCGCTGGCAGGGGAAGCCACGGCGGCCGCTGACTGAGCGGGAGCAGCCATGGCAGGAGAAGATGGATATCTGGCGGGCGCGGGATGCCTACCACGCGCAGACCCTGCTCTGGGTGCTCGGGGGCATCGGACTCGTCGTACTGATCCTGGTGCTCGGGGCGCTGCTCGAAGGGTGTGCCCTCTGGTTTGAGCATACCCATGCGCAGGTCAGTCGGACCCTGGACGTGCCAGAGCCCCCTGATGCCGCGTTTGCGCAGGCCGTCCGGGTGACGATGCAGATGGGCGGCACGCTGTGGCAGCAGGATGCCAAGAGTCGCACGCTCCAGGCCTTCATGCAGGCCAAGACGCGCCTCGATGTCAGCGTCGAGCCCCACGGCCAGGGCAGTCGGCTCCACGTGGCGCATCAGAACTTACCCACGTATGTCGCGGCTGGGGAGGATGGCACCCTCAGCGAGGAGTTCCTCACCCGCTATGCCCAACAAGCGGCCCGGAGGTGAGGCATGCGCCGTTGGGGTCTGCTACTCATCCTGTTCGTCGCGCTGTCCTGGCCGCGCATGGCCCAGGCGCAGGGCCTGCCGGTGTATGACAACGCCAACTTTATCCAGAATGTGATTCAGGCCGTGCAACTGGTGCTCTCGGTGGCGAATCAAGTGCTGGAACTGACACGGCTGGGGTCGATTGCGCTGGATGCCACCTATACCCAGGATCTCAACGACCTGACGCTGATTATTCAGCAAGCGCAAGGGCTGTCCTTTGACCTGAACAGCCTGAACAGCCAGATTACCACGCTGTTTGGCTTGAGCACCGCCCCGACCAGTACGCGCCAGCTGGCGACGCGCATGACGCAGATCCGGCAGCTGATCTTTGATGCGCATGTCTATGCCATGCGCACGCAAACGCTGATCCAAACCACGATCCGCACCCTGCGCCGCCTTGCTGCCATTACGGGGGCGATCAGTCGGCTCGTCGGCAACATGCAGGGCAATCAAACCGCCACGCAGTTAGAGGGTACCCTGGCCGAAACACTCACCCGCTTGCAGGTGCAGACGGCGGCCTATGAGCGGGCCAACAGTGTCGAGAAGCTGAGCGAACCATTGGTCCACAAGAGCATGGAAAATATCACCCAGGAGGTCATGGCCGATTGGCCACGGAGGCGCCCGTGAACGCTGGCTTTCTCGATACCATTACCAACACCTTTGTGGCTGCCCTGCAAGCCGGGCAGCAGACGCTGGCGACATTTTCGCTGCCGCTGCTGGGCATCCTGGCCATCATCAGTTTCTATGCCCAGATGGGACCGCTGGTGGCCGGTGGCGGGGCCGGGGCTGGGGAAGCGATAGCGGGCATGCTGTTCACGGCGGTGCGTTTTGGGGTGTTCTATTTCCTCATGCTCCATTTGACGACCCTGGCGACGGCCGCCTATCAAACGTTTCTCCAATGGGGGGCGGGTGGCGCTGGGGGAGGGTTTAGCACCGCGACCTTCCTCACCCCGAGTGCCATGATCGATTTGGGCTTTGCCAACGCGGCGGGCTTCACGGATATGAGCAACCGGCTCTCGCTCTGGGGCCGCATGACGCACCCGCTCTTGCCGTGGGTCTATGCCTTCGCGGGCGGACTCGTGGCGCTCGCCTTTGCCTTCGTCGCCCTGCATCTGATGATGACCATCATTGAGTATCACCTGGCGGTCCTGGTGGGCACGGTGCTCATTCCCTGGGGCGTGCTGCAGCCGACTGCCTTCTTCTCGGAGTTTAGTATTGGCTGGCTCACGGGCGGGTTGGTGCGGGTGCTCGTGACCGGGGCCATGGTGGGGATCGGCCGGCCCCTCTTTCGGGACCTCACCCCCACCCTGACCGCGGGGGGCGATCCCACGTACTATTCCGCGTTGATTGTCGGCATCGCCAGCGGCATCTTTGCCATCCTCGCCTGGGTGGTGCCCGGGCGGGCGGCCGCGATTGCCGGGCGTGGCGTGTCTCTGGCGCTGCATGGGGGCACGCTCATCGCCGGCGCGGCGGGGCCGCTGCGTGCGGTGATCACCGTGACGAGTGCCATTCGGGGCATCTCATCCTTGCTGAGGAGGTAATACCATGACGTTCTCGACCGTTGCCGTACTCCTCATACTCGCCCAGGTCCACCCCTGGGCCCTTGTCGCGCAGGTCATGCGTCAGGAGTGTCGCGCCGGGGGCTGTCAGCCCGTGGCGGGCCAGCCGGCGTGGCAGGACTCCATCGTTCAGACCTTTGCGACGCCCGAGGAGTGTCTCACGGTGCGCGAGCAGATGCTGCGTCAGGTCGACGCCGCGACGGATCGCGTCAACGCCCAGGTGCAGGCGCAGAGCCCTGAGGTGTCTCTGCGCCTGACCACCACGTGTGTGTGCCTGCCGACTCAGGGCACGCCAGGAGAGCCGAGCCGATGACCGACAACTTCACTCCCCATGCCGGGGGCGTCGATGGGCACGCCCTCGCCCCCATCCCCGAGGACGAATGGCAGCGGATGGAGCATACCTACCAGGAACTCCTCCGCCGCGATGACCGCGCCGAGCACCGCGCCTGGCGTAAAGAACGCTTGGCGTGGGCCCTGATCCTGGTCGTCCTCGTGCAACTGGCCGTGCTCGTGTATCAGTGGATCGATTACCGGAAGGTCCAGGCCTTTGTCCAGGTGGTGCAGGTGGATGACACAAACAAGCTCATCCAGGTAGGCCTGCCGCAGGATCTGCTGCGCTACACCCCGCCCGATGGCGTCTGGATGGACATGCTGGGGGAGTGGGTGCGCCGGGTGCGCTGGCGCGAAGAAGACAGCACACATGCCAAGATCCAATGGGCCTGGGTGTATCGACATACCTGTGGGCAGGCCAGACGCCTCTTGCAGGCCGTGGAAGACAAGGAGCAGCCGTTTAAACCAGGCAAGAAGTTGGTGGCGGTGGAGCTGCGGAGTGTGACCAAGACGCCGGTGCCAGAGAGCTATCAGGTGCTCTGGGCCGAGACGACGACGGCACGCGACACTCCGCAGGTCAAAACGCAGCTGTGGACGGGCACGTTCAGTGTGGGCCGTATCCACCTCCCCACACTGGTCGATGTGCTCGACAACCGGTTAGGGCTGTGTGTCACGGCCTTTGATTTGTCACCCCAGCCTGGAGGGAACTGATGCTGCACTGGTCGTCGCTCATTCTCCTGATGCTGGTGCTTGGTTGTGCCCATCATGAGGAACCGCTGCCCCCCGTCCCCGCCCCGCCGGAGGACCTCTCGACCTGGGCCGTGCCGCAGCTCGTGCAACCGCAGGCCGAGCCTCTGCCGACGCCGGAGCCCGTGGCCGAGAAGCCCACGGCCGCCGAGCAGGTGCTGCGCTTTGCGCCGGGCGCGACGTACGCCCTCACGGTGCCGGTCACGGCCCCGCTCGACCTGGTGCTGGAGCGCGGGGAGCAGGTGCGCAATATCGTCGGGGGGAATGGCCCTCCCCTGCCACCGCCGGCCCCTGGTCAGCCCGCAGAGCCTACCCAGGCGCCGCGCTGGGACATCAAGGAAGGGGGCGACGGCCAGGGGGACACTTTCCGGCAGCATGTCTTCGTGACGGCGAGTATGCCGGGGCTCAGCACGGGCTTCATCGTGACCACCACGAGGCGCACATATTATCTCACGTGCAAAAGTGTGAAGACCTCCCAGGTGCGGGTGGTGCGCTGGCAGTATCCGCAGGACAAGGAAGCAAAGCCCCTGCGCGCGCAGGAGCCCGGGTTGCTCCCCGATCCCGCGCAGCCCATGCAGTACCACATCGGCTATGCGCTGGCCGCCTCCCAGCCCCCGCCGAGCTGGCAGCCCCGCCAGGTGGTCGATGACGGGAAGAAGACCTACATCATCTATCCCGAGGTGACGCTGTTTGAGACGGTGCCCATGGTGCGGCTCATCGGGCCGAATGGGCCGCAACTGGTCAATGCGCGGCAACATTTGAACGTCGTGATCCTCGATCAACTGCTTGCGCGTGCGGAGCTGCGCGTGGGCATCGGGGAGCATGCCGAGACGGTCACCATCACCCGGGGCGCGCTGCAGGCGATTGCCTGTCCGGGCCATGGCTCCTGTCCGGTCTGGCCCCAGGCGGCCCAGGTCCTGGCACGGAAGGGAGGCCAGCCATGAGAAGCACCCCGCCCCCCACGCCGACCCGCCCCCCCACCGGGCGCTACCCGGGCCTCCCGGTCACCCGGCTGCGCGCGGGGCGCCTCGTGCTGCTCGTGGTCACCACGTTCGTGGTGCTCATTGGCGGCACGATCTGGCTCTTGCGCACGCAGGCGCGGCCCTTCCTCACGCCCACGGTCGACAGCACGGCCTGGCCGGCGTGGCTGCGGCAGGCGCAGACCTACCCCACCACGGAGCTCGAACCGCCGAAGCCGGGAGAACCGGTGATCGATCCCCTCGCCGGCCTCAACGCGAAGCTGGCGCAGATGCTGGCCGAACTGGAGCGCCAACGGCAGGAATTGGAGATGCTCAAGAAACGGCCGTCCGGCACCACGATTGTGCAGCCAGGACAGCAGCAGGCCGCGCAGGTCACACCGCCAGCCCGGACACCGGCCCCGCCGCTCTTTATCACCCATGAGATCAAGGAGACACCCGCCGCGCCCAAGACACCGGAATATACGCTGGCACCAGGCACGACGAAATTCCCCTGTGTGGTGGAGACGGCCATTAACTCAGACGTTGAAGGGTATTTTACGGCGAAAGTCTCGACCAATGTCTATGACACGGCGACGGGACGCCATCTCCTGGTGCCGCAGGGCAGCACCATTCTGGGGCATGATCAAAGTAGCACCCTGCTCTATGGCAATGAGCGGTTGCCGACGATCAGCCTGACCCTGGCCCTGCCGGATGGGCGTTCGGTAGACCTCGGGCAAGCACCGGTCACAGATCAGCAAGGCGTGGCAGGGCTGACGGGCCGCGTCAATAATCATTATTGGCGACTCTTTGGGGCGGTCTTTATCGGCGGGGCCTTGCGCGGGGGCATGCAGGCCCTGCAAGTGGGGCTGGCCCAGGCAGGCGGCGCAGGGCAGGTCGCGGCGGGGATCAGTAGCGTCGGCAACCAGGCCGTCACACAACGCCTTGGGCGTGCCTTGGATACCCGGCCCACGATTGAGGTGGATGCCGGCCAGCTCTGCAACGTGTTGCTCACCAAGCCGCTGCATCTGCCTGCGCTGTGGCAGTAAGGAGACCGCCGTGCGCCTATGTGTGGGGCGTCTGGCATGCCCGCGCCCACGCCTGGCGCGCCACACGGCGGTGGCGCCTCACGCCGCTCTCCAGCGCCCGTGCGGCAATATCCCTTGACAGCCGGGGGGGAGCGAAGGTCCATGTGTTGGCCACGGAGGCGGTGCGCTTTTCCTCTCACGGTGCGAGGAGACGACATGGAGCGCGTTTCGCCCTGATGGCTGTCAGGAAGATGGGCCACCAGACTCTTGCATGACGCCTTTCTCCCGTGCTGCGACATGCCGTGGTCAGGTGTGTCCCACGCACCTCTCCTTGCCATAGCTGGCATAACACGACGTGGCCAGCCTTTTCACCCGCGCTCCCCCCGGGCCAATGACCCGCACGTGCTGAGCCAAAGCGCGCGTCGTCGGCAGCCCGGCCCCACCCCCCAGTGCCAGCCGCATGGCCTGTGCCGGGAGCGGCCACGTGCGGCACGAGCGTGGCTGTGCTCGGTCACGCTTCCTGGCTGTGTGCGGGCAGTGACCGTGCAATGACGTGCCGCTTCTTCTCCTGGGACTGATTCCACACATAGTGCGTGGCATAGGCCTCCTCCACGCCCCCGTGTCCCGACTTCGAGAACCGTAAGCGGCGGTTTTTCCTGTTACCCCCCTGATAGTACACCGTGCGTCTTGGGATCATGTGCAAGTCGTGCACGTGGAAACCGATGAGACGCAGGATGCGATGGGCCTTGGACAAGCTCCCCGCGAAGACCCGCTCCAGAGAGGGCACGTGACCGCGGTACCACGCCTCATGGTGCTTCTGCGTCAGGTTGCCCATCTCCAGCAACACGTCGACGGGTGCCACCACATCCGAACGCGCAAGTATGGTGGCGACCGCGCGCACCACACGCGGATAGTAACCAATGGTGTTAGTCTCTGACAAACTACGCAATGATATTAGTATTTTACAAACTAAATTCAGCGATTGAGAGGGGTACAAAGCCAGACGCGCTAGGCTGGAAGCCATGCCACTGGACCAGCACATTGAAGGCGGCCATGGTGCACGCGAGGCGCGCCTGAAAATGCGCCCAGCCCCGATGCATCACCTTTTTCAGATGGCAGACGAGCGTCAGCATCGAGAGGACCGTCTCCACGAGCATCCGGTCCTCCCACTCCCCGCGCTGACACAGTTTGAGATTGGTCGGATCGCCCTCCGCGGCATGGAAGCCGGTATCACTCAGGACAATCATCTGCTCCTCACACTGCCGACTCAGCCACTGAAACGTGGTATCCGCGACATTGGCCGTGTCACATGCCCACCCC
>Ga0075428_100009734_pt1 | contig 10678 bp, 14 predicted proteins | sample RhiMetdeltSRZDD2_FD_75291 | JGI IMG/M metagenome (GOLD analysis project Ga0075428, IMG submission 75291) | Populus rhizosphere microbial communities from Tennessee, USA - Rhizosphere MetaG P. deltoides SRZDD2 | ecosystem: Host-associated > Plants > Roots > Rhizosphere > Soil | place: USA... | reverse complement strand
GCAGGCGTCTACGTCGATAGCCGGTTTATCTTACTGCTCTCTCGCCCTTCAGCCCTCCATCCGGCAGGAGGACCGCGAGGCCAGCCTCATAAGTCTCGCTCCGCCCCTGAGGCCAAGGTTGGAGCCAGCCACCAGAGTATGATGCCGGTTCCCAGGCCCTGATGGCTCGACCTGGCCGACACTAGCGGTTGTTAAGCCGCCAGAGCTAGCTGTGTGTTGGCAGCTAGAAGGTTCTCACTTATTAACGAGGGGTGAGAAACCTCGAGACGCAGCCTGGACCTCGATGATCCCCGTCGAAACCTGTCGCCCCCCTCTGTATCGCTACCATTCGTCCCGATCCCGCCGCGACCGACGACCACCGCCGGTCTTCATGGCGAGGCTGGCATCCTGGTCCATCTCGCGCTTGACGTCGCGCTCTCGCAACGCCGAGCGCTTGTCGTGCAGCTTCTTGCCGCGCCCCAGGCCCAGCTCGATTTTGGCGCGACCGTCCTTAAAGTATAGACGAAGCGGCACGAGCGTCAAACCGCGCTCGGCGATGCGACCGCTCAGCCGCGCGATCTCGCGGCGATGCAGGAGCAGCTTTCGATCGCGCTCCGGGTCGTGATTCGCGTCCGTCCCGTGACTGTAGGGATTGATGTGGCAGCCGAGCAGCCAGCCTTCGCCGTTGCGGATGGTCGCGTACGAATCCTTGAAGGTCACGCCGGCCGCCCGCAGCGATTTCACCTCGGTCCCGCGCAGTACGAGGCCCGCCTCGACCGTCTCGAGGATCTCGTACTCGTGCCGGGCGCGACGATTCGTGGAAATCGTACGATCGCCGCGCCCCTCGACTTGACTGGTCATGCTCTGAGGGTATTATGAACGACGCTCTTCAGGCCGAAGTGGCGGAATTGGCAGACGCGCATGATTCAGGGTCATGTGCCCTAACGGGTGTGGGGGTTCGAGTCCCCCCTTCGGCACCAGCTACTCGCGTGCGGTGATCTTGCGCACGAGATCGTTGATCCGGCGGATGGTCGAGCGAACGCTCGTCGCCACCTCACCGGCCGCGTCGTTGCTCGCTTCCGTCCGCGCCGTCAACTTGTCGCCGAGATGCTCGCTCAGCTCGCGGAGTCGATGCAGCTCCTCCACCGGCACCATGACGTCGCTGCGGCTGGCCAGCGCGCGCCGCTCGCCGTCGAGCCGCGTGAGAATCTCGTCGAGCGCGTTGACGTTGGAGGCGACGGAGTCGCGGGCGCCGGGCGGCCCGCCGACGCCGAGCGACGACAGCACGACGGCGTGGTAGCGCCGCGCGAACTCCAGGTCGTCCTGGAGCCGCACGAGGGCCTCGCCGTACTCCGCGCTCGCCACGCGACCGACGAGGCGCTCGATCTCCTTGGCCACCTGATCCGCGGAGACGCGCTTCGCGTCGAGATAGGCGGTGGCGCCGAGATCCATGCCGAGCTCGTGCGCGCGGTCACCGATGAACACGCTGCTATAGAAGATGAAGGGCAGCCGCGCCCACCGCGCGTCACGCCGAAGCGCATGGCACAGCTGGAAGCCATCCATGCGCGGCATCTTCACGTCCGAGACCACGGCCTCGACATCCTCTCCCTCGAGTAGCTCGAGGGCGACGGCGCCATTGGCGGCGTCGCGCACGGTGTGGCCCCCCGCCGTCAGCAGGGACATCAGGAGGCGCCGCCGGGCGAGCGAGTCGTCGACGACGAGTACGCGCATCGCGGGCGACACCGCAGCAAGGCTGGTGCCGAGCCGGGCGTCGCGCAAACATCGACGCAACCAGACGTCCTTTTTTCGGTCGGAGCCGCGATGGCACCTCCATGCCAGCGCGTCATCCCTCGTCAGCGCAGGCCGCGGGCAACGGCGATTCCGAGGAGACAGAGGGCGACGCAGGCCACTGTGGTGACGAGGACATATATCCAGGCCGTCGTCCACGCCTGCGCTTCCATGAGCCGCGCGGACTCGTAGCTGAAAGCGGAGTAGGTCGTCAGCCCACCCATCACGCCCGTGGCGAGAAACAGGCGCGTTTCCGGACCGAGCACCAGCGCGTCGGCGGCCATCTCGTTGACGATGCCGATGAGAAACGAGCCGACCAGGTTGACGACCAGGGTTCCCCACGGAAACTCGGGCCCGAACCAGCGGACGGCGAGCACGGCCGCCCCGTAGCGCAGCACCGAGCCGAGGGCGCCACCAAGTGCGACGAGCAGCACACGCTGCACGGGTGCTGGCCCGGGCGCCGCTCAGGAAGTGGAGAGCTCGGACAGCGCGACCGTGCGACCGAGGCGGGTCGCGAGCGCCGCCGCCTCCACGATCTCCACCGCGTGGAGACCGGCTCGCGCGTCCACGAGCGGACGAGATCGGCCAGCGCACGCCTCGAGGAACGCTGCGAGCTCGGCCTGCAGAGGCTCCTCGCGCGACACGCTCAGCTCTTCCTTGCCCTTGTCGATCGCCTCCCACGCCTCGCCGCGCCGGACGTGTTCTCCGGCATGGAAGCGAACGGTGGAGCTGGCGTAGTCGGCCACGAGGGCGCCCTGCTCGGCGACCACGACGCACTCGCGCTGGGTGCCCGGGACGAAGTAGTTCGCCTCCACTATGACCGGCACGTCGCCGTACGTCACCGTGGTCAGCGACATATCGTCGAGCCCGCGTCCGAGGAGATCACGCTGCAGCGCGGTCACGCTGGTGGCGTTGCGCCCTAGCAGGTAGGCGAAGAGATCGAAGTAGTGAATGGCGTCCGTGTGGGTGACGCCGACGTCGGTCCGCGGCCGCTTGAAGCCGGCGAAGCGGCCGGTGGCGAACCGCACGCGGCCGAGGCGGCCCTCGGCGAGCGCGCCGCGTATGGTGGCGGTGACCGGATGGAACCGGAAGATGTGACCGACCTGCACGACGCGCGCTGCGGCGTCGGCAGCGGCCACGATTTGCCGGCCCTCCTCGGCGCTGATCGCCAGTGGCTTCTCGATGAAGCAGTGACGGCCGGCGGCCAGACACGCGGCCGCCACTTCCAGATGGCTGTCGGCCGGGGTGACGATATCGACGGCGTCCACCTGGGCCACGACCCTGCGGTAATCGGTGACCGCCCTCTCCACCGGCACACCCTGGCGGACCGCCCACGCCACGCGTGCGGCGGAGACATCGGCCACCCACACGGTGACACCGAGTCCGGTAAGAACGCGGAGGTGTTTCTCGCCCCAGCGGCCCAGGCCGACGAGCAGGACGTTCACACCGACTACACGCGGATCAGGTCGCCGCCGAGATCCTCGGCGACCTCGTACCGCAGCAGCCGGTTCTTCATCCACCGGACCACGAGGAGATCGGCCGAAGCGACGAACACACGGTTCAGGACGCCATACTTCGACTGTCCGAACTGGCGCGGCCGATTGCGCACGGGGACCTCGAGCACACGGTAGCCGTGCATGCGGAGGAGCGTCGGGATGAAACGATGGGAGCCCCGATAGAGGACGAGGCTTCTCAGACACTCGCGGCGGAATGCGCGGAAGGTGCAGCCGCTGTCCTGGATGGATTCGTCGCTGACCCAGTTGCGCACGCCATTGGCCAGCCGCGATGCGATGCGGCGGGCGAGGGAGTCGCCGGCGCCGCGGTCGACGCGCCAGCCGGTCACGGCATCCCACTGCTCCAGGTGACGAAGCATGGCGGGAATTTCGCGCGGATCGTTCTGGAGGTCCGCGTCCATGCTGATGACGTAGCGACCGCGCGCCGCCTTGAACCCCGCGTCGGTGGCGGCGGTTTCGCCGGCGTTGGCCTTGAGGCGTACCAACCGGACGCGCGCGTCGGCTTCCCGCATGCCTCGAATGATCTCCGCGCTGCGATCGCGGCTCCCGTCGTCGACGAAGAGCACTTCGAACGGAAGCTCGACGCTCTCGAGGACGCCGCGGAGTTCCGGCCACAACAGCGGGAGACTCTCCTCTTCGTTGTAGACGGGGATGACGACGGAGAGATCAACCATGGGTGCCGCGCCACTCCTGAACGAGCGTCTGAGCCACGTTGAGCCGGTCGAGGACTCGCGCCACCGTGTGATTGACGATGTCGTCGAGGCCGGCCGGCCGGTTGTAGAAGGCCGGCATCGGCGGCATCACGACCGCGCCCATCTCGGCCAGCGACACCAGCACGCGCAGATGCCCGAGATGCAGCGGCGTCTCACGCACGACGAGGACCAGGGGCCGCCCTTCCTTGAGCGTCACGTCGGCCGCCCGGGAGACCAGCGTGTCGCTGTGACAGGCCGCGATGGCCGCCGCCGTCCGGATAGAGCAGGGCGCGATCACCATGCCACCTGTGCGGAACGACCCCGACGCGATCGAGGCGCCGATGTCCTTCACGTCATAGCGATGGTGCGCCAGCGCTTCGACATCGGCCACGCTGTAGTTGGTCTCCTCGACGATGGTCCGCTTGCCGGCGGCCGAAATGACCAGGTGCGTCTGCACGTCGACGCTCGATCGGAGCACCTCGAGCAGGCGAATACCGTAGATGGACCCGCTGGCGCCGGTGATGCCGACCACGAGCCGGGTCACAGCCGGAACCTCTTCCGATAGACTTCGTCGCGCGTCTTGTCGTACAGCACTTCCCACTCGTGGCTGCCTTCCGGCATCGGGCGCGAGTAGGAGGCCAGCGTCTTGCGGACCTCGGTGTCGATGGACTCCTCGAGCTTCGACTCGTCGGTGAGCACGCGGATGATCTCCGGCCGCATCTCGTCCGGGGCCTTGACGTGAACACCGGGAAGCGTCCCGAGCTCCTTCATGATCAGATCGGCAAGATAGAAGATGCGCTCCCGGCTCATCCGCATCAGAGGACGAAGCCTCGATCCTTGGCGAGCTTCTCCTTGACCTTGCCGAGCAGCGCGCGGTAGTCGGCGGCCGAGTCCTTGATCATCTTGGCGTGATCGAGGAGGAGCTTCCGCGCATCGGCGTCGAGCGCGTCCTCCGCGGCCAGGTTGCCCATCACGACCTGCCGGACGGCCGCGCGCGCCGCCGGCTCATCCCGGATATCGGCCACCTTGCGGGTCGTGAGCCGCTTAACGACGGCGTCGGCCATGCGTTCTGCGATCTCGGCCCGTCGCGGCATAGGAGCTTGAGAGTAAGGCGCGCCACGCGGAGTGTCAAGAAACCGCTGGAATTACAAAGGTCATTCGCGTGCCGCAGCCCGCCGCACGCTCCGCCCGGATGGTGCCGCCGTGGGCCTCCACCAGCGACTTCACCACGGCCAGCCCGAGTCCGGTGCCGCGCTCCAGCCGCGCCGTCGAGGGCGCCCGATAGTATGGCTCGAAGATTCGCGTCAAATCGTCCACGGCCACGCCTGGACCTTCGTCCTCGACGTCGACCACCACTCCGCCCCTCGCCGAGCGCGCGCGAACGTGGATGCAGCTTCCTGCCGGCGAATACTTGAGCGCGTTGGAGATCAGATTCTTGAGCACCCGATCCAGCGCGTCCGCGTCGGCGTCGATGTGCGGGAGCGCCCCGTCGAGATGCAGCTCCAGCCGATGACTCGTGCGCGTGCGGCGGAAGACCTCGACGGCGTCGGCGATCACCGGCGCCGGATCCAGTCGCGCGACGCGCAGGGCCAGCGGCAGCCCGCGCTCCAGCCGCGCGATGTCGAGGAAATCGGCCACGATGCGGCCGAGCCGCTCGGTCTCCGCGCGCATGATGTCGGCGACGCGCCGGACCTCGGGGAGCGAGAACGAACGCGTCGCGAGCAGCTCGCTGAAGCCCTGGATGGCCGTCAAGGGGGTGCGCAGCTCGTGCGAGGCCAGCGCCACCAGCTCCGACTTCAGCCGGTCCATCTCGGCCAGGCGCTTCGTCGCCTCCGCGACCTTCCGCTCCAGCTCGTCGCCGAACCGCCGCTGCCGAGCGGCCAGCCTGGCGTTCTCCAGCGCGAGGCCAAGGGCCGCCGCCAGTCCGGCCACCGCGTCGCGCTCCTCACGCGCGATGTCGCTGTGGCGCTCGAGCGCAAGCGCACCGACGGTGACGCCGCCCGCCGTCAGGGGGACGACGAGCACCCGGCAGGCGCGGCGCTCATGCCCCGTGTCCGGCAGGAATGCCGGCTCGCCGGATTCGATGACCCGGGCGGCGAGCGACGCGCGGTCGAGGCGGTCGGCGCCGCAGACCGTCACGCCGTGTGTATCGACGGCGACGAGGCCGAGGCGGTCCGCGGCAAGACGATTCTCCAGCACCGCCCGGAGCCGCCCGAGGACGATGGCCAGTGGCGCTGGCTCCGCGACGGCGCGCTGCGCGGCGAGCAGCGCCTCGTACCGGCGTCGCTGTCGCGCCGCGCGCGCGGCGAGCGAGCCCGTGACCGCTCCGCCGGCCAGGAGCACCGCGAAGCTCACGCATCCGTCGACGACCGCGCGCGGCGACGGTGCGTGCTCGATCTCGCTGAGGACGAACGGGCCGGAGAGCAGCACGGCACCGAGCCCAGCCAGGACGCCGCCCGCCACGCCGTACCGCACGGCGGCCACGATGACGGGGACGAAGTAGAGATGGCGCCACGCGGATGCCGGTGCCGGCTCGAGGCCGGCCAGCAGTGCCGTGACGGCCGCGAGCATCAGGGCGACGAGCATGTCAGCGGACCACGTGAAGGAGGCGATAGACGATGAAGAACACGACGCCGGCCGCGAGCCCCGGCACCACGCTACCGCTCCGCCAGTAGAGCCAGCAGTTCCCCACGCTGAGCAACCCGATGTAGAAAGCGGCCCCGGCCGCCACCTCCAGCGTCCGCGGCAGGAGCGGATCCGCCAGGTAACGGGCGAGGCACGTGCCCGTGGTGACGGCGGCGGCCGCCGCGAACGACCAGCGCCGCTGGGCGCGGTCGAACAGCGCGCCACGAAAGAAGCACTCCGCCGCGAGCACGTTGGCGCCGAGGTCGTACCCGAGCCACGGCAAAAGCGTCAGGAGCGCCGGCCAGCCGACGCGATAGCCGAGCGTCAACGAGGCGGTGATCGTGAGGTGAGCGCCGAGGACGGCGCCCAGCGCGACGCCAATGGCCGTGAGACGCGCCGGATACGGAGAACGAAGGCCCAGCGCGGGAAGCCGCGCGCGGCGGCGCCAGAACCAGAGCGGGGCGAGCAGATACGCGATGGCACCGAGCGGGCTCAGTGCGGCACCGATGGCGCCCACGAGCGCCACGATGGCCGCGCCGGCCGCCCAGATCGGGCGGGCGCGCTCTTGACTCTCGATCGTCCAGCCAACCGCGGTCGCCATCAGTGCCCCTTGCGCCGCGCCGGCCGCAACGGCGCGGGCCAGCGGCGCTGAGAGAACCTCGGCGGCGCACAGGCCCCACGCGCTCGAGGCGGCGAGCGCGAGGACGCCGAGCAGGGTGCTCGGGGTCCCCTCGAGGAGAGGCCTCCGCGCGATGGCATCGGGAGCCGACAGCGCGTACACGTCAGGACGCATCCGCGCGGACGAGGCTGACGCACGCGGCGACGACGTACGCATCCAGGGTGTGGCCCGCCGCGCCCTCGAGATGAGCGACGGCCCCGGCGGGCGGCAGCGCCCCCCGGTACGGCCGCGTCGACGTAAGCGCATCGAAGACGTCGGCGACGGCCACGATCCGCGCGCCGAGCGGGATGGCGGAGCCGGCCAGCCCGTCCGGATATCCGGAGCCGTCCCAGCGTTCATGGTGATGTCGAACGAGTGGCACGGCCGCCGCGAGGAACTCGAACGGAGCGATGATCTGAGCGCCGACCATCGGATGCCGCCGCATTGCCTCCCATTCCGTCCCGGTAAGCGGTCCCGGCTTCCGAAGCGTCGGCTCGGGCACCCCGATCTTGCCGATATCGTGCAGAAGCCCGGCCTCCTCGATGGCCTCGACGTCGACGGCGTCGAGCCCGATGAGCTCCGCGATTCGCCGGCTCAGCTCGGCGACGCGCTCGGAGTGGCCACGACTGTAGGCGTCCTTGGCCTCGAGGGCGTTGGCCAGCCCGAGCAGCGACTGAGAGACCGACCGCTGGAGCTGCCGATAGAGGCGCCTGACGTCCTCGGCGTATCTCAGCGACTGCTGATAGGCCGCCTGCAGGCGCCGGTACTCCGCGGGGTCGCGCGGCGCTACGCTGGCGGCCATGCGCGCCGGGGCATGAGCCGCTCCACCAGCGCCAGCAAACGCACCGGGGAGAACGGCTTGGTGAGGTAGTCCGTGGCGCCGGCCGTGAAGCCCCGCGCGATGTCGTCCTGCTGCGCGGCCGCCGTCAGCATCACGATCATCGTCGACGCCAGCCGGGGATGCTTTCGAAGCCGACGACAGACTTCGAGGCCACTCTGATCCGGAAGATGCACGTCGAGCAGGACCAGCTCGGGCTCCGTCGCCTCGGCAAGTGCCAAGGCCGTCCGACCATCGACGGCCTCGAGGACCCGGACGCGGGCGTCTTCGAGCGTCACGCGCACGAGGTCGAGCACATGAGGCTCGTCGTCGGCGATGAGGATGGTGAGCACGCGCCGGCAGAGCGCAAGCGCCGTACCACGGCACCCGCCGTGGAACCACGCGCGCTTAGCGCGGGAAGCGGCAGAGCCGGTGCCTCGCGGAGCGGGCGGGTTGCCCGCTCCGCTGGGCAGCGCTACTTCACGTCGACAGAGCCCTTCATGTTGGGATGCAGTCCGCAGATGTAGTCGTAGGTGCCCGGCGAGTTGAACGCCATCACCGCGCTCTGGCCCTTGGTGAGAATGGGCGAGCGCTCCTTGGTGCTGGTCACGGTGATCTGGTGGGGCGAGTCGTCCCCGTTCAGCCAGCGGACAGGCTGTCCAACCGTCGCCGTGACCTTGCTCGGTCCAAAGGCGAATCCGGCGATGCTGACGTCCGGCTTCGGGCCCGTCGTGGAGGCCGCGCTCACGTCGCCGCGGAGGGCGGCGAGCGAGATCACGTAATCCTGCTTCTCATGAGGCTTGTGGCACTCGAAACACCCCTTGTAGTTCGCCTTTTCGTTCAGCGCGCCGGCCGGGCTGAAGACCGCGTACTCCCACTCACCGTTGCGGAGCTCGGCCGGATACTCCGTTCCCCACCCGCTGCGCTTCTCCATGACCGCCACCGCGATCATGTCGCCCTTCTTGAAGCGCCCCTTGTCGTCCTTGACAGGGGCGCCGGCGGCATCGACTTCCGCCTTGTACTGGATGAGGGTGAGTACGGTGCCGTCCGGTAGCGGCTTGCCTTCCTTCATTGCCTGCACCGCGGCCGGCGTATTCGCGTAGAGCTCGCGATACTGCTTGACGTCGTAGCGGTCCACCGTGGTGTAGAGGACGTGGTCTTTCCAGCCATCGGGGTACTTGATCTTGTCGGGTCCAGCCGACCCGCGAGAGGCTAGCGCGGCCAGGACGAGCACGACGGGCGTCACAGTGACCAGAGCACGACGATAGGTCATGGTCCCCTCCTCATGAGTACGCACGAGCCCCGGGACTGGATCTCCTCAGTGGCCGCGGTTGGCGACCTGGATGCGTGTGACGGCGCGCGCGAGCGCCGCGCCCGCCCGCGCGTAGTCGATCTCGTCCTGGGAACGGCCGGAAAGTCGCTGCTCGGCGCGATCCCTGGCACGCTCGGCCCGCGCCCGATCGATATCCTGCGGCAGCTCGGCGCTGTCGGCGAGGACGATGACCTTGTCGTTGCGAACCTCGGCGAAGCCGCCGGCGACGGCCACGTGGCGCTCGTCACGCCCGACGCGATAGGTCAGCTCGCCGATGCCGAGGGTGGCCAGCAGCGGGGCGTGTCCGGGCAGGACGCCGAAATAGCCTTCGCTGCCCGGGACGACGACCTCGTCCACCGTTTCGGCCACGACCATCCGCGTGGGCGTCGCCAGCTCGAGCGTGAGGCGTTCGGCCACCTAGCCCTCGCCGCGCAGCTTCTTGGCCTTGTCGATCGCCTCGCCGACGTCGCCGACCAGGTAGAACGCCTGCTCCGGCAGCTCGTCGTGCTTGCCCTCGACGATCTCCTTGAAGCTCTTCACGGTATCCCCGATCTTGACGTACCGGCCCGGCGCCCCGGTGAACTGCTCGGCCACGAAGAACGGCTGCGAGAGGAACCGCTGGATCTTTCGCGCGCGCGCCACCGTGATCTTGTCCTCGTCCGAGAGCTCTTCCATTCCAAGGATGGCGATGATGTCCTGGAGGTCCTTGTAGCGCTGGAGAATCGACTGCACGGCGCGCGCGACCTGGTAGTGCTCCTGGCTGAGGATGTTCGGATCGAGGATGCGGGACGTGGACGAGAGCGGGTCGACGGCGGGGTAGATCCCGAGCTCGGCGATCTGGCGCGACAGCACGGTGGTGGCGTCCAGGTGGGCGAAGGCGGTGGCCGGCGCGGGGTCGGTGATGTCGTCGGCCGGCACGTAGATCGCCTGCACCGAGGTGATCGAGCCCTTCTTCGTCGATGTGATCCGCTCCTGCAGCTGGCCCATCTCGGTAGCGAGCGTCGGCTGGTAGCCCACGGCGGACGGCATGCGACCGAGCAGCGCCGACACTTCCGAGCCCGCCTGCGTGAACCGGAAGATGTTGTCGATGAACAGCAGCACGTCCTGCCCTTCCTCGTCCCGGAAGTATTCGGCGGCCGTGAGCGCGGTCAGCGCCACGCGGAGGCGCGACCCGGGCGGCTCCGTCATCTGGCCGAAGATCAGCGCGGTCTTCTCGAGAACGCCCGACTCCTTCATCTCGTGATAGAGGTCGTTGCCCTCGCGCGTGCGCTCGCCCACTCCCGCGAACACCGA
>Ga0075428_100009733_pt1 | contig 10679 bp, 8 predicted proteins | sample RhiMetdeltSRZDD2_FD_75291 | JGI IMG/M metagenome (GOLD analysis project Ga0075428, IMG submission 75291) | Populus rhizosphere microbial communities from Tennessee, USA - Rhizosphere MetaG P. deltoides SRZDD2 | ecosystem: Host-associated > Plants > Roots > Rhizosphere > Soil | place: USA... | reverse complement strand
TAGGCTCTAGGCTCTAGGCTCTGGGCTCTGGGCTCTGGCACCTATGACGCGGCACCTTGTTCTTGCTCTTGCGCTCTTCGCAACAGCGTGCGCCTCTCGCGTACCGCCCGCTGGACCGGTTGCTCCCGCGACGGCGGCGCTCGATGACGCGGCTGATCAGCTGATTCGGCGCGGGTGTTATCGATGCCTCGAGGAGGCGTTTGAGACCGCGCAGAACCACGGGGCACGACTTCGCGCGTTCGAAGCCGCAACACTGCTGACGCTACGCGCGAAGGAACTCGGACTGCCCAGCGAGGAGTGGCTCGATCGAGCGCGTGCGCTCGCCCGGACGGACGCTACGCTTTCGGTTTACGTGGACATCGTCGACGTCATTCCGCCCGATCGCCTGAGTGAAAACCGGGACGCGCTCTTCGACATCCGTCGTCGCAACCGGGCTCGGGGATCGCTCGACATGTGGCGTGAGCGGCTACGCGATGGGACTGGTTCAGATGCGTTTCGCGCGTATCTCGACGTCTCTCTTGTCTGCGCCTTCGGGACACTGAAAGAGACGCCTGAAAGCTTCTCGGGCTCCGTGGATCCCGTCGCCCTGACGCCGCTGTTCCAGTACGCGCTCGGCGCCTGCGACCCCGCCCACGCCGCGCGCCTCTCCACACTGCGAGCATCCAATCCGGAGTTTGTCGACGCGGATTATCCGTTGGGCCGCTATGCACTGGAGGACCCAGCGAAACCTGACGCCGAGGAGAGCCTCAGACGGTTCGAGTCGGCGTCACACGCGTTTCCGCGCTCCCCGGCCATCACGACACGCATCGGCAACGTGTACAGACTGTGGGAAGACTGGGCGCCTGCACTCGTCGCCTACGATGCCGCCCTTCGCGTAGCGCCCACGCATCCCGAGGCCACGATTGGCCGGACCGTCAGCCTCTCGCGTCTCGAACGATCCGAAGAGGCGATCGAGTCAGCAACCCGCCTGATCGATGAAGGCCAGTGGCTGCTCGGCGAGGCGTACTACTGGCGGGCGTGGAATCATCTGCGGCTGAATAGCTTTCAACTGGCCAGGGCCGACGCGGACCGGGCGCGAACCCTGATGTCGAATTCCGCGGTGCTCGTGCTGTCGGGTGTAATCGAGCAGAGACTCGGACGTCTCGAAAGCGCCGAGAAGGATTTTCAGGACGCGTTAACGATCGACCTCGGTGAATGCGAAGCCGCATTCGACCTCGGCGTCGTGCGAGATCAGCTTCGGAAGCCGCCCGAGGCACTTGCGGCATTCAAGCAGGCAGGACAGTGCTACGACCTCTCGATTGCCGTTAGAAAGGAGGCGATCCAGAACGTTCGCGACGGCCACGGCACCGACAGCCTGAAGGCCCGCGAGTCCGCCCGCCACGAGCGCTTGCTTGCCGAGCTGATAGAACGCCGTCAGGAAACCACGCGCATCATCGAGTCTCTCGAGAAAGCGCTCTATTCGAACTGAGCGCAGCTAATGCGTTTTTCATTACCGCGTAGAGCGGGGGCTTAAGCCCCCGCCTCGCTACCACGCGCAGGCTGAAGCCTGCGCTCTACACCGACATGAAGAACGCTCTAGCGACAGAGATACCACGCCCCCGCGGCCATGACGATGCCGAGCAGTGAGTCAACGAGATAGTGGTAACGTCCCAACACTGTGGCGGCCACGATGCTAGCGGCGAGCGTCAGGAAGATGAAGCCCGCAAGTGGCATCGCGTCCGCGACCGCCAGGCCGGTTGCGACGGCGCCGGCGGCATGACCGCTCGGCACGGTGTTGACCTGGATGCTGCCCCGCTCGAGTATCTTCGCGTTGAATCGCCTGAGCGCAGACGGTGGGTGGATCAGTCCTGCGCTGCATTCGAGCACACGCGGTGATCGCGTCTGAAGCCACGGCATCATGCCGTAGGCACTGAACTCCGCGAGCAGCACGATCGTCCAGAATCGAGGTATCGCGTCGCGATGTCCGCCGATAGCCAGCGTCGCGACCGCTGCCGGGATGACCGCATAGACCAGGACGTAGGCCATCTCGAAGAACTCGTGCACAATCCGTGGGCTGGCTTGATAGGCCGTTAGAATTCCGGGCCGACGCAGGAGCCGTTCGTCCAGGGCCATCAGCCACTGCTCGACACGTTGCATCGGGCTCACGAAGAACAGTCCAGAAAGCCAGTACCCCCCGAGTAGTACCGCCATCGGAACGACGATCGCGATGGTGAGCGCATCCATGCTCAGCCCAAGCCTGGGAGAGGACAGTGCTCCGAGCACTGCGCAACACACCACTGTTCCCGCCAGGACCGCAATTCGCGCCTTGAGGAAGCGCCTGCCGACAAGCGCCACGATCAGCAGGTACACGTAGTACCCGACGGCCACCCACTCCCATCGCAGCGCGATCATGACTGCTTGATGCTCCGAAGCCCTGAACGGTTCGACTTCATCAGCGCCGGTGCGGCACGAAAGATCAATCGATCGTTGATCCAGAAATTCGCGACCGACGCGATCGCCACAGCGATGACGTTGGCCGGCACAACAGGAAGCCCAGTCGCGGTCATCACGAGGATGGTGACACCGAGGTTGGTCAGCACGGAGATCACGCCGGTCGACACGTGGAAAGACAACCATCGCTTGAGCCGCTGCTCGCGTGGCAGGTCCGGCCACGTGAAGTGCTCATGCCACACGAAGTTGTGGGAGACCGCCGCCATCACAGCCAACGTGATTCCTACTCCGGCGCTGACACCCGTCCACCGTACCAGCAGCCACAACGTCGCCGTCTGCAGCGCGAACCCCATGACGCCGACGAGGTTGAAACGCACCCACCGCACCCGAGCGCTCACGAGAATCTTCTGTTCGAGACTGCCGGCGCGTACGTGTGGCGGATGTTCTCGAGCGTCCGATCGATCGATTCGCGCGCTATGCGGTCGATGATCGGCTGGACGACCGCGGTCAGACCAAGGGGCACCGTACGGCTCAACGTGAGCGACTCGAGCTCGACGATGACACCGCCGTCGACCTGTTCGTAGCGCCAATACGAGTTGAGGCGCCAGATGAAGCCGCGGTCCTCTCCGGGCTGCTTTTCGCGTTCGCCACCGGTGCCGGCCCCGTCGAGCTCGGCGATCTTCGTGGCGACGCTTCGACTCGATACACGCGTGGCGCCGTGCCTGCGGTAATCGATGACATGCTCGGTGTCATAGGTGACCGTCACGACCTTCGTTCGAGTCATCCTGATAGCCAGCTTCAATTCGTCTGGCGCGCGCGCCAGGACGCGCAAGGCGAGCACGTCCTGCTGATGGGGGCCCCGTTCGGAAGGATGCTGCAGGCGTTGCAACAGGGTCTCGAGCGAAACACCAGGAAGGAACACGCTGCCACGCCAGTGAGAGACCAGGCCATCGGGTACAGCGATCGCCTTTCCTCCGGGCGCTTTGGTGCGCATCTCGGTGATGACAACCTCGCCACGACGCACGCGCGCGCGGGCATCGTCGCGGTCAGGATAAAAATCCGAGACGAGGAAGCCTCGCGGTGAGATCAGCTCGCGGTCAATTCGGGCTTGCGTCGCCGCCACATACGCGTTCCACGCCTGCACAGTCTCTGGTCTAAGCGTGGCGGCGGATACGGTGGCCGGCAACAGCAGCGCCGATGCGAGCACGACACCGAGCCAAATCGACCGCTGCATGACGTAGGTGACCGGCTTCGATGCGACGCCGATCGTCGGCAGGGGCTCGGCTCGATAGAGCGCCATCGTTGTCCGAAGCGCCGACGTGACAAATGCCAGCAGCATGCCGAGAGCGGCGACGACACCACCGACATCGAAGAGCAGAAATGGCCCCAAGCCGAACGGCCGGACGACCGGATTTGAGAAGAGCGTCAAGGCACCGATCGACAAGAGGATGCGGAGCTCGGTGGGTCCCACACTCAGAAATGACATGCGGAACTTTCCTTGAACGGCGGTGGCGAGGAACACTTCCGCCGAGACCAGCATGTAGGCCACGAGCACTGCCAATCCGACGATAGGGCTCATGAAGCCCGACAACGACATCCCGCCGAATAGAAGGCTGGCTCCAGCGATGTCGAGTACGTGATCGACGTAGAACCCGTAGCGCGGTCGCTCGTGCTTCCGGACACGGGCCAACGTCCCATCCAGGCTGTCGCCGAACCAATTGATAGCCAGCGAGACAACAACGAGCACCAGTGCCGAAGGCCAGCGTCGTGCGGCCCAGAAGGAGGCGCCCGCACCGGCCATCGCGAGAAGGGCCAAAAGGGTCAGCTGGTCAGAGTTCACCCACCTCGGCAGCCGCTGAGCGATCCAGATGAGTACCTGTTTCTCACGTGCTGCCAGAACCCCAGTATTAATGCGGATATGCGTCGAAATCGAACCGTTCACGTCAACCTCCTGTGGAGCTCACACACAGCCATGGTCAGGCTTGTGCGCGTGCTACTCAGGAAGGTGTCAAACGGAGGGAAATAGGGTCAGGGCACGACTTTGAGGACGGGATGGATGCCGCCCGCCGCTAGCGCCGAGTCAAACACGTTCCACGTCGTCAGCCCGTCGTCGCTCTCGGGCTCGAGGAGATAAAACACGAGACGCCCGAGCGGCTGCGTCGTGCGGACGACGAGTGAGCCAGCGGGGACCTCGACCTGGCGTCGTTCGAAGCGCCCCGTTACAGATGTCTCGTTGTGCCCCTGAAAGGCGCGTTCGGCGTGCCGAACCTGTGCGATCGCGAACTGGTCGACCGAGCGGCGCGACGGGACGTCCGTTGTCTCCACGAGAATGCCGTGCTCCCGCAGTTTGCGCGCGACCGTCTCGTGTAATCCATTCGAGGAAGCGCGCACGACGTACTCGCGTGGCACGGGTCGCGTCTCCTTCGACACGAATCCGTCATAGACGATCATGCTCGTCGGAGTGACGTTCCCGACCATGGCCCTCATCGGCTTACCCGATCGAGCGTTCATTTGTGTCTCGACCGCGCCGACGAGAATGTCAACCGGCTGCGGCAAGGGCCGCAGCGCGAATGCAACGCCGCCTTCTACCGGAGTGTCGCGACCACTCCACTCGGCATCGGCACGGGTAATCAGCGTGCGAATGTCAGTCGCGTTGTCCCCCACGAATCTCATGATCTCTTCCACGAATGCTTCTGTCGCCTGGATCCGCTTTTCGAAGTCCACGTAGCTGTACGCCTCGGACAGAATCGCAATCCGGTTGCGCAGCCCGACGTAGCTGCCGCCGAAGCGCGGCCGCGCGTCGAACGTGCGCCAGACCTTTTGCCGCGTGTCCCCGGGCGCGAAGCCCTCGAGCTCCTCGTCCAACGACGCGGACGTAGAAAAGTTGCCGTAGTCGTAGGTGCGAAGACGATGACGGGCCGCCATGGCGCTGCGAATCGACGGCAAGAGTCGTTCACGCGCGAACGCGGTGATTCCGGTGTCGGTGTTGGGATTGAGGGGCGGCGCGTACGTGAGGTGGTAGCCGTGATACGAGCCGTTCGTCGTGTGCAGGTCGACGATGACGTCTGGATCCCATCGAGTCAACAGGCCCACGAGCGCCCGCGCCTCCGACGATTCGAGCTTCATGAAGTCGCGGTTCAGGTCGAGGCCCCTGGCGTTTTCGCGTGTCCCGACACCGCCGATTGGGCCGTACTGTTCGGAGCGATTTTCGAGGCTGACCCGCTCGTTTCCGTCCGCGTTGTAGATAGGCACAAACAGCCAGACCGCCGATCGAAGCAGGGGCTGGAGGTTGCCCAGCGTCAGTCGGCGCGCCAAGTGAAGGACCGCCTCCTTGCCTTCGACCTCGCCAGCGTGGATGTTCGCGATGACGAGCACGACGGGCAGGCGTGACGGAGTGTCCCGGACTCGAGATGAGGCTGGCGGATCGCCGATGACGAGGAGTGGAAGGTCTCGGCCTTCCTCGGTCTGGCCGAATATTTCCACGCGCGCGTGCGGAGTCCGCGCGGTCAGCGCGGTGATGAAGGCGCGCACCTCCTCATATCGGCTCGTCTCCTGGAATCCGCTCAGTTCGGCTCGAGTGAGTGGCGTCATGGTCTCCGTGCTCGATGCTGCCCGGCAGCCGCAGACGGCGATGCCGAAGTATGCGGCCGCCAAGGACCATCGAAAACTCATGGCCGCGACATTATCCAGGATCCACCAGAGTGTGCCGGACGATACGTGCTGAATCCCCACAGAAAGCCTTCAGGGTCGCGCACCCAGCAGCTTCGCGCGCCGTAGTGCGTCGTCACTGGAACTTGGACGACGGCAGCTCCTTCGGCGCTCGCACGAGCAAAGAGGGCATCCGGATCGTCAACTCGCACGCTGATTGCCTGAGCAGGTCCGTTGCTGGATACCTGCGTATCACCGAGATTCAGCATGATCGTCGAGTCGCCAAGGCGCATTTCTGCGTGCACGATCGCTCCATCGGGACCGGGGATCTGCTCGGTCGCCGTGAAGCCAAACGCCTGCGCGAGCCAGTTCACCGCATCGGTACCGCGACGGTAGACGATCTCCGGATAGATGCTTGGCTCACCCTCGGGTGAACCCATCGGATAGGTTCCGAACCCCCACAAGTGTCCTTCGAGATCCCACGCCGAGTACTCGCGCGAGCCGTAGTTCGTGTCGTTGGGCTGAATCGCTACACGCGCACCGGCCGACAGCGCGCGCGCATGATGGCCGTCCACATCGTCGATCGTCACATAGACGCCCTGGCGTACAGCCGACCAGGGATTGCTCTCAGTCTGTGGCGTCGCCGAACTGAGGCCGATGACACCCGACCCACGTCGCATCTCCGCGTGCACGATTGACCCGTCCGGGCCCGCAAAGGCGACTTGTTTCTCGAAAAGGAACGCCCGGCCGAGCCACTCCATCGCGGCCGGCGCGTTTGTGTAACGCAGGAATGGATAGATGGTTGGTTTCATGGACCGAGCGTAACGGGGCCGGCGCGGCCAGGTCTTGGACGAAACTTACCTACTCGGACGAGAAGCCTCCGTGACTGCCAAGTGTCGACAGCAGCTCGGTCGGTGTCACCCCTGCAAAGGCACGAAAGTCGCGGTCGAAGTGGGATTGGTCGTAGTAACCGCAGTCGAGCGCCAGCTCGGTCAAGTTCCCATGACCCCGGCGCCGAAGCCGATCCACGGCGTGTCCGAATCTCATCACGCGGGCAAACATCTTGGGAGCAAGGCCAATGTGCTCTCTGAACTGGCTGATGAGATGCTTCTGGCTCCAGCCTGTTTCTTCAACCAGGGAACGAATCGTGACCAGCCCGCTGCTCTCGACTATTCGTTTCCATGTGCAGAGCACTTCGCTTGCCGGCCGGGTCGCCTCCGCGATGCGAAACCCGATCTCGCGGTCGAGCAGGTCGAAACGTGCGTCCCAGGTCGGTGCGTCATGCAACTCCATCGTGACGCGGCGGCCAGCAGGCCCAAAGACATCCTCGAGTGCAACACCGCGGTTGGTCAACTCCGCAAGCGGACGGCCGAGGAACAACCGCATGCCGAGGATCGTGAAGTCGATCTGAATGCCGCCTTGTGATCCATTGGCTTCAACGACCACGTGCGAGTCGTATGCGCCCGTCGCAAAACTGCCAAGCTCAGTCGATCGCGTCCGATCTTCGACATCGAACAATCGAATGGGTGCACCGAAGTTGATGATGAGCGGGACCTCGGCGCTCGGCAGCTCACGCCGATAGAGGGGCGTCGTCCGATGCTCCCACCAGCCGACGTAGCGGCGTACGTGCGACCGCAGAGAGGCATGGGGCGAGGCGGTCACCATCCCCCACTGGTGGAACTCTCGATCCTCGAAGACGGTCAGCGCCCGTGACACCAGGCGATCATACGCGAGGCGGCCGTCTTCTGCCGCTCTCCTTGACAACTTAGGTGAGACGCGAATAGGCTCACCTAAATAGCATAGGAGAGTGGCGATGTCCGAAGAGGCGGCCCTGCTGCCCGGCACGTTGGATCTGCTGATCCTGAAGTCGGTGTCGCTGGCACCCGAACATGGATACGGCGTGCTCCTGCGCATCGAGCAGATCACGGGGGGCGCGCTTCTCGTCGAACAGGGCGCACTGTATCCAGCCCTCGCCCGGCTCGAGCACCAGGGACTGCTCGATAGCGAGTGGGGAACTTCCGACAACAATCGGCGGGCCAAGTACTACCGGTTGACCGCGGCCGGACGCCGACGACTCAAGAGCGAGACCGAGCGATGGAGCCGGCTCGCCGTTGCCATGTCCCGCGCGCTCAGCGCGCAAGGGGTGTGAGCCATGATCCGCGCAACCATCCGCTCGCTCATCGTCGGTCTCTTTCGTCGCGATCGCGTCGAACACGATCTCGCAGACGAAGTCGACTTTCACCTCGACGCGCGTGTGCGGGATCTGATCCGACGAGGCCTATCGCCCACCGAGGCACGTCGACGGGCACGCCTCGAGTTCGGATCGATCGAACGTTACAAGGAGGACGTGCGACGTGCGCGCGGACTACGAACGATCGATGAGTTGCGAACGGATCTGCTGTACGGATGGAGATCGCTTCGGCGGTCGCCCGGCTTCACGCTCGTGGCGGCACTTTCTCTGGCACTCGGCATCGGGGCAAACACGCTGGTGTTCAGCCTGCTCGATTCGACGCTCCTGAAGCCACTGGAGCTGCCTGACCCCGATCGCCTGGTAGCGATCTGGACAGCGCCGGCTGCGAACCCCGATCAACTCGGCACGTCGAGCATTCCTCGCTACTTTGCCATTCGCGATCAGGCGCAGTCGTTCGAGGCGGTCGGCGCCTTCAACGGAGTCGCGTGCGGCATCAAGACGCTCGGCTTCGATCGCGACGGCGTGGCAGCGGAGCGCATACTCGGACAAACGGTATCGCCCACGATGTTTCGAACGCTGGGCGTACAACCACTGATGGGGAGAACGTTCACGGATGCCGAGGACCAAGTGGATCAGGTCGCTCCCGTCGTTCTCCTCAGCCACCGCTCGTGGCAGCGGCGCTTCGGAGGTGATCCCGCGATCGTCGGGAGAACTGTGACGCTCGATCGAGCAGCGACCACCGTCATCGGTGTCCTCCCTGAGCACTTCGATTTCTTCGGTGAAGACCGAGAGTTTTTTGCTCCGCTGTGCCTGACTCGCGCGCAGGTCGAAAGCCGCGTCGGCGGCAACACGGTGGTGGGGCGCCTCAAGGCTGGTGTCTCCATCGCGCAGGCACAGGCCGAACTCGACTCGTTGGCTGACCGACTCGCGGCGACCGATCCAGCGCGCCACCAGGAACTGAGTCTGCGCGTCGAGTCTCTGAAGCGATCGAGCGCACGGCTGTTCAATATCAACGGCCAGCCGTCGGGAGACTACGGAGCGTCGCTGATGATGCTACAGGGGGCCGTCGCGTTCGTGCTGCTCATTGCCTGCGCCAACGTCGCTGGATTGCTGCTGGCGCGCGGCGCAAGCCGCCGTCACGAGATCGCGTTGCGGATGACGCTTGGAGCGGGTCGTGGCCGAATCGTTCGACAGGTCCTGACCGAAAGCCTGCCACTGGCGACGCTCGGTGCGAGCTTCGGTGTGCTGATTGCGTGGCTCGGCCTCAAGCTACTGGTGACAACGATACCAGCAGGAATTCCGCATCTCGATCAAGTGTCGCTCGATCTCCGTGTTCTGCTTTTCACTGTGGGCGTCGCGCTGGTCACCAGCCTCGTTTTCGCAGTCATGCCCGCGATTCAGGTCTCCAGGATCACCGTCGGCGGGTCGTGGCGACCGTCCAGAGCGACGACGTGGAGCGCCGAGCATCAGAGGATGCGCAGCGTGCTGGTGTCGGGACAGGTGGCGATCGCTCTCCTGCTCCTGGTCGGTGCCGGTCTCATGATCCACAGCTTCGTTCGAGTACTCGAAAACGAACTGGGCGCGGATCCGAAGAACCTGCTGACATTCGACTTTCGGCTGCCTTCACGTGAGTCGTTCAAGGGGCTTGGTATGTACCGCGGGTCGGGATTGTTCGAAGTCAGCCCGATTCCCGCGCAGACGATCGAGCGCGTGTTCGAGCGGTTGCAAACCGTTCCCGGCGTGCTGTCGGTGGCCGCGGTGAGTTCACCGCCGTTTGTCGGACAGGGATTCGCGATGCCTTTTCTGGTCGAGGGCCGCCCCCTGCCTCCGTCCGCAACTGCAGGCGCCCGACCGAGTGATCAGCAGACGACAGACTATTTCGCCGTCACGTCAGGCTATTTCAGGGTGATGAGCATCCCTCTGAAACGTGGACGTGATTTCGATTCCCGTGATCGAGCGGACGCACCACTGGTGGCCATCATCAGCGAGACGATGTCGCGGCAGTTCTTTCCCAATGAAGACGCCGTGGGCAAATACCTCCGCTTCGACTTCGTGCCCAACGAGCGCCCTCGTCAAATCGTCGGAATCGTTGGCGACACACTCAACGGTCCGTTCGAGACGATCGCTAGACCGGCGGCGTACGTGCCGCACGTGCAGCAGGGGCCAACCTTTGTCGGGCCGTTCGTCTACCTGCGCACGGGCATGACGTTCGTCCTTCGCACGGTCGGCCCGCCGCTGGCCATGGTGTCCGACGTCAAACGCGCCGTTGCCGAAGTCGATCCCGCGACGCCGGTGGCCGCTGCACAGACGGTCGAACAGACGCTCGATGGTCACCTGCAGCAGTTGCAGCTGGCGATGTGGCTGCTCGGCATGTTCGGCGCGGTGGCCGCACTCCTCGCGGGCACCGGTA
>Ga0075428_100009731_pt1 | contig 10679 bp, 5 predicted proteins | sample RhiMetdeltSRZDD2_FD_75291 | JGI IMG/M metagenome (GOLD analysis project Ga0075428, IMG submission 75291) | Populus rhizosphere microbial communities from Tennessee, USA - Rhizosphere MetaG P. deltoides SRZDD2 | ecosystem: Host-associated > Plants > Roots > Rhizosphere > Soil | place: USA... | reverse complement strand
CGAACGTCCTCGCGAGCGCGCTTCTCGAAGGTTCGAACACCGTCCGCGTCTGCGTCACCGACGCCGCCACGAACACCGGCTCGGATGCGACCAGCGTCACCAAGGACACGGTCGCGCCGACGATCTCGATCGACCACACCGCCGACGGCGAGAGCGGCTGGAACATCAGCGATCCTGTCGCGGAGGCGATCACCGCGTCCGACAACACCAGCGGCATCGCCGGCATCAATTGCTCTGACACGTTGTTCGGCATCGGTGTCGTCAGCGGCTCCGAGCCAAACTTCGGCGCGGACGTCAGCGGAGAAGGCATCCATGGCCTCAGCTGCACGGCGACCGATGCGGCCGGCAATCAGAGCCAGGCCGCCACTGACAGCGTCAAGATCGACACCATCAGCCCCGCGGCCACACTTTCGGTCTCGTCCGGCACCGCGGGCGCCAACGGCTGGTACACGAGCAACGTGACGGTCTCGACGACGGGTTCGGACGCCACGAGCGACCTTGACCATTGCTCTGGCGAGCAGTTCCAAACGGCCGAGACGGCCGGCGCGACCTTCAACGGGTCGTGCACGGATGTGGCGGGCAATGTCGGGACTGCCGTCGCCCTCGAGGTCAAGCTCGACAAGACCGGCCCAAGCGCGAACCTCGCGATCATGGCCGGTACGCTCGGCCTGGGCGGCTACTACGTCAGCGACGTCACGGTCCGGACGACCGGCGCCGATTCCATCAGCGATCCGACCGGCTGTTCAGCTGACCAGTTCCTGACGACCGACACGACCGGAACCGCGTTCAACGGCTCATGCACGAACGACGCGGGGCTCACGACGAACGCCGCGCCGTTGTCCGTCAAGCTCGACAAGACGGCACCGACGATCAGGTTCGGGGATCGCGCGCCGATGCCGAATGCCTTCGGCTGGGCGAACGAGGCCGTGCTTCTGACCTGGTCTTGCGAGGATGCGACCTCAGGTCCCCTTGACGTCTCGGACTCGCACGTTGTCCCAACCGAAGGGCTCAACCAAACCGCGACCGGAGACTGCTACGACGTCGCCGGGAATCACTCATCCGACACCCAAGACGGCGTCAGCATCGACACGACCGATCCCGCGATCGCGTTCCTGAACCAGACGCCGCCAGCGAACTCGAACGGATGGAACCGTTCGACCGTCACCCTCCACTGGTCGTGCTCGGACGCGCTCTCGGGCCCGGTCGACGCATCGCTCGACGACGTTCTCAGCTCTGAAGGAGCCGACCAGACGTCTACGGCGACGTGTGTCGACAAGGCCGACAACGACGTCCAGGACACCCAGGTCGACATCGATATCGACCTGACCGATCCCAGCATCACGCTCGTTTCGCGAACGCCGGCGAACGCAAACGGCTGGAACAACACCGACGTCAGCCTCTCGTGGTCGTGCGACGATGCTCTTTCGGGCGTCGAAGCCACCACCGTGAGCGAGACGGTCACCGGCGAGGGCGCGAACCAGACCGCGACCGGGACGTGCATCGACCTGGCCGGCAACTCCGTGTCTGACACCGTATCCACGATCAACATCGACAAGACTGCGCCGTCGATCAGCGGCAGCCGCAGCCCGACGGCCAATGCGAACGGCTGGAACAACGCGAACGTCACAACGCACTACACGTGCAGCGACGGCCTCTCGGGCGTCGCCTCACTGACCGCGGATCAGGTCGTCAGCACCGAGGGCGCCGGCCAGTCACGAAGCGGCACCTGCGTCGACCGAGCAGACAACTCGGCGGGCACGACCGTGTCCGACATCAACATCGACAAGACCGCGCCGTCGGTCGCTATCACTACGCCCGCAGACGGATCGGCAACGATCCAGTCGACGGTCGATGTGAGCGGGACGAGGAGTGACAACCTCAGCGGCTTCGGAACGGTCGCGGTCAACGGCGTCCCCGCGACGCTGGCGTCCGGGACGTTCTCGCGGCCGTCGGTCGTCATCAACTGCGGCCCGAACACGATCACGGCGCTGGCGACAGACCAGGCCGGTAACACCGCCAGCCAGTCGATCACCGTCACCAAGCTCTGCTTCGGCATCTCGTTCCTGTCACCGCTCGATCAGTCGACGACGACCCCAATGATCAACACCGGCAAGTACGGGCGCGTCATCCCGGTCAAGGTCGTCATCACCCTGAACGGCGTCAGCCAGAGCGACGCGAGCCTCGCCGCGTTGGGGTTGAACCTCGAAATCGGCGTGAACGGCGCATCGTGCGCTTCGGGCGCCGCGATGGATGCCCTCGAGGAGTACGCGGACGCGGGCTCTTCGAATGACAACACGAATGACTTCCGTTGGGACACCGGGAAGTGGATCTACAACCTGAACACCGGCAGCCCGCCAGGCGGCGTGGCGATGACCGTGAACAGGTGCTACCGCTTCGACGTCTACGTGAACGACAGCGGCCCGGGTCACGTGCTCGTGTCGTCGACCCCGTACGCGATCTTCAAGCCCACGAAGTAGCGCTCATCGCCATCTGACGCCGAGCGCGCGAGCTCGCGGGGGGAACACTTGGGGCCGGGCCGTAGGGTCCGGCCTCGGTGTTTCCGTGCACCGTGCGGGGGGTACGTAGGTCGGGCGCACGCACGCACCGAACGGGACGAGTGGGTTGTTGGGCCAACCTCGCGCACGATCAAGCATGCGAGCACTCGAGTCCGGGCGCGCGTCCTGGGCCGGGCCACACCGAGGGGACCGCGGTGTCGTCGATGCATACCTTCCGCCGGGCCGGCGCAGCCGCCTTGGCGATGACCCTCCTCGCTGCGAGCTCGACCCTGGCCGACTTCGTGCCACCCGACGCCGATCACGTGAACGGCGGACCCCAGAACGTCCTTGACCTCGGCGCGGTGGCGCCGGGCGCCGTGCTGACGGCGGACGTCACGTTCGAGCTTGTCTGTTCCGGCTTCCGCCACGCCGATGCCGGCCAGGTCGTGAACCTCACGGCAGGGATGACGGTCGTGCCCGACCCGTCGGTCGGCGGCTCGATCACCGCCACGCCCGCAACGATCGGACCCGTACCGGCGACGTGGACGAGTGACCTGCTGGGGGCTTCCAGCTGCCCGTCTCCAGCGCCGCATCTCGCCGCGAACGGACCGAGCACGGTGACGATCACGGCACCGTTCGTCGTCGGCGACAACTACGAGCTCACGCTGTTCTTCGACAAGGTCCTGACCCCGCCCGGCGTCAACGACGCCTCGAGCGTCGCCGGTGTCACCGCTGTGACGTACCGCCTCGATGTCGTCGACGTCCCTGACGTCGACACGACGCCGCCGGTCCTCCATGACGTTCCGACGGGCGTCGAGCTCGTCACGACCGATCCAGCGGGCGCGCTCCTCGACTACACGCCGCCGACGGCGACCGACGACCGCGATCCGGCACCGACGGTCGTGTGTGACCCCGCCGCGGGAACCCTCGCGCCGGTCGGCGCCTCCGAGGTGACCTGCACGGCCACCGACGCGACGGGGAACACCGCGAGCGCCTCGTTCCCGGTCATGGTCCACCTGGCCAGCGCCTTCTGGGAGGAGCCGGTCGGCAACGGCGGCACGCTCATGGTCCACGGTCAGCGCACGGTCCCGGTCAAGGTCTCGGCCTGGCTCGATGGCGTCGAGGTCACGAGCGGCTCACCGGTGCTCGTCGTCGAGCCCTGCGGTTCCACGCCGGGCACGACCGTTGAACAGGTCATGCCGGTCGAGTTCAGCTCGGGACGCTGGATCGGCCACCTGTCGACGGGCGATCTCCCGGCCGGTTGCCATCTGGTCTCACTCGTCGCCGACGGCACGTCGCTGGGTTCATTCATGCTCAGCCTGGACACGGCGACGGCGACCAAGGCGCGGGGCCAGAAACCACGCTGACCTAGAATCGGGGCGTGACCCCCGAGCTCAAGGCGACCCTTGCCGCGCTGCCCGATCGTCCGGGCGTGTACCTGATGAAGGACGCGCGCGGCAGGGTTCTGTACGTCGGCAAGGCGCAGAGCCTGCGCTCGCGCGTGCGCTCCTACTGGCAGAAGAACGCCCCGCGAAACGAGGGTTTCCAGGTCATCCGATCGGCGATCGATCGCGTCGCCGATCTCGAGGTCACCGAAACCGACTCGGTCAGCGAGGCGTTGCTCCTCGAGAACAACCTGATCAAGCGCTTCGCGCCGCAGTTCAACGTCCGCCTCAAGGACGACAAGTCGTATCCGTTCATCAAGATCACGCTGACCGACGACTTCCCGCGGATCGAGCGGACGAGAAAGCTGCCCCAGGACGGCAGCCGGTACTTCGGGCCGTACGCCTCTGCATCGAGCGTTGACGAGGCGATGAACCTCGTGCGCCGGCTCTTCCCGTTCCGGACCTGCACGATCGATATCAAGGACGGTCAGCGGGCGCTCCAGCGGCCCTGCCTGCTGTATCACATCAAGCGCTGCCAGGGCCCGTGCATCGAGGCCGTGACCAAGGACGCCTACCGGGCCGACATCGCCCAGGTCGAGCTGTTCCTCGAAGGTCGGCAGGAGTCGCTCGTCAAGGCGCTCACGGCTGAGATGGACTCGGCCTCCGGCCGCATGGAGTACGAACGGGCGGCGCAGGTTCGGGACAAGGTTCGGGCGATCGAGCGGACGATGGAAAGCCAGAAGATGGCGGCGTTCGCGCGAACCGATCTTGACCTCATCGGCCTCGCCCGCCAGGACAACCAGGCGGCGGTTCAGCTCTTCGTGATCCGGAACGGGAAGGCGATCGGGCGCGACGTCTTCCTGCTCGACGTGCCGCGCGAAACGACGGACGCCGAGATCGTCGGGGGCTTCCTGCTCCAGCACTACACCCGGGCGTCGAGCGTGCCGAAGGAGATCGCCATCCCGGTCGAGGTCCCGGAGGCAGCCGATCTCGTTCGCGTCCTCGACGCGCGCCGGGCCGCTCTCACGGCCGACGCCCGCGAGGCGGGTGCGCCGCGGGTCTCGGACACGGCGCTGTGGGTCCGCGCGGTGGACACCTCGGCGAGCGTCCGGCGCGGGCCGGCGGCCAGCCTCAAGCTCGTCGTTCCGCGGCGGGGCGAGCGCCGGCGGCTGATGGACCTCGCAACCCGGAACGCGAAGGAATGGCTCGCGCGCGAGCACGCGCGCTGGATGGCCGACCAGGGCAAGACGCTCGCCGCGCTCCAGGAGCTCGCGGATGCGCTCGGCCTGCCGGTCGTCCCGAGCCGCATCGAGTGCTACGACATCTCGACCTTCCAGGGCCGCGAGACCGTCGGCAGCATGGTCGTGTTCGAGGACGGGAAGCCACGGAGCGGAGAGTACCGCCGATTCCGGATCCGGACCGTCAGCGGACCCGACGACTTCGCGAGTCACCAGGAGGTGCTGCGCCGCCGATTCCGCGCCGTGAAGACCGGCGACGAGGGCGAGGCCGAGGCCCGGAACTGGGCGATGCCGGATCTCGTGATCGTCGACGGTGGCCGCGGCCAGGTGAGCGCGGCGTCGGAAGTCCTCGACGAGCTGGGGCTCCACGACCTGCCGCTGGCCGGCCTCGCGAAGGAGCGCGAGGAGCTGTTCCTGCCACGACAGCGCGACCCGGTCCTGCTGTCTGCGACGTCGCCGGCGCTGTACCTCGTCCAGCGGATCCGCGACGAGGCGCATCGGTTCGCGATCGGCTATCACCGGGACCTCCGTCGGCGCGCGACGGTTCGGTCCGGGTTCGATGACCTGCCCGGGATCGGTCCGCGGCGTCGGGCGGCGCTGCTGCGCGTCTTCGGTTCGCTCAAACGCGTCCGCGAAGCACCGATCGAGCAGATCGCGGCGGTGCCCGGGATCGGGCCCGGGCTCGCCGGAAAGATCAAGGCGGCGCTCGAGGCCTGACCCCAGACCCGCTCGGGCCAAGGTCCCTGTATCATCCGCCGTCGATGCGCTGGACCGGCCCGATCCTGATCGCGGTCGTCGGCCTGCTCTCCCTGTTCGTCGACTTCTGGCCCAACCTCGCGCTGCCGGGCCTGAGTGTCGATGAGCCGAGCCGGCCGATCGAGACCAAGCTGGGCCTCGACCTGCAGGGTGGCCTGAAGGTCGAGTACCGGGTGCTGCCCGCCGGCGGCAAGGTCCCGGATGCCGAGGCGCTCGGGGTCCTCCGCGAGATCATGGAGCGGCGCGTCAATGCGACCGGTGTCGGCGAGCCCGTCGTCGTGACCTCGGGCACGGATCGGATCGTGGTCGAGCTGCCGGGCGTCTCAGATCCGGCGGCCGTCCGACGCCTCGTCGGCAGGACCGGCCTGCTGGACTTCGTCCCGATCCCGACGTCGATGACGCCGCCGACGAAGGGCCAGATCGTCGACCTGTCCAAGGCCACGGCGTGTCCGACGGACACGGCGCCAACGACGCTCTGCATCCTCTTCTCGGGCGACCAGCTCGAGTCGGCGTCCGTCTCGTCCGACCAGAACGGCAAGCGGATCGTCGTGTTCGACCTCAAGGACGAGGGCGCGAAGAAGTTCGAGGACTGGACCACCGCCCACGTCCACGAGATCTTCGCGATCGTCCTCGACTCGACCGTCATCTCCGCACCCGAGATCCAGACGGCGATCGCCGGAGGCCGTGTCTCGATCACGAACGACAGCCTCGTCGGCGGAATGCCGCTCCAGGAGGCGACCGAGCTGACGAACGTCCTCCGCTTCGGTGCGCTGCCGTTTCCGGTCGAAGAGCTGTCATCGGACACGATCGATCCGACGCTTGGGCGCGAGTTCCTCGACGCGAGCCTGCTCGCCGGCGGCATCGCGATCGCGCTCGTGATCCTGTTCATGCTGCTGCACTACCGGTTGCCGGGCGTCGTCGCCAGCTTCGCGCTCGTCTACTACGCGCTCGTCGTGCTCGCGCTGTTCCGGCTGATCCCGGTCACGTTGACGCTCGCCGGCATCGCCGGCTTCGTGCTCTCGGTGGGCATGGCCGTCGACGCGAACATCCTGATCTTCGAACGCTCGAAGGAAGAGCTGCGCACCGGCAAGTCGTTGCCGAATGCCATCGAAGCCGGCTTCAACCGCGCCTGGAACTCGATCCTCGACTCGAACGTGTCGAGCCTGATCACGGCTTCGATCCTGTACCTCTTCGGGTCGTCCGTGATCCAGGGCTTCGCGCTCGTCCTGATCATCGGCGTGCTCGTGTCGATGTTCAGCGCGATCACCGTCACGCGGACGATCCTGCGCCTCGTCGTCGACCAGGCGTGGGCTCGCAAGCCCTGGCTCTACGGCGTCTCGGCCGCCGAGATGGTCGCTCGGCCGACCGGCCGCTCAAGCCGGCGCGAGGCCGCCAGCGGTGTTTGACCTCGTCGGGAAGCGCAACTGGTTTTTCGCGCTCTCGCTGCTCATCACGATCCCGGGCCTGATCTTCATCCTGCTGACGCCGCTGAGCGGCGGCAAGGCCGGCCTCCAGTTCTCGATCGACTACACCGGCGGGACGACATGGTCGATCAAGTTCGCCGATGCGACCGTCGACCCCGAGGCGGTCAAGGCCGAGCTCGCGACCCTCGGCCAGCCCGACGCGACCGTCGTGCGGACGGGCAAGGGCTTCCTCGACATCCGCCTTTCGAAGCTGGACCTGCGCGGTGTCGAACCATCCCCGACGCCCGTGCCGACAGTCGAGCCGAGCCCATCGGCCAGCGCGGCCGCGAGCCCGACGGCCGCGGCGAGCGAATCACCCGCGCCGTCCGCCTCCGCCGCCCCGAGCGGGTCTCCGGAGCCCAGCGCGTCCGCGTCGCCGAGCCCAAGTCCGAGCGCCAGCGTCGAACCCAGTCCGAGCGCCAGCCCGTCGCCGAGCCCGTCACCGACCGGGATCCCCGGCGCCAACACGAACGTGCCGACCGAAGGTGACATCGGCGCGATCGCGACCGCGCTCCAGGAGAAGTTCGGGCCGATCGCCGAGCAGGCGTCACTCAGCTCGATCGGGGCCGTCGTCTCGAGCGACCTGATCGGCCAGGCGATCGTCCTGATCCTCGTCGGCTCGATCGGGATCCTGCTCTGGATCACGCTCCGGTTCCGTGACTTCAAGTTCGGCGTCGTTGCGCTCGTCGCGCTGGTCCACGACATCATCGTCGTCGTCGGCTTCTTCGCGATTCTCGGCACGCTGTTCGACATCGAGATCGACGGCCTGTTCGTTACCGCGATGCTCACGGTCATCGGCTTCAGCGTCCACGACACGATCGTCGTGTTCGACCGGATCCGCGAGAACCGCGCCCGCCACGCCGGCGAGCCGTTCGCCGAGATCGTCAATCATTCGCTGCTGCAGACGTTCGGGCGCTCGATCACGACGAGCTTCACGGTCGTGCTGACGCTGACCGCGCTGTTCCTGTTCGGCGGCTCGGCGACCCAGGAGTTCGTCCTGGCCCTGCTCCTCGGGATCATCTCCGGGACGTACTCGTCGATCTTCAACGCGAGCCCGCTCCTTGTCGTGTGGTACGAGTGGGAGGATCGCCGGCACGGTCGGACGGCGCGGCCCGTGTCACGCCGAGCCTCGAGCTGACGCAGCGCACCGGCAGGAGAGCCCCGGTGAAGCCCGCCGTGGCATCCTGAGCACGTGCTCGCCCCGCGCTTCCACTGGATCCTTCCCGAGCCGGTGGCCCTGCCCCTGAGCCTCATCGACGCCGGGCGTAGCCGGGGCCTCGACGAGCGACTCCTCGGCCTCCTCGTCCGGCGTGGCGTCAGCACCGAGGAGGAGCTCGAACGGTTCTTCGGACCGCCCGAGGACGCGCTCCACGACCCGCTGCTCCTGCCCGATGCGGCGGTCTTCCGGGACCGCATCCGCTGGGCGATCGGGCGCGGCGAGCGGATCCTCGTCTTCGGCGACTTTGACGCCGACGGCCTGACCGGCCTCGCGGTCCTCGTGCGGGCGCTCAGGACGCTCGGTGCGGATGTCGTGCCGTATGTCCCGTCGCGGGTCGACGAGGGCCACGGCCTCTCGCTTGCAGCCCTTGACGCTGCGGCCGCCGCCGGCGCGACGCTGATCGTGACGGTCGACTGCGGGTCGACGAGCGTGGCCGAGATCGAGGCCGCGCGGGGCCGGGGCCTGGATGTCCTCGTCACCGACCACCACCGCGTTCCTGATCCGATGCCCGCCGCCCAGGCGCTCGTGAACCCGCATCGGCCCGATGCCATGTATCCGGAGCGAGGGCTCGCCGGCAGCGGCGTGGCCTTCAAGCTTGCCCAGCTGCTGCTCGCGGACGCGCCCCGCGGCCCGGCGGCGGCACTCGACCTGGCCGACCTCGCGACGATCGGGACCGTCGCCGACGTGGCGCCGATCCTCGGTGAGAACCGGGCCGTCGCTCGACTCGGTCTCGTGCGACTCCGGTCCGCGCCGCGGCCTGGCCTGGCGGCCCTCTTCGAACGCGCGAAGATCGATCCAGCGACGATCGACCTCGAGACGGTCGGGTTCGCGATCGCGCCGCGGCTGAACGCGGCCGGCCGGGTGGGGGAGGCGTTCGACGCCGCGAAGCTCCTCCTCACCGACGACGCCGCGGAGGCGGCGGCGCTTGCTGACACGCTCGAGCTCGCGAACGTGACCCGTCGCGACCTCATGAAGATCGCGCTCGCCGAGGCTCGAACGTCGCCGGACGCGGTCGATGAGGCACCTGCGACGCTCGTCCACGGCCCCTGGCCCGTCGGCATCGTCGGGCTCGTCGCCGGCCGGCTGGCCGACGAGCGTGGCCGCCCCGCGATCGTGGGAGCTGACCTCGGCTCGATGATCCGGGCGTCCTGCCGGGGTGACGGCCGCCTCGACCTGGGGGCCGCCCTCGCAGCCTGTGGCGACCTGCTGCTGCGCCACGGCGGCCATGCCGGCGCCGCTGGCTTCGAGCTACCGACAGAACGCTGGCCGGCGTTCCGCGAGCGGTTTCTGCCGCTGGCCGCCGCCGCGGCGGTCGAACCCGAGGCCAGCCCGAGCCTCCTGGTCGATGCGGCGATCCCGGCGAAGTCTCTCGGCTACGCGCTCCTGCGCGATCTCGGGCGTCTCGCTCCGGCCGGCACGGGCAACCCCGAGCCGCTCGTGGCCGTCCTCGGCCTCGGGGTCGTCCGCGTGCGGGAGGTGAGCGGTGGGCACACACAGGTCGTCCTGAAGCGCGATCTCGACGTCGTCGACGGCATTGCCTTCGGCTGGCCCGAGCTGGCGACGTCGATCCGCGAGGGCGAGCGCGTCGACATCGTTGCCCGGGTCGTCAGCCGCCGCTTCGGCGCGGTCGAGTCGCTGCAGCTCGAGATCCGTGACGCGGCGGCCTCGGAGCTTCGAACGGTCGATCCGACGCCGGTCCCGCCGGCGCCCCCGCTCGCTTCGCTGGCGTCGTGAACCGGAAGACCTACCAGGTCCCGCCGCGTGGACCGCGGCAGCCCACGCTCGAGGCCGTGGGCCCGTTCCTGGCGCCCGGCCTGTCGGTCATCGGCCTGGTCCTCGTCGGCGTCATCAGCCTCGGACTGATCAACGGTCGCCTGCCATCATTCGGCGGCTTCGGGGGTCCGGATTCGAGCGACGACGGCGGTCCGATCAAGACGCCGACGCCGTCGGACGTGATCATCATCGACCCGCGCAGCGAGATCCCGGGCACGATCGCCTACATCAAGGCCGGCAACATCTGGATCCAGAGCGGCGACCGCGTCTATCGGCTGACGAACAGCGGCCAGGACGCGATGCCGTCGTGGTCGCCGGACGGCGAGTGGATCTACTTCATCCGGTACACC
>Ga0075428_100009730_pt1 | contig 10679 bp, 10 predicted proteins | sample RhiMetdeltSRZDD2_FD_75291 | JGI IMG/M metagenome (GOLD analysis project Ga0075428, IMG submission 75291) | Populus rhizosphere microbial communities from Tennessee, USA - Rhizosphere MetaG P. deltoides SRZDD2 | ecosystem: Host-associated > Plants > Roots > Rhizosphere > Soil | place: USA... | reverse complement strand
CTTTTCCGGATATCGAACGGACAAAGCGTCGCGCCATTGAGCAGGGCGGCGAAGGTGATCTTCATACCTTGGCTGACGCTGCAGGAATAGAGCAGGGCAATGCGATCGTCCGCGCAGATTTGCAGGCCGTTGCAATAAATCAGACTATCGTGCAGCAGATTGGCATGCGTCTGTACGACGCCCTTGGGCTGCCCGGTGGAGCCCGATGTGTAAATCAAAAACGCCAAATCCTGCGACGAGACGGCCAACCCCGGATTGTCGCTTGAACTGGCCCAGCCCAATTGCTCTAGGTTGACCACGTCACAGTTTTGATAAGCAGATTGTTCGGCCAATGAAAGATTCTCGCCGTCGGCGATCAGCAAACTCGCTTGCGAGTCCTGTAAAAGGAAGGCCCTGCGGTCTTTAGGAAAGGACGGGTCGAGCACCAGACAGATTTTGCCCGCTTTCAGCACGCCTATGATTGCGACGAATAACGGAAGCTCATGTTCCATCAGCAAAGCAATCGGCTCTTGAGTTGTTCCTCGCTGTGCAATGATCGAATGCGCCAGGCGGTTCGCGCCTTGGTTTAAATCCTGATAGGTCAAGGTTTGATCGCTCGTTTTAACGGCGGCTTGGCGCGAATATTGAGCGGCGATTTTTTCGAATCGTGCCGGGATTGAGAGCGCGACATCTTCAAGGGGGAATTCAGCAAACCGTCCCGAAGGATGAAAGCACTTGGCCCGAATTGCTTGTTGGTCGAGTGGTAAATTCATCCTGCTAAATTTAACGCGTTTTCTCCAACTTCGCCTGATTCGCGTAAGGCGAGCCGGATATTCTTCTACGAAATGAACAATGGAGAATGGATAATTGATAATGGACAATTCAAAGCGTTGCGTTGAAGATCGTCGGACAAGATGACGCACGACGAGAATCCGCCAACGACACGAAACAAAAAATGGTAGGGAAAGCGCTGCAAATTCACGCGGCGGAGGTTATGCCTGCGGATCGTGAAAGATATCCAGCCCGAAGATCCACGACTCAGAGCATGGGTCCATAATAATATTTCCAAAATTCTGGGTCGTCCGATCGCCAGGCAGGTCCGAAACCCTTTTCGAAGAATTTTTCCAACTTCGTGAATAGCCGTTTCCAGGTCGACTGTCCCTTCTCGACCGCATCCAAAACATCATCGATGTGCTCGGCGAGATTGGCGAGCTCTTCTTTCGGCAGATAGGACAACGCACCGTTGACGATCGATGCTTTCAGGGTTTGTGGATTCATCGCATGGGCCGTCAGCATCACGGTGGGAATCTTTTGGTTCACGGTTTGAGTCAGTAAGGCCATACCGTCCACGCCCATGATATCGAGAATCGCCAGATCGTATTTCACATTGGCCGGTGTCCGCGACTCACCGGGACTTAAAAGTTCCGTAGCCTCGTCGTAGCTTCTGGCGCAATCGACCGTGGCGCCATCGAGCACATCGACGATCGTCTCTAAAATGTCCGGCTCGTCATCCACGGCCAAGATCCGAAGCCCCTGTATGCGTGCACTGGAGGCATTTTCCGCCATCTGTTTTCTCCTTCACACCGAAAATTTTGAGCGGCGATCGGCCGACCAGATAACGAACTCGTCACCGGTTCAAACAAACGAGCCCTTGTGTAAATCTTTTCTTCCCGGCTTGCAACCTCGGATGAGGATATCCCGCGGCAGTCCCGTTAGCTCCATTGGATCTTGCCCGGTTCACCGGGAATTCTAAATCGAAACGTCGCACCCTGGCCGGGTAAGCTGTCGAGAGAGATATCGCCGCCGAGCTGGCGTGCCAGAATCAGAGCCCCCGCCAATCCCAGGCCATGGCCTTTTCGCTCGAAACCCTCGTGGATGGCGAGCTGCTTGTAGCGCTCAAAAACCGCCGCATGGTGCTCGGGCGGAATACCTGGACCGTCATCTTTAACTGAAATGATCAGGTCATCGCCTTCTCGATCCAGGGCAATCTCCAGGGCTCGTCGGCGAAAATGCAATGCATTCTGGATTAAATTACCGACGATCAAAGCGAATTTGACCGGGTCCTGAAAAACCCGCACCCGATTGATCTCCGGAGGTATTTTTATCGTGATCCCGGCTTGCGCAAGCGCGGCCTGCTGAGCCTCGCGTGCGGTCGCTTCGCTCAGACGGCCGGCGAGTTGGGCATCGCTGCTTTCGACAGATTCGATCAATACTTTGAGCACCGCCTCGCCGACGTCAAAAGAAGCGAACGAAAACTGCGCCGATTCGGCCCGGCCAATTTCCAACAGTTGATTGACCAGACTCTTGCCGCGCAGGGTCCCGCGAAGAATGCGCCTTACCGCTTTTTCTTGCCGCTCGGTGAGCGGTCCCATTCGTGCGGCTTGGTCGATCAGGGTACGGGCTGCCGCCTCGATCAATGAGAGCGGCCCTTTAAGCTCATGCACCAAAAGTTGTGTGTCCAGGGCGCGAAAGAAATCGTCCGAATCGGCCGCCGCTGGCGCAGGTTTTTCAGCCATAACTGCTCCGTGGTTTTGTCCTAACGGTCACGCGGCCTCAATAGGGCCGGGGGAAATTCGAGCGAAAATACGCTGCCGGCGCCGACCTTGCTGGCGAAACAAAGCTTGAAACCATAACGCTCCGAAAAAAGCTTGAGGCGCTGCAGGTCGAGGCCCTTGCCGCCGGCGCCGAAGTCGTAGGGTCGGCCCGACGAATAACGATCGGTGGCGCCCGCATGGATGAAGCCATGGAATAGATGTTCTTGTAGTTCCGTGTCGATCCCGACGCCTGTGTCGCGAATATCGAGCTGCACGTTCCCGTTCGCTTCGCGTAGCACGAGGCTGATGGTTCCACCGTCGGGCGTGGCTTCGATCGCGTTGCGCAGCAAGCCGCGAAAAGATTTGAAGAGCAATGGCTCGGGAAGAACCACCGCCGGAACTGGTTCGAGCGTCTGCTCCAAAGCGATTCGGCGATGGTTGAAATCGGGACGCAAGGCTTCCACCGCCTGCGGAATCCAGACATCCATCACCAACGTCTCAGGCTTGTGATTGGCATGCTGAGCATAGATTTGACCGATCTTCTGCGCCAGCCGTTCCTGCAAGTAAGCCGGCGCGTTGTGCTCGTCGACGATGCCCTCGAGCACGTCCTGGCAGCGCCGTAACCAATCCGTCAGCATGATTTCTTCGGTGAACGGTCTTTGCGCGGCGATGTCGCAAGCCTCCAGCTGGAGCTCCACCAGTCTCCCAATGGCACGCTGCAGTCGTTCCGCGATCAGGTGAGTCCGCTGCGGGTCCTGTGCGGCGGCCAATTTTTGCAGTAATACGCAAGAGCCGGATATCACCGCTAGGGGTGTTTTCAACTCGTGCGAAAGGTGATCGATCATTTTGGTTTTGGCCTGGTTTTGACTTTCCAGAACCCGGTCCTTTTCGATATAGGCTTCGACCAGTTGAGCGCGCTCGAGGGCAACCGAGATATGGGCATTGAGCCCTTCGAGCAGAGATTCGTCTTCTTGATCAAATCCTGTGCGACACTTTTTGTTCAGAACCTGAATGACGCCGATAAGTTCTTGACGACTACCGCTTAGCGGCATGCACAGAACCGAGCGGGTCCGAAAACCCGTTTGCTGATCGAAATCATGGTTGAAACGCGGATCGGCATAAGCATCGACAACGTTTGCGACCGTCCGCGTTTGAGCCACATCGCCGGCGATACCGACACCGACCCGAAAACGAATCTCCCCTATCTCGAGCTGGTCGGCCGTCCTGCTCCACAACTCATCGCGGGCTCGGTCGTAGAGAAACAGCGTGGCACGTTCGGCATCGAGCACCTCGGCCGTCTTGCCGATGATCGTACTCAAGAGGTCGTCCAGTCGCAGCTGGTTTGCGAGCGCCTTGGCTACGTCTAACAGAATAGCCAATTTCCGTGTTTGACTCGAAGTCTTCGGCTTCATTGCTATTGTTTACGGCCGCAACTCACGACGTCAGCTCGCGATCGCGCGCGATGCAGATTCCTCCTTGATCACTATCTAACGCGTTTTCTCCAACTCGGCCAAACGGGTCTTCGCCTGATTCGCGTAAGGCGAGTTGGGATATTCTTCGACGATCTGCCGATAAAGCTTCGTAGCGTGCGGCCTGTTGAACTGCTTTTCTTCCAACTGCGCGGTATCGTATAAATCCTTCGCTTTATCGCCGCAGCCCGCGAGCAGCAGGAGCATGCAGGCGGCAAGAAACCTTCGCATGAAAACTCTCCTAAATGGTTGGTGTCCGCCGCTATGTCGAACACCAGTCGCTGGGCAGCGATCGTCGATCGACATGGACTGAGAGGCTGCACCAACGCCAGTTCTCCGGCTCGTTACTCTGGTAATTTCGGCGGGGTTGATACTTCCGGCGCGACTTGGCCGGTAAGCGCTTCCATGAACGCGACCAAATCTTTTTGCTCTGCAGGTGTCAGATTGAGCGGGCGGATATCCTTCGAAAGCCACTGATTCGGCGTGCCCCCTTTGTTATAGAACACGACCACATCTTCCAAAGTCTTCAGGCTACCGTCGTGCATGTACGGCGGCCGTTTGGCGACATCGCGTAAGGTTGGCGTTTTGAAAGCTCCTTTATGCTCGTCGTTTTTAGTCACCGTAAATCTTCCCAGGTCGGGGTTGGCCTTATCCATTCCCACACCGAGATTGTGGTAGTTTTCATCGGTGAAATTGAAACTGACATGACAGGTCACGCAATTTGCCTTCCCCTGGAATAGAGCCACACCGCGCTGCGCGGCTGCCGACAGCGCTTTCTTATCGCCCGCGCTGAAACGATCGTAGGGCGAGTTGCCCGACAGGATGGTCCGCTCGTATGCTGCGATCGCTTTGGCGACGCCCTCGGGGTTGAGATCTGTGCCAAAAATCTTGCGGTGCTGTTCTTGATAGTACGGAATCGCGCCCAAGTTTTTGACCAGCAACTCCGGCGATTGGTCCGATGCTTTGATCGCTTGATCTTCGAGCGAGGTGCGCTGGCCGGTCCATTGTTGCGCGTCGCTGAACAAGCGATTGACCAACGTAGGCGAGTGCCGGGACGTCGGTGTCCCATCCCATCGCGCGGAAAACTGCCGCGGATCGCCCCACCCGTTAGTTGGCTCATGGCAGGTAATACACGCTACCGTCCCGTTTCGCGACCATCGCTTGTCCCAAAAGAACTGTTTGCCGAGCGCGATCTTCTCAGGCGTGAGCGGATTGTCGTCAGGAATGAAAGCGGCACTTTCCTGAAGACCAATAGGAAGTTTGAGTTTCAATTGGGCGCCATCGGCTGCGGTGGTGAATGCGCCGAGCGCGAGCACAAACATCACAGAACCCAACTTCATACGGGCTCCTCACAATGAAACCGATCAGAGGCTACATCCGACGGTCGAGCCGGTCAAGAAAAAACGGCGGCCGGTGTAGAAGCTAAGCCGGTGACGGAGCAAGCTCGCAGATCGCAGACTGATCCGGACTTACACTCTGAACTGTGCAATCAGATCGTCTTCCGGGTCCGCGCCGAGACCTGGGCCCTTTGGAACTTCAACTCCGCCGTCGATGACAGGCACGGTCTTGGAGAACGGAGTAGCGCCAAAGTCGGCAAACATCCGCTCGAGCGGAGACTCTTTTTCCTTCACCGCGAGGCAATGCAACACCGCTAGAAACGCCGGTCCCAGATAAAAGGCGTTCGGGACGCAGGTGGCGCCTGCCTGCTCGACCTCGGTGGCTACTCTTGCCATGGCGGTGATGCCCAGTTTGACCATGGCGGGCTGAACGTAATCGGCCTTGCCGATGGTCACCATTCGGCGAAACTCGCGCAGACTGGTTGAGTTCTCGCCGATCCCCATGGCTACGCCGGTGCTCGTGCGCAGCTTGGCTAGTGCTTCGAAGTCCTCCGGAGGATAGATCGGCTCCTCGACCCAGAACGGCTTGTACGGCGCCATCGCCGCGACCGCCGCCTCGGCTTCGGCCGGCGTCCAAGCGCAATTTGTATCCACCATAAGAGGAATGTCGGGGCCTGTCACCTCGCGTGCGGCAGCGACCCCCTCGGGAGTGCGCTCATGCAGCTTGATCTGACGATAGCCGCGCTCGAGAGCGCGAGCGGTGTTGCGCTTAATGTATTCTCGGTTTCCGGAATATTGCAGCAGCGAGGCATAGCATTCGACACGCGTCCGCTTGGCGCCGCCGAGGAGCGTCGATACCGGAACGCCCGCAAGCTTGCCGCGAATGTCCCACAGCGCGATGTCGAGTCCCGCGAGCGCGTGCGCCAGCGGACCGGAGCGGCTCAATGAAAGCAGCATGCGTTCTATGCGTCGGACGAGCTCCTCATCCGAGGCGCTCTGGCCAACGGCGAGACGCCTGATCCAGTTGTCGAACGCTGCGACAACCATCGGACGCGCTGTGCCGAATGATTCACCCCAACCCACCACGCCGCCGCTCGTCGTCACGCGCACGTAAAGGCTTTCCACATGCGTGCGCGGCACGCCTTGAGACATTGGAGCGGGAGCCCAAATGTCCAACGGAATGCGCAGCGTGATCGTGTCGATCGCTGAGATTGTCTCGTCCATGTTTCGATGATTCAAATCAGGAATTCCTGAAAATGTCGAGCTACATCACTCCCGCGCCATCGGCGCATGTCGGTTCGTGATTCCAGGTACATGTTCCGACAGTGTTGGATTGTTGACGATATCTGCCAATTCCGTTGACACCTTTCCGGTGCGGCGCTATAGCTCGCGTCAGCGAAACGATGGGATTCGAATTTCCTGCACAGATGGGCGCTGCAGCCTATGGCTGTGTCCACGTAAACCTCTAAAGACGGAACGAGCAGATTGTCGAAACAATCAGAGCAGGATTACCGCGCCTGGAGGTGGGCATGCTGCGCTTGACCTTGGCTGCGGGCCACTATGATCGGACGGAGGCGCTCCGCGACGGTCGGGTCCGCGCAGAGGGCATCGACTTGACCTACATCATGCTGCGCGTGGAGGAAATCTTCTGGCGCATGGCGCAGCACCGCGAGTTCGACGCCTCGGAGTTCTCCCTGGGGGGGTACGTTGTGCGCCGCGGTCGCGGCGCCGACGACCTCGTCGCGATCCCGGTTTTTCCATCGCGCTTCTTCCGGCAGTCGTGCATCTTCGTCCACGAGGGCTCGGGCGTCCGCAGCCCGGCGGACCTTCGTGGCAAGAGGATCGGCGTACCCGAGTACCAGATGACAGCCGCAGTGTGGGCACGCGGCATCCTGGCAGACGACTACGCCGTGCGCGCGGCCGACGTCGAATGGGTGCAAGGCGGGCTCGAAGAGCCCGGTCGCATTCCATTCGAGCCCGCCGAGCCGGCGGGAGTCACGGTGGGCTTCGCGCCCGCGGACCGCTCGCTGGCGCAAATGCTCGAGAGTGGCGAGATCGACGCGCTGGTCACAGCCAGGACGCCCTCGACCTTTCGGCGAAGCGGTAGCGCAGTGCGGCGGCTCTTCGAGCACCCGTTCGAGGTCGAGCGCGACTATTTCCGCCGAACCGGCATTTTTCCCATCATGCACACCCTGGTGGTCAAGAAAGAGATCCTCGACGCGAACCCCTGGGTGGCGTTTACCTTGTTCAAGGCGTTCTCGGAAGCCAAGGATCTGGCGATGGCCGATCTGACCCAGACAAGCGCGCTGCCGCTCAGTCTACCGTTCCTCGTCGAGCACGCCTACCAGACCATGGACCTGATGGGCGAGGACTTCTGGTCCTACGGACTTGAGAGCAATCGGCGCACGCTCGAGACATTCGTGCGCTACATGCACGAGCAAGGACTGATCCCAGAACCGATAACGCTCGAAACCCTGTTCCCGGAGAGCACGCAACGGACGTTCAGGGTTTGACGTGAAGCTAGAAAGCCAAGTGGTATCGGATGCGTTATCTAATTGTCTTAGCCAGTTTGTTGATTTTGCCTGCTGGGACTACCGCAGAGGTAGTCACTTTTCCTGGTGCTGTCGCGGAAGGGTATTCGGCGGTTTCAGAGGTGAAGGGGAGATCTGGAGCTTCCCGGAGCGAAGGCAGGAGGAAAGCTCCCAGTTGTGCTAATTTTACACGGGAGCGCGGGTATTGACGGGCGCGGCGAGTTTCATGGAAAGGCACTCAATGCGGCAGGGATCGGTACCCTAGAGATTTTCATGTTTTCGCGCGGCAACCGACCGCGTGCCGGGAGGAACGAGAACCTTACGCACATGTATGGTGCGTTAAAGTATCTGGCTAGCCGACCGGAAATCGATCCAGGACGCATTGCCGTAATGGGTTTTTCGTGGGGAGGCGGACTCTCTCTGACTGCAACCTCCGCGAGTATTACGGAGCTATTCACGGGCGGGCAGGTCCGCTTTGCCGCTCATGCACCATTCTATCCCGTCTGCTGGTCCCACCTTAGGATGTCGTCCGACCCCAAGGCATCGGGGTATGGTAGGTACAAAACACTCACGGGTGCTCCCGTCCTGATGTTCGCGGGCGGTGAGGACGATTATGACGAGCCAGACACTTGCCAGAAATTCATTGCTTCGCTTGCCGAAACAACGCGGAGCCATGTTTCTCTCAAATACTATCCCAAGGCCACGCACGGCTGGGACATTCAGGAGCGGGCAAGAGTGTTTTATGAGAACTCGGCTGCGCTTGGTAGAGGAGGCAAGGTCCGCATGACTCCCCATCGGGAAGTTGCGGAGGACTCGCGTCGGACTGTAGTAGAGTTTTTCGTCCAGCACCTGAGGGTGCCTTGAATGCGACGGTGAGCCAACGCCTCAAGCGAAGCGGGACTGTGTGATTGCAAAACCTAACCGCAGAGCCGACTTGCCGTTCCTCATCACTTCGACTCACTGATTTCGAATCCCAAGCTGCGTAGCAATGCGACTGTCTCTTCTTCGGTCAGGGTGCGCCCAAGTTTCTCGTGCTCCCTGATCAGATGCGCCATCATCTCGGGCTTGAGCACCATCCAAGCCGGCACCTTGGCAATTGTGACACCCTCTTCCATTTTCGCCTCTCCGATCTCGGAGCAACCGATAAACTTTCCACTAGTCGCACGGCTGGACGTTTAAACTCAGCGCTAAAATTGCTTCTGCTTTCCTATCGAACACTCTCCCGAACTTTTAAGTCCGTCACATCCTGGATATCTCACATCTTTGGTTTTCCTTTTTGATCGACTTAGGGCGCAACGATCGCGAGCGAGAAGTTGTGGAGTTGAATTGCAAACTGCGGATGAACGAAACCAAAAGAAAGATAATAATGAGATGGTAATCAATTTACCGGCGGCAATTTCATGGCGCCGAACGGATCGAGCTCTAGAACTTTTGCGCTCTTCGGTTGAATGCCGAACCTTGTACGAATTTCTTCTAGCGGTTCGTGGGCGTGCTGGAAAAAATCAACGTCGAGCACGAGGTCCGTGTTGCAGGCGGCGCCGCGGGCGACGGCTTCCGCCAAGCGTTCGATGCCACCGGGTGCCGAAAGGTTGTGACCTGCCTGCTTGTCGACGACCAGGCTCGTCGGCATGAGCCCGGATTCGAAAAGTGCTAGAACGCCGAAGAATCCGAGCGTCGCGCCGGGCGCGCGGCTGGCGGCAGCCTGAAAGCTGATGACCTCGATTTCACCCATCGGCGTTGTGCCGTAGTCCGCGAGCACGTGCTCCCAATCGTGTTGCGCGACCGCGGCGTTTACGGATCCAGGCTGGCCGGGAACCGTGAAGCCGCGCATCTGATAGAACTCCCACAAGCTGCCACCGACACTGCCTTGAGCACACGAAGCGAGAGCGGTCCACCGCGCGGCTTCGGCGGGATCGGCCTCAATGGTCAGAGCATAGGCCTTGTCACCGGCATGGCGGAGCAGCGCCTCGAACTCCGGCGAGCGCCGATCCAAATCGGCAATCCAGTTCATTCGGTAGAAATCATGGATTGCCTTGGTCAATTCACCGCGCATCAGATCGCGCACATAAAGCAGACTGCGCTCGTGCACATGCAGGGCCGTTGCCCATTGAACAATCGATCGCTCCAGTCGTTCCGGGATCGGATTGCACAGGATCTCGGTCGCAACCATCAGTTGAATCAACTCGTTCCGCTCCGCCTCGCTTCGCAGCGCAGCCACTACCTCGGCCGGAGACGTCGGGGCCATTTTTTCGAAATCGAGGTCCTGACCGAGCAGCCGGTTAAATAGAGTGTGCAGTAGCTTCGGCTGTACCGGCGATTGCCAACCGTCCAGACGGCAAGCGGAGGTCACTGCTCGCGCGACCATCTCTGCGTTCTCAGGCGAAGTGTGGATGAGAAACATAGAGCTCCGATCGAAGCCAATTTACGCCGCTATTAGCAATGCCTCTTTTCGCTTCTGGTATCAATCACAATTTCCGGGATGCTCTGCGATCGCGCCTAACCTGTTGTAGTCATGCGTCCCTCGGTCTGATCGCGATAACGTGTCGCTAATGCTGGCCAAGAAGAGATACAGGGAGGGAGCCGATGAAGTCGCGTTCCACGTCCGTGATCGTTGCAGCACTCGCCGCCATGATCTCCGCTAGTCCCGCGCACGCTGGAACTCCTGGAACCGTTGAAACGCCTTTCGCCTGATTGTTGCTACACCTAAAGTTTTTTTTCATGATCAGCAGATTTCCATCCTCCATCCTGTGATACTCGATCTCGTCCATCACCTTTCGCATGAGATGGATTCCCAATCCGCCTGCCGTCTTTTCATCGAGGGGCGTGGTG
>Ga0075428_100009729_pt1 | contig 10680 bp, 8 predicted proteins | sample RhiMetdeltSRZDD2_FD_75291 | JGI IMG/M metagenome (GOLD analysis project Ga0075428, IMG submission 75291) | Populus rhizosphere microbial communities from Tennessee, USA - Rhizosphere MetaG P. deltoides SRZDD2 | ecosystem: Host-associated > Plants > Roots > Rhizosphere > Soil | place: USA... | reverse complement strand
CGTTCGTCGCGATCGCGTACTCGTACCGGCCGGCGTTGTTCGCATTCGTGTAGCCCGCGCCGGCGCCCGTCGTTCCGCCCACGATGCCGTTGCCGTTGCCGTAGCGGTCATCGTTGTTGCTGTCGATCGCCGCGTCCTGCATCTGAATGATCAGAACCAGATCTCCGGACGTGATGCTCACCGCCGCGCCGCGTCGCGCGCCGACGGTGATCGAGGTCGCGCCCGCCGCGGCGTTCGCGGTGCCCGGCCAATACGAATTGATGATGCCGGCGAGCGTGCCGCCCGCTCCGTCTTTGCCGGGCTGCGTACCGCACACGATCGCCTGCACGAGCGAGTACGCCGTTGCACTGGCGGTGTTAGGCGCGGCGGGATCGCTGGTCGTCGTCGTGACCGTGCCGGTGTTCGTCGCGATGAGACCGCCCGTGAGCGGCGCGGTGACCTGGATCGTCACGGTGGCGGTCGCGCCCGCGGCGAGCGTGCCGAGATTGCAGGTCACCGTCGAAGTTCCGCTGCAACTGCCCTGTGTCGTGATCGAGTTGACGAACGTGGTCGTGCCGGGAATCGTGTCGGTGAGCGTGACGCCGGCCGCGGTCGAAGGTCCGTTGTTCTGCACGTAGAACGTGTACGTGAGCGCGCCGCCGGGCGCGACCGGATCGGGGAGCGCGCTCTGCGTGACTTCGACGTCCGCGGTGGCCTGTTTGATCGCGACCGCGACGAGCGACCATCGACGATTCGCGGAGAGATCCCACGAAACGGTCGTGTTAGGCGCGGCGCCGGCTCGTCCCGCGACCGCGGCCTGCACGTCGTCGTTCGTGCCGCCGGTGCTGACGTCGTAGCCCTCGACCTGCGGCGCATCGGCGGTGAGCGTGACCGTCTCGCGCGCGCTGATGTACGAGAGCACGATGTCCGTCGTGGCGGTTCCGGCGAGCGTCAGCGCCGCGGGATCGTTCTGGCCGATGTTCGTCGCCGATGGCGGCGCGGTCTGGTCCGCGTTGCTGAAGGTCGTCGCCGAGCTCACGCTCTCGACGTTCTGTCCCGGCGTGATTCCTCCCGCGGTCATGATGACGTTGTTCGTTCCCGTCGCGGGATTGAGGCGACACCAAACTTCCGTGCGCGTGTCGGGCGCGCCGTCGGTGATCGCATCGAGAAACGTGAGCGGCTGGCCCGCGTAGGTGACGCTGGTGACGGTCGTGCCGGTCGCATTGCGAAGATTCATGTGCACGGCGACGAGGAGGATGCGATTCGCCGCCGTCGTAGTCGTGTGCGGAAACGTGGTCGTGGGTGCGACGCTCGTCAGAACGTCCTGCACCGAGCTTTGGGCATCGAACGTGGCCTGCGCGAATGCGGGAAGCGCGCAGACAATGGCGAAGATCGCCAGCAGGACGCGAGCGGACATGCAGCGGAGCATCGCACTGCTCTGTAGGCGAAACCGGAGGGTAACTGTCAGTTCAGCGCAAAATCGCGCCGAGGTACCACTCCCATAACACCTGTCCGAAGAAGAGGATCACGAGAAAAGCGAGGCCCAGGAACACGCCGAACGGGACGGCCACTTTCATGCCTTTCTCACTCTTCGCTGCCACGAAAATCCCGACGATCGCGCCGCTGATCGAGGCAATGAGAAGGAGCGGAAACAGCGGCTCCCATCCCAGCACCGCGCCTAACATCGCCATCATCTTCACGTCGCCCAGGCCCATGCCTTCGACTTTGCGAATCAGTTTGTAGCTGAGGGCGATGGTGAGGAGGATGCCCGCTCCCGTGATCGCGCCCGCGACCGATTCGAGAAGCGTTTTCGAGAGCAGCAGTCCGTCGTACATTGCGCCGAAATGCATCGCCCCGACCACCAGTCCGATCGCGACGCCGGGCAGATCGATGACGTCGGGCAGGATCTGGATCTCGAGGTCGATGAAGATCAGCACGATCGTCATCGACACCAGCGCGGCGACCGGAATGAAGCCGGGGGACAGTCCGGTACGCTGGAAGATGGCGAGATAGAAGAGTGCATTCGCGAGCTCGACGAGCGGATAGCGCGCGCTGAACGGCGCTTTGCACGCGCGGCAGCGCCCGCGCAGCCACACGTAGCTGAGGATCGGGACGTTGTCGTAGGGCTTGATGGGCGTCGAGCACTGCGGACATTTGCTCGGCGGAAAGACGATCGACTCCTCGCGCGGATAGCGATGGATGACGACATTGAGAAAGCTCCCCACGATCGCGCCGACGGCGAATGCCGCGATGGGAAAGAGCAGGGTCATCGGCGCGGCATTCTACGCAATCGACCGCAACACGCGCGTGTTATCGTGCACCGCCCGCGCACGGAGGCGAATGGGGTCTGGTGGCTCCCGCGGTCTTCAAAACCGTTGTTTCGGCGCGGAAGCGTCGAAAGGTTGGTTCGATTCCGACACGCCTCCGCCAGCCGGCACGGCCGGCCGCGTCGGTTGCTTCGCCTTGCGGCACGCGCGAACGCGGCGTCACGATCATGGGCGTCGAGCGGCGCAACGCGCCTGACCTTCGCGGCGGTTGTCGGTGGATTCGTTCTACCTCCAACTGCCAACTGCCAACTGCCAACCTCCAACTGCCAACCGCCAACCAGATCTAAGCGATGGACGGCCTGTACGGCCGCGTGCCCATCGCCGCGGCGTCCTCGACGATCACGTCCGCGGCCTTCTCGCTGATCATGTAGATCGGCGTGACAATGAAGAAGCCGGGGATGCGCGGAAACACCGACGCATCGACGATGCGCAAACCCTTCGTGCCGATGACGCGAAACCGGTGGTCGACCACGGCGTTGCGATCGTCCTCGCGTCCCATCGGGCAACTGCATGAGGCGTGATGTCCCCACGCGTTGTTCCGAATCCATTCCCGCAGATCGTCATCGCCGACCTCGGGGCCGGGAAGGAGCTCGCGCGCGATTCCTCGATTGAACGCGTTGATCTGGCGCACGAACGTCACGGCCTGCACCACGGCGTCGAGATCGTCTCCGTTCGCATCGTTGCCTTCTTCGAAGTAGCGAAAACGGACGACGGGCGTGTCGAGCGGATCGCGGCTTCGCAGCCTCACCGTGCCGGCGGTGTTCTTCGTATGCGCTTTGAGAATCGCCCACGTAAGACGGTCTTTGTGCTCGGTGACTTTCGGTGCATAACCGGGGTAGTAGCCGTGGAAATCGCCGGGCAGTGCAAACATGAACAGATCCGGGTTCGGTTGCGAAGGATCGGACTTCAGGATCAGTGCCGCCATCGCGCCGTTCGATGTGTACAGACCGCGGCCGCGGAGCCACTCCTTGAAACACGCATCCTCGGGGAATGGTTTGAACGTCGCATCCTTCATGACTGAGAACTGGCGATTCATCTCCGCGACGACGCCGACCTCGTAACGATCCTGCAGATTGCTGCCGACCCCGGGCCGGTCGAGCAGGCACTCGATTCCGATCTCCGCCGACTGGAGATGTTCCTTCGGTCCGATGCCGGAGAGCATCAGGAGCTGCGGCGTATTGAATGCACCGCCGGCGAGAATGATCTCGCCCGCGCAGCGATACGTTTTCTTTTCGTAGGACGGCGTCGCGGCGGCGTTCGGATCGGCGCGATACAGGTTTCGTCCTTCCAGGCACTCCACGCCGGTCGCGCGCTGGTTCTCGTCGAAGAGGACGCGCGTCACGAGAGTGCTCATCCGGATCGTCAATCGGCGCGGATACTTCATCTGTACCGCGCGAATGAGCTCGCGCGGACCGGTTCGTCTGCCCCCGATCGTCGCCAGCGGAATGGTGGTGGTCAGGCCTTCGTACGCCGCGCGATTGCGGATGTCGTTCGGATCGTCATGAGTCACGCGGAAGCGGTGGATGCGCCGGATCAGGCCGCGGCGCCGGAAGCGCCGCGCGCCCCAGCGCAACGCCGAGGCCATGGTCTTGAGGACGTCTTTGTCGCCGATGGCGATGGTGGGATCGACCTTGCTGGTGGTCAGCCAACCCGTGAATCCGTGGCCGCTCGGATCCTTTTGGCCGGGCATCGGCGGCCTGCGATAACTGCAGCGCTCCACGCGTTGAAAGTACTTCCACATGTTCTCGGCGCGCCACGAGTCGTCGCCGGTGAGCTGCGCGATCTCGTTCCAGTCGCTGTCGTGCGGGACGACCGTGATCATCGCGTTGTGCGCGGTGCAGCCGCCGAGCGTGCCCGCGCGGGGATACAGAACGCCTTTGTGCTCCTTACAGTATTTCGGGTCGCGTTGTTCGTCCTTGTCGTAATGATGGACGAAGAAGTTCCACGCCATGTCCACCTCTTCGGTGGCGTGAGGGTGGAAGCAGGGAACCTGATAGTTGTACGACTCCGGACTGCCGCCGGCCTCGATCAGCAGCACGCGGAATCCGCGCATGGTGAGATTCGCCGCGAGCGGACCACCGCCGGCGCCCGATCCGACGACGATGTAGTCGTACGGTTCTTCCATGCGCTCACCGAGCGGCGCGCCGCGTAACTACGCACGCGGCGCGCCGTGAAGCATCAGAGCGTTTTCAAGAACGCGATCAATGCGCGCTTGTCCGCATTGGACAGTCCCGGCTCACCTTCCGAGTCGGGGAGAAAGTCCGTTCCGAAATAGTGGCCCTTGTTGACGACGAAGTCGCGGCACTTGCTGACTTCGAGAAGCTTCGGCACGAGCGGCCGGAAGATGTCGCGGGCCTGTTCGTCCGTGGCGTTGGTCGGCAGCTTGTCGAGGTCCTTCTTGATGTCCCACAGCAGACCGATGACTTGTTTCTCCTTCGAGAGATCGATGTTCGAGATCAAGTTGATCGGCGTGCCGGTGGGGATCGGTCCGATCTGGATGTCGCCCTGCTCGTTGACGACGTTCGGGTGGAGATGACGGATCACGCCCTTGAGTGCGTTGTAGGCGCCCGGGAGAAATCCGGAGTACGCCGTCAGGTACGTCTGGTTCGGCGTGCGGTCGATCCATCCCGGATGCGTTTTCCCGGAGAGCGTCTGCACCGTCATGTTGCCTTCGCGCTTCTCGGGCCACAGCAGCTTGTCGATGCTGTCGTCGAATGACTTCATGCGATCGGGGACCGAGCCGGTCCAATAGAAGTCGCCGAGGGAGTTGTTGACCAGGAACGGCGCGGTGGACCAGAGACTGGCCAGTGACGGAGGACGGGTGAATCCGCGCCCGCCGCCGGGCATCACGTAATCGGAGACCTCGTAGGTGTACGGATGCTGAACCTTGACTGTGCCCACCGAGGGGAGACTCTTGTAGGCGCTGGAGGAGAAGTTGTCCCAGATGTCGCCGGCGAGTGCGTTGGTGGCCAGCGGGCTGCAAACGTTGGTCTCCAGAAGCGTGACCGGCACGCGCGCATCGGTGGTCAGCGCGTTGTTGTCGGCGAAATCGGGCGCCATGACGATCGACTTGATGGCGCTCTTGAACTCGGGTGTCTTCGTCCACTTCCAGTAGTCGTTCCAACAGCTCATGTAGTTCGGCCCGTTGCATTCGGCCTTGAAGAAGTCGGTGTATGCCTTCTCCGGCAACTTGCTGGAGTGGCAGCGCGCGCAGTATTGGGCGAAGACTTCCTTGCCGCGCGTGACCGTGGCGGCATCAGCTTGCAGGTACGATGCGCCGCCCGGCGCGTTCTTCAGCAGATCGGGAGGACTGGCGGCGAGGAAAAACAGCGCGAGATCGGGCGTCTGCATCTCGTTCGCTTTCCAGTAGGACGAATTGCGATTCGCGTCCGCGATCTTGATCGGTGTGATCTTCGGACCGCCGACCAGCGGGAGGAAGTGGAGTGTCCACTCCTCGCTGAACAGTCCGATGTTGATGTAAACGCGATTGAGCGCGCCTAACGACCCGACGGAATCCGAGCCGTCTTTGAGGACCTTGGGCGTGTGCGAGTGGTGCGTTGCCGGATCCCAGAATTTGGTGAGCGCCGTGCCCGGGGGGACGTAGTCGTTGAACTGCTTGTTGTCGAGCTCACCGCCCTTCAGTTCTTCGCCGCCCCACCGGCGCGCCATCTCCAGACGCGCAGGAAGGTTGTAGATCGCATTCATCGTGCGCGGATTGTTGATCTGGTCCGAGGAGACGAATGAAGTGTCCAGCGCGCCGGGTCGCGAGGTGTGGAAAAGCTGGTACGCGTAGCTCGCGTCGTCGGGGTCCCAGACGAAGATGCGGTCGACCCAGAAGTACTGCGCGCCCGGATTGCTGTTGAGATTGGCCCAGGTCGGATTCTCGGGATCCGTGGGAGGATTCGATGGATTCGGCCCCACATGGCAGAAACCGCAGGTCATCCCGACGCGGTAGGGTTTCACGAGATTCTTGTCGTTGTAGTACTGCGGATCGCTGTAGTACTTCTCCGCGTTCCAATGCGCTTTCGCCTTCTCGTCGAAGGCGGGATTGGGGAACAGGCGAAGGCCGACGATGCCGGTGGCATAGCCGTAGTACGACCCGACCGGCACGGTCTTGCCGCGCGCACCGGTCTTCACGCCCGGGTACTTCTGCTCGTTCTCGAACGGATCGGGACCGCAGCCTTCCACGCGCTCATCGAGCCACAGGTCGAACCGGTCTTTGCGCGGTCCGCCGGGCTTCTTGAAGCACGGCTCGTTGACGATGCCGTAGTAATACCAGCGGTCTGGGCGACCATGTTCCAGGGACGGGTGGGTGGAGATCGTCTTCAGCAGATCGATGGTGCCGAGGCTGAACTTGTACGACAACTTGTCCCAGAAGTAATCGTTGCCGCCGGTCCACACGATCCAGTTGTTGCGGCCCTTCACCGCGCGCGCGACCGCCTCCTGCGCCGAAATGCCCGGCAGGTATGGGTCGAGCGACTTCCGTACCGCTTCCGGGTCCTTCGTGACGCCGTAATCCATGTCACGGAAGTAGTCCTCATCGGCGGCCGGGAAGGTGTCCGCGCCGCGTCCTGCGGCGAGGGCCTCGTCCTTCACGTGCCCCGCCTTGATCTTGTTGACCGTGGCGCAGCTCCAGATCAAAGGAACCCCCACGAGGGTCACGAGCATGATGGCGATGAGAGTGAGCTTCCGCCGAGAGCCGGAACGGAGCATGGACATGGGAGTCCTCCTTCCAGTGCGTGGTTGCAGACGGCCAATTGAAACGGATGTCTCTACATCAGGAGTGACGGCGGGCGGTTTTTCCCTACCCCCCACCTCGGAGTCGCTCCGCCTGCCACCGGTATTTCCTGAGTAGTGCGGCGAAAAGGGGAAACGTTTCACAGATCTCGTCCTCGGCACGTGAAAATAGCGCGCCATGAACGCGCAACTCATCGATCTCTCGCACGTCCTCGAGCCCGGAATGCCGTCGTATCCCGGCCTGCCGGAGCCTCGCTTCTCCGTCTTCTCCTCTCATGAAAATGTCCAGCACGCGGCCTTTGCGCCCGGCACGACGTTTCAGATCGCGACGTTCGAGATCTGCGGCAATACCGGAACGTACGTGGACGCACCGTTTCACCGGCATCCGCACGGAGCGGATCTCGCAGGCGTGCCGCTGGAAAAGCTGGCGAATCTGCCCGGCCTCTTGTTGGACGTGCCCGGCGACGGACCGATCGCGCCGCAGCACCTCGGCGATTTCGATCTGAAAGGCAAAGCCGTGCTGCTGCACACCGGCTGGTCGGCGCGTTGGGGCGGCGATTACTTTCGGTCAGGGCCGTTTCTCACCGCAGCCACATGCGAGGAGCTTGTGAGGCGGGGCGCGGCACTCGTGGGCATCGATTGCGCGAACGTCGACGACATGAAAGATCGCGCGCGACCCGCACACACGATTCTGCTCGCCGACGGCGTTCCGATCGTCGAGCACCTTCGCGATCTCGATCGGCTGTCCGGGAAAACTTTTCGCTTCTTCGCAGTCCCGCCCGCGATCCGCGGAGGGACGTCGTTTCCGGTTCGTGCGTTTGCATTGGGGGATTGAGTTGGCGGTTGGCGGTTGGCGGTTGGCAGTTGGCGGTTGTCGGTAGAGATTCGTTCCACCGTCAACCATCAACCGCCAACCGCCAACCAACAACTACGGTTTCGGCGGATCCGTCAAAAATCCCACCTTCGCCGCTCCTGCTTCGTGCGCCGTGTCCATCACCTGCACCGCGCGATCGAACGTGAGCCGATCCTCGGAATTGATGAACACGACGCGATCCGCGGGCGCGCGCGACACCATCTGCGCGGCGATCGCGTCGCGCAGCGCGCCAGCGTTCGGCATCTTCTGCGTGTTGAGATACACGCCATCCGACTTCACCGTGATCACGAGCTGATTCTGTTCCGTCTGCGGAGGCGGCGTCGCGAGCTCTACCTTCGGCGGCACTTCGACGTCGAGTCCCATCTGCAGGATCGGCGTCGCCACCATGAAGATGATCAGCAGCACGAGCACCACGTCGACCAGCGGCGTGATGTTGATCTCCGATTTGACGTTCTTCGTTCCGCCTGCACTGAAAGCCATCGCTCACATCCCCGATTGCGCCATCTGGCGGCCGGCCTGCTGGTTCTCGGTGAGAATCGCCACACGCGTGAACTGTGCTTCGTTCGCAGCGCGCATCACGATTCGCACCTTCCCGTATGGAATGCGCTTGTCCGCCTTCAGCATCACCGCGCGCGACGGATCCTTCTCGTGCTCGGCGCGGAGAAACGTCGGAAGGTCTTTGTCCGGAATCCACTTCTGCCCGACGAACACCGTCCCGTCGCTCTTGATCGAGATGAGCAGGTCGCTCTGTTCTCCCGGTTTCCTCACCGCGTGCGGACCCTCCGGGAGCAGAACGTCGACGCCCTGCTGCAGCATCGGCGTGACGACCATGAAGATGATCAGCAGCACCAGACAGACGTCGACGAGCGGGGTGACGTTGATGTCGCCCTTCACCTCGTCCGGGCTGCCTCCACCGGCACCGAATGCCATCGACGCTCCTCCTAAGTTTCCGCAATCCACTTCCCTCAGGCGACACACCTGAAGGAGCCTTGGGCAACCTACGCTGCCGGCCGTGCCGGCTAGGCCCGCGCCTTCGCGCGCGCTTCGTTCTTGATGAAGTAGTCGATCAGTTGCGACGACGAGTTCGACATCTCGACGTTGAAGCGCTCGACTTTGTTGAGGAAGTAGTTGTACATCCACACCGCGGGTATGGCCACGAACAGACCTAACGCCGTCGCGCCGAGGGCCTCGGCGATTCCTTTCGAGACGGCGCCGAGACCGCCCGAGCCGCTGAGCGCCATACCCTGGAACGCGGTGATGATGCCGATGACCGTTCCGAACAGACCGATGAACGGCGCGGTCGTCGAGATCGTCGCCAGATTGCCGAGACCTTTCCTCATCTCCGCGGTGGTCATCAGCGCCTCGCGCTCGACCGCGCGCTTGCCCGAGTCGACCAGATCGAAGTCGGGCGGGAGATCCTGCGAGGACTCGTACTGAAACTCGGTCAGTCCGGCGCTGAGCACGCGCGCGAGATGGCTGTGCTTGAAGCGCTGCTCCTTCGCGAAATGGATCGCCTCTTCGAGCTTGTGTGCGCGCAGCAGGGGAGTGATCCCCTTCGCCACTTCCAGCGATTGTTTCTTCGCCTGATGGAATCGCCACAAACGCTCGATCGCGATGGCCAGCGACCACGCGGACATGATGAGCAGAACCACGACCACGCCCTTGCCGACCGGCGTCATCGAGTTCCATATGCCGACGATGCTGAATTGGGCCTGTACATCTTCCATGACTCGGCTTCTCCTCTTCCTGCTAGTTCAGCTTGAATTCGATTCTGAGATTGAAATACACCGGAACCGGCCGTCCATTGTGCGTGCCCGGCCTGAACTTCCATCGACGGATCGCACGCAGCGCTTCCTGCTCCAGTCCGAATGGCAGACCCTTGACGATGCGCGCGTCGATGACGTCTCCCTGGTTGTCGATGATCGCTTCCACGATGACGATGCCCTGGATGCGCGCCTTGCGCGCCATCTCCGTGTAGACGGGCTCGACACGTACGACGGCGACGGGGGCCAAAACGTTTCCCCCGACGTACATCGGCGAGTCGCCGATGCCTCCGACCATGCCGCCTTTCAATCCGCCCACCACGCCGCCCTTCACTCCGCCTTCCTCTCCTCCGACCACGCCGCCGGCCACGCCGCCCTTCTTACCACCGACGACGCCTCCGGTCACAGCATCGTCATTCGTTTTCACTTCGCTGACCGGGACCTCGCGCGGCGTCTCGTGCGGCTGACGGAACTTCGGCTGCTCCTTCGGCGTCTCGCGCTTCGGGATCGGCGTGGATGCATTCGAATTCGCGGGCGGAGGAGGCGGCGGCGGTGGCGGCGCGGGATTGCTCACCACGAACGCGGCGATTGGTTTCTCGATGATCCCCGGATTCTCTTTCACGTAATAGCCCGCGGCGACGACACCGCCGATGATTCCGACATGAATCACCGCGGAGATGAGCGGCGTGAGCCAGCTTCCGCGTTGTCTGTCGATCCCTCCCGACTCGATGAGCACATCGTCGAACATATGGACTCCCCTGTTTTTGAAGAGAACGAACTCTGCTGATGCGGTGCCAACTGCTTGTTGATGAGTTGGACACGAGCGGGCGGGGCAGGGAAACCGGGCTTGACGGTGCTGTGGTGTTGTGGTGTTGGCGGTGTTACGGCTGACGGCGCACGCGAGGCAGCTAATAGGTGCTGGGTGTTAGGTGTTGGGTGCTGGCGGTTTTACGGCTGACGGCGCAGTCACGGCGAGTTCGGTCCAAGCGAAACACCGCCA
>Ga0075428_100009727_pt1 | contig 10680 bp, 2 predicted proteins | sample RhiMetdeltSRZDD2_FD_75291 | JGI IMG/M metagenome (GOLD analysis project Ga0075428, IMG submission 75291) | Populus rhizosphere microbial communities from Tennessee, USA - Rhizosphere MetaG P. deltoides SRZDD2 | ecosystem: Host-associated > Plants > Roots > Rhizosphere > Soil | place: USA... | reverse complement strand
CCGGCGAGCTGTTGGATCCGCTCACGAGCGATCCGCACGTGCTCGTTTTCGTGCCGGCGCAGCGCGGCCAGCATCCGATTCCATTCGGCCTGCACGCGTCGAGGCTGTTTGCTCAGCGTCGTCCAGCGCGGCAGCTCGACGGTGATCCTCGCGGTGACCGCCACGGAGGTTGCCACCCCGTCCGTCGCGTCGTAGTCGTACGTCACGTTCCAGCGCGTCTTGCCCCACTCGTCGAGGCTCTGGAGCGCCGCCGCCGCGCCGTCCAGATTGTCCGCTTCGATGTCGAACGTCTGCGTCGTCACCGTAATGTTGGTAGTCGCAGGCTGTTGCCCCTTACCCTTATCCGGCGCCTTCAAGACCTCGCCGGCGGGGGCCGCCAACGTCGGTGTCGACTGACTCGACAACTTGGCCGCGATCGCGGCCGCCATTCGCCGACCCCAGACCTGAATGATGTCCTCGTCGCTATGGCCGGCCAGCGATGTGTCGATGTCGACTGTGACGGTGTCGAGCGTGCGCTCCGCTCCTTCGAGCAGGTCTGGATGGCGGGCGCGAAGCGTCTCCTCGCACACCTCCAACGCGCCACGAGAGAGCGCCTCCAGCCGCTGCGTTTCAGCGTCAGTCGCCGGGCGATTGACGCTGTAGCTGCACAGGTAGCGGTTCACGAGAAAGCCGGTGCTCCTGACCATCTCGGCACTCGTCTCGAAGCGTCGAGCGAGCGTCTGCGCTTCCCTCTCCAGCGTCTCGACACTGCCGGGCGTCATCCCTTGCCGTCTCGGGTCGATCGTGCGCTGCTGGAGCACGTGGGTCAGCTCGTGGCCCAGCAGCGCCTTGCCCTTCTGGCTCGACGGATCGAACTTGCCTTCGCCGAAATAGATGTCTCGGCCGATCGTGAGCGCCTCCGCGCCCATGTTCGCCGCGAGTTGCGCCGAGCTCGCATCCGCGTGAACGCGGACGTCTCCGAGGCTCGCGCCGAAGAAGTTTTCCATCTGCCGACGCGTGGTCTCGTCGAGTGGCCTGCCGCCGTCAGCGCCAGCGGTCGGGATGGGTTGACGCCGCGCCGAAGCTTGGGTGGCCGCCTCCGCGGCGGGCAGGCGCTTGAACAACGGCCTGAACGTGCCGGGAGCAGAGCCGGACGCGACAGGCGCTGCCACCGGCTGGTTCAGCGGCTTCGGCGCCGGCGCCGCGAGCGGTGGCGCGATGAACCGCGGCATGCCCGACGTCAGCTCTGGCTTCGGGACATCGTTCCGAACACCGTTCGTCGCCGCCACGCCGCCATTCACGGACACACCATTACCTGTCAACTGATCCATTTTGAGCCCGGAAGCACTCTGGCCGTTCGCCGCCGCAGCGGCAACGCGCGACGGCGATGCACCGAGCTTCGAGATAACGTTTTCGCCGAGCGCTACTAACCCGCGGGCGGACCATCTCGTCCCGCGCCGCACAGTGACGTCAACGTCAAACGCCTCGATACGCAGTGCCATCAGCGCCCGCCGCCGGCGGTGACCTGGAGCACGATGCGCCCAATCAGTAGCATAGCGTGCCGCTCACGATCTCCCGGTGCCCTTGGGGTTAGGAGCCGCCGGGGGAGGCGTCCAACTTCACGGTCCAGCGCCTGTCCTCCATCATCTTCACCAGTCCGGCTACGCCACCCTCCACCGTTGAATGTACGCGGCGAATCGCCACGACCACGCCATCCTCATTCGTTCTGATGATTCCCAGAGGTACGATTTCAGCCTCTCCTGCCTCATACACATATTCGGTAAACATTGCAGCCTTGTTGTGCCCCTGCACGAACTGCCCCGGATGGCGTTCCAGGTACACGATGGCCCACTCAGATAGAATCGAGACTTCCTCGCCGATATAGTGCAGTCGCTGACGATGCTCGGCTCTGACGGGCTCGTCGACGGCGGCGAACGGAATTTTTCGCTCTCCGAACTTTTGGTCCAGATATGTTTCTGGCGCGATCTTGCCGGGAACCTCATTGTGCGCATATGACAGCAGCAATCGACCGCCTCCGGTGACCTGTCGTATCACCTCGTTTGCCTCGGCCTCTGTCATTCCATAATCTTCGACCATGATGTCTCGCATTCGTACGGGAGACATCTTCGCCGGGAAGGTCAGGGCGGTCGCCATGTCTTCTTTCGGTCTGATCGTGATCTTTTCGCCGCGGCGGCCCAGTACCAGGAAAGTACCAATGGGTTCGTCGTTCTCGGATTTGGCCTCAATCCAACGGAACGCGCGATTCAGCGGCCGCTCGAGAGCACCGCTGCGGTACGTCTGGACGTCCTGAATGACCTTCACCATCCGCTTCTCGATCTTCGCGACCTCACCGGTATTCTCCGTATTGCGCGGCACGCTGGCGTTCAATTTGATTAGTCTATCCAGAAGCTTTATCGCTTCTTTTGCCCGGGTAGCGTCTGCACCCTGGAGTCGACGAAGTTGTTCGATGCACGCCTCGAGCACCTTTGGATCGATCCACGTCTCTTCCGAGCTGGCGACGAACACACCGACCTGTCCGCTGCGATCCTCCACCCAAAGCTCGTGAGGCTCGCCGCGAACGTCGAACGGCACCTTCTTGCCGAGCAAGATTCCTTTGACCTTCGCGGCCAAGCCCTTCGCGGCGGCGGTGCCCTTTTCAACCGCGGCTTTGCCCAATTCCTTGCCTTTTTCGACCGCCGCTTTTCCGAGTTGCTTGCCGTGGCGGATCAGACTCGCTGTCCCGAGCTCGAGCAGGCTCGCGTGAATCCCGGTTTTCAGAGCACCGAGGAAGGTCGACGCCCCCCCACCGCCGCCCGCCGCGGCGACGTTCGCCGGTGCAGCCGCTGTCTCCGACGTGCCCACTTGGGGCGTCTTGACGCCGGCCAGCTCGCTGACCATCGTGGCGCCGTCGGCCACCACGCCCAGTGCCTCCTGCTCCACCTTCGTGACCAATTGCGTGGCTTCGCTAGCAGCCGTTTCGGTCATTTCGCTGACAACAGAGACCGGTTTCTCCAGCGGCTTGAGCAGTCCTCGCACGACGCTGGATTCGGAGATCTTCTTGAAGATCTCGTCACCGTACGGGACTTCCTTGCGAAGCAGCTCGACGATCGGCTGATTCGCGGCGGCCTCGATCACTCTGAACGCGGTTTTGATCGTGGCGGACGGGTTGTGCTTGATCAAGAAGTTCACGACCATCTCGACGGCCTTGTCGGCCAGGGCGGCGATGAGCTTTCCGCCCTTGCCGACGAAATCGAGATGCCCTTTGACGTCCGATGCGACCTCGGCGATCTTCTCTTTGAGCTTCTGGAAGAAGCCCCCGACGATCTCTCGCAACGTTTGCGACGCCTGTTGCAGCGTGGCTCCGGGGTTGCCGAGCGCCTTCACGGCGTGGACGATACCCGCGTAGGCCATACTGAATGGCTCGAACCACTTCGACTTCGTGATGTCCAGACTGGCCACCACGGTGTTCACCGTTTCCGCGACCTTGTTGTAGCTCCTCTTGACCGCGTTGACGACGGTCATGACTTTGCGGAGAAGCGCGATAAGGCCGCCGGCCTCCGAGGAGCTTCCGGCCTCCTTGTCTTTCGCCTCGTCCTCTCCCGCGCCGGCGGTCGGCAGCGCCGAGGCCTTGCCGAACAATGCGCCGGCGAGGATTCGACCCAAGCCCACCGGGTTGAAGAACTTCTTCACATCGTCGAAGTCGAGGCCGCGGATCTTGTCCACGAAGTGGTAGACCGCCTTGGCCTGGTCGAGGAGTTTGGGAAGGTCGATCGCCAGCCACTTCACGATCTTGGCAACGATGCTTCCGCCGCCGGTGAGGGCCGCCGCGCCAAGCTCGACGTAAACCTCGCCGGCCTCGACCAACACCTGACCGACGTCGAAATGGACCATCCCGCGGGGCTTCTCGTCCTTGAAGAGGCGGCCCTGGGTTTGAACCCACATCTTGAAGATCGCGACGTTGGCGTCGCCCAATCTCTCGCAGATCAGCTCGAACGCGTTCGTCCACTGGTCCACGCCCCATTCGCTGACCGTGAACGTCTGGCTCTGCAGCGCGGCGACGAAGAAGTCGAACGGCGTCATATAGCCGCCCCGCCCTTGATAGCCGGCGTCGCGCGGCTTGGCTCCCCACTTCGCAATGATGTCCCACGCTGCCTTTTTGCCCTCCTGTATCCGCTTGCCCATTTCCCAGATCGGTGCGTCTTCGAGGTTCGAGTGCAGGAGTTGCTTGATCCTGAGGGCGTCGGCCTTCGCTTCGCTCTTCAGCGCGTTCAAGACCTCGGGCGGGTCGACGGGACGCGCGCCAGGTGTGGCTATGCCAGGCGCGCCAGGGACAGCCGGCGGTACGGCCGCGCCCGGCGCGGCGGGCGCAGCAGGCACGGCAGGTGCCGCAGTGACGACAGCAGCAGGCGCCGCAGGCGCTTGACCGTTCGGACTCAGCTGCGGCGCCCCCGAGGGAGCGCTCGCGAGCGAACCCGGCGATTCGGCGGCCTGGAGGGCGCTGACGATCGTCTCCGCCATCTTTCGGCCCCATGCGTGCGCGGTGCGCTCGGGGCTCAGCCCGTCCAGGTCGACATCGAGCCTCATCCGCAGTCGCGGGAGCGCGCGGTCCGCCGCAAGCACGCTCGGATGCTCGGCACGGAGAATCTGCTCGCACACTTCCCGGCCGCGCGCGGCGATACTCTCGAGCGTCGCCTGCTCTGCGTCGATCAACGCTTGCCCGTCGGCCGAACGATACGACGGCCTGTACTCGCCGATGCTAAGCGCCCCGTTTCGCGCGCCGTTGGATGCCGAGGCAATGGCTTTCGCCGTGCGTTTGGCCTGCGATTCGAGGAGCCCGGTGTCACCGCCGCCGGCGCGCTGGACCTTGTTGCGCTGGTCACCGTTCTGTTGAAGGACGTGCGTCAGCTCGTGCCCGAGTAAGCCAAGCCCCTGCTGAGAATCCGGACTGTACTTTCCAGCTCCGAAATAAATGTCGCGTCCGATCGTGAAAGCCTCGGCGCCGAGCTGCCCAGCCGCCGCGGCCGCCGCTGGTCCAGCGTGAAGTCGTACGTCCGGCAATCGTTGCCCGAAGAAACCCTCGAGTCGCTTGGCGACCGCCGCTCCCAGCGGCTTGCCGCCGTCGCGCGGAATCGCAACCGACTGCGGCGACGCGGGATCGGCTCCGGCCTGCGCTTTCTTCAGCACGTCCCAGGCAAACGTCACATTGCCCAGCACCGAAACGCCCGGCGGCCCCTGCGGTCCGCGATTCACCTCGGCCGACAAACCGAACGTGATGGGGATCTTCCGGTCGCGCTCTCCGGCGATGCGCCGCACCTGCTCCGCCGCGTCGGGAATCGCTTTCAGCTCGTCGACGCCCCCCTCGCGGAGGTAGGACGCGAAGCGCGGAAGGTTCACGAGCGCGTGTCCGGCCGCCTGACCCGCCGGCTGGAACGTCCGCGGAAGCGCGGCGAGGTCGGGCGCGTCGGGACCGTACTGCAGACCGAACGTGAGCTTCTGTCCTTCGCCGCCAAGAACGTCGGCGGCAGCGGTGAACTTCAGATCGCCGGCCGCGGCCTCGGCACCGAGGACGCGGTCCCAGCCGATTCCGGCCGATAGCTTCAGCCCCGGGCGTTCGTGCGACAGCTGAAGTCCGCTGCGTCCGGCTGTCAGCTCCACCGCGCGAGGATCGCCGAGCGCGACGCTGGTCGGAATGCGGCTGAGCAGGCGTCCGAAATCGCCCAGTCTCCCGCCGAGCGGCGATGGTCCAGCCGGCGGCGGACCGATACCTGGCAGACCTCCCGCAGGAGACGTCGCGCCAGGCCCCTGCGGCGTGAACGACGGTGTGCGCGCCGCTCGCCAGTCGTCGATGATCTTCTGCAGCGCGCTGTCTCGGAGCAGCTCAGCCCCCGAGACGGATTTGCGGACGAGCTCAGTCAACTCGGCCGTGCTCATCACGGGCAGGCGTACTCGCAGATCCCCACCCGCCTGGGTCGTCAGATACGCCGCGATCCGGTCCGCGATCGTCGGCGGCTCGCCGCCGGCCGCACCGCGCCGCTGAAGCATCGGGCCTCGACCGCTCATGGTGACCGTCGCCATGCGGCCCGCCTGCACCAGCTTTTCGTTCGCGAGCGCCTCCGCTTCGAGACCTGGCCGTCCGTAGGTCTGACGCGTTCCGGGTGCGGCCGCGACGGAGTCCTTACGCGCAACCGCGCCCGCAGGCACAACCGGCGCACCCTGGCCCTGAAGCCCGGTGAAGCTGAGCGTCAGCCGCCCGATCTCGATCCGCATTCGTGTGCGCCTACGGGATCTCGAGCACGATCTCGGTTCCGTCTTCGAACTTCAATTCCTCGCCGACACGATAGCCACCGCCGACCTCGACACCGTTCGAGCGCAGCCAAGAGTTCAGCGCCTTGATGTCACTCACGTCGGCGCCGAGATGGATGTCGCCCTTGCCCCACACCTCGGCGAGGAACTTCGAGACCTGTTCGCTTCCGGCCTCGCCCATGCGACCCGACTTCGGCTTGATGAACCATTCGCCGCCGGAGTGCTTGAGGAAGCCGTCGAACGGTACCCAGTTGCCCTTGGCGGCCCATCCCTGGTCGGCTCCTCCCCCGCCCGTACGCTTGTAGAACGCCTTCGGCCCCCACGGCGTCTCGACCACGACGATGTCGCGTCCCGCGTTCCGGAAGATTCGTGGATCCTTGATCGTGAACTTCGCGCCCGCCTTGATGACGGGAATCTTGATCTCTTTGGTGATCTCGTCGCCACCGAAGCCGCCTCCTGACGGGGGCGGCGGGGGCGACGGAGGCTTGGGCTTCGGCCTACCGGTCGGACGCGGACGCGCGGTACCGCCAGGGCGGCTCAGATAGTGCGCGAGAAACTCCTCGGTCTCCCAGCGAAGTAGGTCGAGGTATTCCTTCATCGACTGCTCGGCGAGCATTTCATTGCCGTAGTGGCGCTCGACCCACATCGCCCACGCGTCCTGCGGCGTGCGCGCGCCCTTGAGCTTTTTCAGGAACTCGATCCACTTCGTTTCCGCAGGCGGAAGGAACTCGTACACCCTCTCGAGCAGCTGCAGGTCTCGCATCTGGTACTTCCCGGCCTTCCAAGCCTGAACGACGGGTCGCGTATCGTGGCCGAGCCAGTCGAGGATGAAGCGCGCCTGGCTCAGCTCGGCGCGTGAGATCTCTTCGGCCGACATCCTCGCCGCGAGCTTCTCCGCCTCGTTTTTTGCTGACGCGCCGAGCATCGCGCCCGGGGCGCCGACGTAGGCCTCGGGCCAGCGTGCTCGCATCTCGAGCTGGAGCCTGTTGTACTCCGCGCGAGCCGCCTCGGCTTTGGGCCCCGACTCCATGAGGAGCTTCCCGTTCTCCTTCAGGAAGGCGGCGACGCGGTTCTCCAGCTCCTGGCGAACGTCCTGCTGCGCCAGCGTCTCGGCCTCCTGCTCCGTGGCACCGGCCGCGCGCCGCGCCTCGGCGGCCTTCTTCACCTGCCCTTCGTACACGGCGTACTTCTGCTCGGTGAGCTTGAAGCTGTCGGCGACGCCGGCTTTCTCGCCACGCGCGGCCGCGACCTCGAGCGTGCGCTTCTTGAACGCCTCCCACGCCGCGGTGTTGGATCCGTATCCGAGCCTCACCTCGTAGAAGTCCATGAGCGCCGCGTACGCCTTGACGTCGGCCGCGGCGGCCTTGCTCATCTGCGGGAACACCGTCGGCTGCAGGTAGACGTTGACGTCGATATCGACGCCGGGTGTGGGCGTGGCTTCGCGCAGCTTCTGGTTCATCAGGCCCATCGCCTCGAGCTCGATCCTCAAACGCTCGGGCGCAGGAAGCGTGCTGCCTTCCGGGACCCTCATGGACATGTCGATGTCGCTGAATGCGCCTTTGTACCCACCGGATCCGGGCGGGCTGCCGACGTAGGGCTCCATCAGACGGATGCCGTACTTCTCGTAGATCGTCTTGTACACGTCGGCCCACGCGCGCCGCACGGCGTCGTCACGAGCCCAGTGGATGGCGTTGAAGAGGCGCGAATCGATCTTGCCGGAGAGCTCCTTCACACCGTTCCAGCCGAGACGGCGATAGAAGGCGAGCATCGCGTTCGGATTCTGGATGTTCTGCTTGAGGAAGTTCTCGACGAATTCCTTCTCCGCCGCGTCTCCTGCGGCCAGCCGCGCGGCCGCCTGCGCCGCCTCTTCGCCGATCAGCCGCCGTCCGGCGACGGTCCGGCCCGCCGCCATCGCCTCCGCGCGTCGCACCACGGCCGCTCGCTCGGCCGCCTCTTTTGCTGCGACCTTGCCGGCGCTGCGGCCACCCCAGGCCCCGAGCACGACGCCGAGCCCGGCGCCGATGAGCCCGGCCACCGCGATCGCGTGGGGATCGGGCTTCGGCCACTGCTCGACGACGACCTGGATCATGCCCGTGAAGCCGCCGATCACGGATTCACTCGCGATCGACACGGCGTACCGCGCGGCGGCGCTCCGGAAGCCCGGCAACGACTCGACGATCTTGAGGCCGAGGAATCCAGCGACGCCGTCGATCATGCCGTTGATGGCGCCCTTCGCCGTTTCGCCGCCGACCTTGCTCCAGTCGATCCTCGGATCGTTGACGGCTTCTTTCAGGAGCTCCTGGGTGCCCCGGAACGCGGCGCCGATGGCGCCGCCGGCCAGCGCGGCCACCGCCACGCCGGTGCCGAAGGCGACGGCCGTGCCTGCCCCTGCCTCCCCGACCGCTTCGGCAACGGCCAGGCCGGCCGCGCCCCCGCCCACCGCGGCGAGGATCGCCGCACAGATCGCCGCGATCCCCCCGAGCACGTAGACCGCTCGCTGAGCGCCGCCTTCGCGCGCCGCGAAGTACTTCTGCCAGGCGTCGTGACCGAGCTGAAGGTGTTCGGCGCCGAACTTGAGGTGATGCGCGGTCATGACGAGGTCGTCGGCCTTCAGCCGCTCCTCGGCATCGTCGAAATCTTTCTTGGCGTTCTGGAACCAGTAATCGTCGGGAGCCCACTCGAGCGCGAGCGTGGCGCTGATCGTCTCGGTGATCGAGCGCTCCTTCTTCTCGCGTGTGGCCATGTCGATGCCGGTCAGCGCGGCGTTGCGACCCCGACGAATGAGCTCCTGATACTCCTTCGCCGACAGCCCGCGCGACGTCTGCCTCTGCGTCTCACGCCGGGCGCGGGTGGCGTTGCGGATCGCGTCGGCGATCGCGTGAACCGGAGGATCCGGCAGATACTGGCCGCGGAGGTAGTAGAAGAGGTCCTGCGGCATCAGCGAGATGGCGACGTCGAGCTGAGGCCCGGGCATGAACTCTTCGAAGACCTCGGGGCGCTCCTTCGGCACTTTCCCGACGATTCCGGCGACCAACGACGGCAGAGCCGCTTGCTCTGCGGGCGTAAGCGGGTCGGCGCCGGCGCGGAGGCTCGTGCGGGCGATCGAGTGGCGCGCGATCGCAAACTTCTGCCGATCTTTCAGCTCCGGCTGGAAAGACAGCGTGAGCGCGACGACGAGGAACGCTCCGCCTTCCCGGCGCCCGGGCGCGGCCAGCGGCTGCGTCGACGCGGTCTGCGTGGCCGTCGCCTCGCCCGGGTACACCTTACGCTGAAGCCGCCGCGCGACGATCTGCTGCGCGAGGGCCTGCCACATGGCCGCCGCCCAGGCATCGGCGACCTCGTCGTCGGTCCTGTCGGGCTGCCAGTCGAGGGTCACGTCCAGCGCCGGTAGCGTCATCTCCAGATCAGAGATTTCGGCGGTGGCGATGCCGTAAGCCTCCTGAATCCGCGCGGACGCCCGCGCTTCGTAATCGTCTTCGAAAATCCGAAGGGCAACGTCGAAGATCCGCTCGAAGCGATCCTCGTCAGGAATCGCTTGCTTGCGGCTGACGTTCTCGAAGAGGACTTCCACGATGTGGCCGCTCCTCCTACGCTCGGGCGCTCCTCGGGCGTGGCGGAAATCTAGTGGCCGCGGAAGAGCCTGTCAAGGAGGTTTGGGCTCCAATCCTGGCATCGAACGCGGCGTCCTAGTGGGCAACTGGGTTACGACCCGAGGCGCCGTACCTCCAGACGACATGATTCCGTCGGGGCGCCCGCGGTGTCGACGATCTCGATCTGCACTCGGAAGGTGCCTTCGGGGATGGTCACGGTGTCGGCCCGGGGCCCTGTCCGCTTCACGTAAGGCTTGGGCCGAGAGTTCAGCAACACCTAGAAGAGGCCCTTTGGGCCTTGATCTCTAAGGACTCGATATCGATGGACGCCCGGGTTTGCTCGAACGAGATGACGAAGCGGGTCACAGGCGTCGTCTCGATCACCGAGCCGTCGGGAGTGTCCTTCACCGGCGGCTCGCGAACGACGATGCGGTCCTGTCGCCAGGCTACGCCAGATACTCGGGGGTGAAGTGGCCCCGGTTCTTCCAGTCGTACTGGCTCGGGTCCTCGTTCGGATGTTCCCGTCTCCACTGTCGGAAGGCCGCCAGCTCCTGGATCTTGAGCTCTATCGCCGTTCGCCACGTCTCGCGCTCAGTCCTGTTGTCCAGAGGATTTCCTCGGAACCCGACTCAGGGGCTCCGACCTTCCGTGCGTGAGCGAGCGGCCGGTCACTCTTTGCGCGTGAAGACCACCTTTGTAATGTTGCCACTCCCGTGATAGTAGATCGTGGCGTTGTAAGCGCGCACCGGCCTATACATGAGCTTATTGTCGACTGCCTTGTACACCGTGATTCCCGCGAGCACGAGCG
>Ga0075428_100009726_pt1 | contig 10681 bp, 9 predicted proteins | sample RhiMetdeltSRZDD2_FD_75291 | JGI IMG/M metagenome (GOLD analysis project Ga0075428, IMG submission 75291) | Populus rhizosphere microbial communities from Tennessee, USA - Rhizosphere MetaG P. deltoides SRZDD2 | ecosystem: Host-associated > Plants > Roots > Rhizosphere > Soil | place: USA... | reverse complement strand
GTGCCGCCGCGAAACACGTGTTCGGGTTCGCCTAACTTCACGTTGCGGCTGACGCGGCCCGACACTGGGCCACCCCCCACTCCTCCTCCGCCGCAGCGACTTCGGCACGAGGAACCGGCCGCGCAGCTGAAGGAGACCGTCAGGCGGCGGGAGCGTTCACGCGCAGCGCCTGCAGTCGCGACTCGATCGCTTGCTGCGCGCGCTCGAGCGCTTTCGTGTCGTTGCGCAGGTAGTACGCGAAGTTCGCGCCGAAGAAGAGCGAGTTGAGCTCGAAGGCGAGTTGCGCGGGATCGACGTTCGGATCGATGTGGCCCTCGTCGCGGGCCATGCGGATCGCGCGCTCGAGCGCGCCGATCCAGTCGTCCATCAGCTTGCGGATGACGTCGCGCACGGCGCCGGGACGGCCATCGAACTCGAACGATGCCGCGGCGAAGAAACATCCACCGGGAAAAACGCCGCGACGCACGTAGGAGAGCCACGAGCGGCAGATGGCCATGAGCCGCGGATAGCCGCGCGGCTCTTCGATCGCGGGCCGGAAGATCTCGCGGATGTAGCGCTCGGACGCAGCCTGCACGACCGCGACCTGCAGATCTTCCTTCGAGCCGAAGTGCGCGAACAGACCGCTCTTCGACATCCCGAGCTCGTCCGCGAGGCGGCCGATCGTCAAGCCCTCGAGTCCTTCGAGCGACGCGAGATCGACCGCGCGCTCGAGGATGCTCTGGCGAGTGCGCTCCCCTTTCATGTGGAGACGATTATAGGTTGACAGCTGGCGGTTGGCGGTTGGCGGAAGTGAACGTGAAGGCGTTCTCCCGCCAACCGCCAACTGCCAACCGCCAACCGCCAACCGATTCACGCATACGCGCGCAGATCCTTGAGCAGCTCCGTGTGGCTCACGCGGAACTCGCTGCTCCAGCGCGCGGGGCGATGCGAAGCGGGATCGATGCTGACGACCACGCGCTCGCCGCGCGCGTAAGGGACGCGCGCATTCTCGTTCGACACGAGGAAGCCGTAGGTGCACGTGTAGTCGTCGAGATCGTTCACCCAGAGATCGATGCGCAGCGTCTCGCCGCCGAGGTAAGGGTTGAGCTCTTCGAGGCAGCAGTTGCCGCCGATGGGGGCGCGGCCGTCCAGAGCGATGATCGCGTGATCGACGTGTTCGGCGAGCGCGTCGCGGTCGATCGAACCGTTTCGGACCGGCGAGAAGAAGACGAACTTGGGATTGAGGTCCATGGTGTCCTCCTGACGCGTTAGAAAATAGCACGAACGTTCGTTTACATCAAGACGAAGCGATTACACTCTTGTCAACACTCGATATGCGCCGCTCCCTGATCCTCGTCCTTCTCCTCGTTTTCACGCCCTCGGTCTTCGCCCGTGTCCGCGCGGTCCGCATCACGACCCCGCTCCAAGTTCCGCAGGCGGACGCCATCGCCGGCGCTGCACTCGCACGCGGCATTCCGGGAATCGTCGTGGGCGTGCGCAAGGGGAACGCGTTTTACACCCAGGCGTGGGGCGACTTCGACGTCGAGGCGCATGTGCCCGAACATCCCGCGATCGTGCATCAGATCGCGTCACTGTCGAAGCAGTTCACCGCCGCCGCGATTCTGCGCCTCGTCGAGCAGGGTAAAGTCCGTCTCGACGACCGCCTAACACAACATCTCCCCGAGCTCGACGCGCGCTTCGACGACGTGACCATCGAGCGCCTGCTCTCACACACTTCGGGCCTTCTTCGCGAGTTCGACGACTCGATCGGCGATTACTACACCGCGAAGACGACCGCGGAATTGATCGCCGCCGTGCCGCCGCCGGCTGTGGTGCCCGGAACGCGATTCCTCTATTCGAACGTCGGCTACTTTCTGTTGGCGGTCGTGATCGAGCGCGCGAGCAATCAGACATACGAGCAATTTCTGCGCGAGGAGTTCTTCGAGCCGTTCGGTCTCGAGGACACGAGCGTCTGCGGCAGCGGCGGCCTCGTCCCCGAAGGCTACGACCGCAGTTCTGCAACCAAACTGCGGCCCCTGGCCATGTCGATCTTTCTCGGTTCCGGCTCGCTCTGTTCGACGGCGATGGATCTTCTCGACTGGAACAACGCGCTCGTAGGCGCGCTTGCCGTGACGCCGCCGTCGTACACGCGCATGACCACGCCGGCCGTGCCGAGTGAGCCTCCTCCGTATGCGTATGGCTTCGGTCTGCTTCTCGATACGTTCGGCGGACGGCGTCGAATCTGGCACAACGGCAAGCTGACCGGCTTCAACAGCCATCTTTCGTGGTTCCCGGACGAGCAGCTCACGATCGCGGTGCTCGTGAATGCGTCCGACCCGTTGCGCGACGACGCGACACAAATTGCGAATGCGATTGCGCAGGCGATGCAGTAGGCTCGGTTCGATTTCCCACAGCGCCTGAACGCGACGACCTGAGTTAAACGTGCGACGATGGATTGATGCGCGGCTTCGTCGCGAACACAGACCACGACTGGTTTACTTATCTCCGGGCGATCGATTCGAGGTGAGCCGGCGGATCAAAGAGGAATTCGAGAACGATCGTGACTACTACGCGCTTCATGGCACGCGCATCCGGCTTCCGGAGAACATCACCGAACGGCCCGCCGCCGACGCGCTCGTCTGGCACAACGAGCAGCGTTTTCTCGGATAACGCCCCCTACTTCAACCTCTCCCCAAAGAACTTCGTAATCGCCACCACCGACTTCACCCGGTTCGCGGTCTTCCTCCACCCGTGCCCTTCATCCGGAAACAGCACGTACTCGACCGGTACGCCGCGTCCTTTGAGCGATGCGACCACTTGCTCCGCCTCGACCACCGGCACGTTCGTGTCGTTGGCGCCGTGGAGGACGATCAGTGGCGTTTTCACGCGATCGACTTTGTGGATCGGGGAGAGGGAGCGGAGCATCTCCGCTTCCGTCGCAGGGTCGCCGTACTCTTTCGTCGAGATTGCGGCCATCCAGCCTTCGGTGTGTTTGAAGAACGTTTCGAAATTCACGACGCCGAAAAGGTTCGCGCCTGCGGCGAAGAGGTCGGGCCATTCGGTCACGCCGGCCATGACCATGTAGCCGCCGTAGGAGCCGCCCATGATGCCGAGGCGTTTGGGGTCGGCGATCTTCTGGGCGATGAGATGGTCGGCGGTCGACTTGATGTCGCGCACCGCGTTCCCGCGCAGTTTGCCGTTGTCGAGGTTCACGAAGTTCTTGCCGAAGCCCGACGAGCCGCGGACGTTCGGCGCGAACACGGCGATGCCGTTCGCGAGCAGGGCCTGGTACGTCGAGTTCATCGACGGCCGCTCCTGACCTTCGGGCCCGCCGTGGAAGCTGAGCACCGTCGCGAAAGGCGCCGTCTTGTTAGGCGGACGATAGAGCCAACCGCTCAGCTCCAGGCCGTCGTGCGCTTTGTACGTCACGAGCTCGGGGCGCACGAGCTCCTCGAGCTTCACGCCGGGATGCGGGCTGCGCGTGAGCTCGCGCCGCGTGTTCGCCTCGAGGTCGATGACCCAGACGTCGGACGGAGCTTTCGAGCCCGAGAAGACCGCGGCGAAGCGCTTGCCGTCGCGCGCGAACTCCGTGAGTCCTGCGATGTCGGTGTTAGGCGGAGAAGGAATGATCCCCTGCTCTTTCGTCGCCAGGTCGAGCACGCGCAGCTCGCTGCGGCCGGCCACGTTCCAGTTCAGCACCGCGGTTGTCGCCGCATCGTTGACGAGGAAGCTCGCCAGCTCGGCGTCGTCGCGCTCGGACAGCACTTCGAACGGCCCCGCCTTGCCGCCGGTGATGACGACGCGGCCGAAGGCCTCGAGGTCGCGATCGGGATTGCCGGCGAGGTAAATGACGTCCGCGGTCACACCGAAGTCGGCGCCGGCGAAGGTGGCGGGCGGCTGGTGCGGCGTCAGGTGCACTTCGCCGCTGCCGTCGAGCGCGACGCGATAGTAGTTCTCGTCGCCGCGGCTGGCGAGGCGCCATACGAGCGCGTATTTGCCGTCGCTGCTCACTTCCTCGACCGAGCCGATCCCGGTGTTCTCCGCGACGAGACGCATTTCGCCGCTGCCGACATCCATGATCCAGATGTCCTTCGCGTTCGGCGTGCGGCGGTTCGAGACGATGAGGAGCGACTTCGCATCCGGCATCCACAAGCCGATCTGGTTGTTGCTCGTTCCTCCCTCGGTGATCCTGCGCGAGCCGCTCCCGTCGGGGCGCATCACGTAGATCTGTTCGTTGAGCCCTCCGCCCGGCGCGATCTGCACCGCGAGCCATTCGCCATCCGGCGACCATTTCACATTTGCGACCGGGTCGTCGAAGGCGGTGATCTGGTCGGGCCAGCCGCCAGTGGCCGAAACGGTCCAGACCTGCGGCGAGCCGCTGATGTTGCTGAGGAACACGACGCGTTTGCCGTCGGGCGAGAACGACGGCGCGCCGGCGAAGCCCATCTTCGCCAGCATCGCCACTTTGCGATCGAGGTCGTCGGAAGGTGCGCCGTGCAGAGTCGCGGTGAGAGCGAGCGCGAGGAAGATGCGCTTCATGCAATCAGTCCTTGTAAATCAAAACGTTCGCCTTCCCATCCTCCCCGATCCAGCCGCGGTACATGCCCTCGCTGTTGAACGGCATCGCGAAGTTGCCTTTCGCGTCGAGGACGATCACCCCGCCCGTTCCGCCTAACGCCTGCAGTTTCTTGTGAATGACTTCGTCGGATGCCTGCTGAACGGTCATGCCGCGATACGCGACGAGCGCCGCGATGTCGCGGGCGACGCCGAGGCGGATGAAGTACTCGCCGTCGCCGGTGGCGGAGACGGCGCAGGAGTGATTGTCGGCGTACGTGCCTGCGCCGATGATCGGCGAGTCGCCGACGCGGCCGAACATCTTGTTGGTCATGCCGCCGGTCGACGTTCCTGCGGCGAGGTTGCCGTCGCGATCGAGTGCGACGACGCCGACGGTGCCGTATTTTTTCTCATCGGGAAACATCGGAATCACTTCTGCCTTCGGCTTCGATGATTCCTCTTCCTTGAGCAGTTCCTGTTGGAGCGACTTCCAGCGGCGCTCGGTCCAGAAGTACGACGGGTCGACGATCTCGATCCCCATCTTCGTCGCGAAGAGCTCCGCGCCGCGGCCGACCATCAACACGTGTTTCGATTTCTCCATCACCGCGCGCGCGGCGGTGATCGGATTCTTGATGATCGTCACGCCCGCGACGGCGCCGGCTTTGAGCGTCTTGCCGTCCATGATCGAGGCATCGAGCTCGTTTTTTCCTTCGTGCGTGAACACCGCGCCTTTGCCGGCGTTGAAGAGCGGCGAGTCTTCGAGGAGGCGGATCGTTGCCTCGACCGCGTCGAGACTGGTGCCGCCCTTCGCGAGAATCGCGTGGCCCGCGCGCATCGCCTCCTCGAGCGTCGCGCGATACTGCTGTTCCATCTCCGGGGTCATGTTCTTGCGGGTGATGGTTCCGGCCCCGCCGTGAACGACGAGCATGATCTTTCCCTTCGACTCCTCAGCAGTCGCACCGAATGCGAACATGAGAATTGCAGTGAAGAGAGCCAGTCGCTTGAGCATGACTCGTACACTACCACGCTCGATGAGACGCGCTGTTTGGCTTGTCCTTTGGATTGTCGGCCCGGCTCTCTACGCGCAGCCGCCCTCAGCGGATTGGCGCACGGTCGCGACGCCGCACTATCGCGTGCACTATCCGCGCGAATACGAGGAGTGGTCGCTGCGTGCGGCGGAGCGGCTCGAGTCGATCCGCGAGGAGGTGGCGAAGGAAGTCGGATTCACGCCGCCGCAGACGATCGATGTGATCGTCATGAATCCGATTGCCCAGCCGAACGGTCTCGCGTTTCCGCTGCTCGACACGCCGCGCATGATCTTCTTCGCCGAGCCGCCCGGCCCCGACGAACAGCTCGGCGCGTACGCCGACTGGATCGATCTGCTGGCCGTGCACGAGACGACGCATCTCGTGCACATGCTCCGTCCCTCGCGCAATCCGTTGACGCGGCTGCTCGAGAAGTCGGTGCTGCCGCTGAATCCGATCACGCTGCGCGCGCCGCGATGGGTGCTCGAAGGCTACGCGACCGTGCTCGAGGGCCGCCTAACAGGCGCGGGCCGTCCGAACAGCACGATTCGCGCGCTGATCCTTCGCCGTCTCGCGCAAAGCGGCCGTCTTCCGAGTTACGGGCAACTCAACTCCAGCCGCCAGTTCCTCGGCATGTCGATGGCCTACCTGATGGGCTCCGCGTATCTCGAGTGGCTCGAGAAACGCAGCGGCCCGGAGTCGCTGCGCAACCTCTGGCTGCGCATGACCGCGCGGCATCGACGCTCGTTCGACGAGGCGTTCGCGGGCGTGTTCGGCGAGAGCGCCGATCGTCTCTACGCGCGCTTCGTGGCGGAGCTCACCGCATCGTCGGTGGCGATGGAAAGCAGTGAGCTGCAGGAAGGCGCGCTCTTTCAGGTCACGCCGCGCGCGAGCGGCAGTCCCGCAGTCTCGCCGGATGGATCGAAGATCGCCGTCGTCATCCGCGCTCAAGACAAGCCGGAGAAGCTCGTGGTCTGGTCGACGGAGGCTCCGGAAAAAGAAGAAAAGAAATTCGAAGAGCGGGTGAAGAAAATTCTCGAGCGCGATCCTGAAGACGTTGCACCGGTGCGCACGAAGCCGCTGCCGCGCGACGACCTTCATTCGCTGACGCTGCTCGACGGCGGCGACATCGACGCGCCGCGATGGATGCGCGATGGCAAGTCGATCGTGTTTTCGCATCGCGTGCCCGACGCGGATGGATTCCTGCACTGGGATCTCTTCCGCTGGGACTTCGAGAACGTCACGCGCATCACGCATCTCGCCGACGTTCGCGATGCCGATCCGTTTCCCGATGGACGCGAAGCGATCGCCGTGCGCAATCGTTTCGGCAAATCGCAGCTCGTGATCGTCGACCTGACCACCGGCGACGTGCGCGAGAAAACGACGCCGTCGATCGAGACCGTGCGCACGCACCCGCGCGTGAGCCCCGACGGCACGCGCATCGCGCACGTCGCACATCACGAAGGCCGCTGGACGCTGTTCGTCGATGAGAAACCGATGGCGATCGAAGGCGACGCGGCGACGCCGGAGTGGCTGTCCGATTCGGAGCTCGTGGTCACCGTGTTCGCGGGCGGATTCGCGGAGCTTTACCGAGTGGACAGCAGTGCAACGCCGATCACGCGCAGCGCCGGAGGCGCATTCGAGCCCGCGCCGTCGAAGGACGGTCGCGTGTTTTTTATGTCAATAGAACCGGACGGCATGGTTCTAAGAGAGCTTTCTGGCGTAGGACCTCTAGGACCACTAGGACAGATAGGACCGGTCGGACGTCGTAGTGGTCCTAGAAGTCTTAGTGGTCCTATCCCAGCAAAGTTGCCACTCGAGTGGTCCTGGTTCCTCGGCACCAACCACTCACCCGGAGAAAGCGAAGCCGAATTCGGCCTCCGCCTCGGCGATGTCCTCGGCCGTCTCGATGCGCTGCTCATCGGGTCGACCGACGGCGCTGCACTTGCCGCGGTGTGGCGCGGGTGGCCGGTGGACGTGGGCGCGCACATCTTCAAAGATGGCGCGGAGCTTCGCGCGTCGTGGACGCGGCATTTCCCGCTCGGCGCAGTTTTGCTCGAGGGGGGAGTACTCACGAGCGAACGTCTCTTCGCGAACGCGACGCTCTCGGCGAAGCAATATCGTTTCCGCGAAACGCTGCACCTTGCGATCGACGACGAGCACGTTCGCGCGATCGCGCGTGGCTCGTACAAAGGCGTCTCGGCGCAATATCAGATCGATCGCGGCGAAGAGGTGACCCTCGGCGGACTGGCGACGTCGATCCTGCCGCGCTCCGCGTATGCGTTGCGCGTCCTCGATCCCGCGCTTCCGGTGGCGATTCTCTCCGGCCAGGACTACGATGGCTGGCGCGTCGAGACGACTGTGCCATCCATGCCGTTCACCGCGTTCTATCAACGACATCGATTCGAGCACGCGCAACTCTCGCTGGCGGGCCTGGAGCTCGAGCTCACGTCCGCGGCAAATCCCATTTTGAAGGTGCCGGGTCTCGATTTCACCGCCGGAGTGGCAACCGTGTTGGATGGGGACACGAAGTGGTGGATCGGAATGCGGTGGCGTCCATGATCCACATCCACAACGGCGACGTTGCGCTGTCGCTCGCAAAACGTAGTCTCATTCCCGGTGAGCACATCGCGTATCGCGAGTCGCTCATCACCGGTCCGGTCGTGCCCGGCGAGGACTGGATCGAGACGCGGGCGCGCGCGCTCTCCGACGGCACGAACGCCGAGCTGCTGCGCGTGCGCACGTCGCTGCTCGAGCAGGAGCAGGCGCTCGACGCCGCGGCCGCGCAAGGCGAGATCGTGCTCTGGTTCGAGCACGATCTGTACTGCCTCGTGCACCTCGTGTATTTGCTGCAGCGTTTTCGCGATGCGCGCGTGTCGGTGGTCTGGTGTCCGACGCCGATCGGCAACAACGACGAGCACGATCTCGAGTTGCTCTTCGAATCGCGCGCGGCCGCGACGCCGGCGATGATCGAGCTCGCGAAAAAGGTCTGGCGCGATTACAGCGCGCCCGATCCGACCGCCATCAACACGTGGATCGAGCGCGACTGGTCCGACTTCGCGTTTCTTCGCGAAGGGCTCACGCTGCACGCGACGCGCTTTCCGTCCTCGAAGAACGGCCTCGGCGCGGTCGAGCAGCGCGCGCTCGAGCTCATCGCCGCGGGCACGACCGGCTTCGCGTCGATCTTCGATCGCATCAATTCCGAAGTGCCGCGTCTCGGATTCGGAGACAGCGTGATCTACGACCATCTCCGTGCGATGGCCGCGCGCGCCGTGCCGCTCATCACCGCAGCGGGCGAGCCGCCGAAGGCGATCTTCGGCATCACGCCCGCGGGCGAGAATGTCCTGAGCGGCGAGATCGACGACTCCGCGATCAACGATCCCGACTTCTGGCTCGGCGGAGCGCATCTGACGAAGGAGAATCTCTGGCGATGGGACGAGCGCGAGCGAAAGATCCTGCCGAGCCACTCGCGCGTCTCGTAAGGTTCGCGGCGCCTGACGAGATCAACGACGAAGTCGATCTGAGCGGACTTCTTTTCGAACCGAAGCGCCGCTCGACGCACGCCGCAATTTTTCTCCACGGCATGGGCGGCTCGTTCGAGCCGCGCCGCACCAATCTTCTCGGCGCGCGTTTCGTCGACGCGGGGATCGCCTTTTTCGCGTTCAACAATCGCGGCTCGTATCTCGTCCGCCGCCTCGGCCGCGGCATCGGCGGCATGGCGTTCGAGCGCATTCGCGAATGCCTCGCGGACATCGACGGCGCGATTCGCGAGCTTCGCCGCCGCGGCTATCGCGACCTGACGCTGATCGGACACTCGACCGGCGCGAACAAGATCGCGGTCTACGATCACTACAAGAAGCGCAACGTGGTGAAGCGATACGTTCTCGCCGGCGGCGGCGATGACACCGGCCTTGCCTTCGCGCACCTCGGCAACGAGCGCCGCTTCCGGGCCGCGCTCGTGAAAGCGCGCGCGATGATGCACGCACGCCGCGGCGACGAGCTCGTGCCGCCCTCGGTCTCCTCGGTGCAGCCGATGAGCTGGCGCTCGTTCTACGACCTCGCCAATCCCGACGGCGACTACAACGTCTTCCCGTTTCTCGAAGCGATGCGCGGCGTTCGACTCTCGCGCAAACCGCGCTTTCGCTATCTGCGCGCGATTCGCAAACCGGCGCTCGCGATCTGGGGAGAGGCGGACGAATACTGCTACGGCGACGTGTCGGGCTGCGTTGCCGCGCTCGCGAATGCGATCGGCGCGAAACCGAACTTCGAGCTCGCGATCATGAAAGACGCGGATCACGGGTTCGCGGGATTCGAAAATGCGCTGGCGCAGATCGTGATTGCGTGGATTCGCCCAGGAGGTTAGGTCGATGAAACGCACGCTCCTGGTGCTCCTGGTCCTCGCTCTTCCCGCCACCGCTGCTGAATTCGAGCGGCTCATGCTTCCGGTTGCTCCGTCCGTCGTTTATTGCGGCTATCACTCGAAGTTCGACACGCGGCTCGTGGTCTTCAACGGCAACGAGCAGACCGTCGATCGCTTCTGCTCGGACGCGATGTGCGGCGGTCTCGCATCGAACACCGGCACGGTCGTCGTCGGACAGCACGTGCCGATTCCGCTGCCGTCGTTCATGTACGTTCCGAAGCACGAGGCCGGCGGAATCAACATGTCGCTGGTCGTGGAGAGCAGCGAGACCACGCAGCCCGAAGAGCGCTCGTACACGGAGCTGCCGGTCGTGCGCGAGAGCGACTTCCGTCCGGGCAAGGTGCAGATCGTCGGCGTGCGGATGGACGACGGATTCCGCAAGACGCTGCGCATCTACGGGCTCGACGGACTGAACTACGCGCAGGTGCGCGTGCGCGTGTACGACATCGCGTCGTCGGACCCGAAATGGGAGCACGACTACACGCTCTACCCGCAGGCGGGCGTGAACGCGGACGGCCTCGCGATCGCGCCGTCATTCAACATGGAGTGCGACCTCACCGGCTACGTTGCGGCGAGCTACGAGCGCCCGGTGCGCGTCGAGCTCGAACCGCTCACACCGGGCGCGAAGATCTGGGGCTTCGTCTCCGTGACGAACAACGTCACGCAGCACTTCTACACCGTCGTGCCGCGTTAGGCAGCCTTG
>Ga0075428_100009725_pt1 | contig 10681 bp, 13 predicted proteins | sample RhiMetdeltSRZDD2_FD_75291 | JGI IMG/M metagenome (GOLD analysis project Ga0075428, IMG submission 75291) | Populus rhizosphere microbial communities from Tennessee, USA - Rhizosphere MetaG P. deltoides SRZDD2 | ecosystem: Host-associated > Plants > Roots > Rhizosphere > Soil | place: USA... | reverse complement strand
GACGCGGTGAAGGACCGCAAGACACGCGATGCGGTGCGCTCGGTGATCGAGCGGTTTACCGGCGGTGGGCCGAAGCCGGCGGCGCCGGAGACGGCGGATGGGGCGAAGGCGAACTAGCTTTACCTAATCGGAGCAGCCGTAGCCCGGATGAGCCAACGGGTCGCGCGAATGTGCGCCCCGCGACGAGCGCAATTGCGCTCGCACAGTGATGACAGGCTCCGCGACATCCGGGGCCTTTTCTCCGATCCCGGCTGATCTCGACGTGTCGCACGGCCAGCATTCCGGGAATCATGGAACAGTTCGATGTTCGAGGCCCGGGTTGAGTCCCGGAACGCTGCGTCATAGAGATCGATGGTCTCGCCCAACCGAAGGGAGAACGCCATGAAGGCCATCGCACTGGCCGCATTCGGTGCCGCGCTGCTCGCGTCCGCCGCTTCCGCCGCGCCCCTCAACGCGACGACGATCGGCTCCGCCGAAGTCGCCAACGTCGATCAGGTCGGTCTGGTCTGCAACGAGTATTATGGACGCTGCTGGCGAACCCGGGGACCGCGCTATGTCCTGCGCTATTTCTACGACCCCAGCTACATCCCCGGCCGGGGCTACAACTACTACGCTGGCCCCGGCTACTACGATCGCGGCTACGGCGGCTACGCCGGACCAAGGTTCGTCATTCGCGGCTGGTAGCAAGCGTAGCCCGGATGAGCCAACGGGACGCACGAATGCGCGCCCCGCGACGAGCGCAATTGCGCGCGCGCAGTGATGACCGGCTCCGCGACATCCGGGTTCTTGTTTGCGATCCCGCATATCGCTGTGCTCATGCGGGCTGCTTGCTGACAATCACGGGACGTCATTGCCCCTGCCGCCCCCAACACCATACGGCTTGTTGAGAAAATAACTCCGGTTACCCAGTGCCGCTTCGGCATACTGGTCGATCGCAACGATGATCGCCTGCACATGCGCGTGGCACCAGCCTTCGCGCGTCGCCTGGATGCGAACTTCCGCCAGGGCTTTTATCCATGGCGGGTTATCCGCGTTGTGGTCGTACCATCTGAGCGGTCCTGACATCGCTGGCCCCTGTTGATGAAGTCTTCCAGCTCCGCCCGCTTGCGCGAGAGCAGAAGCTGCGCCCGCGCGCTGTCGAGGCCGGATTGATTGAGCCGGCGGGCAAGCTGGTCCAGTTCGCCAATCCGCCGGCGCAGGGCTTGAATCGTCTCATCGCTCACGGCGGCCTCGAGCCTTTTCCGTTCCAATTGAATCGGAACGGGGCTCCGGATTTTTGTTTGGACGCGTTTTCTTGACGCGAACCGGTCCCCAACCTGGATCAAGTGCAGAGGCCTTCGCCGGAAAACGCATCGGCGCCACGTTCGAAGGCTTCCTGCCGGCCGCGCGGACATCCAGCTTCAGCCGCTCGTCGACATTGAGCAGCCGCTCTTCGCCGCCGAGCCGGTTCCGCTCGCCGATCAGGCCGAGCATGACGACCCGCATGGACATCAGGTGAACGGCCGCCTCCGAGCAGTCCTCATCCCGGTTGACCCGTTTGCGGATATTATCCTCCGCGTTCAACATCTCCGCCCGCAAGAACCTGATTTTTCTACGAATTTCGTTCAATTTATTGTCCATTGGCCACCTCGCTGGGGTTGAACCCTATAAGAACAAATAAAGAACAAATTTCAAGTTAAGAGTCGGCCCCCAAGCAAAGATTCTTAGAAAGTTCCCGATGACCCGCCTCCCCGACCAGGTCGACGCCCCGATGACGCCCCGCCAACTGGCGACGCTCCGCACCCTCAGCGCCGAGGCCTACCAGCCGAAGCTGTTCGAGAAGGATTTGACGGCGAGGGAAGCCGAGCGGCGGATCGCGGCGCTGAAGGCGGAGATCGAGCTGGCGAATTCGTTTTGATAAGCAAGCGTAGCCGGATGCTGCTTGCTAGGGCGACCTTTGAATAGACCAGAGGATGGCATTCGCTAGCATTCGCTGGTAGCGGGCGTCCTGCCAAACTGACGGCTCGTGGCCTAGCGCCGTATAGAATACGCGTCCCTCGCCGTAGAATCGGGTCCACGCGAGAGGCCAACCATAGAATCGTCGATGCACGCCGGTCTTGCCCAGGTCCACCGAGCCCGGGTCAAGGCGCAGGAGCACGCGTGATCCACGATGGTCGAAGTCGCTGATTTGGTAGATCTCGTCCTCGACTTGCAACGAATTCCCGAGAAAGGCCACCAGGGGATCGCGGGGATCAACCACCTCGATTGTCACGGCCTGATGCCAGGGATGACCATTAAAGTAGCCGCCGACCAGATCGAGATAGTCCGGCCAGGTGTAGAATGTGTCCGTCGCCGAATGAACGCCGAGAAACCCGCGGCCCGAACGCACGAAGTTGAGAAGAGCAGTCTTTTGCGCGTCGCGCATCGGAAGTTCTCCTGACGTGTAGAACATCACCGCGGCGTAGCGCGCGAGGTTTTCGGCGGAAAATTCAGACGTGTCTTCCGTAGCAGTGACTTCAAAGACACCCGAATTGATTCCAAGCCGGGTCAGGACTGCCTTGGAAAGCGGTATGACATCATGCCGGTAGCCGGCCGAGTATGTGAAATAGAGGATGCGCGCTGGCGGGCGCTCGGCATGCGCGCCGAGTGGCCGGATTGCCGCCGCGCTGCCGAGGAGCGCGATGAACTCACGTCGCCTCACAATCCTCTCCGCGCAACCCAACCAACCACGTGTTGAAAGAAAGTTTAGCACAGATCAGCCCAGCGCTGGCCCTGCAGCGCCGCCCTCTGCCGTCCTGTGCAACGCCCACGTTCAATTCATGGCCTCGGCTTGGCCGGCAATCGCTGACGGCCACTCAGCCAGCAAGTGGATCCCGCATATCGCTCTGCTCATGCGGGCTACCTGCTACCGTGTGCATTTTTTTCGCACATGGGCTGCGGGTGCATCGGGCACACGGCATTCCCTGCGCCCTCATTGGACGAGAGCTTTGGTCATGCATCGGCCACGCTCTGCTCCGCGCGATCGCGCTTTTGCGCCATGCAGTCAGCATTATCCCCCGGCTTCCGGTATCCGAGGGCGGAAATGATTGAACCAAAAATGCTTGAACCAAACTGCCGGGGGCGCACCCGGTTGGTTTGCCGCATTTGCGCCCGGAATGTCCCCCTACAGAAGTCTGCCTTGCCCCATCTGGCTAACGCCGCATGGTTGCGCTATCTTTTATCCAACCGGTTAAAAAGCCGGGGTTTTGAGGGAGAACAACGTGATATCCAAGAAATTAGGTGGGCTTTCACTCGCGGTCGCTGCGGTCGGGCTGTTTTACGCCACTGCACCCGCGCTGGCCCAGCAAAAGACCATCACCGTCTGGTTCGGCAAGGGCTTTTACAAATCCGAGGACGACGCGCTTCTGGAGGCGATCAAGAAATTCGAGGCCAAGACCGGCATCAAGGTCGAACTCTCGCAATACGCCATCCAGGACATGATCCCGAAGACGGTGGCGGCGCTGGATTCCGGCACCGTGCCCGATGTCGCCTATTCCGACAGCTATGACGTGCAGGCGCAGGGCAAATGGGCGTTCGAGGGCAAGCTCGAGGACCTCGGCGACATCCTGACGCCGATGAAATCGGCGTTCGCGCCGAACACGCTGGAGACCGCGCTGCTCTATAACGACGTCGCCAAGAAGAAGGCCTATTACGGCTTTCCGCTGAAGCAACAGAGCATGCACGTCCAGATCTGGCAGGACATGCTGGAGCAGGCCGGCTTCAAGCAGAGCGACATCCCGACCAAGTGGGAAGATTACTGGTCGTTCTGGTGCGACAAGGTGCAGCCGGCGATCCGCAAGGCGACCGGCCAGCGCGTCTACGCCGTCGGCCAGCCGATGGGCGTGGAATCCACCGACTCGTTCCAGTCGTTCTACACCTTCATGGACGCCTACAACGTCAAGCTGGTCGATGACGACGGCAAGCTGACGGTCGACGATCCCAAGGTGCGGGAAAACCTGATCAAGGCGATGAAGGACTACACCGATACCTACATCAAGGGCTGCACGCCGCCCTCCTCCACCACCTGGAAGGATCCCGACAACAACGTCGCCTTCCACAACAAGACGATCGTGATGACGCACAACTTCACGATCTCGATCGCGGCAAAATGGCTCGACGACTCCAACAATGCCGCTCTGACGCCGGAACAGCGGGCGCTGGGCAAGAAGAACTACGACGAGACCATCATCACCGCCTCGTTCCCGAACAAGCCGGACGGCACGCCGATCAAGTATCGCTCCGACGTCAAGACCGGGCTGATGTTCACGGTTGCCAAGAACAAGGCCGAGGGCAAGGAGTTCATCAAGTTCCTGCTGCAGGAGGAAAACCTTCGGCCCTATATCGAAGGCGCGCTCGGCCGCTGGTTCCCGGTGACGACGGCAAGCCAGCAGAGCCCGTTCTGGCAGGCTGACCGCCATCGCAAGGCGGTGTACAATCAGTTCACCGGCGGCACCACGCCGTTCGACTTCACCAAGAACTGGAAGTTCACGATTTTGAACAACGAGAACGTCTGGGCCAAGGCGATGAACCGCGTGGTGAGCGAGAAGATCCCGGTCGACAAGGCCGTCGACGAATTGATCGCCCGCATCAAGCAGGTCGCGGGTTGATGTGCTAACCCTCCCTCTCCCCGCTCTTCGCGGGGAGAGGGTCGGGGTGAGGGGCTCCCTCCGCGGGTATCGCTCGCGGTGAGTCCTGTACCCCCTCACCCGAAGCCTTCGGCTTCGACCTCTCCTCGCAGGCGGGGCGAGGTTTAAGGAAAGCACCGGCCGCGGGTTGCGTGGGCTGGTCTACGTGATGAGTTACGGAATATGGCAATCACGCTTTCGGGCGATCACGCGCTACCCGGCCCGCCTTTGTCAGCCCGGCTGACCACACCGCAGGTCTGGGGCATCGTGCTGCTGGCGCCCTATATCCTCGTGTTCCTTGCCTTCGTGGTCTATCCGGTCGGCTACGGGCTGTGGCTGGCGCGGCATCCGGCGAGCTATGTCGCGCTCTGGCACGATCCGATCTTCGCGCGCGCCGCCGTCAACACGCTGATCTTCCTGTTGGTCGGCATCAACCTCAAAATGGCGATCGCGCTGTTTTTGTCCGGCTTCTTCGCGCAGCAGCGCACCTGGATCAAATGGCTGTCAGTGCTGTTCATCCTGCCCTGGGCGGTGCCGTCGATCCCGACCATTCTTTCCGTGCGCTTCATGTTCAATCCGGAATGGGGCGTGGTCAACCAGCTGATCTTCAAGTTCACCGGCGAGGACGGCCCGAACTGGCTGAACGACCCGACGGTGGCGCTTTCCATGGCGATCGGCGTGCACATCTGGAAATCGCTGCCGTTCTGGACGCTGATCCTGATGACCGGGCGGCTTGCGATCTCGCACGACCTCTATGAGGCCGCCGAGGTCGACGGCGCGAGCTGGTCGCAGAAATTCCGCTACATCACCTGGCCGTCGATGCAGACGCTTTACGTCACCTGCACGCTGCTCTCGATGATCTGGACGCTCGGCGACTTCAACAGCGTCTACCTGCTGACCGGCGGCGGCCCCGCCGACCTCACCCACGTGCTCGCTACATTGGGCATCCGCTACCTCCGGCTCGACCAGCTCTCACTGGCGATGGCGTCGATCGTCTGCGCGCTGCCCTTCGTGCTGCCGCTGGTCTATTTCATGATGAAACGGTTGTCGCGATGAAGCTGCCAACACTCCGCGAAATCGGCACCGAAGCAAAACTGCTGCTGATCGGCATTCCCGTGTTGATCTGGACCATGGTGCCGATCTACCACATGTTCCTGTTCGCGATCTCGCCGAAGGAAGACGCGTTCGCCGGAAAACTCTGGCCCACGCATCCGACGCTGAATAATTTCAGCATCGTGTTCCACCAGCAGCATTACTTCCTGCGCGATTTCTGGATCCAGTTCCTGAATTCGGTGGTGATCGCGCTTTCGGCGGGCGCGCTGACCTTGATGATCGCGACCGCCGCGGCGTTCTCGATCTCGCGGCTGCGCGTGCCCGGCGGACGCTGGGTGATGAATCTCGCGCTGCTCACCTATTTCATCCCGGCGGCGTTCCTCGCCGTGCCGATGTACCGCACCATGGGCACTTACGGCCTCCTCAACAATCACTGGTCGCTGATTCTCGCGATGGTGACGATCGCTTCCCCTTACGCGATCTGGGTGCTGAAGCAGGCGTCCGACAAACTGCCGGTCGAACTGGATGAAGCCGCCACCATGGACGGCGCCACCACGCTGCAATTGTTCCGCCTGGTCTATGTGCCCTTGATGATGCCCTCGCTGGTCGCGATCGGCACCTACGCGATCCTGCTCGCCTGGAACGAATATCTCTATGCCTTCCTGCTGCTCTCCAAGGACACCGAGATCACGCTTCCCGTGGCGCTCGGCAACTTCCTGGCCGCGGACGATTCGCCGTGGGAATTGCTGATGACCACCGGCTTCATCTACGCGCTGCCGCCGGCTGCGATCTATTACGCGTTCAAGCGCTATATGGTGGGAGGATTGACCGCGGGCGCCGTGAAGTCGTGAGACTTACGGCTGCGCATTCAGCCGGAATCGGAATCGTTTGACGACCGATCCCTCGCCTTCGAAATGACGCCAGTACTTCAGCGCGACCTCGCCGCTGCCGGCCTTCTTCGCCTTGAAGTCGAACGTGACATTGCCGGCGGAACCGACCGCGCCGCGGGAAGGATGCGCCTCCGAGCCGGCTTCCTCCACGACGTCCCGATCGAGGCGATCGATCGCCCAGCGGTAACCGGTAGTCGCGTTCTCCGGCAGCGTGAGGCGAACGCTCTCGCCTGCGCGCAAATCGACCGTCCGGCCATTGTCCGCCTCGGTCAGCGACTGCATGAGATGCGCCTTCCCGCTCTCGGCGGCGACCGCGCCGCCGGCGTGCAACAACAGGATTGCACCCAACAGCGCGGCAACGCGCGCCAGCTCGGAAAGGTTCCATCCGCTCAAGGCTCCGTCAAGCTCCTCGCCTCAGATCGTCACACCGTAACTCTCGTTGAAGAATCCGGCATTGATATAGGCCTCGCTGGCATAGGCAAAGCCCTTGTCGCCCCAAGCCGTACCCCAGCTGTTGCGGATGATGAAGCGGCGGTCGGCGGTGTATCCGACACAGCAGACGGCATGGCCGCCGCGAACGGTCGCCGGCATGAAGGTGTCGAGGTTGCCATGGGTCGCGGTCGCGTTGTCCCAGGTTTGATCGACATTGAGCGCCACCAGGATCGGCCCGTTGCTCGCCAGCCACGAGCGCCAGCTTGCGAAATTGCGCTGCATGTTGACATAGGAGGCGATCTTCCGCGTCGCCGCCGTGGCGTAGAACACGTTCTCGTCGCCGAGATACATATTGGTCTGGATGTGGAAGGGCAGCAGCGTCTCCGGCACCGCGCCGTACCTGCGCAGGATATCCAGCGCGGCTTTCAGGCTGGTGCCGGCGCCTTCGATCATGGTCTCCGGCCTGGAGGTGAATTCGTCGGTTTCCTTAGACGCCATCCAGGTAAATCGCGGGGACAGTTTCGCCGTCTTGGCGAGCCGGTTGGCCTTGACGAAATGAAAACGCGCCACACCGTCGGTCGAACCCCAGCCGACGCAGGAGCCGGTCGATTCCTGATTGCCGATGTCCCACCAGGGCTGGCGAAGGTCGACGCTGGCGGGCGGCGCCGCAAGCTGCGCATCCACCGCGCCGGCGGCGATCGCATCGGACGGCGACCAGTCGGTTTCGGTACTGCGCGAAGGCACCACATTGCAGATGCGATCCGAATACGGTCTTGCGGAGGATGACTTGCCGAGAACTTTCTTGGACTTGGCCATATTGAATTCTCCCGTTGACGTGAGCAACCACGCGAAAAATCGAGGAAGACCGACCAGAATTTTCGAAACGACTTCCAAATCAGAACGCCATCATTTTTGCGGCGCAACGAAAGCGGAGGAGTATGAACTGGCGCACGTTCAGATAGAATTTGTCTGCACGATTTCGTGAATAGGCACGCGGCCAGGGCTTCAGAACCGGGACGTCAGCGCTTTGCGAAAATAGGCGGCGGCTCTTACAGCGGCGCCGCGCTCTTGCCTTGCGCGCTCGACAGTTTCGACGCGAGCGAGGCGATCACGATCACCACCGCGATCAGCGCGATCACCATGGTGCAGATCGCATTGATCTCGGGCTTCACCCCGAGCCGCACCTCGGAATAGATCCGGATCGGCAGCGTCGCCGAGCCCGGACCGGTGGTGAAACTCGCGATCACGACATCGTCGAGCGAGAGCGTGAAGGCCAGCATCCACCCCGCCGCAATCGCCGGGATGATCAGCGGCAAGGTCACCGAGAGAAACGCCTGCACCGGATCGCAGCCGAGGTCCATCGCCGCCTCTTCGAGGCTGCGGTCGAGCGAGGCGAGGCGCGACTGTACCACCACGGTGACGAAGCACATCGTCAGCGTGGTGTGGGCGATCGTGACCGTCCAGAAGCCGCGCTCGGCGTTCAGCGCCACGAACAGCAACAATAGGGAAAGCCCCGAGATCACCTCCGGCATCACCAATGGCGCATACAGCATGCCTGACAACAGCGACCGGCCCCTGAAGCGCTCACCGCGGACCAGCCCCACGGCTGCCAGCGTGCCGAGCAGCGTTGCGATCGTGGCGGAAACCGCGGCGACACGCAGGCTCATCCAGGCCGCATCCAGCATGGCGCGGTCGTTGAAGAATTCATGGTACCAGCGCAGCGACCAGCCGCCCCACACCGTGACCAGCCGCGAGGCGTTGAAGGAATAGATGACGAGGATCACGATCGGCAGGTATAGAAACGCCATTCCGAGCGCGAGCGCGGTGACGTTGAACGGCGAGATGGCGTTGACCTTGCGCGCCATCAATTCGCCCCTCCGAGCTCGCGGCGCTGCAGCCGGTCGTAGAGCAATAATGGCGGCACCAGCAGCACCAGCAACGCGACCGCAGCCGCAGCGGCGACCGGCCAGTCCTTGTTGGTGAAGAATTCCAGCCACAACGTCTGGCCGATCATCATCGAACTGGAGCCGGCCAGCAGATCGGGGATGACGAATTCGCCGACGATCGGGATGAAGCACAGCAGCGCGCCGGCGCCGACCCCCGGCAAGGACAACGGAAACGTCACCAGCCAGAACGCTCTCCCCGGCGACGCGCCGAGGTCGCTTGCGGCCTCCAGCAGCGAGGGGTCCATCCTGGCGAGCGTCGCATAGAGCGGCAGGATCATGAACGGCAGGTAGGAATAGACGATGCCGATGTACATCGCGGTGTCGGTCGAGAGCCACACCACCGGCGTCGAGACCAGATGCAACGCGAGCAGAATTTTGTTCAGCAATCCGTCGTGCTGCAGGATGTTGATCCAGGCATAGATGCGGATCAGGAACGAGGTCCAGAACGGCACGATCACCAGCATCATCGCAATCGCCTGCCAGCGTTGCGGCAGCCGCGCCATGCCATAGGCGATGGGGTAGCCGATCAGCAGCAGGATCAATGTCGAGGTCACCGCGACGACGAGGCTGCGAAGATAGGAGCTGATGTAGAGATTGTCGGATATCAGCAGCCTGAAATTATCCAGCGAAAGCTGCGCGAAGGCCGCCTTGATCGCCGCCCATCCTTCGGTGAAATCGAACAAGGGCACATAGGGCGGCTGTGCGATCGCGGTCTGCGACAGGCTGATCTTCAGCACGAAGCCGAATGGCACCAGGAAGAACAGCACCATCCAGACATAGGGCGCGATCGCGGCATAGCGCGCCGGCTGCGCGAAAATGCGGCGCGCGCTCATTGCTCCAGCACCATGCAATCGTCGGGCGTGAACCACGCCACCACGCGCTGGCCCGCGCTATAGGTGTCCCTGTCCATCCGCGCAGTGTTGGCCATCGACGAGCGCACCACCGCGCCGGAATCGAGCTTCACCTTGTAGACGGTCGATCCGCCGAGATAGCCGACATCGGTGACGATGCCTTCGAGCCGGTTGATCGCCTGCGAATTGGCCGCATCCGATGCCGGGCCGCGGCGCGACAGTTTTACCTTCTCGGGGCGGATTGCGACCGAGACCTGGGACTTCGTGACGGCCAGGCGCGGCTCCGCGACCACGATGTTTCCGCCGTCCCGCGTCGCAACCGTCAGGCGATGATGCTCATGCGAGGTGACCTCGCCGTCGAACAGGTTGACGTCGCCGACGAACTCGGCGACCCAGCGCGACGCAGGCGCCTCGTAAAGGTCGCGCGGGGTCGCAACCTGTTGGAGCCGGCCGGCATCCATCACGCCGATCCGGTTCGCCATCGTCATCGCCTCTTCCTGGTCGTGGGTGACGATGATGAAGGTCATGCCGAGCCGGCGCTGCAGCTCCATCAATTCGAGTTGCGTGCTCTCACGCAGCTTCTTGTCGAGCGCGGCCAGTGGCTCGTCGAGCAGAAGAACGCGCGGATGCTTGATCAGCGAGCGCGCAAGCGCGACACGCTGACGCTGACCTCCCGAAAGCTGGTCGATGCGCCGGCCGCCAAAACCTTCTAGGCGCACGAGCGCCAGCATTTCCGCGACGCGCTGCGCGATTTCGGCACGGCTTGCTTTCTCCTGGCGCAGGCCGAAGCCTATGTTGCCTTCCACCGTGAGGTGCGGAAACAACGCATAGTTCTGGAACATCATGTTCACCGGCCGCCGATGCGG
>Ga0075428_100009721_pt1 | contig 10683 bp, 10 predicted proteins | sample RhiMetdeltSRZDD2_FD_75291 | JGI IMG/M metagenome (GOLD analysis project Ga0075428, IMG submission 75291) | Populus rhizosphere microbial communities from Tennessee, USA - Rhizosphere MetaG P. deltoides SRZDD2 | ecosystem: Host-associated > Plants > Roots > Rhizosphere > Soil | place: USA... | reverse complement strand
CCGAACGACATCTCGGGCATCGTGCACATCGATTTCGACGAGCAGGACGTCGCCGGCAGCGACGGCGAATACGTCGTGCCGCTTTTCCACCTGGACTCGGGCAACGCTGTCCTGGGCGGCCTATTCATGGACTTCATGACGTCGATGACGACGTTGGGCTCGCGGAATGCCGCCGACTACTTTCAGTCGAAAGGCATCCTGACGGTGGGGGGCGATGCGTTCTTCTACCGCAAAGAACCGCTGCCACCGCAGTACGTGCAGGCACAGATGAAGTTCGCGCGGCAGATCCGCCAGCCGCAGACGATGGGGCTTCGCATCCTCGCGGACTACGAGCCGGTCGCGGGCGGTGGAGGGCTGCGCAGATGGAAAGCGCTGAAGGAATCGAACCGCCGCTACCGGAGCTTTCCGGGCGTCGCGGTGATCAATCGCCCGGTGACGCAGCGGTCGCTCCTCGTCGCGGGCGGGATCCGCGGGCTCTACCCCGAGACCGGCGTGATCGAGATGCGGGGCTCGCCGACGCCGTGGGAAGCGACGTATCGGCCGAGCTATTTCGGACAACCCGCGTTCGGCAAGAACCCCGATGACGTCGTCGAGTGGCTGCGCTACACGAGCATCGTCGACGGCCCCTACGCTGGAGAGGATTTCCACCTGCTCGTCGGCCGCCTCAACGCGACCTACAATTTCCGCGGCTACCCCGAACGGGACGACCCCTCACTCGGGGTTGACCTGCGAAAGCAGCTCGATCTGCCTCCGCAGCCGATTCGTCTCGTCATGGAGCTGTCGGAAGGCGGAGCCGGCTACGGGGATTACGTCACGATCGCGACGCGCGACCCGAACATCTACGAGCCGGTGGTGCGCAGGGTGTACAAGGTCCTCGAGCACGAAGACGGCCGCTTTTTCGCCTCGCTCCTCGACGTCGGCGAGACTGGCCTCGACACGCCCATGTCCCCGGGGCGCTACAAGAACAGCTACACCATGGACATGAACCCGCGCCTCGTGAAGTTTCCGGCGTGGGGGCTGCCCGAGGTCGGCGCCGCGACCGGGCTCATCTTCGGCGACGCCATCCAAGGGGGCGGCTCGACTGGCGGAAAAGGCGGCCGCTCGAACGCGGGTGGTGTCCGTTACGACGAGGACGAGGACCAGACGGGCATCACTCTCGACGAGGTGAAGCTGCTCCAGAACCAGACGATCCGCCGAGACCCCCGCTACAGCGTGCGCCACGTCCTCGTCCCCCTGGATGGCGGCACGGTCACGTTCCGCCAGGGCGGACAGGGGGGCGCGTCGATCTCGGGACGCATCCCGCCGGGCCGCGCGATTTCACGGTCGAGTCCGCTCGAGGTCCTCGTGGTGACGCTGAGCCGCGAGCCGGGCTTCCCGACGCTTTTCGCGCAGGGAGAGGAGGAGGGCGTGCTCCGCATCGGCGACGAGCTCTTCTACTTCGAGGATCCTCTCGGTCAGGGCAAAGGCGGCGGCCAAGTGAAGCCAGGCATCGCGACGTTGGCCCGTGCCCCGGCAGATCCCAGGGGCCCGCAGCCCAATCCACCGCAGAATCCGCAAGATCCGAACCAGGTGGTCATCGAGACGAGCCGCGAGCGCGATCCCCTCGCGCGCAGCACGGTGACGGAGAACCTCCCTACCCAGAACCTCTCGGGCCATTTCGAGAAAGAGGGCTTCGCGCGGATGGCCGATGAGCGCTACACCGCAGCGGGCGGCGCGACGTACCCCAGCGAGACGTTCAATTTTTATGAGATCTTTTACTACCGCAGGCTGCAGGGCGGCTTCGCAACGTGCCTTCGCGGTCAATTCGAGACGCCGCTCCTCCTCCGCCTGAGCGATCAAGCCGCCAGCGGGCAGGTGCGGGTGCACAACGTCACGCGGCGGCTCCGGCTCGTGGGCCGCGGGCTCCTCGGCACGCAGCGAGTGGCCCATTCGCTCGGCGAGGGCGTGACGCATGTGCCGTACCTGCAGATGCAGTCGATCACCGGGCCGATCACCAACACGGGCCTGCCCGTGAAAAAAGCCAAGGACTTCGCGCCGAGCGGGTACCTCCTCCTCGACTCCGGCCAGAGCGGAGTGCCCTGGGAGATCTGCGCCCACATCGGGCCGCAAGGGGAGGGGCTGCTCGTTCGCCCGCGCGACGAGCGAGGGAAGGGGATATTGCGCGCGTGCTTTGGCACCAAAGAGCAGCCGCTCTCGAACGACATGTTCGCGTACGAGATGCCGTACCGGTACCCCGACCGCTACGAGGCCGAGGCCGACAGCGAGTCTTTCGCGTACTTGCAGAAGAGCTACCGCGTCCCCGGGGCCTACTGGCGGTCCCTCGAGTGGACGGAGCGCAAGTCGAGAGCGCGTCGGGAGCACCGCTCCGACATCGTCGTCCTGGCGCGTTTCGACGGAGCGCCGGAGTGGGACGTGAAGCCGACCAACGAGGCGGGGGGGCTGTACCTCTTCGAGGCCACTGATCGACGAGACGATGCGCCGGCCGGCGGCGACCTGAATCAAGTCGCGGACCAGCTCGAGATCCGCGTCTATTTCCGCTTCCCATCCGGCGCTTTCTCCCGCATCGGCGAGAACATCTTCACCGACGACTGGAAAGAGACGCCCGTCCTCGAGTCGTTGAGGATCGAGTACGAGAAGGCCGGAACGGTCTTGCGACATGAGGAATTGCCTTTCTAGAGCCGTGACGCCATCCCGCCGGGGCGGATACACGCTCCTCGAGCTCCTCATCGCGATGAGCCTGCTGGTGATTCTGGGCGCGGGGCTCGTGTCGCTTCTCGGCCAATGCGTTCGCCTCTGGAACACGGCAGAGAACCGCGGGAAGGTCTACGAAGAGGCGCGAGCGTTGCTCGATCGGATCGCCGAGGACCTCCGCTCGACCGTCATTCGCGCGCATGCCTCGGAGGGCGACGGCTGGGTCCGGTTCTTGGCCGACATGGACCCTCAGGGTCGCCAGCGCCTCCGCTTTGTGCGGAGCGTCTCGGGAGAGGCCGCGGACGCCATCCTGCGGGAGGGAGGCAGGCTCCTTTCGGTCCGAACGCCGGCCGTGGCGGATGGCCAAGGCGACGCCAAAGAGGCGCAGGCAGGACTGCTGGCAGCGCCCGGCGGCCTGATGGAAGTGCTCTACGCGACGGACTCGAGGCCCGGCTTCCGTTCCGTTTGGCGCGGGACTCGCTCCCCGGTGGGCGGTCCCGACTCGCTCTTCCGCGACGAAATCATCGAGAGCGGCGCGCCGCAGGAGGGGGCGAAGACTTCCCGCGCACGGGCCAGCGCCACGCCGCGAGCAGCGCCGGCGAACGCAGCGGCGCCGCAGGGCGCAAATGGATCCGCGCAAGGGGTCGCCGAGGCCGCCGGGGCCGATGCTCTCAGCCCACCTCCGGCCCCTCCGCTCGAGGGGATCGCCGCGCCGATCGCCGACAATATCCTCTACCTCGGATTCTCTTTCTGGACCGGCACGACGAACACGTGGAGGCCGGTCCCAACGCTCGAGTCTCCACGCGGAGGCGAGGCGAGTGGGCCATCGTTCTTGTGGGATTCCACCCGAGCGCTCCTCGACACGGACGGAGCCCCCGGCGAGTTCCACTGGAAGCGGAGGCCGGGCTCGCTCGACGACCCGCGCGACGACGTCTTCCCCGAGCGCGTCGAGGTTACCGTGGTGGTAGGCCCGCCGTCCAATTCCTCGGCGCAAGTGCTGTCCGTGCGGCTCGTCGAGGAGCTCAATGAAGGCGTGAAACAGCTTTCGCTCTCGCGAGAGATCGAGCTCGCCGAGGATCCCGCGGCGCGATTCGTCCTCGTCGACGACGAATGGATCGAAATCGAGAGCGTGTCGGGCACGAAACTCTCGGTCGCGGCGCAGGGTCGCGGCGCGCGCGGGACGAAGGCGTCGAAGCACGACCGAGGCGCCCGCGTCGAGACGGGGACGACTTTCTCGAGAGTCGTGGAGATCCCTGGTTTCCGCACGGAGATTCGCGCGGAAGGGGACCGACGCTCCGGACGGGGGTCGAGGGGGGGGCTGCGGCGATGATGACACGCTGCTCTTCCGGCGCGGCAAGCCGACGGGGAGGCTTCTCCCTCCTCGAGGTGTTGATTGCGATGCTGATTCTTTCCGTGGGCGCCGCCAGCGTGCTTGCGCTGTTCGCGGCGGGCGCCGCGACGCACCGCAGGTCCGTCGATCGGACGCAGGCGGCGCTCATCGCGGACCGGGTCTTTAGCGAGGCACGGGCCGCGTACCATTACGGAGCGACTGCCGAGGAGGTCCACGCCGCCGTGAAGGCCGCGCTGCCGGAGCGCTTCGGCGATTACGGCTACGACCTGCTGATTTTCCACCCCGAAGGGGAGGACTGGGCCGAGAGCGAGTTTTTTGCGCGCGTGACCGTGAGGTGGCGGGAGACGGGAGCCGAGCGCACGGAGAGCTTTCACACGATCGTCCTGCCGAGCTACCGGATCGGCGCGGCCCGCGAATGACGGAGGTCTGCTCGCCGCTTTCCTGCGCCGCCGTGGTCGACCCGCGTTTCAGCCCGCCGCGCCGAACTCGACCGCCAAAAGCTCGAGCAGCTTTTCGGGCGGCCCGCCCGACTTGATCGCGCGGTCGACGTCGTACAGGCGGTCGATCCATCGAACGAGCTTCGCCGGCGGCACCGCGCGGAGCTGGCGCTGGAAACGCGCGAGGAAAGGACGCTGCACGATCCCCGCGGCGACCCATTCCGCGGCGCCTTGGCCTTCGCGCGACATGGCGTGCGCTCTCCGCAGCGCGCGGAGCCGGGGTAGGAGCGCGCCGAGGAAGAGGAGCGAGATGCTGGCAGCGTCGACGGTCAACGCGCCTCGGTCCGTGTGCACGCCCCGCTCGAAGAGGCGGCCGAGAGCCTCGACGGCGTCCACGCGCTTCCCCTCGAGAAGGAGCTCGATGACCTGAAAGATGGAGTCCTCTCGCAGGTCGCCGACGACTTCGAGGATCGCGGACTCCTCCGCTTGTTTCTCCCCGCGCGAGGCAAGGAGCGTGGAGAGCTTTTCGAGCTCTTCGTCGAGCGTCGCGAGGTCGGTTCCTGCACGGTCATGGAGGAAAAAAGCGACCTGTGGGCTCATTTCGACCCGCTTGGTCGCTGCACGTTCGACGACCCAGTGGGTGAGCTCGCTCTGCCACGCGGGGACGTTGGTCTCCCAGGGTGGGGGGCGGTCGAAGGGTTGAGCACACTCCACGATCCAGCCCGACTCCGCCAGCGCTTTCGCAAAACGCGTCCGACCGTCGAGCTTACCGTCGACGAGGAGGATGAGATGCCCGCCGCCGAAGCCCTCTCCGAGGAAGCGGACGAGGCCGTCTCCGTGCTCCGCGATGAATGCCGCGGCCCGCTCGACGATCACGAGGCGGCTCGGAGAGAAAAAGCTCGGCGTGCGGAGCTCGTCGAGCACCGTGGAGAGCGGGAGCTCTCCTGCTTGCCGCTCGTTGGCGGGCCCCTGGAAGCGCCGGAGCTCGGGAGATCCCGTCCCGAAGAGCTCCGTCTTGAAGCGCTCGATCCAGAGCGACTTCAGGAAGGCCGCCGGGCCGACGAGCGCCGCGGCGGCAGCGAGCGGGGCCCAGGTTTTCCGCTCCATGTGCGCGCGGTAAGCGATGGGCCCGCCTTTTGGCTTACGGTTTTTCTCGGGTCCTTTGGCCACGGGCTTCGTTCCGCGCATTCTGCCGCCGCGCGAGCGCGAGCGGGATTTGGCCGTTCATCCGCGGAAGAGAACGCTGTGGACGGAGCGCAGGCACTTGTCGGCGACGAGCGTGAGGCCGAGCCGCCGTGCCGTCTCAAGTGCAGCGGGCGAAGAGGCGCCCGAAGGGAGCCAGATGGCTTTTCGCCCCAGCGCGGCAGCTTCCTCCATCACCGCGGGGACGTCGTCGGGCCGGCGGAAGATCGCGACGAGGTCGACGGCGTCGCGTGTTTTCGGGTCCATCGCGGTGAGCGAGGGATAGGCCGGCTCGCCGAGGAGCTCTTTGGCGCTCGGATGGACGCCGATGATCCGGTAGCCGCGCGACTGGAGGTACGCCGCCACGGCGTGAGAGTCGCGCTCGGGTTTCTCCGAGAGTCCGACGACGGCGATCGTCCGCGCGTTCGCGAGGAGGCGTTTCAGGTCGGCGGGGGATTCGAGGACAGCGGCGGCGCTTTCCGTTGGATTCATCGGACGATCTCCAAAGCTCGAAGAATTTCGCTCGGCTCTTGCGCGGTGAGGAACTGCTCGTAGTTCTCGGGGTCGAGGAGCAGGGTGGCCAGGGCGCGATAGACTTTCAAGTAGGTTCTGTCGTCGTAGGGCGGTGCCGCCATTGCGAAGAAGAGGCGCACGGGCTCTCCGTCCGGCGCCTCGAAAGGCAGTCCTTCCCGGGAGCGGCCGAACGCCATGACGAAGGTCCGCACCTGGAGCGTGCGCACGTGGGGAAAGGCCACGCCCTGACCCACGGCAGTGACGGCTCTTTTCTCGCGGAGGTAAAGGTCGCGCTTGAGTCGGCTCGCGTTGACGACCTCTCCCGTCGTGTCGAGCAGCTCGCAAAGCTCATCCAGAACGCCCTCGCGGATGCGGTTTAGGTTGTGCTTGCTGAGAGGATCGAAGCCTTCCGGCAGCTCTGCGCCGTCCTCCGGATCGGGGAGGAGGTGGGTGCGCAGCTCGAGTCGGATGGCAGTGGGGGGAAGAAACCGCCGGAAGTTCACGAGCGAGCTCCGGGCGTCTCCTGTTCGAGCCGGGCGAAAGCGGGGCGGAGGCGGTCGTAAGTGTCGCCGAGCAGCTCGGGCATGCTCCGCGTGCCGCAGAGGAGCGGAAAGAAGTTTGTGTCGCCGACCCAGCGGGGGACGACGTGCCAATGAAGGTGCTCGCGGATACCAGCGCCGGCGGACTGCCCGAGGTTCATGCCGAAATTGAAGCCTTCGGGGCGGTACGCTTCGCGCAGCGCGTGCACGCTCAGCTGCAGCAAGCGGGACATCTCGGAGTTCTCCTCCTCGGTGAGGTCGGTGAATTCCGAGGTGTGGCGAAGCGGGATCACCATGAGGTGGCCGGAGTGGTAGGGGTAGCGGTTCAGGATCACGAAAGAGAGTGGCGCGACGTGGAGGATGAGGTTTTCGCGCATCCGCTCGCGTTCGGCCGGCAGCTTACAGAAGATGCAGCCGGGCTCCCGCTTGCCCGTGATGAATTCCATGCGCCAAGGCGCCCAGAGGGTCTCCATAGAAGCGGCCGATTCTACGAGCTGGGCTTGACTTGGTCGAGCGAAAGTCTTACCATGCCACGTCTTACGTCGGCTGCGGCGCGAGAGCCAGCTGCGCCGCGCCCCCTCGATGCCTAAAGAATCTTCAGGCCCCGTAGCTCAGTTGTATAGAGCGTCTGCCTCCGGAGCAGAAGGCCGTAGGTTAGAGTCCTACCGGGGTCACCAGTTAAAAGGGCTTCAGAATCAGAGGATTCTGGAGCCCTTAGTTTTTTGCTCGACCGTGACGATCGCCCAGATGCCGGTCCAGCCAGATAGAATCGAGACCTTGTGACGGGTGGAGTTTTCCATCCTGGGTCAGCACTTCGAAAGGTCCAAGGTCACCTCATCTCGTCGGCGTAAGCTTGGTAGGGGCCTCGACGAGGCCGAAGAGCACATTGAGCAGGATGGCGAAAACGCAATCGAGCATGCTGCGGGGAAAGCTACCCGGCCCTATCCAGTCTCCATCGTCGAAAAATTGGTACCTTCAACCTTGGAAGAAGTACGGTGACTTCACCGGACGAGCTCCACGCGCAGAGTTCTGGGGGTTCTTCTTCTTCAACATTGTGGTCCTACTACTTCTCTACGCGCTCGAATCGCAGAGCGGCTACCAACTCAGGTGGATCTACGCGCTCGCGATCATCCTTCCTTCGGCTGCCGTCTGCGTTCGCCGGTTGCACGACGGGAATTGGAGTGGCTACGTCGCGCTTGCCCCCCTCGGTGTACAGCTGGCCGCATGGCCGATCGTATTGCTATGCAAACGTGTTGAGGGCGCTTCGCAGCTGGGGTTTGTGTTTTTCATCACGGCCTACGCTTGCATCATCGCGTCCGACGCCTGCCTGCTCATGCTAACCGTCCTACTGGCCACTAAGGGCGACCCGGGTTCAAACCGGTTCGGGCCACCGCCGACGTAACTTGCCACCGCCCGCTGTAAGGCCGTTCAGGGCTGAGGCGGAGGCTGCTGCCTAACAGCCGAACTGCAACTACTCTGCGCGCGAGTGATTCGTAGGGCGGAAGAGTCAGCCTTGGTCCGCTCCGGTCGGGTGCCGGGAGGCAGGAAATTAACTTAACGGCGATGATCCTTAGTGCAGCTACTGGGGGTAGGCCGTGATGGCAATGAGGATGGCTTGGAGGATGACAACGATGACGCCGAACTGGAGCATTAATCCGAGCGATGTGAAAACCGTCAGGCCAATCTTGCGAGTAAGTGTCATCTTCGCCGCCCAAGACATGCCTACGCAAATGAACAGAGCTCCGGCAAGGGTGAGAAAGAAGAGCGTAATGTAAAACTCCCCTGGTAAATTGGGGGCAAGATGGGATCTGTTGGCGAGCAAGAATGAGACGAAATATACGGTCGGGCTGAAGAAAGCTAATAGCCAAACCGGGAGCTTTCGTAGAGGAATCGAAGCGAGCATTGTTGTGAGTGGTTGATCGTTTTGTTCCTGTTACAGAAACCGGGTAACGACGCCTAACGACTCAAGCTCAGCGCCAGCGGCCAGGAGGCGCACCGATTGCAAACGCGACGGTCTGCGCGCGCCTATCTCGCCGCTTTCTTCAGCTCCTCCAGCACGAGATCCACGTCCTTTTCGTACGCGGTCGGGGTATCGAACTTGGGCTCCAGCTTGAAGGTGATCTTCCCCTTGCGATCGATCACGAACCAGTGAGGTTGATTCTCCACCCAGGCCCCCCAGCGCAGGCACTTCCGGGCAACCCCGTAAAGCGCCGACGCGTATCCCGCCGGGTCCGACAGGGCGGTGGCGTAGACGATGCTCTTCTCCTTGCCGAACTTGCCTTTGCCGCCGCCGAGCAAGAGGTTCTCCTCCTTGAACATCCGTGTTCTGTGAAGGTCCATCGCGAGGACGACAAAGACTAACGCGCCCAACTTCTCGACTTCGTCCTTCTTCAGGCGCAACTGCGCCTGTTGGTGCATTCACCCGCCTCAGCCGTCGTAGGCCGCGAAATAAATGGCGATCGGCTTCTTCCCCACGATCGTGGAGAGCTTGAAGGCCTTGCCATCGCTCGTTTGGGCTGTGAAATCGGGTGCCGGCTGGCCGACCTTAGCGGTACCCATGGCTTCGCGCTGGATGGGCGTCGCATAGGCTTCTCGGAGTTGCTTCGCGTAGTCCGTATCGCTCTTGAGCTGGTCCGCGGCAAGCTTCGCCACCCAACTGACGCCAAGGTCGCGGTCCTCGATCGCCATCTGGATGACCTGGGGCTTCATCTTGAGATAGCCCAGCGACTCGACCGCACGGATGCGGACCAAGTACTCCTTGTCGGCCTTGACCAATTCCGCGAGCGCATCGGCCGAGTCCTTGTCCCCCAGTATGCTAAGTGCGCGGGCCGTGATGGCCCGCACGAAGGGGTCCTCGTCCTTGAGCGCGAGTCTGAGCGCCTTGAGATCGGCGGTGTTGATGATCTCATATTCCAGTGCAACGCGTTCTTGCCAGCCTTTGGCAAAGTTCTCATCCTTGGGAGGAAACTCGAGTTTTCGGTACCTCTCGATGGGTGAGGTCGGCTGGCTCAGGCCGGCGCACGGCAGGAGAAAGAGGCCGGCCAAGGCGATGATCATTCCGTGCATCGTTCACTTTCCTTTCCCGACGGATTCACAGGGTAAGCTCGAAAGTCGGCTGGCCGGTCCGCTGCAGCGCATGGTTAGGCGCTGCGCCCGAGACTCCCGGACGGCCCGCCAGGCCGAGCGCCCCGGGATGATACCGACGCCACGGATCTTCAAAAAGACAAATGGAGGAGGAATACGGGCCTGATCCTCCAGGCCCAAACAGTTCGGTATTCACGAAGCCGACTCCGAGTGAAACAACCTACGGCATACACGGAACAGCACCACATTGCATGAAAGAGTGACCAACAGAATCACAAGAATCACCACACCTTGTAACCGATTCTCAGATTCGCTTGTATCGGAGAGTAGCCCCTGTCCTGCCAGCATGGCCATGATGGACAAAGGGAACACTGTTATGAACAGCGTGAGATTCAGGAGTGCGAGAAGAATCGCCAAGGCCTGTTTCATGACTTAGCGCCCAACGTCACTGCTCAGTGACGCGCCGCTCAGGGTGCTCGATTTGGAAACGACGCGCGATCGGCGCGTTCACTGGAGCAGCCTGGTTATACCGCGACCGGTGCGGGTCCTCCACGGGCCGCTTTCCGAAACAGCCAGGCCGATACGACCCACAGCATGGCGAAGACCGCATTCAAACCAAAAACCGGCGCGATACCCGGGTGGAAGGGCGGATGGGGTGAATGTGGATCAATTAACAGATCTTGCCAGCCGGCTTTCCAAATCACGAGCGCGACCACGGGGACCAACATTTGAGCGACCGCTGTCGCGAAGAGCGCCAGCGCCATTCCACGCGGCTGGAAGCGCGCGATAAGGGCGCTGACGAATCCGACGGCGATTACTCCCAAATACATCAAGTTCACGGGACCGTCGCCGATGATGCCAGCGGCGGCGTTGATAAAGAGGAGGA
>Ga0075428_100009719_pt1 | contig 10683 bp, 14 predicted proteins | sample RhiMetdeltSRZDD2_FD_75291 | JGI IMG/M metagenome (GOLD analysis project Ga0075428, IMG submission 75291) | Populus rhizosphere microbial communities from Tennessee, USA - Rhizosphere MetaG P. deltoides SRZDD2 | ecosystem: Host-associated > Plants > Roots > Rhizosphere > Soil | place: USA... | reverse complement strand
AGGAAGGCCAGCGTGGGTTTATCGGCAATCGCGCGCGAGATGTGAATCCCCTTCTTGCGCGGATCTGTGTCGGTTCCTGCACGGTCACACTCACGCGCGAATTGCAGAGCTATCACCGGCGCATGCCATTCGATGGAAGGAGAAGCATGCGCTCGAAGATTTTCGTCGCGCTCGCGATCGCCGCGGTGGCCCTCGCGGGTGCGGCACTCGCCGCCATCCCTGACGGGAACGGCGTCATCCATGCCTGCCGCAAGGCGGACGGCGGCGCCCTCCGCGTCGTCGCAAAGGCCTCGTCCTGCCGCCACGGCGAGCGGGCGCTCGCCTGGAACCAGCGTGGAGTCGCGGGACCGACCGGCCCGGCCGGCGCCCAGGGCCCAACCGGACCTCAGGGGCCACAGGGGCCTGCGGGTCCCGGGCTCGCCTCGTTCGAGTCCCTCGCGGGGCTCGGCTGCACCATCGGCGGACAGGCGGGAGCGATCTCGGTCGCCTACGATGGCTCCGGGCTCGCGCAGATCCACTGCGTCGCGGGCGCGGGCGGCGATGCGGTCATTCGAATCAACGAGTTCTCGGTGGGGATCGAAGGCGCGCTCGGCGACGAGTTCGTCGAGATCGCCAACACCGGGACGGCGGCAGCCGACCTCTCCGGCTGGAAGCTCGTCTACCGGTCGGGAGCGGGGACGAGCGACGTCTCGCTCGGCACGCTCGCCGACGGCACGATGCTGGCTCCGGGAGCGTTCTTCGTTTTCGGAGGCTCGGGCTACTCGGGCGCCCACCCGGCCGACAAGTCCTTCTCGGCGGGCCTCGCCTCGGCCGCGGGCGGCGTCGCGATCAAGGACGCCGACGGAACCATCGTCGACTCCGTGGGCTGGGGCGACGCGACGAACGCGTTCGTCGAAGGAACCGCTGCGGCTGCGCCTCCGATCGCCCCGGCTCCCGGGAAGAGCGATGCGCGCCATCCGAACGGACATGACACGAACGTGAACTCGGCGGACTTCACGATCGGCGACCCGACTCCCGGCACCTCCAACTAGGTGTCTCTCCAGGCAATCGCGGCCATCTCCGCCGGCGGCTGCAGAGTCGCCTCGGGCGGCGTCCTCGGTCGCGGGCGTAGTGCAATACGCCCGCTCCCTGCGTCCTGGCCCGAAGCGCTCTTCGCTCACCGGCGAAGGGGCACGATCACCTGAAGAGACACAGGAACGGCGGCGGTCGGGGCGAACCCTGCGTCATGACGACGAAGGACGAGCCCGACCGCCGCCTCTCCGCCCTGATCGCGGCGCTCTCGCTGAACCGCGGCGAGCTCGACGCGGACGCGCTGGAGCGGCTCCTCGGCCTCATCGAGGCGACACAGCCCTCGCCCGCCAAGAGCTGAGCGGCGGCTGCGTCACAATGGGGGCGTGAGCTCCGCTACATCGGCGCCGGGCGTCGTCGAGGTCGAGCGGCCGGCAGACAGCGAGCACGAGGAGCACGACCGCCCGTGGATCGTGGTCGTCTGGAACGACCCGATCAACCTCATGTCCTATGTGACGCTCGTCCTCCAGAAGCTGTTCGGCTACAGCCTTGCCAAGGCGACGGAGCTCATGCTGCAGGTCCACCACGAGGGCAAGGCCGTTGTCTCGAGCGGCACGCGCGAGAAGGCCGAGCACGACGTCGCCCGCCTCCACGCGCACGGGCTCTGGGCGACGCTCCGCCAGGATTGACGGAGCCGCCCGCACCGATCGAGCGCGCCGCGGACGGTGACTTCCGCGTGCACCTCGGCCCGGAGGAACGCGACCTCCTGCGCAGGCTCACTGCCGAGCTCGAGGAGCTGCTCGCGGTCGAGCCCGAGGACCCGTCGCTCCGGCGCCTGCGCCCGCGAGCGTACGAGGACGAGCAGGTCGAGCGCGAGTACCGGTCTCTCATGGGCTCCGAGCTGGAATCGCTTCGCCTGGAGAACCTCCGCGCGCTGGCGGAGACCGCGGGGCGCAACCGCCTCGAGGCCGGTGAGCTCGACCGCTGGCTCGCCGCGCTCAACGACCTGCGGCTCGTCCTCGGCACGCGGCTCGACGTCGGTGAGGACGAGTTCGCGGACGGGTTCGACCCGAACGCGCCGCACGCCTACGAGCTCGCCGTCTACGCCTTCCTCACCTGGCTTCAAGAGTCCGCCGTCGAAGCGTCCGCGAGCGCCTTCCAGGACGAGGCAGACTAGGGCTGTACTCGACGAGCGGAGGAGAGAGATGAAGGCCGACGAGCTGTTGCTGGGAGTCCGGGATGCCATCACTGTCCGCCGCGTGTACGGCGAGGCGATCGAGGCGGACGGCGTCACGCTGATTCCGGCCGCCCTGGTGGCCGGGGGCGGTGGTGGAGGAGGCGACGAGGCGGGGAACGGGGGCGGAGGCTTCGGGCTCAGGGCCCGGCCAATCGGTGCATGGGTGATCCGCGACGGCGACGTGTCGTGGCGGCCGGCGGTGGACGTAACGCTGCTCGCAGCGGTCGGCGGGCTTACTCTCGTCGGCCTGGTCCGGCTGCTACGCGGTTAGCGGTACCGGTAGACGATGCGGCCGCGGGTGAGATCGTACGGTGAGACCTCCACCTTCACGCGGTCGCCCGGGAAGATCTTGATGCGGAAGCGGCGCATCTTGCCCGCGGTGTATCCGAGTACCTCGTGCCCCGCGTCGAGCTGGATCTTGAACATCCCGTTCGGGAAGGCCTCGACGACCTCGCCCTCCATCTCGATCTTTTCTTCCTTCGCCGCCACGGCGGCAAAAGAATACCGCGTTCGGGGGACGCTTCTGCCCCTTTCCAATCGCACGATTCGAGCGTGGGAGCGCTTACGGAAAGCCTCCTGCGGCGCAAGCCCCAGGCGGGCTCGAATCGCACTGTCGAGACATTTCGCTTCGTCTGCTATCTCGACCGCATTCCTCCACACATCCTCGAAGACCCCGCATTTCGATCGCTTCCAGGAGCGGGCGAGGTCGAGTGCGAGCTCGAGGCGGAGGACTTCGCGGGCGCGGTCGCGGAGGCGATCCGAACTCTCGAGGTCGATTTCGTGCACGTCCTCGGGATCGAGCGGCTGCTCTAGCCGCCCGCCGCAGGCTGTGAAAGGGTCGCGGAGTGCCTCTCCGCGCCGCTGGGGTCTGCGGTTTTCTGGCTCTCGTCACGTCGACCCTCGGGTGGGTGGTGGGCGGCCTGGCGCAGCCGGACGCCTACAGCGCAGCTGACGACGACGTCTCCGACCTCGGCGCCCTGACCGCTTCGAGCGCCTGGATCTACAACCAGATCGGGGCGAACCTCACCGGCCTGCTGGTCATGGCTCTCGCGCTCGGAGTCTGGCGGGCACTCAGCCCCGACCTGCTCGGGAGGATCGGAGCGGGTGCGCTCTTTCTCGTCGGGCTGGGCGTCTTTTCCGACGGGCTCTTGCGTCTCGACTGCCAGGCGATCGACCGCAGATGCGTGAACGAATCCTGGCATGCCGACGCGCACAAGACGGAGTCGCGCTTCACGGTGGCAGCTTTTTTCCTGGCCCCGCTCGTGCTCGCGTTCGCGTTCAGGCGAATCCCGGAGTGGCGCGAGGCGTGGCTCCCATCGCTCCTCGAGGTTCCTGCGGGCATCGCCGCCGGAGTCCTCTTCTCGGTTTTCGGAGACGGTGCTGCGGTCCGCGCGAACACGTTCGTCTGGTTCGTCTGGGCCGCGTATCTCGGTGTGCTCCTGATTCGGAAGGCCGAGGGGAGTCGCGTCGGGACCGAGGTCTAAGATGGGCTGCCCGTGCCTGAGGCGCCGTTCGTCCATCTCCACGTCCACTCCGAGTACTCGATCCTCGACGGTGCGTGCCGCATCCCGGACCTGGCAGCGCGGGCCGCGGAACTCGAGATGCCGGCCGTCGCCCTCACCGACCACGGGTCGCTCGCCGGCGCGGTCGAGCTTTACAAGGAGGCCGGAAAGGCAGGCGTGAAGCCGATCGTCGGCTGCGAGGTCTACGTCGCCGACGACCGCAGGGCGCAGCAGAAGGGCTATGCCCATCTGACTCTTTTGGCCGAGTCGAACGAGGGCTACGCGAACCTGATCAAGCTCGCCTCGGCCGGCTACCTCGAGGGCTACTACTACAAGCCGCGGGTCGACTGGGAGCTCCTGCAGAGCCACTCCAAGGGACTCCTGGCGCTCTCGGGCTGCCTCTCCGGCCGAGTCTGCAAGGCGCTCGAGAACGGGAACCCCGCCGAGGCCGAGAAGGAGATCGCGAATCTTCGTGACATCTTCGGGCCGGATTCGACCTACCTCGAGATCCAGGACGCCGGGCTCGAGGTCCAGAAGCGAATCAACGCCGACCTGTCGAAGCTCGCGGAGACCACGGGTCTGCCGCTGGTCGCCACGGGCGACGTGCATTACCTCCGCCACGAGGACGCGCGAGCGCACGAGGCGCTCCTCTGCATCCAGTCCGGCGACTCGCTTGCCAACCCGAATCACTGGCGCTTCGACACCGACCAGTTCTACTTCAAGACCCCGGCAGAGATGGCGCAGGACTTCGCCGACTACCCCGAGGCCGTCGCGCGCACGCTCGAGATCGCCGAGCGCTGCAACGTCTCGATGGAGCTGGGCCGGATCCTGCTCCCCACGTACCCGGTCCCGAACGACCGGGACGCCTTCGACTATCTCGTCGAGCTCTGCGAAAAAGGCCTGCAAAAGCGCTACGGATCGGTGACACCGGAGCTCTCCGACCGCCTGAGGTTCGAGCTGAAGACGATCCGCGAGATGGGCTTCGCGGACTACTTCCTGATCGTCTGGGACTTCATCTCCTTCGCGAAGCGGAACGGGATCGGCGTCGGCCCGGGCCGCGGGTCGGCAGCCGGCTCCCTCGTCGCCTACTGCCTCGAGATCACCGACATCGACCCGATCAAGTACGACCTCCTCTTCGAGCGCTTCCTCAACCCCGGGCGCAAATCGATGCCGGACATCGACATCGACTTCTCGGTGCACGGGCGCGATCAGGTCATCAACTACGTGGCCGAGAAGTACGGGCGCGACCGCGTCGCCCAGATCATCACCTTCGGGACGATGATGGCGCGGGCGGCGGTCCGCGACGCCGGGCGCGTGCTCGACATCCCGTACGGCACCGTCGACAAGATCGCGAAGCTCATCCCCGAGGGCCCGAAGGTCTACCTCGAGGAGTGCATGAAGCCCGGGGCCGAGCTGAAGAAGTTCTACGACGAGGACGAAACCGCGCGGAAAGTCGTCGACCTCGCGCGGCCGCTCGAGGGCCTCGTTCGCCAGGACTCCATCCACGCGGCCGGCGTCGTCATCGGCGACCGCCCGCTCACCGACTACGTGCCGCTCCAGCAGAAGGGAGCCGACCAGGAGGTCGTCACCCAGTTCGCGATGGAGGATGTCGAGGCGCTGGGCCTGCTGAAGATGGACTTCCTCGGCCTGCGCAACCTGGACGTGATCGACAAGGCGGTCGGGCTCATCGGCGGAATCGACATCACGAAGATCCCGCTCGACGACGCGAAGACCTACGAGATGCTGCAGCGCGGCGAGTCGAACGGCGTCTTCCAGTTCGAGTCCTCGGGCATGCGCGAGGCGCTCCGGCAGGTGAAGCCGACGGAGTTCGAGGACCTCATCGCGCTCGTCGCCCTCTACCGCCCGGGCCCGATGGGCTACATCCCGGTCTACGGGCGTAGGAAGGCCGGCGGTGAGACCGTGACGTTCCTCGACCCACGGCTCGAGCCGATCACCGGGCCGACGTACGGCATCTGCATCTACCAGGAGCAGTACATGGAGATCGCCAAGCAGCTCGCCGGCTTCTCGCCGGCCGAGGCCGACGACCTCCGCAAGGCCATCGGCAAGAAGATCCACTCGCTCATGGCGTCCTTGAAGGACAAGTTCCTCGAGGGCTGTGCCGCGAACAACGTCTCGCTGGCGGTGGCGAACCAGCTCTGGAAGGACATGGAGCAGGCGCAGGACTACTCCTTCAACAAGTCGCACGCTGCCTGCTACGGCCTGATCGCCTACCGCACGGCGTATCTGCGCGCGAACTGGCCGGCCGAGTACATGGCCGCGCTCATCTCCTCGGTCATGAACACGAAGGACAAGGTGCCCTTCTACGTCGCCGCCTGCGACGAGCTCGGGCTCGAGGTGCTGCCGCCCGACGTGAACTCCTCCGCGCACGACTTCGCAGTCGTCGAGGAGAAGATCCGCTTCGGCCTGAACGCCGTGAAGAACGTGGGCGAGGGCGCCGTGCGTTCGATCATCGCCGCACGGGAGGAGGGCGGACATTTCACGTCCATCTGGGACTTCTGCGAGCGCGTCGACCCGCAGCTCGTGAACAAGCGGGCGCTCGAGTCGCTGGTGAAGTGCGGCGCGCTCGACTCGACTGGCGCGACCCGCCGTGGCATGTGGGAGGCGCTCGAGCCGGCGCTCTCCTGGGGCGGGCAGCAGCAGGCCGACCGGCTCGCGGGGCAAAGCTCGATCTTTGATTCCCTCGATCTCGCAAGCGAGATCGAGGGTGTGAAAAACCATCACGCACCGCTTTCGGGTCTGGAGTGGGAAAAAGCGGAAAAGCTCGGCTTCGAGAAGGAGTCGCTCGGCCTCTACGTGTCCGAGCACCCGCTCGACAGCGTCAAGGCGTCGCTCCGCAAGAAGACCGACTGTCCGATTGCGGAGCTCGAGCGCCGCCGCGACGGCGAGGTCGTCACGGTCGGCGGCATCGTCGGCGCGCTCAAGAGCCTGACGACGAAGAAGGGCGACCCGATGGTCTTCATGCGCCTCGACGACCTCTCCGGCTCGGTCGAGACCGTCGTCTTCAACTCGGTCTACGCGGCGTCACGCGACTTTCTCGAGGCCGACCGCGTCCTCGTCCTCAAGGGGCGCGTCGACCACAAAGAGGGCGAGACGAAGCTGATCGCCATCGAGGTCGTTCCCTTCGAGGCGACACCCGACCGCTCCGAGATCTGTCTCAAGGTCGACGCGCGAAAGGCGCCCGCCGGCCTCGTTCGCGACCTCGCCGAACTCCTCCGCGAGTACCCCGGCGACGCGAAGGTTCTTGCGGCGATCGAGACCTCGGCGGGCCCGGTGACGCTCGCATTCGGTCCGGACTACCGAGTGCGGCCCGAGCCCGACTTCTTCGCCGAGGTCAAATCGCTACTGGGCGAGTCCGCCATCTCCTGAGCGCGAGACGGCGTTCCGGCGCTTGGCGCTTCGCCTTCTCTGCGCGCTTCTTCGGCCGCTGGGACGGCTCCGCGGCGAACCTCGCGACGACGTTTGCCGAATGGAGATACAGAAGTTCTTCGATTGCCGTCATGCCTTCTAGACGAAGGGGACGGCCGCTTTCTTCCCTAGGTCGCCTTGGGCGTGTGGAGGAGGTTCTCCACGCCCTTCACACCTTGCACCTTGCGCACCCGCGCTTCGAGCGCCTCGACGAGCTCCGGCCGGTCGACCTGGCCGCGCAGGAAGACGACGCCGTTCTCCGCGTTGATGTTGATCTGCCCCTTGGGCAGGTCGTGCTTGCGGAAGACGATCGACTCGACCTTGTCCACCAGCGTCGCGTCGTCGAGCTCGACCTCGGCAGACGGGCGGATGGCATGAGCTGCGCGCCGGGCCTGGCCGGCTGCGTCCGAGCTCGCGTGGCGCACGAGCTTGCGTCCCCGCTTCGTCCCCTGGCGCACCAGGGAGACGAGCTGGTCGCGCGACTGGTGGCGACGTCGCCGCCCGTTCTGCGGGTCGAGGAAGTAGGCCAGCGCCGCGCCTCCCATCGCAGCCGAGATGAAAAAGGGGACCTGGTTCCGGGTGCGCATTGCATTACCTCCGACGGGAGCGGCTCGAAGAGGCGAGCCTACCGTCCCCGGCCCGCCGAGCCAAGGCCAGCTCAGTGCTCCTCCTCGGAGGTGAAGACGACGTCCTCGAAGTCGGTCGCGGGAAGTTTCGCGCCCTCGGGCGCGCGGGCGACGTAGACGTTCGCCCCTTCGCGCTGGACGCGCACGCGGTCGGGGGCCGCCTGTTCCTCCGCGGCGAAACCGCTCGTCGCGCGGAGCGCGTCCGCCTCGCTCCCGTACGCGTAGATGGTCGCCGTCGCGCCGTCCAGCTGGACGACGGCCATTGCGTTAGGCATCGGATCCCCCTCGGGCGCCACCTCCTCCACGTCGAACCCGTGCTTCTCGAGGTGCTCGACCCGGTGCGCGAGCAGGGTTTCTGCGGTCGCGGAGCCGCCGCAGGCGCCCAGGAAGAGGACGAGCAAGAGGGCCGCGCGCACGGGTGTAGTCATAGCGAAGGCGGAACCCGGCGCGCCGAGGAGGTGTAGAAGGAGGCAGTGGAGGGCCGTCCACTGCAGGAATCGGAGCTCGTCGAACGGGCCAAGCAGGGCGATGAAGCCGCCTATGGAGACCTCGTGCAGGCATATCAGGGGATCGCATTTCGCACGGCATACCTCATCGCCGGGAGCGCCGCGGATGCAGAAGATGCCGCCCAGGAGGGATTCGTGAAGGCCTGGTCGGCGTTGCACCGCTTCCGGACCGGCGCGCCGTTTCGCCCGTGGATCCTGCAGATCGTCGCCAACGAAGCCCGCAACCGCCGCCGGGCCGCGGGCCGCCGCGCCCACCTCACGCTGCGGACGGTTGCGGCGACGCCCTCGGGGGAGGCGGCCCCCTCCCCCGAGGCGACCGCCATCGACACAGAGCAGAGAGAGCAGCTGCTCGCGGCCGTCAACGAGCTCCGCGAGGAGGACCGGCTCGTGATCGCGTGCCGCTACTTCCTCGAGCTCTCAGAGGAGGAGACCGCGGCCGCGCTCGGCTGGCGGCGCGGAACCGTCAAGTCCAGGCTCTCGCGCGCCCTCGGGCGCCTGCGCGAGCAGATGGGGGAGGAGGCGTATGCCTGAGCTCGAGCTCGCACTGCGCGACCTCGGCACGAGCCTCGACTGGCCGGCCGAGCCCGATCTCGAGCAGCGCGTACTTCGCCGCGCCCGCGAGGCCCCCGCACGCCGACGCCTCGTCCCGCGTCGAATGCTCGTGATCGCGCTCGCCGTCCTGGCCGTGGGCGTGGGCGCCGCCTTCGCCGTTCCGCAGACGCGCGCGGCGATCCTGGAGTTCTTCCACCTTCGCGGCGTGACGATCGAGCGGGTCGACGAGCTGCCGACGGTACCGGTCCAGAGCGGGCTCGGGACTTTCCTGGGGGATCCCGTCACCCTCGGGCAGGCCCGCGAGCGCGCCGGCTTCGACGTGGTCGTGCCCGAGGCGCTCGGGACGCCGGACGAGGTCTACTTCCAGGACAGTCCACCGGCCGGCGGCATGGTCTCGTTCGTCTACGGGACGAGCGACGATCCGCACGCGCTGTTCACCCAGTTCGCGGGCAGGGTGGACGAGGTCATCTTCAAGAAGATCGCCTCCGACACGAAGATCGAGCCCGTTACGGTCGACGGACAGCCCGGCTACTGGCTCGAAGGGGCGCATTTCTTCTCGTATCTCGACCGGCAGGGAGACGTGCAGTCCGAGCAGGTCAGGCTCGCCGGAAACGTGCTCCTCTGGGAGCGCGGCACCCGCACGCTGCGCCTGGAAGCTGATATTTCCAGGGCAGAAGCGCTCCGAATCGCCGCCTCGGTGGGCTGAGCGGCCTAGCTCAGGTTGGGGACTTCAAATCACCCTCCAGGGGGACAACCGATGCGGGCTCGCGGCCGAACTCAAAGGCACGATGACTGCGGCGGAACTCCAAGACCTCGATATCGACACCGAAGCCGAACGCGTGCTGCTGTGGCGTGAAGAGGAGCTCGAGCGCGCAGGCTACGACCGGGACACGGCTCGCCAGCTGGCCGAGGCCCAGGGCGTCGACCTGCACCTCGCCACCGAGCTCCTGCGCCGCGGCTGCCCCGAGCCCACGGCTGTCGCGATCCTGCTCTAGCGCGCGCTAGGCGCGCCACCCTTCCGGCGGATTCGCCAAACTCTCCGGCGTGAGCCTTCTGCTCGCGTCCATTCCCAGCCCCTCCAGCGGCAGCATCGACGTCGGCCCCCTGCAGCTTCACGCCTACGGCGTCATGCTCCTGCTCGGGATCCTCGCGGCCACGTGGCTGACCGGCGTCCGCTGGACGAGGCGGGGCGGCGACTGGGATCTCGTCTTCCGCGTCGCCATGTGGGGAGTCGCGGGCGGCATCGTCGGCGCGCGGCTCTACCACGTGCTCACGAGCTGGAGCGAGGTGCCCGACCCGAAGTGGCAAGGCGTCTTCGAGATTTGGAAGGGCGGCCTCGGGGTCTGGGGCGGGATCCTCGGCGGCGTGATCGCGGGGGCGATCGTCGTCCGCCGGTCGGGCGAGTCAATCGTCCGCTTCATGGACGTGGCCGCCCCCGGCATCCTGCTCGCCCAGGCGATCGGCCGCTGGGGCAACTACTTCAACCAGGAGCTCTTCGGCAAGCCGACCGACCTTCCCTGGGGCCTCGAGATCGACGTCCAGAACCGGCCCGAGAAGTACATCGCCGAGCCGACCTTCCACCCACTCTTCCTCTACGAGTCGCTCTGGAACCTGCTCGGCGTCGGATTCCTCCTCCTCGTCGACCGGCGCTTCAAGATCCGGCCGCCGGGCCTCTTCGCCCTCTACGTCGCCTGGTACACGGCGTTTCGCACCTACGAGGAGACCCTGCGCATCGACCCGTCGCACGAGTACTTCGGGCTGCGGCTGAACTTCTACGTGTCCGTCATCCTCTTCGCACTCGCGATCGCGACCTTTGTCTGGTCGCA